>ENA-UOOK01000010-UOOK01000010.1-fermentation-metagenome-genome-assembly--contig:-NODE-10-length-179686-cov-10.299848_pt1 | contig 179686 bp, 155 predicted proteins | sample MGYA00245777_ERZ724023 | MGnify/ENA primary metagenome ERZ724023 (study PRJEB28704, sample SAMN03018312) | fermentation metagenome | biome: anthropogenic terrestrial biome; feature: soil... | reverse complement strand
AACCTTTCATTTGATGCAAAGATAGTAACCATAAGGCAAAACTAAGGGTAAAACCATTAAAAATGTCCATTAAGCCGGATTTTCTAATTCTCAAGATATTCTATTCCCAAATAAACTTCTCACAAAAATATATTACTCAAAATAAATTTGTACATTTGTCAGCAAATAAAGTTAATAATGAAAAAGTATCGGACAAAATATCTTAATAATAATATAGTGCGGGAGTACATATCCCGCAGGACTGAAAATAATCTAATGTTATGAAAAAGATTGTATTTTTTATAGCTTTAATTTTAAGCATAAGTTTACATGCACAAGTAGATTATGATTCATGGAGGGGTTATATTTTGCATGATTATAATGATAGCTCTAGAGATATTAGAGTAGATAAATTATCTAAACAAGATACCTTAGAATTATTTGTAAAAGTAACTATTGACATTGATTCAAATTTAACTTTAGGAGAGCCTGACATTGATTTTCTTAGATTAAAAGACATTAAAAGCAACGAAGTATTATTTAATGTAAGCAATCCATATTTTAACAAAATCAAAACATTTATATTAGATGAAAATATTATACTTATAATAAATAAATACTTTTCATCAATAAAACTTGAATTGGAAATTCTTGATAACAATAAAAAATTCTTAGGAGATAGACGTTCTTTTTATGCTACCTTAAGATTAATAGGTAATGTTTAATGTAGGTAGTATATCAGATTTGGGTAGTGTGTCAGATTTGGAGTTGATGATGTAAGTGTTTGAAAAACATTAATTATTGTAATTGAAAAATAAAACGAAGAGTTGTTACATTAAAACAGAATAAGAATTTAGTGTGGGATGTTAAAGAAATTAATAGAATAAAATCAAACCTGAATGAATAATCTAAGAAAATATATAATATTCATATTAATTATTGCAAGGTGCTTAAATTCTTATGGGCAAAATAGTAATAAATCATACATAGAATTTGTTGATTTAGATTTTTTAATTTTTACTCCTATTAGTATAGATTGTGGAGAGTTTGAACATCAATTTAAAGGAGAAATTTTCACAAGAGAAATAAGTGATTCTTTATCTGTATTATTAAAAGAAAGTGTCAATCAATTTGTTGAATGTGATGCTGGTTATTGTATTGATACAAGAGCTAAATTATATTTATGGATTGAAGATAAGTATTTAATAATATGTATTTCAAAAACAGCAATACAAATAAATAGTATTTGTTATTCTAATAATGATAATTTTTGGGATATAATAACGAAAATATGTAAACTAGAATAGTTAAATGGTAATGCTAATATATCAGATTTGGAGTTGATGATATAAGTAATTGAAAAACATTGATTGTTCTAATTGAAAAATAAAACGAAGTTCTATTAAAATAAAACGAAGAGATAATTTATTAAAACGAAGAGTTAGTAAATTAAAACAGAATAAGAATTTAGTGTGGGATTTTAAAGATATTAATAGAATAATATCAAGTGTTTCGTTTCACTTGATATTACACTCCGTTTTATAAGATAATACAAGGTGTTTTATAGTATAATACACGAGTGTTTTATAGTATAAAACGGGTAGTATTTTAGCTTAAAACAACACGTTTTATAGTGTAAAACGAAACATTTGATTTTATTATGTTAATTTTAGTTGTCTCTTCTTGTGCGGGATTTCTTTGCTTAGCAAAGCGGCAAAGTAGATAACTTGCTGTGCAAGTGATAAACCGATTTCCTAATCCGTAAGATATTCCTATTAAGGAAGAAGTCTGAGTGTAAAATAAGGAAGTGCGGGGAGAAATTAAAGGCTTGAAAATTTATTATATTGGAAGTTGTTGATACGAATATCCTGATTTTTTATCTAAATGAAGTCTAATCTTTCATCCAGATTGATTTGGAAAATAGGACTAAGAAGGAATAAATCTCTAAGCGTCCTATGGTCATAAGGATAATTAAAATGGCTTTTGATGGAGGGTTGAGTAGAAAGTACTCTGTTTGAGGTGAAATACTCCCAACCACAGGTCCTATATTGCTTAAATTGGCTGCCGACATTGCAATGGAGGGGAGAAATTCGTTGCCCGTTAGTGTAAGTGCAAAGGCTCCAAATATGAATATTAATAAATAGAGAAAGAAAAAACCAAATACAAGGTTGGTGGCTTGGTCTACTAAGGCTTTCTTATTGTATCGTATTGGTATAACTGCTCTTGGGTGAAACATCCTTTTGAAAGAAATAAAGGTGTATTTAACTAAAATTATTACTCTAATTATCTTTAATCCAGTGCTTGAAGAACTGCTACATCCTCCAATAAACATTAGTATTATAAGTATAACGAAAGCAAAGAGTCCAAAGTTTTCTGACTCTGGTAAAACATATCCTGTTGTAGATACGGTGGAAATAATATGAAAGACGGAATGATGAAGGCTATTGCCAAAGCTACCTCCTCTAAATAAATAAAGAGAAATAAATAATAGTATGGAGGAAATAATTATTATTAGGACATAAACTTTGAATTGTTCGTCATTGAAGAATTTATCCCATTTGCCTTTAAATAACCAATAGATTAAAACATAGCTTATGGAGGAAAAGAACATAAGAGCCATAATAATATATTGTGTGTATAGAGAGAAATGTCCTATATTGCCATTTACTGTTGTGAAACCTCCTGTTGAAATTGCTCCAAAGCTATGACAAAGAGCAGTAAACCAATCCATATCTCCTAAATATAGAAGTACTATTCCTAAAAGGGTTAATCCTAAATAGACATAAAAGATTCTAAATACTGTGTCTTTAATGTGCGGATGTACTTTCTCCTTATCTAATGATGTGAACTCTGCATTGAAAAGGTAGTTTGAGCCATTGCGAAAGTTACGCATCAGAACAATAATCATTAAAGCTAATCCCAAGCCTCCTATCCATTGGGTTAAGGCTCGCCATAGTAATATGCTTTTAGGGATTATTTCTAAGTCTTTTATTATTGAAGAGCCTGTGGTTGTGAAGCCTGAAAACGATTCGAAGAAAGCATTTAAGGGGGTTGAGAATATATTTAAGGATAATAGATAGGGTATGGCTCCAATGATTGGTGATGCAAACCAAATTAGACCAACGATTATTCTTCCGTCTTTCTTTGTTAGTGTTGGTGGGTATTTCCTATTAAGGAACATCAGCACATAGCCTACAATTATGCTAATAATGGAGCTTATAACAAAAGCATTGAGTGTTGGCTCTTCATATATGTAGGCAATAAGTATTGAAGGGATAAAACAAAAGCCAAGAAAACTAATGGTTAATCCTAAAATATAAAGTAGTATCTTATGGTTAAATGTTTTGTTAAAAGACATTAAGTTAATAGTTTAATAAGCTTATTTGCTGCTTCTGGAATGGTAAAGGCAACCACTTTATCATTAGCTTGTATTTGAGTGTCGCCTTGTGCAATCATTGCTTTACCTTTTCTGATTAATCCTCCTATGTTTATTCCAGGTGGTATCTTTATATCTTTTAGTTGTTTTCTTGTGATTGCAGAACCTTCTTTGGCAACAATTTCCACAACTTCTGCGTCAATCCCTGAAAGCCATTTGGAAGATGTTATATCTGCATCGAGTGTGAAGCGTGCAATATAGCTTGCAGTAATTAGCTTCTTATTGATAATTGTGTCAATGCCTATATCTTGTGAAACGTCAATGTAATTAACATTTTCTACCAAAGCAATGGTCTTTTTCACTCCTTGACGGCTTGCATAGAGGCAAGACATAATGTTAGTTTCGCTTGAATTAGTTAGTGCAATAAAGGCATCTGTTTGGTTTATCCCTTCGTCTTGCAAAAGAGAAATATCACTTCCGTTTCCGTTAATTATCATTACATCACCAAACTCGTTAGCCAAACGATTGCAACGCTCAATGTCTTGTTCTATAATTTTTAACTCAATCTTATTATGTAGGTTAATTGCAGCCCTACGTCCAATTCTTCCGCCTCCAACTATAATTGCATTCTTTATGGAATAATCCCTTTTCCCACTTATCTCTTTTAGCTTTTCAACCTTTTCTGGTGGGGAAATAAAATAAACCAAATCATTAATAAGATATTGGTCAAAACCATTAGGGATAATGGTTCTTCCTGCTCTAATTATACAAATTGTTCTTATGCCTAAGTTAGGATACTCTTTTGCAACCTCAATAAGATTTTTATTAATCATTAATGATTTATGGTCTATTCTTAGCATATAAACACATAGCAATCCATTAGAGAAGTCAAAGAGTTCTGTTGCAATATTCCTTGTTAGAAGGTTAGTGATTTCTTTTGCAGCAATCTTTTCTGGACAAACAAGCTCATCAACCCCCATTCCCTTAAACATTCCCTTATTAACATCATTCAAGTATTCTTGTGTGTTTACCCTGGCAATGGTTCGTTTTGCTCCTAATCGTTTGCCAAGCATACAAGTTATGATATTGATACTCTCTTCGTGCAAAACAGAAATAAGCAAGTCGCAATTACCAACTTCTGCCTCTTTAAGAGTTTCTAATGAGGTGGAATTTCCTGCAATTGTTAGTAAATCGGAATCTGCTTCCAGCATCTTTAATAACTCAAAATTGGGGTCAACAACCGTTATATTATGTTTTACTTTTGAGAGCGAGCGAGCTAAATGAAACCCTACTTCACCATCTCCTGCTATAACAATATTCATATATTAAAAGCCTTTATAAAAATAAAATCTATGTTTTTTCACGGCAAAGTTAATATTTTTTTTAAATTTGCAGATTATTATTCCAACAAAAGTAAATTAATAGTAACACTCAATAAATTATTTAAAACACAAAAACTATGTACGAAAAATTTCAAAGTTTCCTACAAACAGAAATAGCAGGAATTAAAGACGCAGGTCTCTATAAAAATGAAAGAATTATTATAACCCCACAGTCTGCAAGAATAATAACAAATAATGGACAAGAGGTTTTAAATTTCTGTGCAAATAATTACCTTGGTCTTTCAGATAATCAAACCCTGATTAATGCTGCAAAGAAAGCAATGGACGAAAGAGGATTCGGAATGAGTTCTGTTCGTTTTATTTGTGGAACACAAGACCTTCACAAGGCATTGGAAAAGAAGATTGCCGACTTCTTTGGTACCGAAGACACCATTCTTTATGCTGCATGTTTTGATGCTAATGGGGGAGTTTTTGAACCACTACTAAATGAACAAGATGCTATTATCTCAGATGCTTTAAATCACGCTTCCATTATTGATGGAGTGCGTCTTTGTAAGGCTCAGCGTTTCCGTTATGCTAATGCTGATATGGAAGATTTGGAGAAACAACTTATTGCAGCTAAGGATTGCAGGTTCCGTTTGATTGTTACCGATGGTGTGTTTTCAATGGATGGTAATGTTGCACCATTAGATAAGATTTATGCCCTTGCTCAAAAATATGATGCAATGATAATGGTTGATGAATCTCATTCAGCTGGCGTTTGCGGAAAAACAGGAAGAGGAACAACAGAAGAATTTAATTTAAGAGGAAAAGTAGAAATTTTAACAGGAACTCTTGGAAAGGCATTTGGTGGTGCAATAGGTGGCTTTACAACAGGAAAGAAAGAAATTATTGAAATGCTTCGTCAGCGTTCTCGCCCATATCTTTTCTCCAATTCAATTCCTCCAATGATTGCAGCTTCTGGGATTGCAACCTTTGACTTAATTGAAAAAACAAATACACTTCAAGATAAACTTCATTCAAATACTGCCTACTTTGTTCAAAAAATGAAAGATGCAGGATTTGACATCAAACCAACACAATCAGCAATTTGTGCCGTTATGCTTTACGATGCTAAACTCTCACAAGATGTTGCCGCACGTTTGCAAGAAGAAGGAATTTACGTAACAGGTTTCTATTATCCGGTTGTACCAAAAGGACAAGCCAGAATTAGAGTACAGCTTTCAGCAGCACACGAAGTAGAACATTTAGATAAATGTATTGCAGCCTTTGTTAAAGTTGGGAAAGAATTAGGAGTTTTGAAATAATCAGCTTATTAATATGAAAAAGATTTTAGTTTTAGGCTCAGGAGGACAAATAGGTTCCGAGCTTACTATGCGTTTGAGAGAAGTTTATGGAAATAATAATGTTGTTGCCACTGATATAAAGCTCCCTCTAACTAATGAAATAATGCAATCGGGACCAGTAGAAAAATGCGATGCAACAAAGAAAGAGGAAATAGCTGCAATAGTTAAGAAATACAATATTAACAGGATTTACAACTTGGTAGCAATCCTTTCAGCAACTGCCGAAAGAAATCCAATGTTAGGTTGGGACATAGGAATGGGAGCATTGCTTAATTGCTTGGAAGTATCAAGAGAATATAACTGTTCAATATTTACTCCAAGTTCAATAGGAGCTTTTGGAGAGACAACACCACTTGACGGAACCCCACAAGATACTATTCAACGCCCTAATACAATTTACGGGGTTACAAAAGTAGCTGGAGAGTTGCTTTCAGATTACTATTTCACACGTTTTGGAGTAGATGCCCGTTCAGTAAGATTCCCTGGTTTGATTTCAAACGTAACACTTCCAGGAGGAGGAACAACCGATTACGCAGTAGAGATTTATTACGCAGCAGTAAAAGGCGAAACATTCTATTGCCCATTAAAAGAAAACACATATTTAGATATGATGTATATGCCTGATGCCTTAGATGCAGCAATAAATATTATGGAAGCCGACCCAACAAAACTTATCCATAGAAACTCGTTTAATGTAACGGCAATGCACTTCACACCAGAGGAAATCTACGAAGAGATAAAGAAACATATACCTTCATTTAAGATGGAGTATAAATTGGATGAAGTTCGCCAAAAAATAGCAGACACATGGCCTAATTGGATGGATGATTCCTGTGCAAGAAAGGAGTGGGGCTTTAATCCAAAATACAATCTTCAATCAATGACTATTGATATGCTTGATAAATTATCAAAGAAGTTTGCAAAATAAATCTTAAATTAAACTTCCTTTAAACCAAAATAACTAAACTTTATTTCAAATTAAAGTTTAGTTATTTTTTTTTGTAATCCTTGTTTGTTCTTAGAAAAAGATAATCTAACGAAATAAGGTTTTGATAAAATGAAATCAAGTTTCAGCGAAATGAAATCAAGAGTTAATAAATTAAAATCAAGTTTCAATAAAATGAAATCAAGAGTTATTTTCTAATGAGTGTGAGCGGGAAGAAGAATAACTATGACAAAGGCCAAGATAACGATTAGAAATCTCGTGAGGTTGTATTTGTGGCTTTCTTCTGAATCGAATAGGGTTGTGGTTGCAACATGCAGAAGAATACCAACAACAATTCCTAAAATCATATTTTGATAAGGATGTAATATATCTAAGTTATTATTGAGCAAAGAGCCAAAAATTGCCATTGATGCAAAGATTGCAAGAAGTAGGATTGACTTTGTTTTGCTTAATCCGCTTTGAAGAAATGCTCCAACTAAAACAATACTTAGGGGAATATTATGAATGATTATCCCTGTTATCATAGAAATATTTGGTGTGCCTTGTGCAACAATAGGAAATCCTTCTAAAAAGGCGTGAATGCTAACACCAATAAGAAGCATTATGGAGGAAATTATACTTTTCTTTTCCTCCCCGTAGTGAATGTGTCCATGCTCAGCTCCGTGAGAGAGTTGTTCTAAAAGTAATTGAATTAAAAACCCAATAAGGATAAATGCTCCGATAGGGATAATTGAATGATGTTTATGTTCACAGCCATTATGATTATGCACTTCAAACATTGCTGGGATTAAATCCACAAAACATACTGCAAAAAGGAAGGCTCCTCCAAATACTGTTATAAGTTTGAGGGCTTTTTGATTATTTTTATTGAATAAAAAAACACTTAATCCGCTAAGAATTGAAGCAAAGAAGAGAGAAGAATAAGCAATTATTATATCCATGTTTTTTCAATTTAGTTTGCAAAAATAATATTATCTAATTTCTTATCAAAGTAAATAATGAAAAATAACTATCTTTGCATACTTAAAAAACAAGAATATGGGATTAATAAAATGGATAACAGGGCTCTTAGGCTTTCTTTTTGGTGGAGGGATAATAGGTGGGCTTATTGGTTATGCTGCTGGAAGTCTGTTGGAAGGGCTTGTTAAGAAAGAATATACCACGGGTACTCAACGTCAGGGCGATTTCTCAATCTCTCTCTTAATTCTTGCGGCTCAGGTAATGAAAACTGATGGTAAGGTAATGAGGAGTGAGTTAGAATATGTTAAGGCTTTCTTCGTAAGGAATTTTGGTGTTGAACATACAAATAATCGTTTAGAAATATTAAAAGAACTCTTAAAGAAGAATATTGATATAAATGAGGCGTGCAGCCAGATTAGAACTTCTTTAAACTATTCCAATAGATTACAATTACTTCATTATTTGTTCGGAATAGCTTGTGCAGATGTTGCGTGCTCGCAAAAGGAAAGAGATATGATACATTATATTTCTCAATTGCTTTGGCTCAATGAGGCAGACTACAAAACAATTGAGGCAATGTATTTCAAGAATTCCGACTCCGACTATACTATTTTGCAGATTGATAAGAATGCAACCAATGAAGAAATTAAACGCTCGTACAGAAAATTAGCTAAGAAGTATCATCCTGATAAGCTTTCTTCTTTGGGTGAAGATGCAAAAAGGGCTGCTCAGGAAAAATTCCAAGAGATAAATAATGCATACGAAAGAATAAAGAAAGCACGCAATATTATATAAAATGAACCTATAATTTAAAGAGATATGTTTGCAGAATACTCTTTGTGGTGGATAATTCCAATCTTTATTCTTAGCCTTTTAATAACGGCTATACTTTATTACTTCCCCAAACGCAGCACTCCCTATTCCCCAAACCAAAAGATAACCCTTTCAATACTTCGTTTCTTAGCCATATTTCTTAGTTTAGCTTTATTGCTTATACCAAGTTTTCGTGATAAAGACACCATTATACAGAAGCCTATAATAGTTATAGCACAAGATAACTCCTCTTCCTTAATAATGACAAAAGACTCTTCATTCTATAAGAAGGATTACTTAGTAGCAATTGAAGACCTAAAAAAAGCTCTTGCACAGGACTACGACATAAAGTTAATGAGCTTTGGTTCTTCTGCAAAAGAAATCAACAGCACCAAAGAAATAAATTATACTGATTATAGTACAGATGTTTCCGAAGCAATACAAAGCATTAGGGATGCTTATTCCAATCTCCATCTCTCTTCAATTATACTTTGCACCGATGGTATTTCAAACAAGGGAACAAGTCCTTTGAACACAATTAACGACATTCAAGAACCTGTCTTTACCATTGCAATGGGCGACACTACAATCAAGAAAGACCTATCCATAAGTGAGGTAAGATATAATAGAATAGCTTATCTTAATAATCAATTCCCTTTGGAAATAGTAGCTCTCTCACAAAAAGCAAAAGAAAGTAAATCTGTTTTAAGAGTAAAGAAAGATGGTGCTACTCTTTTTGAAGAGAAGTTTACAATTGACAACGAAACATTTTCAAAGAGTTTTAATACCATACTCAAAGCCGATAAGGTAGGATTACAGCGTTATACCATTTCTTTACAAGCTATGGAGAACGAACAAACCATTATCAATAACACAAGAGATATTTTCGTGGAGGTTCTTGATGGAAGACAAAAAGTTTTAATCTTAGCTTCAAGTCCTTCTCCTGATATTTCCGCTATAAAACAAGCCATAGAGAAGAACGAAAACTATGAAGTAAAGCCCTTTCTTTTTAACGATTTCAATGCCTCAATTCAAGAGTATAATATAGCAATACTACATCAAATACCCTCCAACCAAGAGCACCTCAAACTAATAGACAAACTATTAAATGCAAATATACCCATACTATTCATTATAGGCTCTCAAACCAATCTTTCTCTCTACAACACCCTACCATTAGGAGTTAAAATATCAGAAAGCAGGCAGTCGCAAAACTCTTCAACAGGTATAATCAATTCTAACTTTACTTTATTTAGCATAAGCAAAGAAACCCAAACCCTCATAAGCCAATTCCCACCACTTCAAGTTCCTTTTGGCAAATACAACCTCTTGCCAACCACACAAAGCTTAGCCTTTCAAAAAATAGGCTCCATAACAACCAATTATCCACTTATAGCTTTCTCAAATCATACCGACAATCGCATAGGAACTATCTTTGGAGAAGGATTTTGGAAATGGCGTTTGCAGAATTACCTTATTAACCAAACGCATCTTCAAGCCGATGAGATAATCCAGAAAAGCATACAATATCTTGCTTCAAAGGTGGATAAAAGTCGTTTTAGAGTTGCTTGTGATAATATATTCGCAATCAACCAACCAATTATTATAGAAGCAGAACTTTATAACGATGCCTACGAATTGGTAAATGAGCCAGAGGTAAAGCTAATCATTACCAACAATCAAGGGAAGAAATATCCCTTCACTTTTTCTAAAACTCTAAATGCCTACCATCTTAATTTAGGAACCTTTCCTTCGGGCAAATATAACTACACAGCTTCAACCAATTATGGTGGTAAGGCTTTCTCCGTTAATGGAACATTCTATGTATCAGAACAAAACTTAGAGGGCATTAACCTTATTGCCGACCACAATTTACTCTATAATATTTCTGAGCAAACCTCTGCCACTATGCACTATCCTCAAGAGATAAGTAAACTAAAAGAGCTCATTAAACAAAGAGAAGACATCAAACCACTGATTACCCAAACCATAACAAATAAAAAACTAATTGACCAGTGGTGGTATTTATCTATCATTGTCTTGTTTTTTGTTTTAGAGTGGTTCTTGCGGAAATACTGGGGAAAGCTCTAAACCAGCTTGATAAAGAGTTTTTTTTGAGTATATTTTTATTCTAAATTTGATTGAAAAAAGATATAAAACCATCAAAAAAATCCTAACGCCTATTGAAAATAATTTCAACGCCTATTGAAAAATATTTCAACGCCTATTGAAAATAATTCTAACGCCTGTTGAAATATATCCTAACGCCTGTTGAAATATATCCTAACGCCTGTTGAAAATAATTTCAACGCCTGTTGAAAATAATTCTAACGCCTGTTGAAATATATCCTAACGCCTGTTGAAATTACTTCTAACGCCGTTTAAAATAATCCTAACGCCTGTTGAAATTATTTCTAACGCCGTTTAAAATAATCCTAATAGTTATTAGAATAAATCCTGATAGGCGTTGAAATTATTTTCAATAGGCGTTGGGATTTTTCTGATGGCGTTACGTTTCTTTTTAATCAAATTATGCGTTAAATAATTGCTTAAATGGTTTGATTATAATGAAATTACCCTCTTACGTAATGGGGCATATCCTTAGGGATTACAATAGAGAATTCAACCAAACCTCCAAAGGCTCCGTTTTCATACCATGGGGTTTGATAAATAAGCTTTCTTAGTCCTTGTTTATCTATGGTATAGGCGTTTGTTTGAGGGCTTTGCATCATTTGTTCTATCATATCTTTTGCTCTTTGGGAGTGGCAGTCCATTAGGTCTTTGCCAATAAGTTGTTTGCCGCCCGAGGATTGAAAGGTAATAACGCTTCTTTGGTTCATATCAATAATCTTTCCGTTTTTATCTGAGATGGTTATAGCCACAAAAGGCAGTTCGTTAGCCCAATTTTCCATATTATTTTTTTATTTTGATATTTAATTTGAATGCAAAACTAAACAAAAAAAGCTTTAAGTTGGTTTGTCTTAAAGCTTTTTTGATGTGGGATTATCTTTCTTTACTTGCAAGAAAGGGCTGCAAGGGCTATGGAATACATTTTTGTTTTTGTAGAATCGCCTCTTGAAGACAAAACGCATGGAACCTTTGCTCCAACAACCATTGCTGCAAGTTCTGCACCTGCAAACTTAGTTGCAGTCTTATAAAACACGTTTCCTGATTCTATATTAGGGAAAACCAAACAATCTGCATTGCCTGCAACCTCACCTTTTAGCTTTTTGATTTGCACACTCTCCTTATCAATTGCCACGTCCATAGCTAAAGGTCCGTCAATTATTGCTCCCTTAATTTGTCCTCTACCACCCATGGCAGCAATCACAGCAGCATCAACGCAAGCTGGCATTCCAACCGATACTTGTTCAGTTGCAGCAATAAGAGCTACCTTTGGAGTGTCAATTTGAAGAACTTTCGCAGTATTGATAACGTAATTGGTTATTGCCACCTTTTGATTAAATTCCGGTGCAGGAATAACCGCAACGTCAGAACAGATAAGAAGTTTGTGGTAAGTAGGAACTTCAAAAACTGCAACGTGAGATAAAACAGGTTTTCCCCCAGGCATTAATCCGGTTTCTTTATTTAGGATAGCACGCATATATTTATCTGTTGTGCAAAGCCCTTTCATTAAAAAATCACCTTCACCCTCGTTAATCAACTTAACAGCTAAATTTGCTGCTGCTTGTTCGTTAGCCTCTTGAACTAATTTGTATTTATTTACATCAATACCTTCTTCTTGACAAACCTTCTTTATGGTTTCTATATCTCCAACTAATGTTGCGTCAATAATTCCCAAATCTATTGCCATTGATGTTGCACCAATTGTATGCGAGTCGTTAGCATAGGCAGCAACTAATCTTTTCTTGCCTTTAAGCTGTACGGCTTCAATAATTTGATCTAATTTTGTAATCATTTTGTTTAAATATTTATGTGTTTGAAATTAAAGTTTAATTAATTTGCAAAGGTACTTAGTTTATTGCAAATTACCAACCTTTAAATCCTTTAAAATTTATCATCTCTTTGATTGCTCTTGGGTTTAAACATTCTTACTTATATAGAACCAATATACATAATATCCCCTTGAAGAAACAAAAAAATAGAACTTGATTCTAATAAATTATCTTTTGATTCTAACAAATTATCTTTTGATTCTAATAAATAATAATCAAGTTTCAATTTGAGCTTATCTTTTTTGATTATTATCTTGTTATTTTATTTAGATTATTGTATTTATTTCTATATTTGCAAACATAAGTTTAGAAACTATGAATTTAAGATTAAGAGCCGTAGAGATAAGTGATGCGGATTTGATTTATGAATGGGAAAACACCTATTCTCTTTGGGGAGTAAGCTCTACAAGAGCTCCTTTTTCACATTATGCAATTGAACAATACGTCAAAAGTACCCAAAATGAGGATATTTATTCCACCAAGCAGGTTCGCTTTATGATTGATGTTGATAAGGAAACCAGAATTCAAACTGTTGGTTGCGTGGATTTATATGACTTAGACCCTCAACACCAAAGGGCAGGGATAGGAATTTTTATTCACCAGGGAAACCACAGACGAAAGTATATTGCCTTTAATGCTCTATTGTGGATTGAGAAATATGCTTTGGAAATACTCAATCTTCATCAGATTTATGCCTATATCTCAGAAGACAATTTTGCAAGTTTAAATCTTTTTCAGAAAGCAGGCTATAAACATACTGCAACCTTAAAAGAGTGGATTAAGAAAACAGATAAGTATATTGATGTATTAGTATTTCAGAAAATACTTATAAATAGATAAGATTTAAGGCTCAAAGTATGAAATACAATAACTAAACAACAAATCGTAAAACAAGACAATGAATTATTTTAAAAAGAATATAGGGTGGATTATTCCTTTATTGGTAGCTTTTATTTCTATTATACTATTTTCAATCTATCTTTTCACTGCCAAGGTAGATGTTTTGCAAGATAAAACATACATATATATATATCCTAACTCCAATAAGGAACAGGTGATGCAGGCAATCAAATCTCAGGATATAATATTTAATACCTTTGCATTTAAAGCCTATTCCTTTGTTCTCAAATACGAAAAAGTGCATTCTGGACGCTACGAGATTAAAAAGGGTATGACAGTTGGCAAAATGGTTAATATGCTTGCCAAAGGGCATCAAACCCCAATGAGGCTTGTTATTGGTAAATCAAGAACAAAAGAAGAATTAGCCGAAAAGTTAGATAAGGAATTGGCTTTTACTAAACCAGAACTTCTTTCTAAGCTAAACGATAATGCATTCTTAAAGCAATATGATTTAGACTCTTTATCTTCTATCACACTCTTTATTCCTAACACCTATGAGGTTTATTGGGATACAAGGGTTGAAGATTTCATTAAAAGAATGTATAATGAGCAGCGGGTATTTTGGAATAAGCGTAAACAAAGACTTGATTCCATTGGTTATACTAAGTTAGAAGTTATGACCATTGCAAGTATTGTGGAGGAGGAAACTAATCAAAATGCGGAGAAACCTATAATTGCAGGGGTTTATATCAATAGGCTTAAAAAGAATATGCCTCTTCAAGCCGACCCAACCATTAAGTATGCCTTATCAGACTTCACAATAAAACGTATAACAGGGCGTATGCTTGGGGTTGAATCACCTTTCAACACCTACCGCAACATAGGGCTTCCGCCCAATCCTATTTGCATTTCAAGTATAGCTTCAATTGATGCTGTCTTAAACTATCAGAAACACGACTATCTTTTCTTTTGTGCCAAGGAAGACTTTTCAGGAAATCATAATTTCACTTCAAGTCTGAATGAACACTACGAAAATGCAAGGAAATACCAAAAAGCTCTGAATGAAAGGGAGATTTATTAATTGGAAAGGTAATAAAAAAGGGTAAGCTACTTACATCGCACCGCTACAACCTAATTACCTTGCTGCATTCCTGCCCTGGGGGAGTTCAAAGGGAGCTGGTCGTGTAAGACTTACCCAGAATGCAAAAGTACAACTTTTTTCAATATATCCAACACTCTTAGTTAAGTTTTTACTATATTATTCTCTTTTGCAAGGGCTTTATCCTTATCTTTGCAATCTTATTTAAAAAATATAGGCTTAATAATCAAAATATAATAGGATTAAAAGCGTTATTATTTACAATAACTTTACTGAATATGAATTTAGAAGAAATATTAAATAAAAAAGAGTTTACCAAAGAGGAATTAATTTTCCTTCTTTCTTTAGAAGGAGACGATATGCAGAAGCTTTTGAGTAAAGCCTTAGAGGTAAAACTAAGAGAGATAGGAAATGAGGTTTATCTTAGAGGATTAATAGAATATTCTAATCGTTGCCAAAAGAGTTGTCTTTATTGTGGGGTTCGTTTGCCTAATGCTAAGGTTGTTCGCTATACAATGAAAGATGAGGAAGTTTTTGATTGTGTTAAAAAGGCTATTGACTACAATTACGGCTCTTTAGCTATACAAAGTGGGGAGAGAAGTGATAAGGCTTTTACCGATAAGATAACTTACTTACTTAAAGAAATAAAGAAGCTCTCTGATGGGAAACTTGGTATTACTCTTTCATGTGGAGAGCAAAGCATAGATGTATATAAAGAATGGTTTTTAGCAGGAGCTCACCGCTACTTGTTAAGAATAGAAACAACTAATGAGGATTTGTACTATAAGATTCACCCTAACGATGATATACATTCTTTTAAGAATAGATTATCTGCCTTACGCTCTTTGATAGAAATAGGTTATCAAGCGGGTACAGGTGTTATGATTGGGCTTCCTTTTCAAACCATTGAGGATTTAGCAAATGATTTACTATTCATTAAAGATATTAATGTTGCAATGGTTGGTATGGGGCCTTTTATAGCTCATGCAGATACTCCATTATTTGAGTTTAAGGATATGATTGCTGATGATACAACAAGGGTTAATATGACTATGAAGATGATTGCTTGTTTGCGATTGCTTATGCCTAAAATAAATATGGTGGCTGCAACTGCTAATCAAACTCTTGTTACAAATGGGAGAGAGCAAGCTGTTTTGGCGGGAGCAAATATTATTATGCCTAATCTAACTCCTAATAAGTATAGGGAGGAATATATGATTTATCCTAATAAGGCTTGTGTTGGAGATAAGCCGGATGAATGTAAGGAATGTCTACATAGCAAAATGCAATCCATAAACCATAAAATAGGTTATGGAAAGTGGGGAGATTCAAAGGCTTTTAATCTTTAAGTCTTTTGTATAATGTTCCAGGAATAATACTTGTATAATCCAATGATTTAATACGCATATCTTTGGAGTCAATCCAGCTAATCACGAAAGTGTTTGTTATATGGTTTCTATCAAGTATTATTAGAGTATCACCTGTTATTGTATATTTTCCAACAGGTTCATAGTGAGGGAGTATTTCTGTGGAATCAGGCTCGCCGTTATCGGGATTAATAAAGTGGTCATAAGTAGTACACCCTTGATATCTTTGAACTGTTCTGTCTTCTAAATTAATAGAATAAGGAGCAAAAAGAAGGTAGCAATTCTTTTGACAAGCTGTTTTAGTAGAATCCATTAAGATAAAATTCTCTATCCATTTGCCTTCTATCAAATCATCTTCTTTCTCTTCTTTACAGCCAAAAAAAACTACAAGAGCTAACACTAATGCTGTGCCTAAATAAATAAATGTTTTACTTTTCATATATCTTGATTTATTATTAGATTTTCTTTGAAAAATTCTTTAAAGTTAATGTGTCAAATACTAAATATATAACATACAATACTAAATATGTTATGGTAAAAGGAATTAAGCTTTCTTTTTTTAACCATAACACAATTAAGAATACGATAATATAAACCAATAACTTCCCAAACTTAGTTATCATAAATATATTCTCAAATTTCATTTTCCCTTTCTTAATAGAGAAATAAACGAAAAGGTATCCTATCAATGTGCAAAGATAGAACATAACTATATAATATGGAAGGTTTGTTGTAATAAAATCTTTCAAGAAAAAGAGTGCAAACAAGCCTATAAAACAAACTATAATTGAAAGAATGGATAGTTTTGTTATATATGATACTAATGGATTTTGTTTCATAAATTACTCACTTATATTTGTGGATTAAATGTTTTAGGTTGTTCTATGGTTGTCTTTTGAGAAGAAGCCATACTACATTTTCCTGTAAATCCAGCACCAGGTTCAATAGATAATTTCCCAATAGATATATCCCCATTAATTTTTGAGTTATTTTGTAAACATAGAAGTTCTTTTACATTAATATTTCCTTCAACCTTGCCCGATATATCTGCATTCTGACAATTGATATTTCCAATAATAGCACCACTTTGTCCAATGACAAGCTTTCCTTTTATATTTAGAGAACCCTCCACAATACCATCTATTTTCAAATCTCCATCAGATATAACATCTCCTTTAATTGTTGTTAAGCTGCTAATAACATTTGCAATACTCCCACTTTCTTGTTCATAATTTAATTTTGCCATCATTTTTATGTTTTTTGTTTATAATTCTTTATTACGTAAAATTTAATTTATAGTTATCTAATTATATTATGTTACTTCTTTTCCTTATCCTTTTCAAGTGGCTTTAAGTAGAATATATTAAAGAACTTCATATACGCAGGAACATTTTTCTGCTTATAGAAAGTTGGATAGTTTTGAGTGGAAATAATAAAATGAGTATAAAGAGAAGGATCAATTCCATTAAGTACTTCGTTGTTTGAAATAATAGACTGATAGTAGAGCATGGCTTTTTCAATGCTTGGGAACCTATCAATTGTTATCATCTGTTCTTGCATAGTGAAAAGTAAAGAGGTTAGTTGCAAAATTTCAGCTCCATAATATTTAGCATTAAAGTCAGAATATTTTATTTTTAGTTCGGAAGCGTTCAGTTTATCATCATTAAATAATATAACATAGAAATATTCCATATCTCTATAACGATAAATTAAACTTGCAGCATCTAATATATCTTCATCATTAATTGCTGTATGGTCAATTAACTCCTCTTCCTGCTTTTTCTTTTCTTCATCTTTTGTTTCTTTATCACCTATTGTGTTTTGTCTTGAAGGGTCTTCTTTTTTCTTTTCCCTAATTGATTCCTTGTAGGCTAAATTTTGACTTGCAATATTATAATTTGAGCTAAGGTATTTCAACTGGTTTTCAATTGTAGGCGTGATTGAATGAGATGGGTAATTATAAACAATCAAATTTAAGTCGTTCATAAGCGAGTCAATCCCATAAAGCTTACCCTTTGCAAGAGCTTCCAAATATAGCAATCGTGGAATATAAGGTCCAATATGAATAGTCTCAATAGCTTGCTGGGCTTTGGTTATAACTAATGGGTAGTTCTTCATCTCGTAAGCGTCATAAATCTCCTTATATTGCTTTTCTGCTGCACTATTTGTCAAAGAGAGTTCTTGCCAATAGTCAGGGTTTTGTATCATCATTGCAAACTCACTCTCAGGATACTCATTAAGAACTTTATTCTTATAATAATTAGCATTAGGTGTTTGTCCTATTTTGTCATAAATAGTATAAAGATGATAGGAAGAAGGAAGGGTGGTAGGGAATGAAGGGTATCGTCTTTGAAGCTCCAAAAACGTTTCGATAGCCTTTGGATTATTAGAAAGACCTTGGTAATAAATATAACCAGCAGTTAGAAGAGCTTTTGAGATGTCATAATCAATAGAATCCTTTTTTTCTTTTGTGCGTGGGATGTCTTTTGTGTAAAATTCTCTTGACTCAGGGTTATTATTGGCAGCAAGTTGAGGTTTCTTGGGTTTGCCATCCTCACCTAAGGAATCGGCATCAAATTGAGTAGAATCCATATCTGCATCATCAAAATCAAAACTCGATTCCTTATCACTCAAACGCCAATTGTCTTCATATTTTCTTGCTCCCCAAATACGCATAAACTCTGTTTTACCTGCTTGAACAGTGCTGTTATTATAAAAATACCATGAACTTTGTCCTCGCATTTGCTCATAGGGATTTGTTCTTGAGGCTTGATTTAATAATTGCTGTGCTAATTGTTCAGCTTTTCTCTTCTCTTCTTGCTTTTTTTTGTATTCTGCAATCCAACCATCTATCTTTTTATTCAGCTCAGCCTCACTCAAATTACTTAAAGCAACCAAGCTATCCCAACGCGTAACTATTCTTAAATTAGTAACCAAGTTTCCTAATACAACTTGCTTGCTTTTTATTTGGTCATAGGATGGATAATCCTTAGTCATAACCGATAGAGCAGTGTCGTAATAATCGTGAGCAGGCTCATATTTTTCCAATAAATCGTAATTTACATCGGCAAATCTAAGCGATGAAGCTATCTTTTGATTATTATTGCTGATAGAAGAGGAAACCGATTTTGCCCAATATTCACAAGCTTTGGTAACGTTCTTATCCTTGAAAGCAATCTCACCTAAGGCATAGTATATCTGATCTTTATATTCAAGGTTTTTTATTTCCTCAGCCATCTTTTCCAATTTAGCAGTAATTCTCTTGCTATTCTCTTTCTTTGGGTCATAACACATTGCCTGACGAAGCTGAGCTGCAAACTGCATATCGTAATTCTTAGCCCTTAGGGCAACCTTGCCAAATATCTTACTTGCCTCTGTTAGTTCGCCAGCTTGTTGATAGAGTTGCCCTTCAATAAACATCAAACGTGTGTCAAAAGAACGAGATTTGGAATATTGTTTTGCAAGTTGAATATACTCTAATGCTTTGCCATAATTCTTTTGAGCAATTGCATTCTCTGCATATACACTATATAGGAATTTATTCAAACTCTTTGGAGCTTTCTTATCAGCAATCCTATTGCGAACCTGGTCTAAAATACTTCCAGATAAAGAATAATCTTTTTCCATACAAGAAGTAAAGGCTTGCCAAATCATAGCCTCATACATAATAGGCTCATCTTTCCATCCAGAAATAATATGGCGGAAGGTTGCTTGGGCAACCTTATAGTCCTTTTTATAGAAACTTGCCTTACCAATGAGTAAATAAGCCTTTTTTATTTCAGGATTTCTCTCTTTTTTATTGAAAAACATAGAGTGTTTCTTGATAACCTTTGAGCCTTTCTCAATAGCCCTTTCCATATTAGGTTTAGCCGAAGAGGCTTGCTCCAAAGTCCCTACCTTAAAAACAGGCAATATCCTTGAAAAATCGTCTTTCTGATTTTCTTCAATAGATTTCACACCTTGTTTGTAGGCATCGTTTCCATTCCAATAAGCATTATAATGAGCAACAGTTCTATGATACGCTCTATTATACCATTTGTTCTTTTTGGTGGAACATGCCACAAAAATAGATGCAAAAACAAGTAAAAAGATTAGCCTGCGATATATTTTAAACCACTTATTCAATATAAAAATCTCTAAAATTCAATAATACTAACACATAATAACTACAAAATGTGCAGATATATTTTATAAACATTAAGTTTTTCTATAATAATTTCCCAAATCAGATTTTGAAAAAATCATTTTGTGGCTTCAAAGTTATGAATTTATTTAATATCTCAGGTAAATAGATATAAATAAATCTCTAAATGGTTTAAATAAAGGTTTGAACCTTAATCATTAAACCCTAATCCATAAGCTAAAACTGACAAAACTAAACCTTAGTTTTAAATACCAAATCTTAACCCGTAGTTTGCAACTAAGTATAACAAACCACTATGATTTGATTTGAATAAATTAGATCTTAGTTTTAATTTGCTGAAACTTGATTCTAATTTTTTAGAATTTGATTCTAAAAAGAGCATTCAATCTTTATTATTTACTCTTTTCAGGAATTTGACTCTCATCGTCTTTATTCTTGTCTTTATCTTTTTGCTTTAAAAGATCATTATACCCTAATGCTAAGTTTATTCCAAAAAAGAAATTAACCCCAGTCATTTTGGCAACGTTATATGATGAATTTAAAGAGCTACCAACATATAAATTCAGAGCATATACATTAAAGTTAAGAGCAACACTTGGATTGAAAGGCTTAATATTATGAAAATTATTTTCAAAGGCAAAAGTGTTTCCAAGAGAAACATTTAGAAATCTTTCTAATTGCAGTGAGTAGAAGATGGATAAGTGATTGTCAAAATAGTTGTTTCCTATTGTGGCTTTATAAAGAGCATTTAGATATTGAGTTTTAGCAAAGTTCCATGTATATCCGATATACACTTTTGTAGGTAACATAGTTGAATAAGCTTCTCCTTCTGTTGTTTTTACATCTAAGGCTTGAATTACACTATCTCCAATTTGTTCAAGTTGATTAGAGAAACTTGAATCTGTAGCAATGTTTTCAAAACCTCTAAATGTATATTTTCCATTTGGATTTTTTGAAACAATATTTGTTGTATTTGTAGTCCAATTAATGAATCCAAGATCTTTAATGCTAAAACTAAATAGCATTTTATCATTTAACTTATAGGTTGCCCCTAAATCTATTCCAAGTCCTATATTTTTAAAAATATTTGAAGCATTAATAGGGGAATCTAAATTAAACTTGTCTTTATTGGTTGAATCATTAACTCCTGAAAAATCAATTTTTCCAGCTAAATTAGAAGTTCTAATTAAAAAATTGCCTTGTGCTGTTAATCCACTATTATCTTGTGTTATTGTTAATTCAGATTCTTCTGAGTACACATTAGCTATTCCAAATAATAATTTTAATCTACCTCCGACATTAATTTTGTCATTAATAACTCTTGTGTATCCTATTGAAGTGGAGAGGTATGAATTAATAGAAAGAATATCTTTTGTGAATATATCAATTGTTTCGTTTTTAGAAAATCTTTCTCCGGACAAGAACCCAAATAAATCTTTAGAAAAACTTAATCGAGAATCGATATTCAAATCTACTCCAAAAGACAAATAATTCTTTTCCCCTATATTAAATCCGAATCCAAGAATTTCAAAATTCCCATCTAATCTGATATAATTTCTATCACTTAATGCGTCATAAAAACTTTTAAAGTCAATCATTAGAGAATCATCATCCCGTCTTTTGATAAGGTCATTGTATGCAAAGCCAGAAGTTCCAAAATTAACATTAATACCAGAAAGCACAGGGTAATTAATATACATTGAAGCAGTAGGCATTATGGCTGGGTTCATTTTATACGCAAATGGAGTACTTCTCATAAAATAAGTAATATCTGAATATTGAGCTTGTGTATTATTTGATACTAATACAATTGAAAAAGCAAACAATATATTTATAAATAATTTTTTCATAGCATCTCTTAATTATTAAATGGGTTAATAGTAGTACTAATATTTAAATCAACACCTGCATTGACAACAATTTTAAATTCTTTTTGGAATCTTATAAATGGCTTAACATTATTTACAGATGAGGAGTTAAGTTTCAGTTTAATCTTAAGTTTCTTAGACCTTTTTAAAATATCAACATTTGTTCTATTGGCATGTATTGTAGTTTTCTTTGAAACAGGTGTTAAAATATTTCCATTATTATCAACATTAGCACCATTTATAAGAATATTATCATCTCCATTATTTATGTTTAATATTTTACCTATTTCATTACCATTTGTATCAATTCCATAAAGTTCAGCACCAATACTTATTGGGAAATAATTTGTTAAATCTAAATATATAGTAGCGGAACTAATGTAATTTGCATAAGTTTCGGCGTCTTGATTTTCTCCATATAAATCATTATAAAAAGAGGTTTCATAATCTAAATCATTAAGCTTTCCTTTAAAAGGTATATGTAGTTCTGCTTTAACATTAATGTATGGTTCGTTTACTAAAAAACAATTCACCTTATTTGGGTTTAGGGTTAGCGTACCTCCGTGTGATATTTTTTGAGGAGGAAGATTAAGTAAGTTTACATCAAAATTAACGTTTTTTGTGTTTGTTCCTATGCTGTTAGGATTTGAAGCCGGAATAACAGTTAATAATCTTTGGCTTTCGTCAGTTACAATGTTATGGAAATTATCTTCTTTGTCATAAACTCCAAGTTTAGTTAGATTGATTGTAGCGGGAATTCCATTATTTGTTTCGGTGATAAAATTAACAAATAACTTCTCTAACGAGAAATGACCTCCCTCAAAGATTTGAGAAATATCAGAAGACTTGAAAAAAGGTATATCTATAGTGTTTGAGAAGTCAGAAGGAGCACTTCCCATTACCCCATAAATGACATCATATTTTAAGTTGTTAAAAGAAAAGTTTAAACTGACATTATAATCTTGCAATGCACCATTTGCCATAATACAAAGACGATATTCAAAAAGTAATTTATTTTGATTTACTACCATTTTGTAATTAGACAAATTAATGGTATTTTGACCAATACCTTTCCTTTTGCTTGGACTTAAATCAATAGTATCTATATAAGTACTATTATTAGATTTATTTTTAATGCTATTAGATTTAATAATCATATAAGCAGGATAATTAATATTTGAATTAACACTAATATTCATACTTCCCTCTATAAACGATAAGCTATCTACTCTTTGCTGATTTTCTAATTCAGGAAAATCAACAGAGGTGCTTGCCATATTTTGTGAAAGTTCAGGATAATAAATATTACCTACATAAGAAGTTCCTCCCAAATTAAGAGTAGGTAATGCTAAGTTTTTAGGATTAATTTCAATATTGGGAACCTCTGGTTTTAATATTGTGTCAAAAGAAAAAGAAAATTCTAAATAATCACCACCAGCATCATGCATTAAATTTAAATCAAGTCCTTCAAGGGAATCAATGTTAAAGAAGTCACTTAATTTTACTTCTGCTGAAATTAATTTATTAACATGAATATTAGAATTAATAGGGATTGGAGTCATCCTCTCAAAATCAAAGTCTCTTTCATCAACACAAGATAAAAAAGAAACTCCAATTAGTGCTAACCCCAATAAATAAAAGATTATATTTTTTTTCATAAGGCATTATTGTTTTATTATTAATTTTGGTTATTATATATATACTTTTTATATGTCTAATTATACTAATTCTTATACTTAAACCATTTCCAAATCTCTTTATAGGTAATATTCTTACCATACATTAGAATTCCTGTTTTATAAATCTTAGCTGCAAGCCACATCGCTCCCAAAATAAACACTATCATCAAGCTCATAGAAAGAGCAATCTCCCAAAATGGAACTCCAAAAGGAATTCTCATCATCATAATCATAGGTGAAGTAAGAGGAATAATTGAGAGCCAAAAAGCAACTACACCAGAAGGGTCGTTGATAATAATAGGGAAGCATACCATAGCTATTATAAGAGGTATGGTTATGGGTAGGGTGAACTGCTGTCCATCTGTATCAACGTCCATTAAAGCACCAACAGCTCCAAAAAGCGAAGCGTAAAGAAAGTACCCAGCCATAAAATAGAATAAGAACATTGCAATAACCAAGAAATAGTTTATAGAGAAAAGCCCTTGCACTATCTGATTAACCTCTGCTGAAGCAGAAGAAGCAGTTTCAAATTTATCTACACTAATAACTCTTTCATTAATGGTAATGTTCTCTTTTTGAGGCTCCGAAAAGGTTTGAGGATAAAAAGATTGAAGTCCAAAGATTAGGACAACAGAAAGCAGAACCCATAAAACAAATTGTGTGAGTCCAACAAAAGCTAAGGCTACTATTTTTCCCATAAGTAGCTGAATAGGTTTTATGGATGAAACCAAGACTTCCACAATACGATTAGTCTTTTCCTCAGAAACAGATTTCATTACCTGTGCCCCAAACATAAATATAAACATATAAATTAAGAAACCTGAAATGGTGCCAAGAGCAGTTTTTATCTCTTTGTAAGAATCTTTTCCGGAACGAATATCTTTTGAATAAAAGCCAATCTTAGGGTCATTAAACCACTTTAAATCTGCTTCGTTCATTCCATAATCGTAAGTTAATACGTGGTCTTTAAAAATGTTTGTTAGCTGACTACGAATAGCTTCCTGCGAAGAAAGAGAAGGTTCGTTGTCGCTGTAAAATAAAAAACACTTAATAGGAGGCATATCGTTAGATTTAACAATCTCCAACACCGCATCGTATTTGCCTTCGGTCAATTGGTTTTGAGCCTCGGCAATATCGTAACTATATTCAAAGGAAAGCTCTTTATTGTTCTTGAACTTGTCTAAATATAAAGATGTTCTTGCACCATTAGTTTCTACAAGCGTTTCATCAACAACCAAAATCTTAGATTGAGTTTCGGAGTTCTGAGCTAAGAAAAAAGGAATAATCCATAAAGAAGCAATAAGAATAGGCCCTAAAAAAGTCATTACTAAGAAAGATTTCTTCCTTACCCTTGTAAGATACTCACGTCTAATTATAATTCCAATTTTATTCATTACTAACAGTTTCTATAAAAATTTCATTCATTGATGGTAGTATTTCCTTGTAAGATATTAAGTCTGTACGGGAAAGAATATTGCTTAAAAGCCCCGCATTTAAACCTTTTGGGATTTTTAATTTAGACACTTGAGTTTGATTAGAATAGCTACTTTCAATCAATTCTACTTCATCAATTAACATATCTTTTATGTCGTTTTGTCTTGGGATAACAATTTCAAACTCATTCTTTTTAAACCTTTGCTTTATTTCATCAACCTTTCCATCTAAAATCTTCCTTGATTTATTAATTAAAGCAATGGAATCGCAAAGAGCTTCAACCGATTCCATATTATGTGTAGAGAAAATGACTGTTGCTCCCTTATCTTTTAAATTAAGAATCTCTTCTTTAAGAAGATTAGCGTTAATAGGGTCAAAGCCACTAAATGGTTCGTCAAAAATAAGTAATTTAGGTTCATGCAAAATGGTAGTAATAAATTGAACTTTCTGCTGCATACCTTTTGAAAGCTCTTCAACCTTTCTGTCCCACCAATTTAGGATATCAAATTTGTTGAACCAGTATTCTAATCTTTTCTTAGCATCAGACTTTTTTATTCCCTTCAATTCTGCAAGATAAATAGCCTGCTCACCAACCTTCATCTTCTTATACAGACCTCTTTCCTCAGGTAAGTAACCTATTTGATGAACATGCTCTAATTTTAGTTTTTCTCCCATAAAGGATATCTCCCCTTCGTCAGGGGCAGTTATCTGATTAATAATGCGTATAAGGGTAGTTTTTCCAGCTCCATTAGGTCCTAAAAGTCCAAACACAGTTCCTTGTTCCACATCAATGGAGACCTTATCTAAGGCTTTGTGATTAGCATAGGTTTTAGAAACTTCTTTGGTTGAAAATATTATCATAGTTTATTCGTTTCTTATCTCTTAGTTTAAATTTTTTATCTCTTGATTCTAATAAATTATCTCTTGATTCTAATAAATTATCTTTTGATTCTAATTTTACTTATTCACTTCTGACACATCGAACACTTCTTCCAAAGCAACGGTATCCAAATATACTAATATTTGTAGTAATTTCTTCTTTATTGAAATCAATACAGCCCGAAGTTCCTTTGCTTACAGCATCGCTTGCCCAATAATAACCTCTTGTACCTATATGTTGGAAATTGCCGGTATATGCACTGCGAAGTCCACCGCAAGGAAGTATTAATTTGCCATCAGCAATACTTAAATAATAATAGCCACTTTGATTCATCTTTACTTCATAACCCAAGTTCAAAACGGCTCGCCATTCCTTTTGAGTAGGCAACCGATAGCCGCAAGGGCATGGGTTGTTTGTTCCTTTTTCGCCCTGCCATAGCGAAGCTTCGGAGGAGCTAAGCCAATCATTAGACTTTTTTTCATCAACAATGAACTTGCTATGGTTTACTTCGGCAAGATTGGAGATATTTATAGTTGTGTCGGAGTAACGCTTTTCGTGCCCATCAGTGTTTCTACCCCATTGATAGAGGTCGCCCCATGAGTCAGAGGTTTCCAAATTAGTGCTTGTTGCCCCAAGATTTCTATCCAAGAAGAATAAAACACCAGCTTCTGTTTTAATTGGAGGAAGCTCTAAATAAACGTATTGACCTTTTTCTGTGATAATTGGTTTGGCAAAATTCGCATCATAATTCTGAGCATTTGTATATTTGCAAAATATTATTGATAGAACAAATGCAGTAAAATAGTATAAATTCCTATTCATAATAATGTAATAATAGTTTTTAAGAAGGCAAAGGTATAAAATTATTTCTTTACTAACATTAAATGCATAATTTAAAAGCTATTTTTAAGTATAAATCCAATTAAATGGTAAAGCTAAAAGATATAAACTTATTTGAATCTCTAAGGTTTCGCAATTTCAAACTCTATTTCTATGGGCAGTGCATCTCGTTGATAGGAACATGGATGCAACAAGTAGCTATGGGGTGGTTGGTTTATCGCTTAACAGGTTCAATAGCTCTTTTAGGAACAATAGTATTTGCAGCTCAAATTCCTACATTCTTCATCACACCTTTTGCTTCTGCCATCATAGATAAGATAAATAAGAAACATATCCTTATATTTACTCAATCTCTATCTATGTTTTATGGTTTAGTTCTTACAATTTTAATTTTCTCTGACTTTTTAACATCTTCAAACGTTTGGTTAATTATTCTACTTAATTTATTCTTAGGAATAGTGAATGCTATTGACTCTCCAACCAGGCAGGCTTTTTATACCTCATTAGTTCCTAAGGAATGCTTAACCAATGCTGTTGCTCTAAACTCTGCAATTATTAATGGCTCACGTTTAATTGGCCCTTCAATAGGAGGAGTGTTAATATCAATGGTAGGGGAAGGAGGATGTTTTTTAATCAATACAATAAGTTATATATTTGTAATTATAGCTCTAATAAAGATAAGCATAGAGAACGAAGAGATTAGCAAAGCGGCCATAAAGATATTTAGTGATATGAAAGAGGGTTTTTGTTATATGAAAGAGAAAACCCCTATTAAAATCCTGCTTATTATGACCATGTGTTTTTCTTTTCTAATATTTCCAGTTACATCTTTTTTCCCTGCCTACGCAAAGGATACTCTTGGTGGTGGAAGCGAAACCTTAGGAATTATAATGTCGTTTTTAGGATTAGGTTCTTTGAGTGGTGCTTTATTGTTAGCTTCAAGGAAAACAGTTGTTGGGTTAGACAAAATACAAATCTTTGGTTTGATTGTTGCTTCATTAGTTTTAATACCTTATTTCTTTATTACATCAACTATTCTTTCTTTATTCTTATCAATGTTACTTGGTTTCTGTTTGGTAAGTGCCATAGCTTCCACTAACACAATGATACAAGCTTTAACCCAACCCAATATGAAAGGAAGGATAATGGGCTATTACACCATTTGTTTTGTAGGATGCAGTGCCTTAGGTAGCTTGTTTTTGGGCTGGTTAAGTAATTATTTTCTTCTTTCATATATTATGTTAGGTTGTGGAGTAGTTTCAATAGTTGGTATCTTAATTTATCTTCCATATAAAAAGCATATAGTTGAGCAGCAAAGGGAAATCTATACCGAAAGAGGCATAATCCCTGAAATAGCAGTAAGTTTGAGCAAAACAGAAATAGATGTATAGTGGTTAATACACAATTAGTTTCTTTGTTTGTTTGTATTGGTTGCTTTTTAAATTAATAAAATAAGTTCCTTTCTTTAAATTAGAGACATCAATACTTGTTTCTAAATAACCATTTAGGGGTTGCTTTATTTGTTTTTCAATACATTTACCTTGAATATCAAATATAGATATTTCTAATTTATCTGTTACTCCACTAAGATTTATTATTGTTTTGTCGTTAGTTGGGTTTGGATATACCAAAAGTTCATTTCCATTATCAATAATATTATTTGGTAAAGATACAATAATGCTTTTAGATGAATAATAGTAAAATGAGGTGTCGTGAGCCCAAGTGTTTGAGTCATCTGGTGTATAGTTATTGCTGTTAATATAATGAGTTAGCATATTATTATAGCTTGTAGGGTACATATAAATAGATAGTAAAGAGCTTTTCTTAGGAATTAGCATATCTTCTGCGGAATAATTATAATCAAATATTGCATTTGATTTATTCTGACAATACCATCCTTCATTGTAATTAATAAAAGATTGTTGAGAATTTAGATTATTATTTATATCGTAGAAACAAGAATCTTTTCTATGTAAATTCCATTGATTATTATTATACATATAGGTTAATAATTCAACCACTAACCCATCACTATTATGTGTTATTTCTTGTTTATTAGAAGGCACCCATGAAGATGTAACATAATTATAAAGCTCAGTAATAGTCTCAACCATTAAATTATTATTATAAGTATATGAATTTTTATAGCCATTCAATATAGTATCACTCTCGTAATGCAAAACTTCAGTTAAAACTAAATTATTATTATCATCATAAGTAGAATTAGTAATAGAACTCAAACTAAAAGTGTTATTATAATAGTTATAAACGATTAGCTGCTGTTCAAGATTACTTTCATTATAAGTACATTCTACAATTGCAGAAGAGTCCCATACATTTGTCTCTTCGTTAAAGAAAAACGAATAATTCTTTACTAATAAATTATTAGTGTATTGGTAAATATTCTTTGTGTTGGACAACCACGCACCATTAATAAACATATATTGTATTTCTTCACTTAAATTCCGATTATTATCATAAGAAAATGTAGTCCTTTCATGCATAAAATAAGCATTAGAATCAAAATTCCACATGTAAAAAAGTCCTTCCATTAACAATGAATCTTCATTAAATGTGTTTTCAATTTTATGAAACCCAAACTGATGGAAAATAATATTTCCTCTATTATCAAACCTGAAATAGATATTATTAAATTGTTCATCGTCGTACATAATACTATCCAATGCCATAAGGTCAATGGTAGATTTGTTGCCAGATAATAAATCTTTTGATTTGTTTTGCTCAATATTTGTTTGAGCAATAGCGTTTTGCATCATTATTAATACAAAATACAATGTAAAAAACATATACTTTTTCATAAAATAAAGGGTTTTGGTTAATATTTTTACAAAAGTAAATGAAAAATAATAAAAAACAACTCTTAATTCGTACAATTTTTCTCTTAATTTGTAAAATTCTGCATTTTTATTCACTAAAATTAATTCTTAATACAATTTGATAAGTTTTTATCCTTTGAATGACCCATTTCATTTTCTTCTACTCTTATTTGATTTCAGACTTTTAGAACTTGATTCTAATTTTTTAGAATCAAGTTCTAAAAAAATGAAATTTGATTCCATTGGCTCGATATTAATTTTTGCAAGAAGTTTTTCAAATGCCGAATAAATTTACTCCACTCATATTGTTATAATTTACTATTTTTGTGCATTAAAACTCTAAATTAATGGTGGAAAATCTTGTAACGGTTGAAAATTTAACTAAATCCTTTGGAGAGAAAACTCTTTTTGAAGACTTATCTTTTGGAATAAATAAGGGGCAAAAAATAGCCTTGGTTGCCAAGAATGGTTCGGGCAAAACTACTCTTTTAAACATTATGATGCAAAAAGAATTTCAAGACTCAGGGAATATATCCTTTAAATCGGATTTGAACTATATATACTTGGAACAAAACCCATATCTAAACGAAACAATGAATGTGATTGAGGTAATCTTCAACTCGGATAACCCAATGATGTTAGCCATACGCAACTATGAAGATGCTCTTTACAAGGCAAAACATACTCATAATTCTCTTACCGAAACAGCTCTTTCCGACTCAATTGCAGAAATGGATAGATTGGAAGCATGGGACTATGAGGCAAGGGTAAAAGAAGTTCTCTTTAAGTTAAATATAAATAACTTAGAGCAAAAAGTATCAACCTTATCGGGCGGAGAAAGAAAGAAAGTTGCACTCTCTAAGGTATTGATAGAAAGGAGTGATTTGCTTGTTTTGGACGAACCAACCAATCATCTTGATATTTCGATGATACAATGGTTGGAAGAGTTTTTAAGAAGACAAAATTTAACCCTTTTTATAGTAACACATGATAGGTATTTGATAGATAATGTCTGCACAGACGTCTATGAATTAGATAATTCAGCCATCTATAAATATAAGGGTGATTATAATTATTTTATAGAAAAGAAAGCTCAAAGAGAAGAAATTGAGCGTCAAGAAATAGAAAAAGCAAAAAGTCTTTATAAGAAAGAATTGGAATGGATTAGGCGTATGCCACAAGCAAGAACTACCAAGTCAAAAGCACGAATAAATGCATTTTATGACCTTAAAGATAAAGCCTCACAAAGAATTGATACAAAACAAAATGAACTCACAATAAAATCACAGCGTATAGGAGGCAAGATATTAGAATTAAATAATATATTCAAGAGTTTTGACACCAAGATTCTAATAGATGATTTTTCATATACTTTTAAGAAAGGGGAGAAGATAGGAATTGTTGGAAGTAATGGAGTAGGCAAATCAACATTCTTGAATATCATAACAGGCAATCTAAAACCTGATAGTGGGAAAATTACAAAAGGACAAACTATACAATATGGTTATTACACTCAGGAAGGATTGACCGAGAAGGATGATATGCGTGTGATAGATATTATAAGAGAAGTTGCCGAGAGTATTGAATTGGCAAATGGTACAGAACTTTCTGCGTCCTTGTTTCTCACATATTTTGGATTTAGTACCGACTTGCAATATAATTATTATGGAAATCTTTCTGGCGGAGAAAGAAGAAGGCTTTATCTATTAAAAACCTTAATTTCTAACCCTAATTTCTTGATTTTAGATGAGCCGACTAACGATTTGGATATATACAATCTTGCTATCTTAGAGAACTTCCTAAAAGACTATAAGGGATGTCTTTTGATTGTCTCTCACGATAGGAGCTTTATGGACAATTTAGTAGATCATATATTTGTATTTGAGGGGCAAGGAAAGATAAAAGATTATCATAGTAACTACTCTGACTATATGGAAACAAAGCTCCTTAAAGACAAGGAAAAGAAAATCAAAGATTCTATTTCAACCCCTGCAACCCCAAAGCTCAAAACAGAAAAAGTAAATAAACTAACTTATAAAGAGCAAAAGGAATTTGATGCAATAGAAATAGAACTGCCCCTGTTAGAAAAAGAGAAGCAAGAAATAACAAAAGAATTATCTAATTTGAATCTTAGTAATGAAGAGTTAGTATCTCTTTCAAATCGTTTTCAAGTAATAATGGATGAACTGGAAGTAAAAGAAATGCGTTGGCTTGAACTATCGGATAGAATGTATAAAGCTAATAATTAGGTTGTCTTTTAAGAATAAATTCCTTATTAGTTAATTGAGAAGAATTAAACTAAGAGCCATAATTGCCATTCCTGAAATAAGTCCGTAGATTGAAATATGATGTTCTCCATATTCTCTTGCCGCAGGAAGGAGTTCGTCAAGAGAGATAAAAACCATTATACCTGCAACAATAGAAAATATATATGCGAGTAGTATTTCAGAAAGAAAAGGCATAAGTATTAGATACGCTAAAACAGCTCCAATAGGCTCGGCTAAGCCTGAAAGAAAGGAGAGTTTGAATGCTTTCTTTTTGCTCCCTGTTGCTTGGTAAATGGGGATTGAAACTGCAATACCTTCTGGTATATTATGTATTGCAACGGCAACAGCCATAGCTACGCCCAATGTAGGGTTATTCATAGCAGCCACAAATGTAGCTATACCTTCTGGGAAATTATGTATGCCTATTGCAAGAGCAGTCATAAGCCCAACTCTCATTAATCTTGAGTCTTTCTTTGGGGTTTTGTTCATAGATTCAAGGGAACGTATTTCGTGAGGGTTTTCTGTGGAAGGGACAAGTTTATCAATTATGGCTATGAAAAGAATACCTATAAAAAAGAATATTACTGTCTGGGCAGTGCCTAATTGTTCTCCGTATTTAAAAATTAATATAGATTTAGATTTGGCAAATAATTCAACAAAGGATATATAAATCATAACTCCCGCAGAAAAACCTAAGGAGTAGGAAAGAGCTTTTTTATTAGTTTTTTTAGCAAAGAAAGCAATAAGACTTCCTATCCCTGTGGCAAGTCCGGCAAATAGAGTTAAAAGTAATGGAATTAGAATATTTGTATTCACTTTTGGTTGTTTTGTTATTTTATTATTTATCCAAGACTTATTATTATAAGAATTTGTGCTGTTAATACCCTTAGAAACATCGTTAAAGGATAAACCGTTGCATAGGTTACCGATGGAGAATTATTTGGTGAAATATTATTAGCAAAGGCAAGGGCAGGAGGGTCTGTCATTGAGCCCGAGAGAAGTCCTAATAGGGTATAGTAGTCCATTTTAAATCTTAAACGGGCAAATAATCCAACTATCAGTAATGGAACAATTGTGATAATTAATCCATATACAATCCATATATATCCACCATTAATTATTGTTTCAATAAACTTCTCGCCGGAGGATAAGCCAACAGCCGCTAAGAATAATGAAATGCCTATCTCTCTAATCATCATATTGGCACTTGTTGTTGTAAAGGTAACCATTTTATAGTAAGGTCCATATCTTCCCATAAGTATTGCAACAATCAAAGGGCCACCTGCTAATCCTAACTTTATAGGTTGAGGCAGTCCAGGGAAAACAAAAGGAACTGAACCGACAATAATACCAAGGAAAATACCAAGGAAAATAGGTATTAAATTAGGATGGTCTAACCTATTCATAGAATTACCCAATAGGTCAGCAACTTTTTTGATAGCCTCTTCTGTTCCAACAACCGTAACCCTATCACCCATTTGTAGCTTCAAATTATAAGAAGCAATTAGCTCAATTCCCGAACGATTAATCCTTGTAATATTTACCCCATATAAAGAACGTATCTTTAAATTTCCAATCCTCTCACCATTAAGAGTAGATTTAGTAACTACAATACGCCTTGAAACCAAATTCTTCTTTTCTCCTTCCCAATCCTGCTCATCAACCTTACATTCCTCCCCAAAAAACATAATTATAGAATTAACATTATTAGCCTCAGTAATAACCCTAAGAATATCATTTACATAGATAACACTATCATTTGTTGCAGCAATAACGCTCCCATCAGGATGCTTAATACGAGAAATGACAACAGATTTGTCAAACGACTTAATAATTTCTTCAATCCTACGTCCATCAATACCTTGATTTTTTACCATGATAGAGAGTCTTTTGGTGGCAGTTTCTTTACCTTCTTCATTGTCGTTAAGTTCCTCTTTGTCAAGCTTTATCTTTAAAAGAAACTTAATAATCATAGGTGTAATAATAATACCTATAACTCCCAAAGGATAAGCCACAGCATAACCCGATGCAATATTAGGATTATTCACCCCATAAACATCAGTATAGGTTTGTTGAGCTGCTCCAAGACCAGGGGTATTAGTAACCGCTCCCGAAAGAATTCCTGTCATGGTTGCAAGGTCTGTTTTGGTAACAAGATGTATAATATAAGTAGTAACCACACCTAATAAAACAATCATAGTAGCCAAAAGGTTTAGTCTCAAACCTCCCTTTCGTAGTGATGAAAAGAAGGCGGGTCCCACTTGAAGCCCAATGGAATAAACAAATAATATGAGTCCAAATTCTTTTGTAAAATGAAGAACTTCCTCATCAACCCTTAGACCAAAATGACTTAAAGTAATCCCAACAAATAATATCCAAGCAATTCCGAAAGATATATTTGCAATTTTAATTTTCCCTAATTGAATCCCCAAGGCAATCGTTATTGCCAAAAGCATTATAGAATGAGCAACACTCGAAGAAGTAAAAAGTTCACTAAACCAACCCATAGTATAATTGTATTTCGCTAATAAAGTGCAAAGATAAGTGTTTTTGACAAATAACTAAATCTTTTTTAAGGATAATAAAGTAATAGCTTCTTATCATTTAAAGATAGGAAATTAGAATCAAAAGATAAAAAATTAGAATCAAGAGTTAATAAATTAGAATCAAGAGTTAATAGAATTAATTTCGTATTTGATGGATTATTACTAATTTTGCACTTTATTAATTTCTATTTATTATAGGTTTATGTTAATTGATTTCACATTAGATATTAGGCAGATTTTTACGGCTTTTATGGTTTTGTTTGCGGTAATTGATATTACTGGAGCTGTTCCTATTATTATTGATTTGAACTCATCAGGGAAAAAGGTGCAAGCAGGTAAGGCAGCACTGATTTCTTTTGGGCTTATGGTCTTATTTCTATTTTTAGGGGAGGGACTTCTAAAACTTTTTGGGGTTGATATTGCCTCTTTTGCCATTGCAGGTGCTGTTATTCTGATTGCTTTGGCTGTTGAGATGACTTTTAATATAGAAATTTTCAAAAATGATGGTCCAAGTGGGCATTCAACCATTGTTCCTATGGTTTTTCCTCTTATTGCTGGTGCAGGAACTCTTACAACAACACTTTCTTTAAGAGCAGAAATATCTGTTACAAACCTAATTATAGCAATAGCTATAAATATGCTGGTAGTCTATTTTGTAATAAAGAAAGTTCATCTTGTTGAGAGGATATTAGGTAAGGCAGGAATTTATATTTTAAGAAAGTTCTTTGGGGTTATCCTTTTGGCAATGAGTGTTAAACTCATAATAACCAATCTTACGGCTCTTCTAAATTAAATCTTATTAAAAAGAATTAGGGTGTGAGAATGGTTCTTACATGTATTGAAAGGTAAGATTTCCATTCTTGTATTATGTCTTGTGATTGTACATCTTCACAAACCAATATCTCGTTTACTATATTTTTTGCAAGGAAAGGGAATATCAATTGGCTAATAAATGACATAAATATAATATGTAAAGGGAGTGTTTTAATATTTCCTTTTTTCATTTCTTCGGTTAAGGTTTGTTTTATTTCATCTAAATACTCTTGAAGCCCAACGCTATATGCCGCATCAAGAAGGTGTTTTATATCCCTATTTATTTCTCCTATTATAAATAGGGGTAGATATGGGTTTTTTAAGAGGAGTTTTATGTATTGTTCAATGATTTTGTCTATCTTTAAGAAAAAATCTTCGTTTTTATGTAGTATGTCTTGTATTTCGGGTAAGAAAGATTCTATTATTTCACTAAAAACTGCTTTAAACATCTTTTCTTTTGTGTTGAAATAGTAGTGTAGTTTTGTCCGATTAATCCCTGTCTCTAAGGCTATATCACACATATTTGTATTCTTATAGCCGTTTTTTAAGAAGAGTCTTTTGGCTGTTTCTATTATATGAGCTTCTGTATTCTCGTTATGTGATGTCTTTTCCATAATACATTTTCTATTTTATATTATCTATCATTAGATGGAGACGATTTATTATATTCACATCGCTAACTCCGCTATCGAAGTCTAAGGATAGTAAATTCAATTGAGGGTAAAGTGTTTTAATCTTCTTTTCAACCCCTTTTGCAATTATATGATTTGCTATGCAGCCAAAAGGTTGAAGGCTTATTACATTATTTATTCCTTGTTTTGCAAAGCCAACAACTTCTCCTGGAAGCAACCAGCCTTCGCCAAATTGTGCAGAAAGAGAGATAACTTCCTTACCATGCTCTGCTACTTCAAATATATTATTAAATGGAGTATAGTATTTGAACGATGAGGCTGCTTTGTTGAAGCGTGTAATTTCTTTCTCAACTATTTTATATAAAGTGTCTATTACAAAATTAGGCATAGACTTTACTTTAAGATGTTTCTCTATATTAATTTTATCATTAACGAAGCTCTGCATAAAGAAATCAGTTAGCATAGGAGGTATTACTTCTATCTTTTGCTTCATAATCCACGATAGAATATCTTTATGAGAGAATGAATTGAATTTTAGAAATATTTCTCCAACTATACCAATCTTTGGAAGTTTAACGTCATCCTTTATTATTGTATTAAATTCTTTGGCCGCTTTCAAAAGTAGGTTTTTTATTCCTTTTGTATCATTTCTTGCAATGTATTTATTTGCTTCATTCAAATAATATTTTTTGAGTTTTTTTGCTAAGCCTTTTTCTTTTTCTCTTACAATTGAAGCATAATAGAACTTTGCTATACAATCTCCAAACAAGATTGAATCAATTGCAATATGAGCATATTTCATCCAATTGATACTAAAACCCGATTGTTCATTACTCATACTTTTTCCAAAAGCAACAGATATAACAGGCACTTCTTTAAAACCTGCTTCAACCATAGCACTTTTTATCATAGCCAAATAGTTGGAGGCTCTGCATTGACCACCTGTCTGAGTTATTGCAACAGCGGTTTCTTTTAAATTATATTTGCCAGATTTCAATGCTTTAATAATATCTCCAATTATCAAGGTTGCAGGATAGCAAACTTCATTATTGGCATACTTTAAACCTTCTTCTGCTGAAAGAATATTGCTTTTTGGTAGAACTTCAAAATTATAACCAGCTAATTTAAAGAAAGAGTTCATTAATGGCGAAACAAAATCAGTGAAATATGGAGCTATAATCTTTCTATGGCGTTCATCCTTTGTGAAAGTAAGGGTTGAAACAAAAGAATCTTGTTTAAGCTTTTGGTCATTTTGATAGTTTATACTTTCAATTAATGACCTTACTCTGAGTTTTAATGAGCCAATATTATTAACGTCATCAATCTTTAAGATAGTTAAGCTTTTGCCATGGCGTTTCAATATGGAGCTTACCTCATCTAAAAGGAAGGCATCAGGTCCACAGCCAAAGGAAGTCATTTGAACGAAATGCACATAGTTATCTTGTTTTGCTACCCATTGAGTTGCTTTTAGAATTCTATTAATGTAAGCCCATTGAGAAACATAATGAGCTTCTTGAAAGTCTATTTCATTATTACTTCTTACGATATCCTCCGAAATAACATCAACACCCATATCCGAAATCATATCTGATATTTTATGTTGTATTAAAGGGTCAGTATGATAAGGTCTTCCAGCTAAAAGAATTGTTAGTTTCTTTTTGCCTTTATTTGAATTATAAATCTTATTATTTAGGTTTTCTATTTCCTTATTATATGCTTCTTGTGCCTTTGTTGCATCAATAATTGCCTTATCAATTGTTTTTACATCAATTGATAATGTCTTTAAGTATTTTCTGCAACAATTTTTTAGCAAATCATCATCTTTAAAATTAAAGGTAGGAGAGTCAATAGGGATATTATTATTTATAGCACTCTTAATTACGTCAGAATAACCCGAAACAATAGGGCAGTTATATGTATTTACAGATTTCTTAGTCTCATTTTTCTCAAATATAACATAAGGTAAGAATATCCTATCTCCCTTTTGGTCTATTAAGTTATATATATGACTATGTGTAAGTTTTGCAGGGAAACAAATATTATCACTCATAACAGAATGAACTCCTAATTCATAATTTGCAAAGGTAGAAGGCTCCGAAAGTATGGTTTTAATGCCACAACTTGCAAATAAAGTATGCCAGAAAGGATAGTTTTCATACATATTTAAGGCACGAGGAATTCCTATTACAATATCTTGTTTTATGTTTTCTAAGGCTTCTCTTTCAAAGAGTAAGTTGTATTTGTTGGTATATACATTTTTACCTTTCTTTTTCTTTTCTCCTGAATTGGTAAATATTTTCTCACATTTGTTGCCCGAATAGAATGTATTCTTATTTGTAAAAGTATATTTATTAATAATACAATTGTTTTCACAGCCTTTGCATTGAAGTTCTTTTGTTGAATAATCTGCTGTTGAAATTAAATCTTCCAATAAAACACCTTCTGATTGAGAATTACTTTTGGCATATATAGCACAACCATAAGCTCCCATAAGTTCGGATATATTACTGCGATAAACATTAGAGTTGGTAAGCAATTCAAAGGCTCTAACAACAGAATCGTTTTTCATTGTTCCTCCCTGCAAAACAATATTATCTCCTAATTCTTTATTATTCTTAATCTTTAAAACCTTGTAAAGACAATTCTTTACAACAGAATAGGATAATCCAGCAGCAATATCCTCTATTAATGCTCCTTCGCGTAAGACTTGTTTAATTTTAGAGTTCATAAACACAGTACAACGTGTACCTAAGTCGCAAGGAAATTTACTCTTGCAAGCTGCAATTGCAAAATCTGAAATACTATATCCAAGTGATTTAGCAAACGTTTCCAAAAAAGAACCACACCCAGAGGAACAAGCTTCATTAATTTCCATCCTATTTAAAGCCCCATTCTCTATAAACATAGCCTTCATATCTTGCCCCCCAATATCTAAAACAAATGATACATTAGGAGATATTTTCTTGGCAGAGGCGTAATGTCCAATAGTTTCAATAATTCCATAATCTAAGTTGAAGGCAGCCTTAATTAAATCTTCGCCATATCCAGTAGAACAACTACCTTTTATCTTTAGAGTTTTATTTCCGTTTTCTGCAATCAATTGCTCTAAACCTCTTTTTGCAGTTTGAATAGGATTACCTTCATTAGGAGAATAAAAAGAGAAAACAACTCTCTCATCTTTGTCAATTGCTACAACCTTTGTTGTGGTAGAGCCGGAGTCAATTCCAACCCATATATCAGAATCAGCATCTTTTATATCAGCTTTTTCAATACTATGATTTTCTTTTTCTGCTTTCCATTCTAAATAGTCTTGTTCGGAATTGAAAAGAGCCTCTAAACAAGAGGTGGTTTTTAAGTCTGTTTGATAAGTATCTGCTAAAATACCTAAAACTTCATCAATCCTATATTTAGATATCCCGTTCTTATAAATAGCAGTTCCCATAGCAGGAATAAGATGGGCTTTTTCAGGAGTAAGAGTGTCTTTTGGATTTATTTTTAGATAATTCACAAAAGCCTTTCTCAAAGAAGGAATAAAGGTGAGAGGACCTCCGCAGAATAATATTTTAGGCTTTACTTCAAAACCACGAGAAAGAGTAACTATGGTTTGAACTGCAACAGCATGGAAAACAGACATTGCAATCTCTTTGCTATCCACATTCTTGCTAATTAAATTCTGGATATCTGTTTTGGAAAAAACTCCACAACGAGAAGCAATTGGGTGTATCCTATTTGATTTTTCTGCCAAAGCATTTAATTCATCAACCGAAACTCCTAATAAAGTTGCCATCTGGTCAATAAAAGCCCCAGTTCCTCCTGCACAATTACCATTCATTCTCAAATCACTATTCCCATTATCTTTCAAATAAACTATCTTAGAGTCTTCTCCACCAATGTCAATTATGGTTGAAATTTCTGGATGATAAGCTTTTACATATTCAACCGAAGCACTAACTTCTTGAACAAAATTAAAGCCATATCTTTCTGCAAGTCCCATTCCAACAGAACCTGTTACTGATAATGAAAACTCGCACTCTCCCAAAGCATCTTTCATCTCATTAAACAAAGAAACGACAGTGCTTAAAATATCTGCACAATGCCTTATGTATTTAAAGAAAACAATATTTCCAATATCATTAATAACAACAATTTTAGCCGTTGTAGAGCCAACATCTAAACCAACCTTATAGTAATTCATACAATCTATTACAAAATAGTCTGACACTATTGTCAGACTGCAAAGTTACAAAAAATATTTAATTAGAAAACATAAAGGTAATTTTTTGATAAGCTATATTGATATAGTTAATCTAAAAGCAGAATATTAATAATAGAAAAGATGGATAATTATAATGAAAAGATAAAATAATAGAATTGTTTAATTAATCATTTACCATTCTCGCAAAATAAAAATGAATAATTTAACAATTTCTAATCACTATCTTAACACTTTGTTTAATAAAATTTTGCGGTACCCTCAGTTGTTAGATACCGCAAAAATACAAATTTAAAAGCAATTCACAACTGCCAGTGCTTGTGATGTTTTCTTCTTCAAGTTGTTAGATACCGCAAAAATACAAATTTAAAAGCAATTCACAACGGTGCCGCTCATGTGTTATTGCCCTGCTCAGTTGTTAGATACCGCAAAAATACAAATTTAAAAGCAATTCACAACGCAGCGGAGAAGATTAGCCACTCCGTACTCGTTGTTAGATACCGCAAAAATACAAATTTAAAAGCAATTCACAACTATTCGAATACCTATGCAACGCAAAAAAATGTTGTTAGATACCGCAAAAATACAAATTTAAAAGCAATTCACAACAGCACCGCTGCACCCCCTACTTATACCCTGGTTGTTAGATACCGCAAAAATACAAATTTAAAAGCAATTCACAACGCTATCATTACCTGTATCAATCATTATTGAGTTGTTAGATACCGCAAAAATACAAATTTAAAAGCAATTCACAACCCATCAGATACTGGTACTTGAACTCTACTAGTTGTTAGATACCGCAAAAATACAAATTTAAAAGCAATTCACAACAGAGACAAGACTACTATTGAATAATTCGACGTTGTTAGATACCGCAAAAATACAAATTTAAAAGCAATTCACAACAGAAATCCTGAAGTAAATAGAGCTGTTGGAGTTGTTAGATACCGCAAAAATACAAATTTAAAAGCAATTCACAACTAGGAATTTGGAAAATAAAATTGGTCTACGGTTGTTAGATACCGCAAAAATACAAATTTAAAAGCAATTCACAACGGAGTTACTTCCAATGTTTCAACTTCTCTAGTTGTTAGATACCGCAAAAATACAAATTTAAAAGCAATTCACAACGACGTATCAATATCATCAATATCTGCTTCAGTTGTTAGATACCGCAAAAATACAAATTTAAAAGCAATTCACAACGTTCGATACTTAATACTTGTTCTTCCATATGTTGTTAGATACCGCAAAAATACAAATTTAAAAGCAATTCACAACTTGTTTTCTGTTGTTACTATTCTAACTGCTGTTGTTAGATACCGCAAAAATACAAATTTAAAAGCAATTCACAACTCTTACGTAGGAGTGCTTGAAGCATCAATAGTTGTTAGATACCGCAAAAATACAAATTTAAAAGCAATTCACAACCAAGCAAGGTGGAATAAAAACGAAAACACCGTTGTTAGATACCGCAAAAATACAAATTTAAAAGCAATTCACAACTTTGGCAAATACATTCTATCCTCAAAAAGTGTTGTTAGATACCGCAAAAATACAAATTTAAAAGCAATTCACAACTATGCAGGTCAAGGCTATTCATTCGGTCAAGTTGTTAGATACCGCAAAAATACAAATTTAAAAGCAATTCACAACTGCAAAAGTAGTTTTATTATCGATTTGCTTGTTGTTAGATACCGCAAAAATACAAATTTAAAAGCAATTCACAACTTGCCCTTGAGTTGTTCCACTCTAATTATGTTGTTAGATACCGCAAAAATACAAATTTAAAAGCAATTCACAACGAAGTTAGTAATAGTCTTGCAGAAAGCATTGTTGTTAGATACCGCAAAAATACAAATTTAAAAGCAATTCACAACGAGTTGCCCCGCAACTATGTTGGCAGAATTGTTGTTAGATACCGCAAAAATACAAATTTAAAAGCAATTCACAACTGCCCCATTAATAACTTCAACAAGAACACAGTTGTTAGATACCGCAAAAATACAAATTTAAAAGCAATTCACAACGACTCCCTGCCTAAGCCCAAAACCTAAATTGTTGTTAGATACCGCAAAAATACAAATTTAAAAGCAATTCACAACGGGATAACGAGATTGGTTTTCTTGAAAAGTGTTGTTAGATACCGCAAAAATACAAATTTAAAAGCAATTCACAACTTTAACTTCTGGACCATTTACTTGTTCACCGTTGTTAGATACCGCAAAAATACAAATTTAAAAGCAATTCACAACTAATTGTGTGTAGTTGCTTGAGTAGTTGGGGTTGTTAGATACCGCAAAAATACAAATTTAAAAGCAATTCACAACTTAACGCTTTTGTTTTTTCTGACGGATACGTTGTTAGATACCGCAAAAATACAAATTTAAAAGCAATTCACAACGTTCCACAACCTCATTAGTTGTTTGGGATTGTTGTTAGATACCGCAAAAATACAAATTTAAAAGCAATTCACAACACTCCCAATGCAGCACCCTTAGAAAGAATCGTTGTTAGATACCGCAAAAATACAAATTTAAAAGCAATTCACAACAAGTGTTGATGGGAGGAAATTCATTCATAAGTTGTTAGATACCGCAAAAATACAAATTTAAAAGCAATTCACAACACACAAGACGATGAGGATATTAATAGAGATGTTGTTAGATACCGCAAAAATACAAATTTAAAAGCAATTCACAACAGACGGAGGGAAAGCTCCTGAAAACCTTGAGTTGTTAGATACCGCAAAAATACAAATTTAAAAGCAATTCACAACTGAAACCCCTGTTGGTTTTAATAAATCTACGTTGTTAGATACCGCAAAAATACAAATTTAAAAGCAATTCACAACTAAGTGATGAAAGGGATTTGTTTTGTTGAGTTGTTAGATACCGCAAAAATACAAATTTAAAAGCAATTCACAACAAAAGATTTACAATTACAACAATCTTCTATGTTGTTAGATACCGCAAAAATACAAATTTAAAAGCAATTCACAACTGTTAATCTTGGGTATGAAGATTTAGGAGAGTTGTTAGATACCGCAAAAATACAAATTTAAAAGCAATTCACAACTCAAGTGTTGATGCTTACAGCCATGTTGAGGTTGTTAGATACCGCAAAAATACAAATTTAAAAGCAATTCACAACATTGTTAGAATATTTTGCATTTTCTATTGAGCGACCAAGGTCGCCTGTGTCGCCTGTAAGGATTTTTCTTATTTTCTTAGCTCCTTTAGTGTATTTGCTTTTTCTTCGTTTAACTTCTTTCCATTTCTTTTTCTCAAAACCTTCGTTTTGAAAATTCTCCTTAAAGTGGTCTATTGCCACCTTGCCAGCTATGCGTGGAGCATCTTTTTTAGCAAAGGTTTTAATCTGTATTTGAACAGCATTTAAATGCTTTTTAAATTGGTCAGGGTTCATTTTTTTATTTTTTACTTGACTTTTCTTCTAAATTGTTGTATATTTGCATTTGAAAAGAGTGGTTAACAACAGCTCTCCTATTGTGAAGGAGCAGATATGAGTTAATTGCTCTTTTCTCTTTTAGATAATGCGTGAAAATAATATTCTCCAGTTTTAAGTTCTCTAATATTTAAAATTCTTTCCTTCCCTAATAATATTATTTTGAAATAGTGATACATTATCACCATGGGGTTTGGTTGATCTTTATTCTTATCGTAAGGTTTAGAATAAACATAAGTACTTGCTTTTACTAATTCATCTAATTTTGTAATTAATAAAGATTTGTATGTAAAATCCTCGAAACTATTATTAGCAAAATGACTCTTTAATTCAATTTTCTAACTCTTTATTATAATAATATGAATTAAAGATATAATTCTGTGGATCTTTATTCTAATTAATGAAATGACATTTTGTTTTAAAACATCTCTAATTGCTGAACCACATTAGGGTTTTCTTTTGGTTCTTTCCCAAAGAATATTTCCATATTTCCAAATTGCTTATCTGTAATACAAAGTATCCCTACATTTCCATATTTTGGCAATAACCTCTTAACTCTTGCAATATGTACATCGGCATTCTCCTTAGATGGACAATGTCGCAAATATATAGAAAACTGAAACATAGTAAAACCATCTTTCAATAGTTCCTTCCTAAAATTTGCATAATTCTTCCTATCTGCTTTTGTTTCAGTCGGCAAATCAAATAGTACTAAAACCCACATTATCTTATAAGCGTTAAACCTTTGTTCCAAAAACTGGATATTTAATCTTTCTTCTTGTTGAATTATAACACTGAGCAAGTGATGAAGTTGTTTCTTGCATTGCAATTTGCAATGGACTTGTTTTTTTATTTATCTCAACGTCAATAATAGGTAGCTTTAGAATTTCTTGTTTTATTTGAGTTGTTAGAGTTTCTTCTTGAGGGTATTTTCTAATAATGTCTACAATTAATTTATCAGCAAATGGTCTATAAGGCTCCATTATATCATCAGCCAAGCAATAAGAGTTATATCTATTCTTATGGTGAATTCCAAGAGTTGGCAAAAGACCAGATGAAACTAAAGAACGAGCAGTTATGGCTCTAAGTATTGCGTAAGCATAGTTGAAGAAGTTATTTGGATATTCCCCAAAACGTTCTCTTTTAAAATTATCATGACTTTCTAATAAGTTCTTCCAATAATAAGCTGCTGCTCTTGCTTCATGATTTTTGCTATCCCCACTCAAAACAGAATTAGACCAAGTTATCATATTATTTATTGGGATATTCATTTCCTTCAAAACCATAGCTTGATTATAGATCTTGCTCATTATGGTTTGTTGCCAGAGGTTTTTCCTAAGACTTTCCGAAATATTAATTTGTGATTGAAACCTCTCGCTTTGAATAGTATTACTGTCCAAACATAGTTGAAGACCAATGGGATGATGTTTTTGATCGCAGGTAATAATTGAAGTATTATTTTCTAATAATAATGTTAATACTCTCTGAGTAATGGTAATCTGAGGATTATCTAAAATCACTACACCAATATCTTCAATAGGGATAGTTTTTTTTGTTTTGGTATTATCTTCTGCTAATTGAATAACCAATTGATTATCCTTAACACTCAAATATGCACCAGAACTAAAGTGTAGTGTACGTTTTATCATAATTCTATTTCTGTTCTATTTTTCCAAATAATGACATGTCAAAATCAACACCCTCAATAAGTATTCTGATTGTGTTTATAGAACACCTTATCTTGCTTGGTAGTTTAGAATAATCCTTTATGGACTCAGATTTAATATCAGGATCAGCACATAAATGATGTTTTAAATTAATTCTCAGATCTCTTTCTGGTCTTTCAAAAACATATAATCTTTTGGAAAGAATATCTTTTATGTCAGAGAATGTTTCATCTTTATTTAATACAATCACTTTCATTCCAGAAACTAAAGTATAATCTAGTTCAAGTTTTTGTTTCTTCTTCTTAGAGATAATCGTTTGTGGAATATCTTCTGAGTTTAGTTCTCTATTCTTTGAAATATCAAAAAGGCCAAAAACATTATATTCAACCTCAGAATCATTAGAATATTTAGCAATAGAATATAAATCACCTCCATTTACATAATAACTCTGTTTATGATCTTTGCTTGATAAATATGTGTGATTTTTCAACTTAATTGGATTTGTTATGCTCTTTTCATAGCATCGTATACGTCTAACTATTCTTTTTACTCCTTTCTTGTCTGTTAAAGTTATTGTGTCTTTTTCTGGACTTTTATCTGAATTTTGGATTTTAATATTATGATACAGATTTATATCTACAATAACCTTTTCAATATCCTCCCATTTTTTAAATGAAGATATCTCTTTTCTTATAACAAAATGAACTTTATCATCAATTATCATCTTATTATTTTCATCAAAAAGGATATTATTATTCTCATCCTTTTTTGCAAGCTTTATTGCTCCGTAATATGTTTCTCCATGCAATTGACCTCTTATTGTATCGCCAGTAGAATAATATGGATTGTTCTCAGAAGCATAAACTACTTTCCCTCTTGTTCTAATCTTTTTCTTTGTACTTGTTAATGCTCTATCTTTAGAAATATGATTTATTAAAATATTATCATCTATTTCTTCAACAAAATTATTAATGTTACCTATATTTAAGCTACGAATTTCCTTATTTAATTTTTTTTCGATAGTACTATCATATTGATTCTTACTTCTATTTTCTAGCATTTCATACCAAAGTGATAATATTTTATCTCTTTTTGCAGAGGCAGGGATTAATGTTAGAACTGCAGCATCAATAGCATGATGAGAATGTTTATCTCTACTCTTTTTCTTATCTAATTCTTGTAATTTTAGGATTTTTCTAAACTCTGATGTTACTATTCCTTTTTGAACATCTACATTTTCAAATACTGATTTCAAATAAAGTGTTGCATATTTAGTAATAATTCTTGTATCTACAAGCTGACTGTTCTTAAATCCTTCTGTAACTTCTTTTAATTCAAATCTATCTAGTTTACCTTTCCAATGATTCAATTCCATTTGCCATAAATGCCTTTGTCTAATTCTAAAATCTTTATCTTCTTTTGTTTGTGCAAGCTTAGATTGTAATTTCCAATACTCAACATTGTTTTCCAATCTATCAACTTTATCTTTCCATGCTTTTAGTCTTGGTAATATTGCAGTATAATCTCCTGAATCAGTATAGTAATTTGGTAACTCTGTCGGAATCTTATTTTTTTTAATACTTCTATTATAATATGAGCAACATATTGTTTTATTTTCTAGAGAATTATCCAATGACACACTTCTTGGGATAGTATGTTCAATGTCAAATTTTGGGTTTTCTCCAAACAAATCTCGTAAATTAATGATTTTACCGGTGTACAAGCAGGTCATTCCTTGCTCTAACCACAATTTATATTTTGTTGTATTAATCTTGAAGGTATCAGCTTTTTCTATTATTTTTTTCTTTTTCTCTTTTTTAATATTTTCTTTATTTAAAATAGTGTCACTATTTATAGATTCAATTATCTCTGCTTGATCAATTAGACTTTTTGCTTTCTCAAAGTCTGAATCTTTAACTTCATTTATTGATAATAATTCACACAGAGCCTTATGTATTTCACTATTCTGTCTTTCTTTTTCTTCTTGATACTTGTTTATTGCCCATCTTTGGTTAGCGTCATTCAAATCTCGTGCTGTCTCAACAACAATTCTCGTTTCTTCATTAATAATCCCCTCTAATAGTAGATGATTAATATTCTTCCTTAGAATATGTAACATTCGCATAGCCATAGGATTTTTAAAAGAGCCTGTCTTTGGTGAATTTAACAACTTCAAACATAAATTTACTCCTTTATAATCACACAATTCCATTTTAGAAGGTTTATAAACTTCAATCATTGAAGGGTGATATAGAGATTTGATTTTTTTCTCATCTAAAAATTTATAGTTTTCAAATAAAAAAGTTTTTATCTCATCAACCAATTTTGGTAATCTATAAAAGTCTCTCTTACTGCTCGCAAAAAAATCTTGGTATTTTTGTGATACTTCATTAATTAAAGAATCCTTAACATCATCTTCAATCTTTAACCATGATTTTTGACCATAACTTTTTATGCAAAACTCCACTATACTTGTTTTATCTTCTTCATTCAGTTGGTAATTAGTATTATGAGCAGCTTGTTGCTCAGAAAATTCTAATGATTTGTATTCTGCAATTAGAGCATTAACAATATTAAGAATTCTTTTTTTATATACGTTAGATTTTATTATATCATCTAATGTTTTAATAATTTGATCTTTATTTGAAGCCCAATTAGAATCAAATATTTCAGGCATTTTAGCTAATAATACAGAAGTTGAATAATTAAAACCTTCAAATAGAAATTTGTTAATATTTCTTATTGCTTTTAAACTTAGCATAGAATATCCTACAGAAATAGAGGAAAAAATATTTACAAGTTCTTTTAACTTTTTATTATCTTCTAACTTTAAACTGGATTTTGCAAATTCTATTAAACATTCTACATCTTCAAAACTAAAACACACATGCCAAATATCTTCCCAATTATAGTGTATAAACTTCTCCTCTCCAGTTTTTTTATTTATTCTCTTTTTATCACTTTTAATAATTTTATTTTTCCAATCATCACCAAGAAAAATCTTAATCCTTGAAGTTATAGGACAACCTGATATATTTGTATTATCTTTATAATTAATTGTTTTACTTTTATAATCAAGAATGATATTATGTTTTTTCTCAATCCACTCTCTTATTTCTTCGAACTTAAATCTTAATCTTACTCTGCTAAAAATTCGTTCGTATAATTCTTGCTTATCTTCTTTTGATAAGTATTGCCAATTATCATCTACTTCCTTCTTGAATTTAATATTATTAATTAAGCTTAATGCTCTAAAATACTCAAAATCAGGATAACTAATCGGGCATCTTGACTTTTGGGGTTCTAATGTGCATTTACCAACAGAACCTTTTTGGGAACGAGGGGGATTTTGATAAAATATTGACTTTTTAATATCTAAAAAGAACTTACTCTCTTGTGACAACCCTTTTTGAAAATCAAAAATAAATTTTACTTCATCTAACAATTGAGAGCGTACAACTTGATATTCTTTTCTAATCCGATTTCCCTTTTTTCCTATTTCATACAACAAACAGCCAATTGTCGGATATTCTTTCATGTTAATAGACAAATCTTCAATTGCTTTATGTTGTTCTTTTATTTTTAATTCTTCAGATCTTTTTAAGTCATTAATATCAAAAGAATCATTTAATTCAATATCCTTAATTGAATCTCCCTTTGAACTTTTAAAACCCCTTCTTTGTGCTATGTGATACAAAGCTCGTCCTAGTTTGTGTCTATCTACTTCCTTGGTCAAATCTAACTGTTTAGTTGCAATCTCTGCTCTTAAGTGATATGGACTAGAATAATCTGGCTTTCCATCACAATTAAAATCTAATCTTACCCATTGCTCAAATTTAAATGCATTAATAGGATATAATCTACTAAAGCCATTTTTTGTATCATATTTTCTCCATTTATCCAAGTCTTCCAAAGACAAAGGGCAATAATCATTTTCAATCAAAACTTGCAAAGTACTCCAAATCCTATATTTCCTAACTCGATATAATTTTCTTGTAGATTTATATTTAGTTTTTTCTGCAGCGTAAGAAAATTCTCCATTCTTATTATGTCCAACACCTTTATTAAATATCGTAACGCCAAAATATTCAATCTGTTCAATAAGATTTTTAGTACTTGAATCACTATTCCTTTTTACGATTGCCACTGAATTTGTGCCTAAATCTATACCTAAAGTTTCCATTATTTATAATAATATTTGGTTTGTATAATAAATATTTTATATTTTTGCACACACAAACTTAAAAGACTTTTCACAATAAGGCTATAAGCCGAAGAGAAATCTAAGCCTTGCGTACTCCGTGAGGCTTTTTTAATTTTTGACAAAGATAGAGAATATTTTTACATATTAATCTCAATATTAAAATATTTTTAACATAATTCGAATTTCCGTTGTGAAAACATTCAAAGCGGAAGTAAAGTCTAATATTTTACTTTCGCTTTTTTTGCTTTTATTCTACCCAGATTTTAGTTAATACTCATATTGATTGAATAGACTAAGAAAATTATTCCTTCGTTGAATTAGTCTTAATAGATGCGTGATAGTTGAGCCCCATCACACTTTAAATATAGAATTTCTTTTTAAGATTGAATCTAATGACTATTAAATTACCCCTGTTCTAACTCCAAAAACTTTTGAGTGTATTTAAAGTTATTTCTATAATTTTGTCAAGACAATAAGTATAAAACATATAACGCCTACTCAGAATGAGTAAGCGTTATTACTAAAAGCAAAATAAGATTTATTCTTTAAAACATTTTAGCAAAGTTTCTTGCATGTCTGTTTTTCCAATCATTCTTATGATATATATAAGAAGCAATTAAAGGTACAACGGTTGTGGCTTCGGCATAAACCATTTGCTCATAAGTAGTATCAACTTTCCCCCATGAAGATGCTTCTTTAAGAGTTGAAGATGAACAAGCACCATCTCTTGGGTCAGCAACAGTTATTTGGATGGCATATTTATGCATATCAACTTGATGACCAAGAATTTCAGCACAAACAACAGTGTCTTGTGTGAAGTTCTTAGGTACTCCGCCTCCAACCATAAATAAACCTGTTGTGCCAGCCTTTATCTTAATATTGGTTAGCTCTAAGAAATCCTTCACAGAATCTATGCTTAGATGAGAATTAGGGTTTTCAACTTGGTGCAAAACTAAACCAAAACCAGCAGAAGAATCGGAGAAAGCAGGGCAGAAGATAGGTACATTATGCTCATAACAAGCTTGAATTAGAGAGTCTTTTTTCTTTGCATTACCCTCAGAAAGCCATTTCCCAATTTCCCAAATAAATTCTCTTGAAGAATAAGGACGTTTCTCTAATTTGTCTGCAATTAGCTTTATTGTTCCGTCGCAGTTTTGAAGTTCTTCCTCATCAATATATGTATCATAAATCCTATCTATGTAGTTAGAGCGAAGGAATTTATCATCAATAAAAGGAGTTCCCTTATAGTGCTTGAAACCTAAGGCTTCGAAGAAGTCCATATCTATGATAGATGCTCCTGTTGCAACAATACAATCAATCATATTACTTCTAACCATATCAACATAAACCTGCATACAACCAGCAGCAGAGGTGCTACCTGCAAGAGTGAGGATAATGGAGCAATCCTTATCGTTAATCATTCTATCGTAAATGTCAGTAGCCGTTGCTGTATCTCTGGAAGAAAATGACATATCACGCATAGCATCAATTAAATCAGTAGTGTTGATTTTTTTTATGTCAATGTGTTTAACAACATCTTTCAATAATTCTTTCTTTTCCATTTTGTCTTTTGTTTTAACTTTAAATTATAATATATTTCATTTAATATTTCAGTTTGCAAATATAGGATAATTATTTGAAACTTATTTCAATATTTTTCTTTATAAGGAAAAACTTCACAAAAAAATAACAAAAAACTTTGCAATAATTCAAAAAGTAGTACCTTTGCACTCGGAAAGTTGGCAGAGTGGTCGATTGCGGCGGTCTTGAAAACCGTTGAGGGTAACACCTCCGGGGGTTCGAATCCCTCACTTTCCGCAAAATGAATAAGGCTTCAATTGAATTCAATTGAAGCCTTATTTTGTTTAATCACTGATTATTTTTGATTAAGTCCCTTTTGTTAAAAATGAAACTTAATTACAGAAAAATAGAATCAAGAGATAATTTATTAGAATCAAAAGATAAATTATTAGAATCAAGAGATAATTTAGCTAAACAAAAATCCATCAAAATATTATTTAGAAAAATAATATTGGATATTAAATTTTCAGTTATTTTTGCAAATATAATTTTAAAATAATTTAATATGGAAACTTGTTGTACAAATCAATGTCCTTTTGAAGCAATATCGTGGTTATGGTATGGTATTGCTGTCGTTGTATCCTTTTTTGTGGGTGCAATTTGGTATGGTTTTTTATTCTCAAAAGTATGGATGAAAGCCGTAAAATATGAATGTGCTTGCGGAGCTGATGTTGTTAATGGTGAAAAATGCACTTGTAAGAAAAGCTCTAATGCTTTGATATTTCTGATTCAAATAATTGCAACAGCTTTTGTCGTTTTTATGTATTTTATCCTAACTTCAATCTCTGTTTGGTTATCTGTTGTAGTTGTTATTGCTATATCTGCTTGGATGAAATCAACTCTCAAATTCCAAATAAGTAATTGGAAGCGTTATATAACCTTAGCTGGAATTGATGTTGGTTACTTTTTTGTAGTTTCTGTTATCGCAATATTATTTTCGTTAATTTAAAAATTTTATCATTATGTGTTTTAATAGTAAAAAAATAAGCACTGAGCTTAATATTAAAGCTCCTAAGCTAATTGAAAGAACCAAAAGAGAGGCTGCAACAATCACTGCTTTTGGCGATTATTCAAAAATTGATTATTCTTCTTTATGGAATAAACTTTGGCCCTTCATTAAGAAGAATAAACTATTTAGTATGAGAATGGAGTTCTTGGGAATATATTCTTCTGACCCAACCACAACTCCTGCTAATGAATGCAAGTTTGATGCTTGTATTACCATAACTCGCAAGATTGAAGATACCGATGAAATAAAGATTAAAGAAATTGAAGGTGGTAAGTTCTTGATGTTTTTATACAAGGGTTCTTATGATAATCTTGGTAAGGTTTATGATTTTATTTACAATGATTATTTGAAGGATAAGGGTTATAAATTCCGCAATGCTTTATGGATGGAGAAATATCTTAATAATCCTAACAACACTCCTGCACATAAATTAAAGACAGAAATATATATTCCAATTGAATAAAAGAAATATCGTATAAAACAAAGAAAAATCCCAGAGCAATTCTACTTTGGGATTTTTTATTTAGAATATTGATAGTTGCGAGCTTTGTTCTGGCCTATAAAACTCCATTTTTGAGGTAATTCCTAACCTATATGTTTCGCTATTAAAAACATCTTGAAGCTTTTTATAGTTTAAAGAAGGGCAATTATACTGATTGTCAAAAGTCATTTCATATTTTTCTTTAATGTTATTGAAGTTTTGGTCTAAGGCTTTATAGAAATAATCTCTTGAACCTTTTCTTAGGGTTACTCCAAAGATAGGTATTATATACGATGCACCAGAATCCTTGGCTTTATGTAGAATGGATTTTATGTTTTCTTGGCTATCGTTAATAAATGGTAGGATTGGCATTAGAGTTATCCCTGTGTAAATACCTTGCTTTGCTAAATTTTCAATGGCTTTAAACCTTAGAGAAGTAGAACTTGCATAAGGCTCTATTTTCTTTGCAAGCGAATCGTCATAAGTTGTTATTGTGAAACTTACTGCACAATATGTTTTAGAAATCTCTTTAAGTAAATCAATATCTCTTTCAACCAAATTACTTTTAGTTATTATATGAATAGGATATTTACTCCTATTAATTACTTCCAATGCTCTTTTAGTCAAACAAACTTTCTTTTCAATTGGCATATAAGGGTCATTCATGGAGCCTGTTCCTATTGTTCCTTTTTGTTTTCTTTTTGAGGATAGTTCTTTTGTAAGTAATTCTATTGCATTTTCCTTAATTGTAATTTTTGAAATATCGTTTATGCCATAGCATTCACTTCTTGTATCGCAATAAATACAACCATGCTGACATCCTCTGTAAAGATTCATATTATAAGTTATCCCAAACCAAGAATCAACAAAGGAAAGCTTTGAAAGAATTGACTTTGAGTTTATGTAATTGATAGGATTGCTCTCTTGCATAGCTATTTCATCTCATCTGAAAAAGAAAATGGCTTAGTGTAAAGTGCAGATTTTTTGTTTGGTTTATTTGTCATTTCAAATATTATCTTTCCTCCATTAAGGATATCTTTATGAGAAATAAACTGCTTCTTATAATCTTTGCCGTTTAACTTTATTGACTTAATATAAATGTTATTATCCGTAAGATTTAATGCTTTTATTGTAAATGTTTTCCCATTTTCCAAATTAATAATAGCTTCATTGTTTTTTGGGGAACCTATTATGTATTGGTCGCTTCCAGGGCAAACAGGATAAAATCCAAGTGAAGAAAAAATATACCAAGCAGACATTTGCCCACAATCATCATTACCTGACAAGCCATCAATTTTATTCTTATACATTTTATTCATTATATCATGGACTCTTAACTCTGTCTTCCATGGTTCTTTTGTCCATCTATACAAATAAGCAATATGATGACTTGGTTCATTGCCATGTACATAGTTTCCCATAATTCCTTCCTCATTTATATCTTCTGTGTTTTCAAAATACTTTGCAGGCAACTCCATTGTAAAAAGAGAATCCAAGTGATTAATAAATCTCTTTTCTCCTCCCATAAGATTTATTAGCCCATTAACATCATGAGGCACAAAAAAGGAGTAATTCCACGAGTTTCCTTCAATAAAACCTTGGTTATGTGTATCCAATAAATCATAATCCTTTTTAAATTCTCCATTTCTGTTCTTAGGTAATGCAAAACCAATGGAAGTATTGAAAATATTTTGATAGTTCTTTGCTCTTTTGGCATACTCTCGAATTCTTTCTTGATTATTTAGAGCCTTTGCAAAAGAATAAATTGTCCAATCATCATAAGAGTACTCCAAGGTTATTGAAGCCGAAGAGTAATTCTTCTCATTAGGAACGTATCCCAAGCTAACATAGTCCTCAATCCCATCATAGTATTTCAAATTGGAGCTGTTAATTAAGGCTTCCATAGCTAATTTATTATCAAATTCAATATCCTTAGCAAGTGCATCTGAAATAACCGAAACAGCATGATAACCTATCATACACCAATTCTCATTTCCCATGTGCGACCAAACGGGTAATGCTTTATGAACGCTTTGCAGGTAATGATTAAGTAAGGAATTAATAAAATCTTTGCTTCTTGCAGGTTTTATTATGTTCATTAGGGGATGCTCAGCCCTAAAAGTATCCCAAAGAGAGAAAATAGAATAATTAACTTGATTGTCTTTTGCAGTATGGATATTATGGTCTATACCTCTATATCTTCCATCTACATCTTGATAAACAGAAGGATTAATCATTGTATGATATAGTGAAGTATAGAAAATAGATTTCTTGTCATTATCAGCATCTATCCTTATACTACTTAGTTCTTTTTCCCATTTTTCTTGGGTTTCTTTTCTTATTTGGTCAAAAGACTTGTTTTGAGCTTCTGCATTTAGGTTCTTTAATGCTCCAAGGCAATCAACAGCAGACAAAGCTACTCTAATCTCTAATGGATTTTTATCAGAGAAATCAAAATTAAAGTAAGTGATTAGCTTAGTTCCAAACATTTCAGGGAAGTTCTCGCTCATATCAAACTTTCTCCAAAAGCCATTATACTTGACCTTTTCATCGTTTTGGCAACCATAATTAAGTATTGGTTTGGAAAATTTAATAGCAAAATAAGTGTAATTCATCCTTGACCAACCTCGTGTTATCCTATATCCTGTTAGGGTATATTCATCTTCAACTCTTAGGTTTGCCATTAATACTTTACCATCGTAATTATAAATTCCATAAGATAAATCTATAACTATATGACCTTCTTTTGATGTTTTTGGGAATGTATAACGATGAACTCCTACTCTTTGGGTTGCTGTTAATTCTGCTAATATGTTATAATCATCTAAAACAACAGAATAGTAGCCTGGCTCTGCTTTTTCTTTATTATGATTAAAGTTAGACCGAAAACCTGATGATGTATTCTCTGAATTACCAACATTTAATTTAATGTCTCCTATTGCGGGCATAATTAGAATATCTCCTAAATCCGAATGACCTGTTCCGTTGAAATGAGTGTGCGAAAATCCAATTATTGTTTTATCATCATACTGATATCCTGCACAATATTTATATGTATCCTTTTGATACTTTCCATCAATATTATGAGGAATTGTTTCAGTATCTGGACTTAATTGTACTATGCCAAAAGGAGCACAAGCCCCAGGGAAAGTATGTCCCATGCTTTTTGTTCCAATCATTGGATTGACATAATCAATTAATCTTGTTTGAGCTTGCATAGAAATAAAAGAAATAAAAACAAAGAATAAATTAAAGAAGATTTTTCTTTTCATAATATGTATAAATTGATAGAGGGTATTTTTCAATACCCTCTACTTGTTAATTATAATGCTAATAAATTAAGTTTACATTTAATCATTAAGGAAATAGCTAATTGAGGAAACAACTCTTACTTTAAGCTTTAATGGGTTTTCTGTTGGAATTATTTCAAATTGTCCTTGATAAGCTGATTTTATTCCACCAAGCTTAGCATTGGAGTTTTTAGAAAACTGCTCACCTGCAATTTTTGCATTAGCTGTAGATTCTTCTATCATCTTAGGTTTAATATCGTTTAGCTTGGTGAAAGTATATTTTGAATCGGCATCATACTCGTATCTATTTTGAACAAGTGTTATTCCTTGCTTGTATAAATCAAATTGAGATAATTCAATAGCTCGAACATTTTTCACCTTACTGGAAAGTATTGTTATTGTTACCTCACAATAGTATCTAAATGTATTTGTAGAGAAATTATCGTTGTATTCGGTATTCTTTTTGTCTTTTATGCTTGGCACTCCAATATTAATCTCTTCATCAGTTAGGCCATTAGCTTTAATAAAGTTTACTATCTTGAGGTTATTGTCTTCAACCTTTTTTAAAAGGCTTTGCATATCGTTATCGCCTTCAATATATTTTATCTTCAAATTAACATAATCAGCATCAACAATCTTTTCTGACAATCCTCTAACGCTTACCACTCTGTCTTTATCGCTAAATGATTTAAGTCCTTTGTAGATAAATAAACCGACAAAGAATATACTAATAGCTAAAATAAGTCCTATAATAAGGACAATTAAATTTTTATTCTCATCCATAATATTATTTATTTAATTTGTATTTATATGATTAAACATAAAGCTTATTTCTTTGCTGGACTTAATGGGAATTCTTGGAAATACATTATTACATCCACCTCTGAATTATCATTTACTCTATAGAGCTTCCCTTTAAATTTAGCTGTAATAGTTTCTGCTGTTTTTTCAATAATCTGTAAATTTCCTGAACCTGGACGATTATTCATATACTCTTCAAAAGAAAATGGATATCCCGTAGTTTTATTCTTTGCATATTTTATTGCATAATTAGAAAAGCTACCATCATCATTAATGCTTACATGAGCGTAACACCATTGACCAATTACAGTTGGTGCACTTGTTTGGTCTTCTGTGCAGACAACTATATCTACAAATTTGTTTGTATCTTCCAAAGGCTCGGTCTTGGCATACATTTCAGTAATATTACTTCCTTCCCAAGTAATATTGCTTCCTATTTTAGCCTTAAAATAAATCCCTGATGAAGGAACAGAATTCATAAAATTGGTATCAATTGCAGGCTCATCCTCATCTTTACAGCTCCAAAACAAAACAGGAGATAGTAAAGCAATAATTACAGAAATAATAAGTATTCTTTTCATATCATATAATTTTTAGTTAATAATCTTTTTTGCAAAGAAACGAAAAATAATTTATTAATACAATCCTTTTACAACATATATAACAGCAAAAAAGCCGAAATTGTAAACAATATCGGCTAAATAATTTCTTGCTTTTTCTATTAATAAATGATTATTAGATAATTAAATTTCTATTTTAATTCATGAATAACCAATCCTGAGCGAAGCTTAGGCTCAAACCAAGTTGTTTTAGGTGGCATAATGTTTCCACTATCTGCAATGTCAATTAATTGTTGCATAGAAACAGGATATAAAGCAAAAGCAACCTTCATTTCTCCGCTATCAACCCTTCTTTTTAATTCGCCCAAACCTCTAATACCTCCAATAAAGTCAATTCTTTTTGATGTGCGTAGGTCTTTTATGTCTAATATTTCATCTAAAACCAAATTAGAAAGAATAGTAACGTCCAAAACTCCAATAGGATCGTTGTCGTTATAAGTACCTTCTTTGGCAGTTAGCTTATACCACAATCCATTCATATACATACTAAACTCGTGTAACTTTGCAGGACGATAAATATCTTTACCCATCTCTTCAATTACAAATGAGTGATTAAGTTTTGTAATAAACTCTTTTTCGGTTAAACCATTCAAATCTTGAACAACACGATTATAATCAATAATTTTTAATTGGTTGTCTGGGAATATAACTGCCATAAAATAATTATACTCTTCTTCTGGGGTATGGTTAGGGTTATTTGCTTTTCTTTCTTGACCAACCCTTGCAGCAGCAGCAGTACGATGGTGCCCGTCAGCAACATAAAGAGAAGCTATCTCTTTATCAAAAATTTCTTCTAATCTTTTTATCTTAGTCTTATCGTTAATTACCCAAAAAGTATGACCAAAACCATCATCCTTAGCAACGAAATCGTAAATAGGTTTTTCGTTATCAATAACGCTTGAAACTATTTGGTCTATTTCCTTATGAGCAGGATAGGTGAAGAATACAGGTTCAACATTAGCATTTGTAATATTAACGTGAATCATTCTATCATCTTCTTTATCCTTACGTGTAAGCTCATGTTTCTTGATAACATTATTGAAATAATCTTCAATATGAGTGCAGCCAACAATACCATATTGAGTTCTTCCATCCATAGTTTGAGCATAGATATATAGTTTAGGTTCACTGTCTTGAACAAGCCAGCCCTTATCCTTAAACATTTGGAAGTTTTCTACAACTTTATCATACACCTCCTTAGAGTGTTCATCAACACCCTCTGGAAGGTCAATTTCTGCCTTAGTAATATGTAATAATGAATACTCATTACCCTTAGCTTTAACTCTTGCCTCTTGTGAGTTCATCACATCATAAGGTAAAGATGCCAAACTTTCTGCAATCTCAACCGGAGGGCGTAAGCCCTTAAAAGCCTTAACTCTTGCCATTTTTCTATTTTTGTTTATTGTTTATATAAAATGTTTATTTGTAATAAATTTTAATTAGTTTGCAAAGTTAAGATTTTCTTTTCAAACATAGAAGAAAAGAAAAGAAAAAGAGGTTTAATGATAAAATAATTACATAAAATACTCTAATATTTAAATGTGGAAAATTACTATTTGATTCTAAAAAATTATCTTTTGATTCTAATAATTTATCTCTTGATTCTAAAAAATTATCTCTTAGTTCTATTTTTCTATTGCTATTTTAAAAGGGAGATTGATTTATAAGACAAGGAAAGAAAGTTTAAAGTTTAAAATAATTATTTTATGTTGAAATTTGATTAATAATGTTTTAGAATGAGTTTTATATTAATCCATATCAATAATAATTTATTAAAAGGTTGTTATTTAAGATATTCTTAGTACTTTTGAAAGATATTTTATAAATAAATTATGGATGCTAAATTAACAGATAACGCAAAAAAGGTAATAAAAGAAGGCAGCGATGAGGCAATGCGACTAAGGAGTGATTTTTTTGGGGTAGAGCATTTATTTTTAGGAATGGTGCGACAGAAAGAATGTAAGGCAATGCACATATTAGCTGATTTTAATATAGACCCACAGGTAATAAAAAAAGAAATAGAGCAAGCTATTCAAAAGACTGATGTATTCCAAGCATTGAATCAAGAAAAAGATGTCCCATTACTAAAACAAACTGAAAGAGTTATTAAATTGTCTTTTTTGGAAGCTACCAATTTGGGATTAGAAGAAATAGGTACGGAACATTTTTTGGCTGCTATTTTGAAGGAGGGAAATAATCTAATATCAAATATATTATTTGGTTATGGACTAACTTATGATATTATTCACTCTTGGATTAAGAGGTATTTGGACTCCACAAAGCCCGAAGACTTACCAAATGAGGAAAACTCTTCAAGCCTTTTCTCCGATTCTTTATTAAATGATGATGAAGACGAAGATGATTTCTTTGCCTCAAAAAACCTTATGAGTAATCCCTCAAAAAAGGTTAGTCCTATGAAAAGTAGTAGGAAGCCAACACCTTTCTTAGATAATTTTGGGAAGAACATATCAGAACAAGCCGAACTTGGATTAATTGACCCAATTGTAGGTAGAGACAAAGAGATGGAGCGTATTGCTCAAATTCTTTCAAGAAGGAAGAAGAATAATCCTATATTAATAGGTGAGCCTGGTGTAGGTAAAAGTGCTATTGCAGAAGGTTTAGCTTTGAGAATTGCAGCTAAGGATGTTCCTTATACATTATTCAGGAAGAGAATCTACACCTTAGACCTTGCTTCTGTTGTTGCAGGAACCAAATATAGAGGGCAGTTTGAAGAAAGGTTGAAAGGGCTGATTACGGAGTTAGAGAAAAATCCTGATATTATTCTTTTCATAGATGAGATTCATACTATTGTTGGAGCAGGAAATGCTTCCGGTTCATTAGATGCTTCAAACATATTTAAGCCAGCCTTAGCCAGAGGCGAGATACAATGTATTGGAGCAACAACTCTTAGTGAGTATCGGAAGAATATAGAATCAGATGGAGCCTTAGAAAGACGTTTTCAAAAGGTTATGATAGAGCCTACCTCGGTTGATGAAACCTTGGTGATATTACAAAATATTAAATCTAAGTATGAGCAACATCATAAAGTGAGATATGATGATGAGGCATTGGAGGCTTGTGTGAAGCTCACTCAACGATATATTAACGATAGGCAACTTCCCGACAAGGCTATTGATGCTCTTGATGAAGCGGGAGCAAGGGCTCATGTGCAAGATATAAGAGTTCCAAAAGAGTTGGTTAATTTAGAAAAAAGAGTAAATGACTTAGAGGCTCAGAAAAGAGAAAGTGTAAAAGAAAGAGAGTTTGAAAAAGCTAAAACTCTTAAAGCAGAAATAGATGAGATTAATGATGTAATTGAGGTCAGATACAAGGTCTGGGAAAAAGATATAGAGAATAACTATACCAATGTTTCGCAAGAGGATATTGCAAATGTAGTTTCTATGATTAGCGGTGTGAAAATCCAGAAGGTAACAACTGATGAAACTCAGAAGCTTTTGAATATGGAAGACTCTCTTAAAGCAGCAGTAATTGGTCAAGAGGATGCTGTTACTAAGGTTTCTAAGGCTATTCGTAGGGCAAGGGTAGGCATAAACGACCCTAATCGTCCGATAGGTTCCTTTATTTTTGTTGGTCCAACGGGAGTAGGAAAGACCCATTTGGCAAAAGAATTAGCAAAATATTTATTTGATTCAGAGAGTAATTTAATTCGTTTGGATATGAGCGAATATATGGAAAAACACTCTGTTTCAAGAATTATTGGTTCGCCTCCTGGTTATGTTGGCTACGAAGAGGCAGGGCAATTAACCGAAAAGGTAAGAACTCACCCATATTCAATTGTTCTTTTAGACGAAATTGAAAAGGCACATCCTGATGTATTTAATATCTTACTGCAAATCTTAGATGATGGGCATCTTACTGACTCAATAGGAAGAAGAGTTGATTTTAAGAATACTATTATTATAATGACTTCCAATGTTGGTAGTAGAAAACTCAAAGACTTCGGTTTAGGAGTTGGTTTTTCAACTAATGCAAAAGAGGCAAACTCACAAGAAATAGAGAAGAGTATAATTGATAATGATATTAATAAAACCTTTGCTCCTGAGTTTTTAAATAGGGTGGATGATATTGTTTTCTTCCGTTCGCTTTTAAAAGAAGATATAGTTAAGATTATAGACATTGAGCTTAATAATTTATCTAAACGCCTCATAGACTTAGATTATAATATAGAGTTTACTTCTGAGTTGAAAGATATGGTTATTGAAAAAGGTATTGACAAACAATTTGGGGCAAGACCTTTAAAAAGAGCCATTCAAAAGAATGTTGAAGACGCTCTTTCGGAAGCCATATTAGCTAATACAGATAAAGACAAAAAGAATATTAGAGTTACAGCAGAAAACCAAGAAACCAAAATAGAGATATATTAATGCGAATGCTTAAGAACTTTTTTATGGAATTTGGAGCCTATCTTTTGCTTATGAAGGAGGCCTTCAAAAAACCTCAGAATATGCATATCTTTAAAAGAAAGATGATTTATGAGATGCAGGTTTTGGGAGTAGATTCTATTCCTATTGTTTGCGTAATATCTATTTTTATTGGAGCAGCTGTGGTAATTCAAATGATTCTTAACTTACAAAATCCTATTTATCCATCATGGATATATGGTTTTGCTTCACGGAAAGCCTTAATATTAGAATTTTCTCCAACGGTTATTTCTTTAATTTTGGCAGGAAAGTGTGCTTCTATGATTGCTTCGGAATTAGGTTCTCAAAGAATTTCAGAACAAATAGACGCTATGGAAGTAATGGGTGTTAATACTGCATCGTATTTAATTTTGCCTAAGATTTTTGCTTGTTTGCTTTTCTTTCCTTTGCTTATTGTGTTAAGTATATTTATAGGGTTGATAGGAGGAGGCTTTGGAGGGATGGCAAATGGACTTTCGGCTTTTCATTATGTTGAAGGAATACGACTTGAGTTCACAACCTATGATGTTGTATATGCAATGATAAAAACAGGTGTTAATGCCTTAATAATTTCTACAATTGCTTCTTACAGAGGATACACAATGAAGGGAGGTTCGGTTGAGGTTGGAATTCAAAGTACCAAAGCTGTCGTTCAAAGTAGTGTGGTGATAATGATAATTAATCTACTAATGACTAATTTGTTTTTCTAATGATAGAGCTTGTAAATATTTCTAAATCTTTTGAAGGAAAGCAAATTTTAAAGGATATAAATATAAAATTTGCCAAAGGAAAATGCAATTTAATAATAGGTCAGAGTGGGAGCGGCAAAACTGTTCTAATGAAAACCTTAGTAGGACTTCATTCCCCTGATACAGGAGAAGTTTTATTTGGAGGAAGAATATTTAATAAAATGACAATAGAGCAGCAAATAGATGTAAGGAAAGAGATGGGAATGGTTTTTCAGGCAGGAGCTTTATTTGACTCAATGAATATTGAAGAGAATGTGATGTTTCCAATACGTATGTTCCAAAAGAGCTCTCGCGGTAAAATGTTAGATAAGGTCAATCTGTGCTTAGATAGGGTTAATCTTAAAGGAGTAAATAAAATGATGCCTTCGGAGTTAAGTGGAGGTATGAGAAAAAGAGTAGCTATTGCAAGAGCCATTGCAGCAGATCCTAAATATCTCTTTTGCGATGAGCCTAATTCAGGTTTAGATCCACAAACTTCAATACTTATAGATGATTTGATTTCTGACATTACTCACGAACTAAATATCACCACCATAATCAATACTCACGATATGAACTCCGTTGTAGAGATAGGAGAGAATATAATATATCTTCACCAAGGACAACTTTGGTGGCAGGGAGATAAGAAGAATGTATTAATTACAGATAATAAAGAACTAAACGATTTTATCTTTTGTACAGCATTAACCAAGAAAATTAAAGAGAATAATGACAAAAAATAAAAGTAAACTAAGAAAGGTTTTCTCAATTATAGGTAAATTACTATTAGTATTTATAGCAAGTGCTTTAATGGTATGGATATTTCCCTCCACTTCAACATTCAAATACGACTTTCAAGAAGGAGGATTTTGGGAACACGAAAACCTTATATCTCCAATAGATATAAGGGTGGATAAAACAGAATTGGAATTAAGTCAAGAAAGAAAAGCAATAATAGATAATAAGAAGTTATATTTCAACATAACCAACGACACCATAATAAATATTCCAGAGTTGCAAGGCTTACCTCTTAACCACACCATAAAGGTTATAAAAGACACCAATACCTATGAAATACAAATAAGTGATATAACCTCAGACCTTCAATTTAATGAGAAGGTAACTCAATCCAATTTAGATGCTCAGTTAAGCAATATCTCTTCAATAAAAGAATTTATAGAGAAAGGAGATGAAATAATAGCCAAAGGAGAAAAAATAACCCCGACCAAATTTGATGCACTTACAATTTACAAACAAGACTACGAAAAGAAAATAACCGAAAAGAAAACAATCTACAAACAAATCATAGGACAGTTTATATTAGTTTCCATTGCTTTAATAGCAATGCTCTTCTTCTTTAAATATATATCCCCAGAACTATACAGAGACAATAAGAAAATCCTTCTAATACTTTCCGTAATACTTCTAATGGTGGCAACCACCTCATTAATCGTAAATATAAACTCTCAATACATATACATAGCCCCTCTTTGCCTAACCCCAATACTCATAAGAACCTTTTTTGATTCTCGTTCAGCCCTCTACGTGTTTTTAGTAAACATAATAATAATAGGCTTCTCAGTTCCCAATAGTTTTGAATTTATCTTCTATCAACTAATGGTGGGAATGATGGTAATTATAAGTATGGAACACTTAGAGAAACGCTCCGATTTCTTTAAAATAAGCCTTTTTGTATTTGCAACCTATGCCGTAATATACCTCGCACTAACCCTAATACAAGACGCAGCCCTAACCAAGATTAACCCTTATCGCTTTCTCTATTTTGGAGTAAATGCAGCCATGACCCTATTTGCTTTTCCAATCATTTATATCTTTGAGAAAGCATTTGGATACGTTAGTGAGGTTTCACTTTTAGAATACTCCAATACCAATAGCAAAGTATTAAGAGACCTTTCTATAAAAGCACCGGGCACATTCCAACATTCTGTTCAAGTGGCCAATTTGGCTGAAGACCTAATACATCAAATAGGAGGTAATTCACTATTAGTTCGTGTGGGGGCTTTGCATCACGATATAGGCAAGAGCCTCAAACCAATGTTTTTTATAGAAAACCAACACACAGGCTTTAACCCTCATGACGAAATTACCAACGAAGAATCGGCTGAAGTAATTACCTCACATATTGTTGAAGGAGTTAAATTAGCATATAAATACAAATTACCAGAACCCATAATAGACTTTATCCGCACACACCATGGCACAAGCAAAACGAAGTATTTCTACAACAAACAGAAATTAGAACATCCCGATATGCCTATTGATGAAAATCTTTTCACATATAAAGGTCCAAAACCATTTTCCAGAGAAACAGCCGTTGTAATGATGGTGGATAGCGTAGAAGCAGCTTCCAGGAGTCTAAAAGAGCACTCCGAAAAAACCATTAGCAATTTAGTAGATGGCATAATAGATGACCAAATAAAGAACGACCAATTCTCTAATTCAAACATAACATTTAGAGACATTACAATCATTAAGCAGGTTCTAAAACGTAAGCTACAAGCAATCTACCACACTAGGATACAATACCCTGTAAACAACTAAAAATTAAGCCAAAAGGTTGTATTATTAGTTGAGAGTTTCACTCCTTATTTTAGGTCAAAGTATGATATTTTGTTTCTTATCAAGTGGCTTTATAGAGGTGTTGTATAATAGGGGAAAGCAATTCTTTTTATTCTAAATTTGATTGAGAAAAAATATAAAGTCGTTAAAAATAATCCCAACGCCTATTAGGATTTATTCCAATAACTATTAAAATATTTTTAAACGGCGTTGAAATAATTTTAAACGGCGTTAGAAAGAATCCTAATAGTTATTAGAAAAAATCCTAATAGGCGTTGAGATTTTTTTCAATAGGCATTGAAATATTTTTCAATAGGCGTTAGGATTATTTTCAATAGGCATTAGAAAAATTTAATGGCTAAAACCCTTTATTACAATGCTTTTAGAGAAGATTTTCTAAGACTTAGCCACTCTTAAAATTGGGCAAAGAGATAAAAATCATAAACACAAGTTAAACTTTAATCCATTCAAGAGAAATCAGGCAGAGGAGCAAAATATTTTTTTCTTCTTTAAAAGTATAAGGATTTAAGTTTGAGTGTTTTGAAACTTATTTTTTTGTCATTGCAGCTTTAATAAATGCAATAAAGAGTGGATGTGGCTGCTCTACTGTGGACTTATACTCTGGGTGGAATTGTACGCCTACAAAGAAAGGATGGTTTGATAATTCCACAACTTCTACTAAATCGGCATTTGGGTTAATTCCCGAGGCTATCATTCCTGAGTCTTCAAATTCTTTTAGGTATTTATTATTAAACTCATAGCGATGACGATGTCGCTCTGAAATATTCTCACTTTGGTATGCTGCGTATATTTTTGTGTCTTTTAGAAGCTTGCAAGGATAAGCCCCTAAACGCATTGTGCCTCCCATATTGGTTATTTGCTTTTGCTCTTCCATTATATCTATAACAGGATGCTTGGTGCTTGGAAGCATCTCTACCGAGTGAGCATCTTTAAATTTCAACACATTACGGGCGAATTCCACAACAGCCATTTGCATTCCCAAGCATATTCCTAAGAAAGGGATATTATTTTCTCTGGCAAACTTAATTGCACATAGTTTTCCTTCAATTCCTCTTGCTCCAAAGCCAGGGGCCACTAATATCCCGTCTAATCCGCTTAATTCAGTAGCACAATTCTGATCCCCTTTTTCTATGCTTTCTGAGTGAATGAGCTTTAATTTTACTTTGCATTGAAGTGATGTTCCTGCGTGTATAAATGCTTCGGAAATAGATTTGTAGGCATCTTTTAGTTCAACGTATTTTCCAACTAATCCAATGGTTACCTGATGTATTGGATTATTTAGTTTATATAAAAAGCCTTTCCATTTTTCCAAATTAGGCTCGCCTTGTGTTTTAACTCCTAAGCGATTGAGCACTTGTATATCTAATTTTTCTTTGAGCATTTGAAGTGGAACTTCGTAGATAGTTGGTGCATCTAAGGACTCAATAACGCTATCTCTATCTACATTACAGAATAGTGCTATCTTGTCTTTTATTCCTTCGTGTAGTTTATGTTCTGTTCTGCACACAATAATGTCTGGTTGAACTCCTTGTTCCAACATTTCTTTAACTGAATGTTGTGTTGGTTTGGTTTTCAATTCTCCTGCTGCGGCAATATAAGGTATGTAGGTTAGGTGTATTACAACTATATTCTTGCCTAACTCCCATTTCAATTGACGAACCGATTCTATGAATGGAAGGGACTCTATGTCTCCTACCACTCCTCCGAGTTCGGTTATAACAAAATCGTATTTATTGGTATTGCCGAGTATCTGTATTCTTCTTTTAATTTCATCGGTAACGTGAGGAATTACCTGAACAGTTTCTCCTAAATAGTCGCCTTTTCTTTCTTTGTCAATAACGGTTTGGTAAATTCTTCCAGTTGTAACATTGTTTGCTTGTGAAGTTCTTACATTGGTAAAGCGTTCGTAGTGTCCTAAATCTAAATCGGTTTCTGCTCCATCTTCTGTCACATAACACTCTCCGTGTTCGTAAGGATTGAGTGTTCCTGGATCAACATTAAGATATGGGTCTAATTTTTGTATTGTAACCGAAAAGCCCCTAAGTTTTAGAAGTAAAGCCAATGATGAAGCCATTATTCCTTTTCCTAATGAGGAGGTTACTCCACCTGTAACGAAAATGTATTTTGTATTAAACATAACAAATATTACTTAAATCAACATTCAATTAAGGTGCAAATATAATTCTTTTTTGATTTGCATTAAGTATATTTGTATTAATTTTGCACTCAATGGATATAAAACAAAAAGCAGTAAACGGAGTTGTTTGGAGTGCAGTGGAGCGTTTCTCTGTGCAAATTATTCAATTTATTGTTCAAATAATAATTGCACGAATCCTGCTTCCAGAGGACTATGGTTTGATAGGAATGCTTGCTATCTTTATGGCAATTGCTCAAACTTTTACCGATGGAGGCTTTTCCAATGCTCTAATTCAAAAGAAAGACCGCAACAACACTGACTACTCTACGGTCTTCTATTTTAATATAATAATAGGTATTGTTTTAGCTATAATTTTATTTTCCTGTTCGGGTGTAATATCTGAGTTCTATCATATGCCAAAACTAAAACTTATTACTCAGGTAATGTCAATTAATTTAATTATTCTTGCCTTTCAAGTTATTCAAAAAACCATCCTTACCATTAAAATAGACTTTAAAACTCAGGCAAAAGCATCTTTAATTTCGGTTCTTATTGGAGGAGTTATAGGGATTGTTATGGCTTATAAAGGCTTTGGTGTTTGGGCTTTGGTTTTTCAGTTCACATCAATAAATATTATACAGACATCTTTATTTTGGTATTTTGCTAAGTGGAAGCCTAAGCTTATATTCTCAAAAGAATCTTTTGACAGGCTTTTTGGTTTTGGTTCTAAAATATTAGCAGCAAATCTTCTGCATACTATTTACTTAAATCTTTACACATTAGTTATTGGGAAGCGTTTCTCTGCTTCTCAGTTGGGATATTACACAAGAGCAGAACAATTTGCTCAATTTCCTTCTTCTAATTTAACAGGTGTAGTTTGGCGTGTTAGTTACCCTATAATGTCTTCAATACAAGATGATGATGAAAGACTCAAAAGTATAGTGCGTCAATATCTGAACCTTGCTGCTTTTATTGTTTTTCCGTTAATGGCCGGCCTTGCTGCACTTTCAGAGCCTTTTATAATTCTTATCCTAACAGAGAAGTGGAGAGGTATTATCCCTATGCTACAAATTCTGTCTATATATTATATGTTTTATCCACTTAATGCAATTCATCAAAATCTTATGCAGGTGAAAGGAAGAAGTGATTTATTCTTTCGTTTAGAAATTGTTAAGAAAACCATTGGCATTGCTCTTTTATTTATAAGTCTACCTTTTGGTGTTTATTATGTTTGTTTGAGTCTAATTGTTTATGCAATTATTAATCTTGGTTTAAACACTTATTTTTCATCTAAGCTAATTGCTCTTAGCATTAAATCACAAATAATAGATATATCAAAGATATTGATTGTATCATTTATTATGAGTGCAGTGGTTTATTTGGTGAATTTTATAGACATTAATAATGTATCCAAACTAATATTGGGTGTTATTATAGGAGTTGTAATTTACTATTTAGTTGCCAAGCTAACTAAAATGCAAGAATTAAAACAAGTGATGAGTCTTATGCGTCAATATTTGCATAAGTAGCATTCTTCTCAATAAATTCTCTTCTCGGAGGAACTTCATCACCCATAAGCATAGAGAAGATCCTATCAGCTTCGGTTGCATTTTCAATATCCACTTGACGGAAAGTTCTGGTTTCTGGATTCATTGTCGTTTCCCAAAGTTGAGTTTCGCTCATTTCTCCAAGCCCCTTGTATCTTTGAACAGAAACTCCTGTTTCTCCAAACTCTTCCTGAGCTGCTTGTCTTTCTTCCTCAGTCCAACAATAACGCTCTTGCTTCCCTTTTTTAACCAAGTAAAGAGGAGGTGTTGCTATATAAACATATCCATTCTCTATCAACTCTTTCATATAACGGAAGAAGAAAGTTAGAATAAGTGTTGCAATATGGCTACCATCAACGTCGGCATCAGTCATAATTACTATCTTATGATAACGTAATTTCTCCATATTCAAAGCTTTGCTATCATCAGCTGTTCCTATTGAAACACCGAGAGCAGTATATATATTCTTTATTTCGTCAGAATCCAAAACCCTATGAGGCATTGCTTTTTCAACATTTAGTATCTTACCTCTTAAAGGAAGGATTGCTTGGTACATTCTATTACGTCCTTGCTTAGCAGTTCCACCTGCTGAGTCCCCTTCCACTAAGAAGAGTTCGCATTTTGCAGGGTCAGTATCCGAACAATCAGCTAACTTACCAGGAAGTCCTGCAACCCCAAGAACAGTTTGACGCTGAACCAATTCTCTTGCCTTTCTGGCAGCATGTCGAGCCGTTGCAGCAAGGATAACCTTATTAACAATTAATTTGGCTTCCTTTGGATTTTCTTCTAAGAAATTAGTAAGCAGTTCCGAAACAATCTGATCAACTGCTCCCATAACCTCAGAATTCCCTAATTTAGTTTTGGTCTGACCTTCAAATTGTGGCTCTTGAACCTTAACCGAAATAACTGATGTAAGTCCCTCACGGAAGTCATCACCTGTTATTTCAAACTTCAACTTTTCCAACATACCGCTCTTATCAGCATAGCTTTTCAAAGTACGAGTCAATCCACGGCGAAAACCAGAAAGATGAGTTCCTCCTTCGTGAGTATTAATATTATTTACATAAGAATGGATATTTTCGGTAAAGGAAGTATTGTACTGCATTGCTATTTCAATAGGAATATCTTGCTTTTCTCCTTCTATATAAATAGGCTCTGGCATTAGTTTTTCTCTGTTGCCATCTAAGTATTCAATAAAATCTTTTAACCCATTTTCAGAATAGAAAGTTTCAGAAAGATAATTACCCTCTTCATCCTTTGTACGATAGTCAGTGATATTCAACTCCAAGCCTTTATTTAAAAAAGCTAATTCTCTCAAACGATTGCAAAGAGTTTCATATTCATATTTAGAAATGGTGAATATAGTGTTATCTGGCAAAAATTCTGTTATTGTTCCTGTCTTATTAGAAGAACCAACTTCCCTTACAGAATACATAGGAATACCTCTTTCATACTCCTGTTCGTATTGTTTTCCATCACGATGTACACTAACCTTCATATGTGAAGACAAAGCATTCACGCAGCTAACCCCAACACCATGCAGACCACCAGAAACCTTATAAGAACCCTTATCAAACTTACCGCCAGCATGCAAAACAGTCATAACAACTTCCAAAGCACTTCTACCTTCCTTCTCGTGCATATCCACAGGAATACCACGACCATTATCTTCAACCTTAATAGAATTATCCTCTAAAATAGAAACATTTATCTTAGTACAAAATCCAGCCAAAGCCTCATCAATGGAATTATCAACAACCTCATAAACCAAATGGTGTAGCCCTCTTGTATTAACATCGCCAATATACATCGCAGGACGTAAGCGAACAGCCTCCAATCCTTCTAAAACTGTAATATTATCAGCCGAATAACCATTTTTCTTATTATTCAATTCTTCACTCATCTTCACTATTATTTTTTATAATCAATCTGCAAATGTACGAAAAATAATTGACATAAAAACACATAAAAAGTATATATTAATAACAATTTTGATAGCCACTATTCAAAATAGAACTCTTAACTTTATCACTTAAAATAAAAGCACCCTTCCTGCTTAATAATATGCTATTCCTCACTATATTACTATAAGTGTTTCTTTGCATTGCAAAACTGTAAACTTATACTTAGCTTAGTGCAATTAGCAAGTCAATAAATAATCCATAAAATAATATTGCAGTGTTAAAATAATGAATATTAGATTATTAAATAAACATAAAATAACTCTTAGTTTTAATTTTTTAGAATCAAGTTCTACGAAATTAAAATCAAGAGTTATTAAATTAGAATCAAGAGTTAGAAAATTAGAATCAAGAGTTATTAAAGCAAAAATATAATAAAGATAAGTAGTATATATTAAATGAATTAACAGAATATTTTATTATGCTAATTTTTGTAGTATGAGATTTCTTTGCAATACAAAGCAACAACATCAATAAATACCAGCCGCACGATGAAAAGCAATACTAATTGTTTAGTACTCTGCAATACTAATTTACTGCTTTACTAACTTCTTTGTAATATTTATTGTAGAGTTGGTTATTCTTATGGTATAAACACCTTTAACAAAGTCCGAGAAGTCTAATTCTAATTCTGTTTGGGTAGGGTTTAGAGTTAGTTCTCTTAGTTTTTTTCCTGACATATCATAGATACTAACATTTGTACTTTCTTTTAGTCCCTCAACTTTAAGTATGGTTTTGTTATTGGTTGGGTTAGGGTAGAGTAGGGCGTTAAAGCTATTTGTTTCAATTGTATTAATATCAAGGAAAATCTCACATACTTCATTAGATATAATACTTTCACAACCACCACTTAATGCTTTAATCTTATAGCAATAGGTGTTTCCAAGTATAAGGTTTGTATCAATATATTCCAATTCTTGTGTTATTGCAATTAAGCTATCATTTCTATACAATTCGTAGCTTTGAGCACTTGCTTGCCAATTTATTAAGAATGAAGATGTTTGAGTTTCAATATTTAAGTTTATAGGGGTTAAAGGGGTAAGGTTAATAAGGTTTATTGTGTCGGAAGATATACAATATATTGAACCATTATAATTGGTTACTTGTGCAATATAGGATATTAATGAATTTGTGTCAGATAAGGATTGAGCAATAATGCTTTGGGTTGTATCTCCGTAAGGAAGCCATAAATAACTAAAAGCATCAGGATTTCCACAATCCAACACTATACTAAATTGCTCACAGCTTGATGTATCTTTACCAAGATTAACCACTGGGCTTTGTGCCACATTCAGATAGGTAGCAGTATCCCAGATACAACCAAAATCATCTATAACACTCACTTCATAACGAATTATCCCAGAAGTATCAATAGGAGGTGTTATAACAACAGTGTCATTAGAAAGGTTATATGCGTTCAATCCTTCAACAATAATAGTGTCCAAACTTGCTTGATAATCCCATGTTGTTATCTGTCCTAAATCTAATTTCCACCAGAATAAAAACCCATTATCTATACCCCAATAATCTGCAATTCTTAGTTTCCATTCCCCATTTAAAGGACAACCTATTAAAGAGTTGAAACCATTTAAATCAGGAGTTTCTAAGCCTGTTTCAGCACTTGTTGCATTTTGAACAGGAGTTTGGAAATACTTAGTATTATTTATAGTATTGGAAGAATCAATAACTGGAAACATATTTCCTGAAATAACACCTCTTGCAGAATCTAAGTATTGATTAGAGAAACAATATGTCCATCCAATTCCAGGAGGATTTGATGGAGACATTTCGCAGCCTACGCTAACATCAATTGGTTGTCCCATTTTTGCTGAACCAGAATGATTGTAATGCTTAAGAATAGTCTTTTGTCCTGTTGGACAATAAAGCTCAATTGAAATATCTCCAGTAAATGAATGTTCCATATTAATACATATACTTCTTATGTCGCTTATATTATCAAAAGTTTCATTTGGTAAAAACTCATCAAAGAAAATTGAGGTTTCCATAAATAGTGAAGGACAAACTGGACCATCAGGAATAATAACAAGAGAATCAAATAATCCAGAAATTCTTTCCACTCTTTTGATTGAATCAATAACGATTGTTGAATTAGTATCAAAACCAACATTCAATATAAAAGGAGTTCCTGAACAAATATCAATAGGAGATTTCACTTCTTTAATTGGATTTTGAGTCATCCTAATCATAGTATTAATATTGTTATTGCTCCTACAACCAACCCCATTCAAATAACTGAAAGTGGTATCTAATACATTTAACTCCAGTTCATAAGCCTTAGTCATTGTCCAAATATGTCCAACCATATTATTATAATGAACTGTATCATAGGTTCTATCTCCAAAACTCCAATAATAAATGCAATTATTCATAGATTGATTATAATAAGAATTATTGTCAGGAAACTGAGGTTTAGCAACAAGAGTAATTAGATCACCTTCACAAAAGTCAATAGCCCTATAAGTATTATATGTCCAAGAGTTATCAGTGGCAGAATAAACAGAATCGGTAATGGCTTTAATAAGATGAGTAGAGGTATTTCCTAAGGAATCATATTTTATAAAAAATGTATCTAAGTCAGCAATAACATTTTGACAACGGTCTATGCAATCAGCATAAGCCTTAAATCCAGAAGAAGAATCAGATGCATTAGTAATTAAGTTAAAAGTAATGCATCCACTTGTGTCGGAAAGATTAGCAATTAGAGATTTGTTTACTAGGAAGTTTCCAGTAAAATCAAATGTACTTCCAATGCTTAGTTGAGTTTGAGGATTAATACTCCTTCCACTAAAAGCTCTCATAACATCACCTTGACCCAAAGAAAACTCTTCAAAATTAACCGATACTCTTTTAATATTTATGGTTTGATGTGCTTTGCGAGTAGGACAAATTGTAAATGTATAGTTAGTATTATTAGAATGATTATTATCCTGACCACCATCATCATAAAAATATTTACCACAAAGATAAGCAGTTTGATTATTAAACATTGAATCAATATTAAGAGTAGTGGTTGAGAAAGTAATGAATTGACTTGAATCGGAGTATGTGGAGTCAGTACAAAGAGTTTGAACGAATGCCTCATAGTTAGACTCAGGTGATAAATTATTTAGTACATAATTATTAGTATCAAAACTAACATAGTTCCAAACACTATCACCAATCTCTCTATATTGTATTAACCAATTACTATCAATAGGCATTGTTCTATCAAAGCTAATATTTGCATAAGTTGAACCAACATCATCAACATTTACTGTTAGTGGAGGATAGCAAGTTGCTTGTTCAAACCCTTCTGTTTTTCCTGCAAAATAACTATAAGCTTTATGATAATATTCTCTTGGTTTGGCTGTTATTATCTTTACTCTAACTTTTTGACCAATTTTACTTGATAAATCAAGTTTCATTTCTGTCCAAGGTTTCCAATTATAGTTAGGATTAGATTCAGAATAATTCCAACCAGAAGGAGTTAGTACCCCAATTGTATCATAATATGAATCTGGGAATACTCTACCATTTTCAACAAACACTCCATTTGAATCAACCAAATTAAGAACTTCTATTGAGAAATTAGATCCTGATAAACCATTATAATTAAATCTTGTGAAAACAATAGCATAATTAAGAGTTAGTAAATAATTGGAATAATCAACGTCTAAATCATATTGGAGTTTACTTACTATTTGAGCATAATAATCATATTTGTTAATTGATGCAGAATGTGTATATCCTGTAGGAATAGTTTTAAGTGCAGGAATAAGATTATCATTTGCATTAGTATCACTATAAATATTTACAAACATAGCATTTGAAACCATATCATTAGTATCTGCAATAGTCTGAGTCCAATTTGAAAATTGTTTTAAAATAGTTGTACTTGTATTTGTTGCATAATATGCTTTCCAATTAACAAAATTACCATAAGAGAAATCTAAGTTTTCTCCATAAATTGGTTTTTCATAATATGTCCACTCACTACTATCAGTAGAAGAACAAATGGCTCTGATCCTTAATGAAAGAACTGTTGATGGCTGTAGATTGGTTAAATAAAATGGATTTGTAGTTATGCTGGAAATCCTAACTGCATTTTGCCATGAAGTATCAGAATAAGGCTTGTATTCAATCTCCCAATGATTTGTATTATTATTTGCAAACCAAGCCACATCCATACTCGTAGGAGTTATATTTGAAACATATATTTGACTTGGTCTAACACAAGAAGGAAGAGTTGAAATTTCAAAGTCATCAATATAAATATTACAAGTACCTATATTTTTTGATTTAAAAGCAATATATTGACCATTTCCATTGTAGGAGTTAAACAATACCTCTACATCCTTCCATGTGTTTGCAACATTCAAACTCAATTCCTCAACCTGAACAAAAGTACTTGTATCTCTTGGGTCAGACATTACCCCAACAATCAATTTATGATTAATGTTCTGAATTTTCAATTTAAATTTTGCTCTTAAAGCATTTATAGGTATTGAATTATCAATCTTTGGAGCAATAGCATAGTTATTAGGATTCGTTCTGGTGTAAAATCTTAAAGTACCAGAGGAAGAAAAGCCCCCACTTGAAATATATACATAATCAGAGAAATAATTAACTATTTTACTCCAACCATATTTAGGGAATATAGCTGTTCCTCCTGTTCCATAACTATCAAACGAATCAGCCCAAGGTAAAGAGTCAATTGCTGTAAAAAAAGAAGAATAAATCCACTCACTACTATCATTTGTTGAACAAATGGCTCTAACTCTAAAATCATAAGCTGTTTTACTCGTTAAACCATTTATTGTATAAGAATTTGTAGTAAAATTACTTGTTGTAGCATTTGCCCATAAAGTATCAGTTGATAGTTTATGTTGAAGTTCCCACTGGGATTCATTGTTTTGAGGAATAAAAGAAATGGAGGCAGAATAAGCACTAATATTGGTTAAGGTAATATTTTTTGGTCTAATGCAAGAAGGAATTGTGCTAATTTCCAAATTATCAATAGCAACTTGTGAATTAGAAGGGGCTCTGAAAGCTATATATTTTCCATTGCCATTATATGAGCTTAATAATACTTCTTTTTCTTCCCAGTTATAAATTAAACTAGAATTTACTTCTCCAACTTGAACAAATGAGCTTGTATCTGTTGGATCGGTCATAACACCAATAATTAACCTGCTTGGGGTTGAAAAAGCAGTAAATTGAAATTTAACTCTAAGCGAATTAAGCTGAATTTGAGTATCAAATTTAGGGGTGATTAAATAATTATAGTCTGTTGTTTTAGATGCAAATATAAATCCGACAGGAGGCGAATAATTATATATTATAATAGTTGAAGTAGCATTATTATTATCATTGATTTTTGTCCAACCATAAGGTATAGTACTTAATTCTGTTCCATAATTATCAAATGAATTGAAGTAAGGAAGAGTAGAAATACTTGTATGAAAACGAGTATCAGTCCAGTCGCTTTCCTCAGTAGGGGAGCAAATAGCTTTAATTCTTACATCATAAGGAGTAGAATTAATCAAACCATTAATAGTGTATGGGTTTGTAGTAATATTTGAAACAGTAGTTGCATTTACCCATGAAGAGTCAAAAGTAGATTTATATTGAATTTTCCACTGAGTTTCATTGTCTTGTGAAGTAAAACTCATGGTAGCAGAATTGGTACTTATGCTTGTAACATTAAGATTAATAGGTCTATCACAAGTATTTTGATAAGATATTTCAATATCATCAATATATAAACTTTTAATACTATCTATTGTTCCAGAGGATAACTTTATATATGAATAAAGAGCATTAGCAGTGTCAATCCAAACTTCATATTCTTGCCAAGTATTTAAATCAGTAGGAGTGATAGAAGCAAATTCGATTAAATTTTCAGTATAAATTGATCCATCTGACAAATTAAGTTTCAGCGTGCTATTAGCAACAGTAGACATGAGTTTGAATTTAATCCTTAAACTGTCCATAGGAATAGAATTGGCAATTTGAGGTAAACGTGCACTTGCTCCTTGACCAATAAATAAACTTCCAGGAGCAGAATACGAATATTGTCCAGTAATATAAGGAAAAACATTATTTGTTATAGAGGAATTTACGAGAGTTACTAACCAATTTTGAGGACCTACTTGATAATCATTAGTGCTTACACCATAATTGTCAAACGTTTCCACATAAGGCAAGGTATTAATCGTTGTTTGACCAATACCCCAAAGCGAAACCAATAAAAAGATAAAACCAAGTAATGCTTTCTTCATAGCTGTTAATTATTAAAATATCAGCAAAAATAATAATTTTTTTTAATCATTAGTCTATTATTCAATTATATTTCTTCTAATTTTGTCTTTTAAAATAATAAATTAATAATCCGATGAAACGTAATGCTAATATGTCAGATTTGGATTAGATTGTATAATTGTAAAAAGCATTGATTATAAAGCTAGAAAATAAAATAAAGTTCTATTATAATATAACGAAGAGATAAATTTTTAGAATCAAGTTTTAAAAAATTAGAATCAAGAGTTATTAAAGTAAATATATAATAAAGATTTAATGCGATATATTAAAGAAATAAACAGATTAATATCGTGAGTAATGGGTATTTTATGGTTTTGTTTTAGATTATTTATGCAAGATTAGATGTTAAGATTAGCAGTATTACTTTGTGGAAGAGATATGAATAGGTGCGATATAGTGGATTACGACAAAGGTCTTATATAAAGAAAACATAAAAAAGTAAATAGGCAAATACCAATTTAAAAAATCTTTGAACCGCTTATATCGTTTATTATCTCAATTCTTCTTATTTCTTAGTAAACATGTATGCTCTCTTGTGCTGAGGGCAAATAGCTAACTCCAAGCCATGTTATGCAAAGAAGTATTAGTGCAATAATAAGTATCCATAGAGAAGTTCTTAGGTTTATTCTCTGTATTCTTGAGTGAATGTAAGCCAAATAGGTTGTTATTGTTAGGAAAGCCCATGTTTCTTTTGGATCCCAAGACCAGTAGTTTCCCCATGCTGCTTTTGCCCACATACAACCCATAAGCATTCCCAGAGCCAAGAATCCAAAGCCCACATAAACCAAATTATCTATTAGATTCTCCAATTTCAAATCCTCCTTTTGAGTACGAAGTTTTTTAAGAAGAATTATTGCTGCAATGGTTGCTGCTCCAAACATTGAATAGGAAATAATATAGGAGGTAACGTGAGGTATAAACCAATAGCTTTGAAGGGCAGGCATTAGGTTGGTTGAATGTATCTCTGGTTTTAGTAAGTTTATTAGAATAAAAACTGTTCCGACCAATGCCGTATAGGAAAGTAGCCATTTGTATTTCCAAATCCTATAAGTAATGTACCCTATTGAGGTTATAAAGAAAGAATACCAAAGGCGAGTTTCTCCCATTGTTCTAAATGGAGGACGGCTTATATGTTGCCAAAACAGGATGATAAAGAGTAGAAAAACGGAAATACCTAAAAGGAAGAGAATATTGGAAACTAATTCATACTTAGTTTTGTAAACAAGCAGTGATGCAACTATCCATAAAAGGACTGAGGGCAATGCAAACCAAATAAAACTATCCCAACTCATTTCCTATAGTTTTTACCGAAGATTATTAATAAAAAAGAACCCAAAGCCAATAGTCCAATCCCAATATAAACCATAATTAACCATGGGTCATAAACCAGTTCAAAGCTCGAGTAGGAAGACATCTTGCCCATATCATTGTCGTAACCATATTGGTAAATCCTCCAATTGCCAGCCCTTAGTGGATAATTAACCATTAGTCTTTCTTCCTTATAGTAGCCACCATCTTGTGTGTAAACCTCAATATCCGAAATAAAACTCTTTGTCTCCGAAGGCGTCATTACCAAAGCCAAATTAGAATCAATATCCAAAAACATAGGAGATTGCATCTTGTTTCCAGCAGAAATCCAATGAGATTTAAGACCATTCTTAGTTTCCAATTCAACCAATGCTGCAGGGCAGGAGGCTTTCATTGGAACCTCCCTATAGGAAGAATCGCTGCTCCTAACCGCATTATGAATATAATCCTTTATCCTAAACTTATAGCCATTAAATACTATTTCGTCCTTAAAACTTGTATCTATTTGATGATATTGAGGCTTATCCTTTGGCAAAACCTCACCTGTCTTTTGGTTGATTATGGCAAGCTTAGGCACATATTCCTCAATATTAAAATCATTTAGCTCAATTGCAATTGGAAGCTCCACAACCTTTGAATCCTTATCATAGACCCTCCACTGTGTTTCCCCAATCTCAACATACATAATATAACGGTTCAAATCCGCATAGCCCAAGCCTGCAAAGAAGAGTATAAGCCAAAGCCCAATATGGTTAAGAATAAATACAAAATATCTCTTATTAAGACAAGGCTTTCTCTTTGCAATAATAGAACCAAGTGAGAGTAGAATTAGCAAGTAAACCAAAACAAAAGCCCACGAGGAGGTCATTTGATTAAAGCCCAAAAGAGTGAAAATATTGGTATTATCATTCATTGGAACCTGCTTAGTAAGTCCCATAATTATTGAAAGAAGGGTTATTGCTCCAAGAAGTGAAACAGAAAAAGAAAGTGATGTAAACCAAACAAAAAAAGGTTTCTTTTTGAGAAAGACAGACAAGACAATAAAACCAAGGGAAAGGATTCCAAAATAGAGATTTAGAGGAAAGCTAAGGAGATAGAAGTCGAACCTACCCAAACTAATTTGAAGTAAGAACCCAACAAGGATTATCCCCAAAACAATGATTATACTCTCCCTATAGCCCCATGGTAATTGCCATATAACCTTCCTTTTCTCCATTATAGCTTTGATAGTTTTCCGGCCTTCTTAGCCTCTTCCAACCATTTTGGCAAGGTGTTCTTAATCCAGTTTTCTTTTTGAGAGTTTTCTTTTGCCATATCAAGCCCAATATACTTTTGAGCCTTAGCTTTTGTAGTAATATCTGGCATTGCTACATCCTTAACTCCATAATTGAACAAAACCTTTTGTACTTCAAGCTGTGCCTGCATTGTTTTGTCTAAGCTATGTGCTAAAATCCTTTGAGCCTCAACCGGTGCATGGAAGGTCGAACCATGTGAAGCCACAACATAATCCCAACGCCATTGTGCCTGACGAAGAAGTTTCAAAACATTTGCCATTTCCTTTTCGTTTGCTCCCTTGTCCCAAGCTATTTTAGCCATAATATGAGCCTTAGCAAGTTCCTTTTCCAACCTATCCCTAATCTCGTTAGCCTTGTCTTGATATTCATAAACATAACCCATTAGCTTCTCTTCGCTATCTCTGTGGCAGGTTTGGCAGGTTGAGGAAATATTGTTTAGAGGGCTCATAACCTGATGGTTTGAATACTTAATACCTCCTTCCGAAACATAAGGCATGTGGCAATCAGCACACGATAATCCTCTTTGTGCATGCGGTCCAACGGAGAATAGTTCGTAGTCTGGGTGTTGTGCCTTCAACATAGGTGCCTTGCTTAGGGCATGTGTCCAATCGTAGAAATTGGAATTATCATAATACTCCTCAATAGCCTCAACGCTCATACCCTTATCCCATGGGAAGGTCAGATAGTTATTATCCTTTGCAAAATAATATTCCACATGACATTGTGCACAGGCAAGGGTTCTCATCTCTTGAGGGGTTGCTTTCTTAATATCTTTGTCCTGATGCTCAAAAGCCTCAATTAGGGCTGGACGTGTTATGGTTAGAGCCATGGTTTTTGGATCATGACAATCGGCACAACCAATTGGATTAACGATTTCCTTCCCTAAGGCTCCCCATTTCTGATTATAAAACTTCTCAATCCCTATCTCATTCATCACTCTCGGAACATCTGGACTCTTACATGTCCAACAAGTTGAGGGTTGAGGTCCATCGGTGCTGGTCTGAGGAGCTCCAGTACGAAGTGTATGATGAATATCTTCTATGGCATAGGAATGTCCTCTTGGTGCTGTATAGTCCTTAGAGAAAGCATAACCTGCCCACAAAACAACCATTTCAGGTCTTTGTTCCAAAACATCCTGCTTAATATTCCCATTATGCTTGCTTTGAAAATCCATATTCTTGGTCTTAAGCCAAGTATTGTATTCCCTTGGATAGTTAATGCCCCACTCTGAAGAATGAGGATTAATACCCTTAATCTCAACCTTCTTATTGCTATAAAGAGTAGCAATTTCAGCCCTTCGTTCTGTTATTGAGGCTGCCAATAATCCTAAAAGAAATACCATTACCATTACAGTAACAAATATACCCCAACCAATTATGGGTCTTTTCTTAATTGCTTCTGAGATTTTCTTGATAATCATAATATTATTTTTTTGTTTTATTCTTTAACCAATCGGGAAGAGGAGACTTTGGAAGTGGTGCAAGTGAGTTTGGAGAGGAGGATATATTGCTTATCTTTGTGTGCGGAACATTAGTATGGCAGTCCCAACAAGCCTTAGCCATACCTTTTTTTGTATCGTCATAACTAAACATCCCTGTGTTTACCAAAGCCGTATTCAAATGCTCATGACAACGTATGCAGTTGCCCATAATAACATTATAGCTTGCATTTCTTGGACGTATAACCTGAGGCTCTGCATGAAAGGTAAAGACAGCAGAGTGGTAGGAGCCGTCCTTTGCCTTAAAGTAGTATTTATTGAAAATATTATTGTGAGGAACATGGCAATCATTACAATTGGCATAAGTCCTATGCGAACTATGCGACCAAGTATCGTAGTATGGAGCCATAATATGGCAATTGATGCAGGTTTCTGGGTCATCGGAAAGGTAGGAATGGAACCTTGACATATAAACAGAATAGGCAGTAAGACCAGCAGCAATTCCTCCAATAACGAAAAGAGGAATCATAAGCCAAGAAGGAAAATAGCTTAATAGTTTCTTCATAACCTTGCCTTCAACATTAATTTGATGGCAAAGTAAAGAAATAATATTCAATTCTCCAAATAATATTATAAAATTATGATTATAGAATTAAAATAACACTTTTCGTTTTATAGTATTTTACGTGTCGTTTTATTTGATAATATGACCCGTTTTATACTATAAAACACCCCTGTATTATACTATAAAACGCTTTGTGTTATCTTATAAAACGGAGTGTAACATCAAGTAAAACGAAATGCTTTATTTTATTCTATTAATTCTCTTAATGTATTGCATTAAATCTTTATTATATATTTGCTTTAATAACTCTTGATTCTAATTTTCTAACTCTTGATTCTAATTCCTTAGAACTTGATTTTAAATTTTTAAAATCAAGAGTTATTTTCAGCTTGTTTAATAATCCGATATTCATTATTTTATCACTACAATATTATATTACGGATTATTCTTTGTAATGTAAAGCGAAAAATTATATAAGTAATCTAAATTACTCCACAAATAGGGATTATTAATTCTTAATCAATTTGATGGTTTGATTGATTGATGAATTAGTAACTTTTAAAAGATATATACCTTGTGAAATATTGGAAATATCTATTTGAGTTTTTGCTTTTGAGTCAATTGGGGTAAGCTTTTCTTCTTTTAATGTCCTACCTTGAAGGTCTGTGAGTTTTAATTCTAAGACCTCTTTTGCTCCATTAATCAACAAGGTGGTTGCATCATTAGAAGGATTAGGGTAAAGTTGAATATTTATACTTTCTTTACTTATGTCATTCAAATCATTTAAATAAACAAAGGTAATTTCATTTCCATAAGATATCCCTGCTTGGTTATGTATAAAGGCTTTGTAGTAATAGGTTGTTAGATTTTCTGTATTTATTCCTGCATTAAATGAAATCATACCATTCGACCAAGGAACTATAACTTCTTGTGTGTTGGCGGTATTTCTTAATGGGTTAGGTTGTTTGGAATAAACAAAGCCTATTTCTATATTATTTGTGGCTCCTCCTGTGCTTATGATTTCTCCTTGTAGGCGTGCAAATTGAGCGTTCTCCCATACAACCGTATCTGTTACGACAACACCCAAGTTTATCATTGGTGGTATTTGAAAATCTAAGGTTTGACCTGTGGTTAATGAGGAAGATGTTGTGCTTACAAATGCTTTTACTTGATAGGTTGTACCAGGTGTTAAGTTAGATACTGAGGCAAAGAAAGATGAAGATACGTTTGCGGAATTGATAGTTGTCCAATTTGTAGAGGTTAAGGGTTTATACATAAATCCACAAGAAAGAACAGTATCCGTGCCTTGCACAAAAGAAGAATTGAAGGTTGCATTAGTTCCACTTAAACTTGAAATAGCTACATCATTAACCATTGTCGCTACTGTTTGAGATAAGGTTATGGAAAGATCATCTGCATATATATTATAGCCGTAATTAGATTTTGCCTTTAATATAATATGTTTACTGCCGATAGTATTTGCAGGAACATTAAAGTTATAGTTATACCATCCATCAGATGTTTCTATTGGAGGGGCTGTTCTATCATTTGAAATAAATCCAATTAAAGTTGCACCTGTTAGATTTGGATTTGAGTTTATGTATATTTCTATTCCTTCGTTATTGTTTGAATACGTACTATTATACCTATACACCCATAGTCCTACTTTATAATACTGATGAGGGAAATGTATGATTGGGCTTGCAATAGATGCCCAATTGCCATCATAAATATTGTATGCATTGTATTTTATCATACTATTACCTGTATGAGGATTGCAATTAGGGTATGAGGAAGAAGAAACTATTGTAATGAAATCATTGTTAGATGAAGCGCTTATCCAACAAGTTAAGCCCGATTCAAATCCATAGTTATATGGAAGTTGTATGGCAGTTCCGCATCCTGTTGTAAAGGTTTCGGTAACACTATAAAATGTTCCTGATGAGGTAATGGCGAAAACTCTATACTCATAGGTAGTCATTGAATTAAGCCCTGTGAGGTTATAAGACAAAGGAGAAGAGGTTACTATTTGTTGTGTGTAGTTGGAAGTGCCTGTAACTCTATACTCAAAGCCCATTGAACTAATGCCTTGTCCTGTTGCAGTGCCATTAAGAGTTGCAGAATTATTAGTAATATTTGTTGCAGGGTTTACCATCAATGCAACAGAATTATTAATATAGTTAAAAGTGATAACAGAGTCAGTTCCATACTGAATATTACTTAATGCCTTGCCTGTAGGCGTACCATTTTTGAGCTTAGAGTTGATAAATGAGCTTACATTCATACTTCCAGGAAACGTTGTTGAAGTAGAAGTAATATTTGCCGAATCACCATAAGCAGGAACAATAAAGAAACCTCTATCGTTAGGGTCGGTATTAATCCCATAATAAGCATTAATTTTATTCATATCTCCATGCATAACCAACATTCCTTTACCCGAAGTGTAGGCATCCCATTTCTTTTTATTTCTATGTTCAAGCATAAAAAACTCATTTGTTGTTAGGTTAATCCTATATACTTTATTACTATCGGATATTGCAGGTAAGGTACAGTAAGTGTTGGAATTAAGCTCAGTAGGAGTAATCCAATTGAGGATTTCTCTTTCCAATCCTGTGAGAGAAGGAGGGGTCATTCCTCCATTATTATAACCACCTGATGACATCAAGTCCCAATCGTCTAAGTTCACAGAATAACCTCCTGAATTAGCATAATCAGTATCGTAGAAGTCAGGAAGTCCCAACACGTGCCCCATCTCATGACACATAGTTCCAATTCCATCAACTAATTCTGCTGTTTTCAACTCAGGAGAACAAGAATATCTAAATAGATTAGTATTGTCAAGGGTAACATCCTGACCAAAAACCCAAGCATGAGCCCAAATAGCATTTGCTCCTCCACCATTATGTTGTCCCAGACCTGCATAAACAATATGTATCATATCAACATATCCGTCATTATCATTATCAAAGTTGGCAAAGTTCACAGCATTATTAGCTAAATTAACTGCATCGTAAGCCATCTGTTGTGGCAAAGTGTCGTGATCAAAAATTGTAGGAGTTCCGTAATAAGCCCGAGAATGAGGTAAGGTATAAGGGCCAACAACTGTAAAGTTTGCATTTAAAAGTCCCATAGAATTATCAAAGAAATAGTCTTTTACGCTTCCTGTTGCTCCATTTGCTGTGTAGTTGGTCTGACTTATTTGGTTCTGCATTGTGGTTGCATTATTCTGATTGAAAGCAATATCGGAGAAGCTTACTAATATAACAAGGAAATTAGGAGTTCCAGTTGTTGGAGCTCTTTCAATGGAGAGAGATTCCGCCCTTTCTTGTCTGTTTTGCTTAAACACACTTAATTGACTATTGCTATAAAACAAATTAGGCTTTATTGTATTTAAAAACAGCTTATCTTCCTGTGTTCTTTCTTGCGGATTGGTGGCTAAATAGCTTGATGCAACCAAATCTCCTTTTTCATTAAGCATAGCATAAACCAATTCTCCGTTTGTATTTCCTATCAATGTATAGCCGTCAATGGAATTTGCCCAAGCAATAAACTCATCGCCATTAAGGGTGAAGGAAATGCTCTTACCATTAGATTGTTTCTTAGTGAGGAGTCTCTTATCTGCTGGAATAGCATAGGAACTAACTGCCAAGCCAATTAATAAAATACTTAGAATAATTATTCTTGATTTCATAACAATTTATTTTTAGAATATTACAAGGGACAAAGGTAATATAAAATTTAGTTTTTATAGTAAAAGAATTTGGAATTTTTCTTTTGGGATAGGGGTTTTATTTGGATGTATAAGGCAATTGAGTAAGTATTATTATTAAAAAATAATTAGATTCTATATTGGTTTATTTTCTATTTGATTCTAATTTTCTAACTCTTGATTCTAATTCTTTAAAACTTGATTCCATTTCACTGGAATTTGATTCTAATATTCTCAAATAAAAAAAAGTACTAAGAGAAATTAATCTTAGTACTTTTTATAAAGAACCATTATTTTTAATGTTAAAACATTATTATTTATTACTATGGTCTTTATTGAATATCTTCAATCTTTCGTTTAATTCTGGTAGCATTTCATTAGGTACCAAAGAAACACAAGCTCTTGCTCCTTCTGTTCGGCTACTTCCTGTTATGTCTAATGAAATTGCACTTATACCGTAGTAAACTAATTCGTTGAGCATCTCAACTCCTGTCATATTTGGGTAAGAGAAAGTGAAATAGAACCCATCGGCAACTTCAACATCCAAGTCTTTATCGTAAACAATCTTAAAGCCGTTGTCTGTAAAGGCTTTCTTCATTATATTAGCCTTGCGTTGATATTCCAATAAATCTTCTCTAAAATTGAATATACCTTCGTTACATGCTTTAAATATTGCAGCCAAAGCATATTGCGGTGAGTGTGCTGTTCCTGATGTCAAAGCGTAAAGAGAACCAAAGATTAATGCTCTACCAAAGCTTTTTTGTGCAAAGTATTTTTGTAGGGTTTCAGACTCATATTCATAAAGTTCAGGGCTAATTATCATAACAGCTATTCTTTCCCCGGCATAAGAGAATGCTTTTGAACCAGAAATCATTAAGATATATTTTTTTGCCCAATTGGCTGCTGATGGTTGGAACGGAGCAACACCTGGTTTGGAGTAATCTTTCCTGAAATCCATTCCAAAGTATGCAAGGTCTTCAATAACTACTACATCGTATTTGTTTGCAACCTCTGCTATAATTTGTAATTCTTCTTCGTTGAAGCAAAACCATGCTGGATTGTTTGGAGAGGAGTAAAGCAAACAAGCAAAATCGCCTTTAGAAAGATAGCTTTCGAGTTTTGCTCTTAGCTTTTCGCCTCTATAATCGTAAACATCAAAATGTTCTGTTTCTATTCCTAATATCCTACATTGTGATTTTTGAACAGGGAAGCCTGGGTCAATAAATAACACTTTGCTTTTTGCAGGATTCATTCTTGAAAGGGTCAAAAACGAAGCAAAGCCCCCTTGCATTGATCCAACTGTTGGAACACAACAATCGTCAGGAACGTTTATATTTATGAAGTTCTTTACAAATAAAGCTGTTTGATGCTTCAATTCCTTAGTGCCGTATATGTCTGGATATTTGGCAGCTACTCCGTCTTTTAGAGCTTGTATTTGTGCATCTAAACCTATTTGAGTAGAAGGTAAACCTGGTATCCCCATTTCCATACGAATGAATTTCTCTCCAGTAGCTCCTTCAACGTCATCAATAATTTTCTTTACTTCACGAATAGAGGCAGCTCCCACGCTCTTAATTTTGTTTTTTGCTAAAATCCCTTCAATGAGATTTCTTTCAAATGGTATATTTTGCATAATTTGTTTGTGTTGATGATATATTAATTTAAAAGTTTTACTCTTTATCTTGGTTGGTTAGGATTGAATAGGTTGTTATCGTTATTCAAAGGAGTGTTAAGTCCAGAGTTAGAACCTTGATTTGTTCTTATTTGTTCGTATTTATTAGTATTTGCTGGATTAATTTCTGTCATTATCTTTATTACTCTTTCTTTTTCATTATCGGGGGCACCTTTGAAAATCTGGATTATTTCATCTGATTTGGCATCAATGAATTGTTGAACACAGATTAGTTGAGACTTTTCACGATTAGTTCTTTGCAAAGACTCTAAGGCTAAAAAGATATTATTGCGTGCTTCACTTTGGGCATCGGAGTGCATTTTGTCTAACCCCATCATATGATAATTATACCAAACATCGTGCATATATCTATAAGTAGCGTTATTGTAGTTCTCGCTCATCCAATACTTATTTTTTTCGTTCTCAAAAGACTTCCATCCTCTTTGGGCAGACTTTTGTGCCGCAGTAACTATGTTTTGACAAACCTTAAAATAAGGAATACCACCACCTAAACTAAAAGAATCGGCGTCAATAGCAAGAAAATAATAAAGATAAAAAGCAATGGTTGAAGTGAGATTATCATAATATGTATTCTCTTCAAATTGTAGGGTTGTACCTTCTTGATATTTGAAGGTGAAGTCTAATTCTTGTGTGTTTAGCATTGTGGTTGTGTAGGAAGAGTTGTAAACAGGACGTCTCAATTGTATATTCAAATCTCCCTGAAAGTCGGTTTGAGAAACTCTCTTTTTAACTAAAATAGATATAAAGCCTTCAATCTTTTCCTCTGTCTTATAATTGTAGTTAGTCCATTTGCGAGTGTTCACGAAATCGTTTAAGTCTGCTTGTATTGCATCATAAATCTTCCTATCGGTACCTGTAATCTGAACACTAACTCCCACCTGTACTTTAAATTCTTGTGAAAATAAAGTAGTTGATAATAATAACGAGACAAGTATTACAAGTATATATTTCATAATGAAAGCAATTTGTTTACGATATCTTTTGCAACATCTTCTTTTGATTTGAGTTGATATTGCTCAATCTTATTCTTATTATCAATTATAGTTATCTTATTTGTTGGAGTTTCAAAGCCAGCTCCCTTATCTTTTAAAGAATTCAATACAATAAAGTCAAGGTTCTTGCTTTTTAGTTTTTTAGTTGCATTTTCTTGTTCATTATCGGTTTCTAATGCAAATCCAATTAGCTTTTGATTAGGTTGCTTTATCTTACCCAAAGAAGCAAGAATATCAATAGTAGGAGTGAGGTTAAGGGTTAGGTCTTGCTTTGTTTTCTTTATTTTATTCTTTGCGGCAGTCTTTGGTTTATAGTCGGCAACAGCTGCTGCAAGAATAGCACAAGAGCATTCAGGGAAGTGTTTTATAGATTCCTTATACATCTGCTCTGCTGAGATAATATCAATACGCTTTATCTTAGGATTATTTGTAATAAGGTGAGTTTTGCCTGTAATTAAAATTACATCAGCTCCCCTGTTTGCCAATTCTTCTGCAATACAAAATCCCATCTTTCCTGATGAATTGTTTCCAATATATCTAACGGCATCAATTTTTTCTTGTGTACCTGCTGCCGTTACCATAATGGTTTGGTTGGATAAAGGAAGTGACAAAGAGAAATACTCTTCTATTTTGCGAACTATTTCAATTGGTTCTTCCATTCTTCCTTCTCCATCATAGCCACAGGCTAAGTTTCCTTTGGTTGGAGAAATGATTTTAACCTTATTTTGCTCCAATGTCTTGATATTTGCTTTAACTATGGCGTTGTTAAACATCTTAGTATTCATTGCAGGAGCTAAAAACACCTCTTTATTGAAAGCTAAAAAGGATGTTGAAAGAGCATCGTCAGCTATCCCTGAGGCAAACTTTCCAATTATATTTGCAGTTGCAGGAGCAATAATAAATAAATCTGCCCAATCGGTTAAAGAAATATGTTCTGTGGAATACTCTTGGGTATCTGAAAACATATTATAATAGACATTGTTTTGAGAAAGCGTTTGAAGGGTGGTAAGAGTAACAAACTCTAAGGCGTTTTGCGTTGCAATTACTTTGACCCTGCAATCCCTCTTTATCAATTCTCTAATCAATAAAGGAGTTTTGTAAGCAGCAATTCCTCCGCTTATGCCAATAAGAATATTCTTACCTTTAAGCATAGCTTATTTCTTTTGTTTTCTTCCTTTTTCTTTGTTTTCTTTATTTGCTTGTGCGGTCTTCAATTCTAAAATCATATCGTTAATAACACCTTTTCCGTTTTCATCATTACGATAAACCAATTCGTTGTTAAGATATTCATGTATTGCAATTAAAGTTGGCTTAGGCAATTGTTCGTAGAAGCGAGTTATTTCTATTTGCTCTCTGTTCTCAAAAACCTCTTCAAGATTATCTGTTTGTGAAACGAACTCCTCAATCTTACGATAAAGCTCTTGTTTCAAATCTTGTGCAATTTGATTAGAACGTTTTGAAAGCATACTAACAGTTTCGTAAATATTCTCTGTGAGTGCATTAAAATCATTCAAATCTCTTGTTTCGGTGGTTTTGTCCGCCTTTGTTCTTTTATAATCCATTTTTATATAAATTTTATTTTAGTATTTTCAAACAATCGTCATTAATCTTTTGGAGTTCGCTTAATTTTTTTGAAGAAGGATATAATGAGGCGAACTTTTGGTAATCGAGCATTACAGACTGATACCTTTCTTTCTTCTTATCTTCTATGCTATTGGAGGCAAATTTATGTCCTGCTAAGATTATATAATACATAGCTTCTTCACGATATTTTGCATCAGGATATTCGTTTAAGAAAGCCTTTAAAGCAAATTGTGCAGATTGGTAATTGCCAGTCTTATAATAATTATATGCAGTTTCATAATCTTTTTGAATGAGCTTTTCTCTTAGAATATCCATATACTTATTAGCTTCGGTAACCTTTGGCGAATTAGGATATTTATTGATGAAAGCTTGGAATTGAGCAAAGGACTCTTTGGTTAGGTGTTGGTCTAATGAATATTTAGGAGACTCTAAATACTTGCAATAAGCAGCTTGAAAAAGAGCCTCTTCTGCATCTTTGGAGAAAGGAAACCACTTCACAAAGTTCTCAAACTGATAGCCTGCCGAATAAAAGTCCTTAGAACCTAAAAGACTCTTTGCATAATACAAGTTCACGCTTTCAGCCTTATCGCGTCCTCTATAATAGAGCAGAAGGTTCTCAAAGAGCTGGGTAGCATGAAAATAATCTTGCTGGTCGTATGCTTTCACGGCTGCTACATATTTAGCATCGTGGTCATTACTCTTTAATAGTTTTTTGTGTTTACTTGCACAAGAAACTAATAATAAAGAAATTAATACTAAAACAATTGATAAGTGTCTATAATTCATAAGTTGCAAAGATAGATATTATTTTACAAACCAAACGAATAAAGGGTTAAGATATTTTATATTTTCTTCTTTTTCCTTCAAGATTTATTTATCTATTACTAAGATTTGTTAATTATTTGCCAAGATTTGATTGTGGTAAGCTGAAACTTGATTCTAATTTACTGAAACTTGATTCTAATTTTTTATCTTTTGATTCTAATTTATTGAAACTTGATTCTAAAAACATTGAAAGTTACATTTAAAAATATTATGCTTTGAGTTTGAAAAATGTATTGATTATAAGGTGATTAATAATGTTGTTTGATTAATTTTAATTCTAAACCCAATATATGAATTATTTATTATTATTTTTGCATAAATAAATTTCAGTAATATTAAATATGCAATTAGTTACCCTTACAACCGATTGGGGATATTCAGATCATTATATTGGAGTAGTAAAATCTAAATTATACCGAACAATAAAGGATTGTCAAGTGGTGGATATTACTCATTCTATTGAGAAATACAATATGATGGAAGGGGCATTTGTTGTTAGGAATGCATGCTTGGAATTTCCAAAAGGGACTATACATATTATTGATATTGATTGCAATGAAGGTGGAATGAACGATTATAAGCATGTTCTGATAGTTTATAATGAGCAGTATTTTATATGCACTAATAATGGGATGCCAAGTTTGATTTTTGAGGATTTGGAACAAATAAAAATTATTAATATAACAAAGGTGCTCCAAGACTCAAGCTTTTACACCTTTCCTGCATTAGACCTTTTTTGTAATGTGGCTACATTAATTTCAGATAAAACAGATATTAATGAGTTTGGAGAGCAGGAAACAGAATTAGTTAAAAGAAATATTTTTACTCCAACCATATATAGTGATTTAATGTTATGTACTGTCTTTCATATTGATAGTTATGGAAATGTTTTCTTGAATATCACGATTAATGAATTCCAAAAAGGGCTTGGCAAGAAACATTTTAGTATAAAGATGGATAGATATAATATAACTAAAATATCAAGTTCCTACGATAATGTTAAAGAGAATAATCCTTTGCTTACAGTTGCTTCAACCGGTCATATGCAGATAGCAATTAATAAGGCAAATGCTTCTGAGCTTTTTGGCTTAAAGTATGGTTCGCAAATAACAATTCAGCTTAAAGATGAGAAGCAGTAGAAATAATATTAGAGATGTATTCAATTGCATCTATTGTTCTTGGAGTTTGAATATCCATTAATCTACTTTCAATCCCAAATACTCTATTTTGTTTTACAGCATTTAACTCATTGTATGGGTGGGTGTTCACAAAGATTGCCGAGTCTTCTTTTCTTACAAAAATAAAATCGGGCTGCTTAGCAAACAACTCTTCCTTAGAAAAAGACCAATTGATGCTTTCTTTGGCAATATTATATCCTCCTGACAAGTGGATAATTTCATCTATATAAGTATCCTTTCCTGCTGAAAAATCTCCACCTGCACCAAAGCCAACCACATAATAAACCTTTGGTAAAGAGGTTACGCCTTTGGTTTTAAGGTTTTTTTCTCTTTCTTGTTTTATTTTAGAAAGCCTATCTTTTACATTATTAATTATCTCTTGGGCTTTTGCTTCTTTATCCATAATACCTCCTATTATTTCAATTATTTCATACATTCCCTCAATGGAATTTCTTTCTTGAAACGACATAATAGGGATGGAGGCATTTTCAATTGTTTCAAACATTTTCTTAGTAAAGATGGAAGATGTGATTACCAAATCGGGTTTGAGTGCAATTATCATTTCTAAATTAGCATTATTAATCCCTCCAATTGATTGTATATTCTTTGTTTGAGAAGGATAGTTGCAAAACTCTGTTCTCCCAATTAATCTGTCTCCACAATCTAAATAAAACATTATTTCAGTAATCGCAGGCGACACAGAAACAACCCTCATAGGTGTTTTCTTTAATGGAGCCTTCTCAGATATAATATAGTTGAGTTCTTTCATTTTATTCTCTTTTTGGCAAGAGAATGAAAGAAAACTAAAAAGGATTACGATTAATAAGATTATATTTCTGTATCTCACAATTTACTTTCTGTTTTATTGGTGATGAATAATAATGTTTTCGCCATCTATTACCTCTGCTTCAACATCAAATAACTCTTTTATATTTTCTTTATTTAGAATATCCTTAGTATTTCCAAAATGAACAAGTCTTCCTTCTTTAAGAGCTAATGTATTATCGCTATACTTCAATGCTAATGAGAGGTTGTGAAGAATAATAAATATAGTAGTATTATTTTCTTTGTTTATCTTCCTTAGAAGTTCCATTATATCAAGCTGGTGTTTTATGTCTAAGGATGAAATAGGCTCGTCCAAGAGCATAAGAGGGGTTTGTCCAGCCAAAGCTCTTGCGATCATAACTCTTTGCAACTCACCACCGCTTAGTTGTTTAATAGACCTATTTCTTAAATGCCAAGTACTGGTTTTATTCATTGACTGCTCCACAATAGATAAGTCTGATTTTGAATCGGCTTGCAAAAGCTTCTGATAGGGCATTCTTCCCATCATTACAATCTGAAAAGCAGAGAAATCAAACAAAAACTCGTTATGTTGCCAAACTACAGAAATCTCTTTGGCTAAAAGTTTAGGAGAAAACTTATTCAAATTCTTCCCATTAATCTTTATTTTTCCCTTTGTTGGTTCAATTATATTAGAAATAGATTTTAAAAGAGTTGTCTTCCCACTTCCATTAGTTCCAACCACAGAGTAGAAGCCCCCTTTTTGTAAGGAGAAAGTAATATCTTCAATAATCTTCTTTTCCCTTACGAAATACGATAAGTCTTTAACTTCTAAAATAGTTTTATCCATATATTCCTAAGGGTTAAGTTGTTTTTTAGCATTATATAATAAGTATATAAAGAAAGGAGCACCAATTAAGGAAGTGATGCTTCCAATAGGGAGCTCGCTTGGAGCAATTAAAACTCTGGAGAGAATATCAGCCAAAAGCATAAATATCATACCTCCAAAAATAGAAAAAGGAATAATTCTCCTATTGTCAGAACCAACCATTAGTCTAATAATATGAGGAACGATTAAACCAACAAAACCAATTACTCCACAATAAGAAACAATTACTCCAATCATAAGAGTAGAAAACAAAAGTATGATTTTTTTTGTCTTTTCAACGTTTACACCTAAGCTCTTTGCACTATCTGTTCCTGTAAGTATAGCATTGAGCTCTTTTGCATAAATTCTAATTACGGCAATTCCAATAAAAACAAATATAAGAACTATCCAAATATCAGAGAACTTACTACCGCTCATTGAACCCATAGTCCAAAAGATAATCTTACTCATATTCTCTTGACTAACAACCATTAGAATTGATATTATTGCAGCCATAAGAAAATTTATACTTATTCCTGCCAAAAGCAAGGTTGTTGTGTGGAGTTTATTGCCAACAGAAGCAATACGGATTATTATCCAAACGGTAAGTAGTGCAAACAAAAAAGCGAAGCCTCCAACTCCAAAGAAAACGCTTTCCAATCCTAAAACAATTGCAATGGAAGCTCCCAAAGAAGCTCCTGATGAAACGCCTAAGATATAAGGGTCGGAGAGGGGGTTTTGAAATATGGCTTGATATGCACTTCCACAAACGGCAAGCCCTGCCCCACATAAAACACACATTATAACTCTTGGGAGACGTATTTTTTGAATAATATAAAGAGAGTTCTCATCAAAATTCATAACATCAACGCTTCCCCAAAATACTCCTAAGAACATAAGAAATAGAACCAAAAATCCCAAAATACAATACCAAATAATGTCTTTCATATCTCTTAGTTCTAAATTTTTATCTTTTGATTCTAATTTACTGAAACTTGATTCTAATTTATTGAAACTTGATTCTAATTTTTTATCTCTTGATTCTAATTTTTTATCTCTTGATTCTGTTGGTTTATAATTTGATTTGCTTTATCCATTGCTTTACTTATGTGGTCAAAAACAAATTCTCTTCCCAGTTTATCAATAAAACCACTCTTCTCTAAGGTATTATAAACATCGGAATTAACTCCTGAAAGAATGATTTGTATTTTTTCTCTTTTCGATTTATTACAAAGATTTGATAAGTTTTTTATTCCTGTTGAGTCAATAAAAGGAACTTTTCTCATTCTAATAATTCTAACCTTTGGCTTATTCTTTATTTCGTAGTTAATTTCATCAAATTTGTTTGCAACGCCAAAGAAGAAAGGTCCATCTATTTCATAAACTTCAAGTTTCTTAGATAGCTTTTCGTATTCTAAGTCTAAGTCTTCTTGATTTTCGGTTCGTTGTATTTCATTCTCAATTACCTTTATGCTGGATGTTTCCATAACTCGCTTAATAAAGGTTATAGCTGCAATTAATAGTCCTATCTCAATAGCAATAGTTAAATCAAATATAACAGTTAAAAAGAAGGTAACCAAAAGTACAATAACATCTGATATAGGGTTTTTTAGTAAGCCTTTAAAACTTCTCCACTCGCTCATATTATAAGCCACCACAACCAAGATTCCTGCCAAGGAAGCAAAAGGAATATAAGCGGCAAGAGGCATAAGAAATAAGAAAATAAGAAAAAGAAAAATCGCATGAACAATTCCTGCAATAGGAGTACGCCCTCCATTATTGATGTTGGTCATTGTTCTTGCAATTGCACCAGTAACAGGAATCCCTCCAAACAAAGGAACAACTAAATTAGCTACACCTTGCCCAATTAACTCAGTATTTGAATGGTGTTTCTTCCCTGTTGCCCCATCTGCAACCATAGCCGAAAGCAAACTTTCAATTGCACATAGCATTGCAATGGTAAAAGCAGGAGAAATAAGCATACGAACAGCATGCATATCTATTTGAGGAGCTATGGGTTTGGGTAAAGGAGAACCCCCAGAGAGTTCTGGATATTTGCTCCCAATAGTTGTAACCTCAATTCCAAACTGATTTTTTAGTATTATGGCAATAATGGTACATATTATTATTGCTATAATGCTGCCAGGTATTTTCTTAGTTACCTTTTGCCAAAGAAAGCTTATGGCAACAGTAATTACTGCAAGGGCAGTTGCCCAAGGGTTAATGGTTGAAAAGTTTTTGAAATAAACAGCCCATTTGCTTAAAAACTCAGAAGGAAGAACCAATTCCCCTCCTGCAACAGAGGTAAGTCCGAAGAAGTCTTTTATTTGGGTTGAGAAAATCACAACTGCAATCCCAGAGGTAAAGCCTACAATAATAGGAAAAGGCATAAACTTAATTACATCTCCTAATTTGAAAAGCCCCATTGCTATTAACATTATCCCAGCTAAAACGGTTGCAATAATAAGTCCTGTGAAGCCAAACTCAGCAATAATACCAGCAATAATAACAATGAAAGCTCCTGTTGGGCCTCCAATTTGAATATGAGAACCTCCTAAGAAAGAAACAATGAAACCTCCTATAATGGCAGTAATAAGCCCTTGCTCAGGAGAAACTCCCGATGCAATCCCAAAAGCAATAGCAAGTGGAATGGCAACAATCCCAACAATAACACCTGCAATAAAATCTTGAATGAAAAGTTCTTTGGAATAGGCTCTATTCTTAATTAATTGGAAGAACTTTGGTTGAAAAACGTCTGCAATATTAAATTTCCCCATCACTTATAAATAATGAATAAAAACAAGACTGCAAAGATAGTAAAATTATTTTTGAGCAAAAATTAACATAAAATTTATACCATTCAATAATAATTTTATTATATTTGCACCATTAATAACAATCCTTTTGGGATATTAAAATTAAATTATCATGAATATGAAAAAGTACATTTCAGAAATGATTGGGACTATGGTATTAGTTCTAATGGGCTGTGGAGCCGCAGTATTTAATGGTGGAGTTGGTACAACTGCACAAGTATTAACAGTAGCTTTTGCTTTCGGGCTTTCAGTTGTAGCAATGGCTTATGCAATTGGAGGAATATCAGGCTGTCATATTAACCCAGCCATTACCTTTGGAGTGTGGCTTTCAGGAAGAATGAATGGCAAAGATGCAGCAATGTATATGCTTTTCCAAGTTATCGGAGCTCTTATTGGTTCTGCAATTATTTATCTTTTGGTTTCCACAGGAACTCAAACAGAATACGCAACTTCCACAGGAGCCAATGCAGTATCATCAAATTCCTCAATAGCGATGGCATTTATTGCTGAATTAGTGTTTACTTTTATTTTTGTGCTTGTTGTTTTGGGAGTTACCGATAGTGCAAAAGGCAATTCATCACTTGCAGGCTTAGCAATAGGACTAACCTTAGTATTAGTGCATATTGTTTGTATTCCAATTACAGGAACCTCAGTAAATCCAGCAAGAAGTGTTGGTCCAGCTCTTTTTGAAGGCGGAGTTGCCTTACAACAACTATGGATATTTGTCCTTGCACCACTTGCAGGAGGTGCCTTAGCAGCAGGAATATGGAAGTTTATTGCTTTCCAAAAAGCAAACGCTGCAAAATAATCTTTTTCCTTAAACGTAAGAAAACTATAATAGCATAGATTAACTAATTTTGGTTAGTCTATGCTTTTTTATTGAAATTAAACCTGATTTATTTAAAATAGCTCAACTCTTTTTAAAATTAGATTTGAGGAAAATAAAATTATCTCAGAGAATAATCCAAATAAACGTTCTTTATTTTTAGAATAGATTATTTTTCTTTTTTAGTCTATTTAATCTAAAAATCTATTATCTTTGCAATCTTATTTATATAATTTTTCATTGGAAAAATATGCTTAATAGACATTTTCTTAGGTCTAAGGTTCTTCAAGAACTTTATGCTGCTAAAATTAACGACTCATCTAATGTAGATGTTCACTGCAAAAAACTAATTGATAGTTGCTATTCTTTAAACGATTTACAGGTTTATTTGTTCGCTGCTCTTTTGGAAATGCATAAGATTGCACAAGAGAAGATAGAAGAAAGCAAACAAAAGATGCTGCCTACTGAAAGCGACCTGAACCCAAATTTAAAATTTGTTGAAAACGATTTCTTTAAAATTCTAATAGAAAATGATGATTTAAAAAAGAGGATAAATGCTTTAAAAATTAATTTCTTTGAACAAAGAGATGTCTTAAAATCTATATTTAATAAGTTTATTCTTTCTGCGAGTTATAAGAATTATATGCTTAGCATAAAGGAGTCAATAGCTCAAGAAAGATTGATTGTCGTGCAGTTGTTTAAGAACTATTTGATTGCAAACGAACAATTTTTTGATTTAATATGCGAATATAACCTTTCTTGGGAAAGTGATTATGATTTGATAGCTCAACTATCTTTGAAGAAATTAAAGGAATGTGAAGACAAATTAATTCTTGATGATTTAGATGATTTAGATAAGAACTTTATTGAAAGTTTAATTAGAAATACTATTATTAATGATGAAGAGTTTACTAAAATGATTCATTTAAGAGTAAAGAATTGGGATCTTGATAGGGTTGCATTAATGGATACAATTATAATAAAAATGGGTATTTCGGAGTTAATATATTGTCCTGAGATACCTGTTAATGTAACATTGAACGAATATGTAGAGTTAAGCAAGGAGTTTTCTACTCAAAAGAGTAAGTTATTTGTCAATGGTTTGTTGGATAAATTGATGGTTGATTTGAAGGCAAAGGGAAAGATTAAGAAAATAGAAGAAGATATTAACGAATAGTAAATGGATAAAGAGGACTGATTTTGTCCTAACTTAAAATTGAAGTATTATGTCTAAAAATAGATACTTAACATTAATAGTAATTACTGCTTTATTCTTTAGTTTTGTTTCTTGTTCAAAGAATAAGCAACAGGTTACTGCGAGTTTGATTGAAAATTCCACCTCAATTAAATTTGAAAAGGATTTAATTGATTTCGGTAAACTCTCCTCTGGTGAAGTGGTTACTTGTAGTTTTAAATTTAAGAATACTGGCAAAAACGATTTGATTATTTCTTCTGTTACGGGCAATTGTGGTTGTACAGTGGCAGACTATCCACGAACTCCCATTGCTCCAAATCAAGAAGGTCAGATAACAGTAAGATATGATTCAGAAGGGACTAATCAGTTTAGGGTTGTAAAGGAGATTTCAGTATTGGCTAATACTACTCCAGCAACTACAAAACTGAGAATTGTTGCAGATATAAATTAAAATAACGTAAATAATAATTAAAAAGAAAAAATGATGAATTTATTAAATGTTCTACTTATGTCTCAGCCATCTCAAGGAGGTGGTTCGGGAGCTGGTTGGAGTTCAATCTTGATGCTTGTTGCAGTTGTTGTAATATTTTATTTCTTTATGATACGCCCTCAAAGTGCTAAGGCGAAGAAAGAAAAGCAGTTCAGAGAAAGTCTTCAAAAAGGGCAAAATGTAATTACCATTAGTGGTGTTCACGGGAAAGTTGTTGAAGTTAAAGAGACGACTATTATCCTTGAAATAGCTAATAACGTTCAGATAGAAGTAGAAAAGTCAGCAGTTGCTATTGATATGGCAAATGTCAAGAGATAACTTAACAGAACTCTTTTATTAATAAAAACAATTGAAAACAATTGGTCTTACAGGTTTAATCGGAAGCGGCAAAAGCTTAATATGTTCTGTTTTTGAACATTTGGGTATTCCTGTTTTTCTTTCAGACAACTATGCTAAGGAATTATATAAAGATACTTCTTTTTTAGAGGAGATAGTATCTGTTTTTGGACAAGAAGTTTTCAACAAAGGAGTCCTAGATAAGAAGATTTTAGCAAACATTGTTTTTAATGATAAAGAAAAGTTAGAGAAATTAAACTCTATGATTCACCCTAAGGTGCTTGAAATGTTCTTGCTTTGGAGCAAGAATAGACAAGCACCTTATGTTATTTTAGAAAGTGCTATTTTATTTGAGATCGGATGGGAAAAATATTTTGATAAAACAATTTGCATTTCCACACCAAAAGACATAGCAATTGAAAGAGCATTAAAAAGAGATAAGGTTTCAAAGCAGGATATTGAAAAAAGAATGAGCAATCAATTTTCTAATGAAGATAAATGTAAGAGAGCCGACTTTATCATCTTTCACGACAATAAGACTATGCTATTGCCTCAAATTTTAGAAATACATAATATAATAAAACAAAAAGAATAAACTATTATGAAGAAGTTTTATATTTTAGTAATTACACTGCTAATGTGTAATTTTTCCTTTGCTCAATTGAGTATTGAAGGAACTCCAAAGTCTTTTTTGTATAAAGACTTAGCGGTTTTGCTAACAGCATCAATTGAAGTTGAGCAACCCGACTTAGATACTGTTATTAAGCAGGATAATTCAGATGAAAGTATGAATAAAATAAGAAGATTTGGAGTTATAATTCCAGTAAAAGTTGATTTCTTTGAAAAGGCAGATATGGCAGAAGTAGAAGATGGAAGATTATGGATATTGAAACTATCCTCTTCAAGAGCTCAGGCTTTAAGCTTGTATTCGAGCAATTTTTATTTGCCAAAAGGAGGAGAATTATACATATATAACCCTGACCATTCTCAGGTAATAGGAGCTTTTACTTCCATTAATAATATTGAATTAAAAACTTTTGCAACAGAACTTATATATGGAGATGAAATGATTATAGAGTACTTTCAGCCTAATTCAATAACAGAACAGGCAAGTATTGAAATCACAGAATTAGGTTATGCATATAGGGATTGCCAAAGTAAGATAAATGATATTAAATTTGGGGAGTATGGTTCCTCTGGCTCTTGTAATGTTAATGCTAATTGTTCGGAAGGGAATAATTATAGGCAGGCTCAAAGAGGTGTTGCAAGGATTCAAATTAGAATGAATGAAACCTCAACTGGATGGTGTACGGGCTCATTAGTTAATAATACTAATAGGGATTTGCTTCCATACTTACTTTCAGCACACCATTGCGTTGAGAATGTTCAGTCAGCAGTATATTATAGTCAATTTATATTCTACTTCAATTACCAAACATCTGGATGTACCAATGTATCTGAACCTGGTTATAGAACTCTTACAGGAACAATTGTAAAAGCAAAAGGGACAAAATCAGACTTTGTGCTTTTCCAACTAAATAACGCTATCCCTTCATACTTTAATGCCTATTGGAATGGTTGGACAAGAACACTTTCTGCTTCAACAAGTGGGGTAGGTATCCATCACCCACAAGGAGATGTTAAAAAGATTTCAACATACAACTCCACACTAACCACAGCAAGTTATCCTGGTTATACCGCAAATGTTCATTGGAAAGTACAATGGGTTAAAACTACAAATGGCTTTGGAATAACCGAAGGAGGTTCCTCAGGAAGTCCATTATTTAATTCTTCAAGCAAGATAGTTGGAACCTTAACGGGAGGCTCATCCTCTTGTTTTGCACCGGTTGCAAGCAAATTAGATTATTATGGTAAGTTTTCTTACGCTTGGAATCAGAATGGAACAACGGCAAACACTCAATTAAAGCCATGGTTAGACCCGCGTAACACAGGAGTAATGGAGCTAAATGGAGATGATAATATTACGGTTTCACTTGAAGATGTATTAAAAGAAGAAGAGACATTATCAATGATATTTCCTAATCCTGCTAATAACATTATAAACATAACCCTTTCTGCACAAAAAACCGAAACCAAAGTAACCATTTACGACCATTTAGGCAAGATAATATTATCTGAAATTATCCCTGCTAATAAGACTAATCACTCTATTTCTTCTCAAAATCTTAGTTCAGGACATTATATAATTAGATATAATTCTGGCGAAAAGACTTGGATAAATAAACTTGTTATCAATAATGATTAGTATTTAGTCATTAGCATTTGAAATGGACGAAAAAGAAAGGTTAGAAACCAATAAAGAACTTGATTTAGCAAAATTATACGTTGAGCAAACGAATACCAATATTTTCCTTACAGGGAAAGCTGGTACAGGAAAAACAACCTTCCTTAAAAATTTAAGAGAAAACACTTCCAAGAGGATGATTGTTGTTGCACCCACAGGAGTTGCAGCAATAAATGCAGGAGGAGTAACCATTCACTCATTTTTCCAAGTATCATTCGGGCCTTTTATAGAATCAGAACAAAAGGACAAGGATAGTAAATTTAAGATTTCTAAAATAAAAAAAGAAATCATTAGAAGTTTGGATTTAGTTGTTATTGATGAAATATCAATGGTAAGAGCAGACCTTTTAGATGCTATTGACTTTCGCCTTCGTCAATTTAGAAAAGACAAAAAAGACCAGCCATTTGGAGGAGTTCAACTTTTGATGATAGGAGATTTACAACAATTACCTCCTGTTTGCAAAGACAATGAATGGGGATTGCTTTCTTATAGGTACGATACACCTTATTTTTTCTCATCACTTGCTTTGAAAAGATCTAATTTTATTACCATTAATCTAAAAAAAGTATTTCGTCAGAAAGATGAAAAATTCATAAGTATCCTTAATAAGATTAGGAATAACAAATTAGATGAGAAATCCATAGAACTTTTGAACGAGAGAAATAATATTGATTACGACCCTTCGGAAGATGATGGCTATGTAATTCTTTGCACACACAACTATCAGGCTAATAGAATAAATGAAAATAAGCTTAGTCAAATAGATTTCTCCTCTTATAAATTTACAGCAGTGGTTGAAGGAGAATTTCCCGAATCTTCTTACCCCAACGAGTTTGACTTAGAACTCAAACAAGATGCCCAAGTTATGTTTGTGAAAAATGACGTTGGAGAAATTAATGAAAGAAAGTATTATAATGGAAAAATAGGAAGGATTGTTGATTTAAGTGAAGATAGTGTTGTTGTTAGATGTAAGGGAGATGAAGAAGATATTGAGGTAAAGAAATATGTATGGAACAATTATCATTATAGCATTAATCACACCACAAATGAGATAGAAGAACAAGTGCTTGGGACTTTTGAGCAATATCCCTTAAAGCTCGCATGGGCAATAACAATCCATAAAAGCCAAGGATTAACCTTTGATAAGGTAATTATTGATTCTAATAAGAGTTTTGCTGCTGGACAGGTTTATGTTGCATTAAGCCGTTGCAAGAGTTTGGAAGGAATCATATTAACTTCACCTTTTGACCCAAATTCTATTATAAAAGACCCTCAAATTGATGAATTTGACCTTAGACAAGAAGAAAACGCTCCAACAAATGAAAAACTTCAAGAAGATAAGCTACAATATATTTTACATAATATCATAGAACTTTATAGCTTTAAAGGATTGAAGTGGGCATTAGATGAGTTAAAGAATTTGAACAATAATCACTACTTCGGTCTATATTTAAAAGCAAGTGATTTGCTTAATGAAAAGATACGCAGTTTTGAAACAGAGGTTTTAGAGGTAAGTTTAAGATTTGAAAATCAAATACGACTTCTTTTGCAAAAAGAAATTAATGAATATACCATAGAAAGACTAATCAAGGCAAAGGATTATTTTTCTTCTAAATTAGAGGGAGTTAAAGATATAATTAAACTAATATCTTCAATGGAGTTTGACAATAAACAAATAGAAGATAAAAGGGAAGATAATTTGCTTTCAATTTCCTATGAACTTTATCTCAAACTCACATTTTTTGAAGCTATTACATCAGATTTTTCATTTGCTAAATACCTTAACCACAAAAACAAATCCTTAATTAAAGAACCAAAACTATTTGTTAAAAGCTATTTACAAACTATAAGTAAGCAGGCAGATATTCCAAAGGAGGAAAAAATAAAATCACAACAAGGTTTAACGCAAGAAATTCTAAATGAAGAGCTTTTTGAAGCTCTTAGAGAGTGGCGAAGAATGAGAGCAGATGAGTTAAATATTCCTGCCTTTATGATTTTACATCAAAAGACTCTAATAAACATTGTAAATGCTGCTCCTAAAACAGAGAAAGAACTTTTAAAAATTAAAGGATTTGGGAAAAAGAAAATGGTGGAATATGGTAATGATATATTAGAGATAATAGAAAGTTATGTGCTTGAAGATAATAATTAGGAGTAAGTTTTAGTTAATAATTATGTCAAAAGTTTAAATAGACAAAATAGGTAATGAAAATAAAGAAAGAATATTTAAGGATATTATTTTTTGCTATCTTAGTTGCATTTGTTTTTTCTTCGTGTTCTTCTTCAAGAAAGACAACCATGAAACCACGAAAGAAAAAGAAATGCAATTGCCCAACGTTTTCATATCAAGTTATGCCAATAAATTCTCACTATATTTTTATTCATCAAAATGGATAAAAAGCTTTTAATTCTTTCAAATAAGGATTAGGCAAAATGAAATCAAAAGAGAGTTTTCTCAAATCAAAAGATAATTTTCTGAAATCAAAAGATAATTTTTTAGAATCAAAAGATAGTTTTCTCAAACAAAGATTAGCTATAATCATATTTTAACAAAATATTTTATTTATTTTTGCCTTTAATTTTAATGCAAAATAAAAAGGTATGAAAGAATATAATTTTGATAAGATTATTGATAGAAAAGGAACAGATTCTCTTAAATATGGGATTTGTCAAGAAATCTTTGGAACCACTGATATAAAACCTATGTGGGTTGCTGATATGGATTTCGAAACTCCTGATTTTATTATTGATGCCATAAAGAAAAGATTATCACATCCCATACTTGGTTATTGGGAATACTGGGATGGTTATTATGATTCCATTTTGTGGTGGATGAGAAATAGGCATAATTGGACTATCGAGAAGGATTGGATTATTTTTTCGCCAGGTATTGTTCCTGCACTGGGGCTTTGTGTTATGATATACACAGAAAAGGGGGATGATGTATTGGTTCAGTCTCCTGTTTATCATCCCTTTTATTACGCAATTGAAAGTCAAGACCGAAATATTATTAGAAATTCTTTGGTTGAAAAGGATAATTCCTTCGAAATGGACTTTGAGGATTTAGAAAATAAACTTAAAAAAGGAGTAAAGCTTATGCTGCTTTGCAATCCTCATAATCCTGTTGGTAGGCGTTGGGAAAAGGAAACCTTAGCCAAGGTTGCTTTTTTGTGTAAGAAGTATTCTTGCATTTTGGTCTCTGATGAAATTCATGCCGATTTAACTATGCCATCTTTTAGTCATAATCCAACTTTCACAAGTGCTATTACAGAAGAAGAAAAAGCTAATATAATTACTCTTATGGCTCCTTCCAAAACATTTAATATAGCAGGATTAACCACTTCTGAGGTAATAATTCCGGATTTAAGGCTAAGAAAAAAATACATTCATTATATGCACAAGATTCTTCATATGTACAATGGAAATACACTTGGAGCCTATGCCTTGGAGGCCGCTTATTCGGAAAAGGGTGCTAATTGGGTTGATGAGTTAAGGCAATATATTCAATTCAATATAAATTCAATGAATGATGTTTTACATAATAAGTATCCAAAAATTAGGACTTATAATCACGAAGCTACTTATCTGCCGTGGCTTGATTTTTCTGCTTATGGCTATACGCATAGAGAACTTACGCATAAATTAGCCTTTGATTGTAAAATTGGACTAAATGATGGGATGATATTTGGAAAAGAGGGCGAAAATAAGATGAGAATAAATGTAGCCTTGCCAAAATCAGAACTCCTAAAAGCATTAGATAAACTGGACTATTTGTAGGCAGTAAGGAAAAATATTTTAGATTAATTTTGTAGTTATATTTACTTTTTTGTTTGTTTATACTATAAACTATTAGTAATTTTGTTGCTTGAAATTATTTAAAACAATTTCACTATTGTGTGAAGTTAATAAAACTAAATACGAGATGAACAAAGACAATTATTGTATAATAATGGCAGGAGGTATAGGGACAAGGTTTTGGCCTCTTAGCAAAACTGCAAAACCCAAACAATTTATTGATGTTTTGGGAGTAGGAGAGAGTCTTATTCAAACAACTTTCCGCCGTTTTGAGAAGATTTGTCCAAGAGAAAATATATATATTGTTACTAATGCTATATATACAGATTTGGTAAATGAACAGATTCCTAACCTTAATCCTAATCAAATTATAGGTGAGCCAGCTCGAAGAAACACAGCTCCATGTATTGCTTATGCTAATTTTAAGATAGAAAAGATTAATCCTAATGCTAATATTATAGTTACTCCATCAGATCATTTCATTGTTAATGAGGAAAAATTTCTAAACACCTTAAACTTGGGCTTAAAGGCAAGTAGGGAAGAAAATGTATTGGTTACGCTTGGAATTAAACCTTCTTATCCTAATACTGGCTATGGCTACATTCAATACAAGACTTCTGAGTTTCTTAATGGTAATCAGCTTATAAATAAAGTTAAGCTTTTCACTGAGAAACCTGAACTTGAAATGGCTCAAATGTTTATTGATAGTGGTGATTTCCTTTGGAATAGTGGTATGTTTATTTGGTCTTTGCAGAGTATTAATAAATCTATGGAGGAACTCTTACCAGAGGTGTACAACATTTTTGCTAATGGTAAGGATATTTACAACTCTTCTAAGGAGAAAGAGTTTATTCAAACAGCCTATACTTCTTGCCCTTCTATTTCAATAGACTATGGCGTTATGGAAAAAGCTGAAAATGTTTATGTAATTCCATCTGACTTTGGTTGGAGTGATGTTGGAACTTGGGGGGCTTTACACCAAGTCAGAGAGAAAGATGAGCTTTTCAATAGTGTTGTAGGGAAAAACGTGATGCTTTATGACACTAATAACTGTGTAATTAATAACGCTACAAATAAACTTCTTGTGCTTCAAGGCTTGAAAGACTATATTGTAGTCAATACAGAAGATGTTTTAATGGTTTGTCAGAGTAGTCAAGAGCAACGAATTAAGGAGTTTGTTACAGATGTTGAAGTAGAAAAGGGACAAAATTATTTATAAAAGATAAAATATTTCTATTTATTAAGATGAAAGATATAAAGAGGATTGAAATTATAGAGCTTTTGCAAGGCAAGGCTAACGCCCAAATTGGTACGGAAATATGCGTTAAAGGATGGGTAAGAACTAAGAGAGGGAACAAAAATATTGCATTTATAGCATTAAATGATGGTACAATTATTCACAACATTCAAATTGTTGTTGAATTAGAAGCATTTAATGAAGATATATTAAGAAGGATAACCACAGGAGCTTGTCTAAGAGTTAATGGTAAATTAGTTGAATCTATGGGGCAAGGTCAGAATGTCGAAATACAAGCAACCGAAATTGAAATCTATGGAGAGGCTGATGTGGACACCTATCCTTTACAAAAGAAAGGTCATACCTTAGAGTTTTTAAGAGAAATAGCTCATCTTAGACCAAGAACTAATACTTTTGGAGCAATATTTAGAATGCGTCATGCAATGGCTTTTGCAATTCATAAATACTATAATGATAGAGGTTTCTTCTATTGGCATAGCCCAATTATCACTGCTTCTGATGCCGAAGGTGCAGGAGAGATGTTTCAGGTAACGAACTTAGATTTGAAAAATCTCCCTCTTTTGCCCGATGGTTCAGTAGATTATTCTAAGGATTTTTATGGGAAAGAAACATCATTAACTGTATCTGGACAATTAGAAGGCGAGCTCGGTGCAATGTCTTTGGGTAAAATCTATACTTTTGGACCAACGTTTAGGGCAGAAAACTCAAATACCCCTCGTCATTTGTCTGAATTCTGGATGATAGAACCCGAAATGGCTTTCTATGAATTGGAAGATAATATGAATTTAGCAGAGGACTTTATAAAGTATCTAGTTTCTTATGCTTTGGAAAACTGTAAAGATGACTTAGAATTTCTACAAAATATGTACGATAAGGAATTGATAGAAAGGCTTAAATTTGTTGTAGAAAACGATTTTATGCGTCTAAAATACACAGATGCTATTGAAATATTGTTAAAAGCCAACCAAAAGTTTGAGTTCCCTATCGCTTGGGGCGTTGATTTACAATCGGAGCATGAAAGGTACTTGGTAGAAAAACACTTTAAGAAACCAGTAATCCTTATAGATTATCCAAAAGAAATAAAGGCTTTTTACATGAAACAAAACAACGATGGAAAGACTGTTAGGGCAATGGATGTGCTTTTCCCTAAGATTGGTGAAATCATTGGAGGAAGTCAAAGGGAAGAAAATTTAGATAAGTTGGTTGCAAGAATGAAAGAAGTAGGCATAAATCCAGATGATATGAAGTGGTATTTGGATACTCGTCGCTACGGAACGGCACCACATAGTGGATTTGGCTTAGGATTTGAACGATTGTTGCTTTTTGTAACGGGAATGGTCAATATAAGAGACGTAATTCCTTTCCCTCGCACTCCACATTCTGCCGAGTTTTAAGAATAAAACCAAGCAATTAATATTCTTTTAGGAAAATGATATCTAATAAAATACTTCAAAGATTACAACAAAAACTATCCCCTGGACAAATTCAACTTATGAAATTGCTCCAACTTCCTGCCTTTGCTTTGGAACAAAGAATTAAAGAAGAAATTGAAAAGAACCCAACTCTTGAAGAAGATGACTCCGAACAAGGAGATAATATTTCTGAACAAACCGATAATCAAGAAGAAGATAATTCATCAGATGATGTCTTTGGGGATATGGAAATGTTTCCTAATGACGATGAAATAGTGTCGTATAAGAATAATGATAACCACGATAAATTAGATAAAAACCAACTATTTGTTTCCGAAACAACCTTCTATGAAGATTTAATCGCCCAACTTCAATTGAAACCTTTAAATGAAAAGCAAAAGTTAATAGGCTTGGAATTAATTGGAAATATTGATGAAGCTGGCTATTTAAGTCGCTCCATTAGCTCTATGGTAGATGATTTTCTCTTTCGTCATAACATAGAAGTTACAGAAAAAGAAATAGAAGAGGTACTATCAATTATACAAAGCTTTGACCCAACAGGTGTAGGAGCAAGAAATTTACAAGAATGCTTATTAATTCAACTTCAAAAACAACAACAAAATAAAGATATCCAACTTGCCAATAAAGTACTAAAACATTATTTTGAGTACTTTAAGAAAAAACAATATAATGTTATACTGCAAAGGCTTGAAGTTACTCAAGAAGATTTGCAAAAGGCAATAGACGAAATTATCAAACTAAACCCTAAACCAGGCAATTCACTTTCTTCTAATACTAACCAAACCATATCTATTATACCAGATTTTATAGTTTGGCAACAAAACTCTAAGGTAGAGTTTCAAGTAAATAAGGTTGGCTTTCGTCCGCTTAGGACAAACAAATATTACGAAGATCTTTTAAAAGATACTCTTAAAAGCAACTCACCTTCTGATAAGGAAACAGCCAACTTCTTAAAAGAAAAATTAGAAAGTGCAAATATTTTCATAGATTCTATAAATAAGAGAAACGATACACTTCATTTGATAATGAAAGCTATAATCACTTATCAATACGATTATTTCCTAAACGGAGATATTCAAAAACTAAGACCTATGCGTTTGGTTGATATAGCCGATAAGGTTGATATGGATGTTTCAACAATTTCAAGGGTAGTGAGCAATAAATATGCTCAAACTCATTTCGGAATATATAAGCTTAAAGATTTCTTTTCTAATTTTATGCTTAATGAAAAAGGAGAACAAGTATCAACTGATAAAATAAAGTATGAATTAGTTCGGGCAATAGATTCAGAAGATAAGACCAAGCCTCTGACTGATGAGGAGTTGGCAAGCATTTTAAAAGAAAAGGGTCTGCCAATAGCAAGAAGAACTATCTCTAAATACAGAGAAGGTTTAGAAATTCCAGTTGCTCGTTTAAGGAAATCCGTCTTATAATTATTAGATTATGAATAAGGAAGAAAGGATAGCAAATAAAATATCCATACTACTTAACTTCTTTTTGGTTTCTATCTATGCTTTTGTTTACTATATGTTATTAATGGTAGAATACAACGGGTATAAGAATTCAGCAGCCATATTCATTAAATCAATAACCCTATATATTTTAGTTTCGTGCCTTTCTCCATTATTTATCTTATATATTTTAAATAATAATTCCTATGTAAATATAAGGGAAAACGCCAAAAAATCTAATATTACCTATATAGTAATAAGTATTTCTTATATAGTTTCTTACCAATACTTTTCAATGTTAAATATTTCTGCATGGTTTAACATAGGATTGCTTATCCCATTTGTTTCAACTATTGTAGTGTTAATATTTAAGAGTAAGCTAAAACTATTCTTAGATATTATAGTAATGGCTGCCATAACCTCTTATTCTTTAATTCTAACAATAGAATACTCCTATATATTCCCTATCTACCCGTTCTTATTATCCATACTTTTGTCTGGATTATTACTCTATTCTTATCAAATAACAAAAAAATGCACCCCAAAAGAAACTCTTAATAACTACATAATAGGTTGTTTTGTAACTATATTTACTATTTTCTGGGTATTACTTCTATAAATCCATTTAGAATCAAGTTTTAGTAAATTAGAATCAAGTTTCAGTAAATTAGAATCAAGTTTTAATAAATTAGAATCAAGTTTCAATTAAATTAGATTAGGTTAAAATTAAATCGACTTTAATTTTATTAATCTCAACTCTGTTTTTACATAAAGGGATATAATACCAAAGGATTTACTCCCAATTAACGATTTTCTTTTTATTTTTCACCTGTTTATGATAATAAATAATGTGTATTTATTTAGAAATTAAATCAATAACGGATAATTGTTTAGATAAGTATTTCTTTTTACAATCATAATAATTATCATAATATAAAATATTATTACTAAATTTGCAGTTTGTAACATAGTTTAGAATAGTATTAATGAACCAAAAATTAATTATATTATCCTATTTCTTGTTGGGTTTATGCTGTATTTCATTTGCTCAGCATAATAAAATAGATACAAGGAGTGCAAATAGAAGATTTGCAGATTCTATGTATGCTGTTAATAGTGGGCGTATGTCCAAATCGGATACAAAAGGAAACACATTATCTAAAAAGACTGAGAGTTTTACTGATACAATAAAGACCACATCTTTAAATTATAGCATTCTTACTGAACAAGAGGATTGTGAAAAAGAAATAGTTATTGAATTTAGAGATGCTCCTTGCAAAACGCTTTACAATAATACTTGGTGCACTAATAAAGTAAAGATGCCTTCATTTCGTTTTGGAGAATTTCCTGATGAATTTAAGATAAGATTGATTGATCATAAGAAAGAACAAGGCTTTCATTTTCCTTGCAAAAATGGAAGAAAATCTTCACATTATGGTTGGAGGTGGGGGCGTCCTCATGGTGGAATTGACTTTGCAATAGATGTTGGAGAGCCAATTTATGCCGTTTTTGATGGAGTTATAAGAGTTGCTCAGGTAAATGGAGGCTATGGTAAGATGGTTTTAATTCGTCATTATAATAACCTTGAAACACTTTATGGGCATTTAAATGAGATAAAAGTTAAAGTAGGTCAGATTGTTAAGGCAGGTGATGTGATAGGTTATAGTGGTAATACCGGTTTCTCAACAGGACCTCACCTACATTTTGAATGCAGATGTTTGTATCAGACCTTTGACCCCGAATGGATTTTAGATGTAGAGAATAGGACTCTTAAAACAGATAGAATTAATATTGAGAAAACATTTTTTGGAATTGAAAGAGCAGAAAAACAAATAAACAAACGCCAACCACTAACTTCTTTATCTAAGGTTCACACAACATTTGAAGGAAAGCCATACTATTCATTTAAGGAAAAGTATAGGCCACAAGCAGAAGTCCGTTATTTAGCTAAGGGGGGTAATCAGCCTGTTAAAAAGCTTATTGAAATAAATCATGAAGACAAATCAACATGGAGATACTGGAGAGTTAGGAAAGGAGATACAATAACAAAGCTTGCCGATAGGTTTAATGTAACTCCAAGACAAATAATTGAGATGAACTCACTCAAAGATGAGGTGTTAAAACCTAATACTAAGATTCGTGTAAGATAATATTTTATTTATGTAATACCTTTTATATAATAATTTGTAAAGGTTCTAAAACAATAATTCTGAAAATTTAAAATAGAAAAATGTCAACAGCATTAAAAAACCTATCATCTTATAATATGGATGAAGTCCCCACGGGTAAAGGTGGGATATTTGGTATTGTGGTTTCTGAATGGAATTCAGAGATTACTAATTCGCTTTTGGAAGGAGCAATAGAAACATTAAAGGCAAAAGATGTAGAAGAAAAAGATATCTATATTCAATATGTGCCAGGGAGTTTTGAATTACCACTTGGAGCTTCAAAATTATTAGATAAGAAAAAGTTTGATGCAGTATTATGTCTTGGTTGTGTTATTCAAGGAGAAACAAGACATTTTGATTTTATTTGTGATGCAGTTGCTAATGGAATAATGACTGTTAGTTTAAAAAAGGATATTCCTGTTATATTTGGAGTACTTACTACCAACACACAAGAACAAGCCATAGAGCGTTCTGGTGGTAAATTCGGAAATAAAGGAGTTGAAGCTGCAATAACAGCTTTGAAGATGGCTTCTTTATGAGAATAGTCTTTTTAGGCACTCCTTCCTTTGCAGTAGCTTCACTTGATGCCTTAGTTAAAGCAGGATATAATATTGTTGGAGTTGTAACCATGCCCGATAAACCAGCTAATAGAGGGCAAAAAATAACATTTTCAGCAGTTAAAGAGTATGCCTTAGAAAATAAACTAAGACTACTTCAACCAACAAATTTAAAAGATCCAATCTTTCTTAAAGAATTAAAAGAGTTAAATGCCGATTTACAAATTGTAGTTGCATTTAGAATGTTACCTAAGGAGGTATATGCTATGCCAAGGTTAGGAACATTTAATCTTCATGCCTCTTTGCTTCCTAAGTATAGAGGAGCGGCTCCTATTCATTGGGCAGTTATAAACGGAGAGAAAGAAACAGGGCTTACAACATTTCTTTTAAACGATAAGATTGATGAGGGTGAGATTCTCTTTCAAGAGAAAATAACAATTAAAGATAAAGAAACTACAGGCAGTTTGCATGATAGGATGATGATAGAAGGAGGAAAACTTGTTGTAAAAACTACTCAGGCATTAGAAAAAGGAAATTATAAAACAATTCCTCAGTCAAAAATAGGTATAATTCCAAGTTTAGCTCCCAAGATTTTTAAGGAAACAACCCTTATCCCTTGGCATAAAAAAGGGTCAGAAATAGAGAATTTTGTGCGTGGAATGTCTCCATTTCCTTGTTCAAGAGCGGTTTTTTTTGATGAAAAAACAAAATTTGAGGTCTTTTTGAAGGTTTTTGAGGTAGAATTTTCGCTAATTTCACATAATAAAAAAAATGGCTTAGTTGAAGTAAATACAAAGGAAGAATTGATTGTTTACTGCTTAGATGGAATTATTAAAATACTTGATTTACAGCTATCTGGAAAAAAGAGGATGAAGACAAAAGATTTTTTGAAAGGCAATAGATTGGGTAGCAGTTTTATAGTGAAATAATATTTTTTTCATTTTTTTTAAATAAAAATGCACAATATTAAAAATTATTATTACATTTGCAGCACTAACCATTTAAAAAATTAATTGAAATGACAAAAAAAGATTTTATCCATTTAATGTCTGCTAAGGCAGGTTTAAATTTGAAACAATCAGGTGCAGCTTATGACGCTTTCTTAAAAGTTGTCGAAGACAAATTAAAAACAGGTGAAAGAGTAAGTTTCATCGGTTTTGGTTCTTTCAACGTAGTTGATAAACCAGCACGTACTGCACGTAACCCAAGAACTGGCAAACCAATTAAGGTTGCTGCAAAAAGAGTTGTTAAGTTCAAACCAGGTTCTGGTTTAAAAACTCTTAAGAAAGGTAAGAAATAATAATTAATGTTATTTTATCCTAAAAACATCTTACATCTTCGGGTGTAAGATGTTTTTTTTGCTTACTAAGTATATTACAATTAGAAACATCTCTCTTAGATAGAAAATTCCAAGTTCTCTTTTAATAGAATTAAAACTTAGTTTTAAAAAATTATCTCTTGATTCTATTTTATTATCTCTTGATTCTAAAAAATTATCTCTTGATTCTAATAATTTAAACTTAGCTAATAGGCTATGTTTATTTGATAATACAAATATGTAAACGGATATTTATTCAATGAAATCAATACAATCATTGTAGAATTACTATCTTTGCAATATAATTATTAACTTTAAAAACTTAGTTGTTTGTAAAATAAAACCTATGTTTTTGAGGTTATATGTTATTATCAAAATATAATATTTATTTTATATATGAAGATTAAAGGTTTTAAAATAGTCTATTTGGCTTTAATGCTAATATTGTTTTCTATTCCTATGCAGGGGCAGATATTTAAAGGTATGTTGATTGCGGGAGGGAATTTCTCTCAAATTAATGGTGACCAAGTTTATGGGTATAAGAGAGTGGGCGTAAATACAGGCGTAGGAGTGATGGCACCTTTGAATAATCAACGTAATTTTTTAATAAGTATGGAAGTGCTATACAATCAGATTGGAGCCAAAGAGTCGCAAGATCCATTCAAATACAATACTAAGTTGAGCTACGCTTCAATACCATTAATTTTTCATTATGAAGACAGAAGGGGAGGGCTTACCTTTGGATTAGGATTTCAATACTCACGATTAGTGCAATTTAATGAAGATTGGGGTTTGCCAGATACAATAAAATATATGGATCGTCCGGTTTTGCCAGTAAATGATTTTTCAAGAGATGATTTTTCTTTCGTAGTAGATGTAAGATTTAGGGTATGGAAAAAGATTAAATTTAATTTCAGATATCAAAGATCAATGGCTCCTATTAGAAAAGAAGTAATGTATACTAATAGTTTGCCTCCTGTTCATAGCGATTTTGCTTCATGGAAAAGGAATTTCTATAATGATGTGCTTACTTTTAGGGTAATATATGTTATCAATGAACGCTCCGATAGTGAATTAGACCGCCGTATTAATAGAGACCAGTATTAATAATAAATTTTCTAACAAATAGATTTAGCTTATGAAACATATAGCAATATTCCCTGGTTCATTTGACCCTATTACCAAAGGTCATCAATCAATTGTTTTAAGAGCATTACCTCTTTTTGATGAAATTATAGTTGCAATTGGTGAAAACACTGCTAAAAAAGAAAAATTCTCATTGAGTAAACGTTTGGACTGGATAGAAAGAACATTTAAGGATTATTCAAAAGTCAGAGTGGAATCTTTTTCATCCCTACTTGTTGATTATTGTAGGCAAAAAGAAGCTAAATATGTTTTAAGAGGATTAAGAAATTCGGTAGATTTTCAGTATGAAAGAAATATTGCATTAATCAATCAGGAACTTTATCCCGAAATAGAAACAATTTTTATGCTAACAAAACCAGAAGATACTGCAATTAGCTCATCTTTTGTTAGAGAAATACTTTCTTTTGGCGGGGATGTGAAAAAGTTTGTTCCAAAGCAAATAGTAGAAGATTTTAATAAGTAGTCCTAAAATTTTAATATGTCAAAAGTTAGCTTTAAGCCAGGAACAATGATATATCCTTTGCCAGCTGTTATGGTTAGTTGCGGAGAATCGGAAGAAGAATATAATATTATAACCATTGGTTGGGTGGGAACCATTTGTTCAGAGCCTCCGATGTGCTATATTTCTATTCGCAAGTCAAGGCTTTCGCACGAAATAATATCAAGAACCAAGGCTTTTGTAATCAATCTTACAACAAAAGATTTGACAAAGGCAACTGATTGGTGTGGAGTTAAGTCGGGGAGAGATTATAATAAATTCAAAGAAACTGCACTTACACCAATTCCAGCCTTAAAAGTGAAGGCTCCAATGATAGAGGAAAGCCCCCTGAATATTGAATGCGAAGTTGTGGAGATAAAAGAATTGGGCTCACATGATATGTTTATTGCAAGGGTTGTAAATGTAAATGCCGACAATAAGCTTATAGACCCTCAGACCAATGCTTTCGAACTCGAAAAAGCAAATCTATTAGCATACTCACACGGAAAATATTATTCCATTGGGGAGAAATTAGGTTTTTTTGGCTTTTCCATTGAAAAGAAACGAAAGAAGAAAAATCCTAAAAAGGTTTAGAAAAGACAAAATACATAATGTGGGAAACTTATTTAAAGGGATTTAAGTCTTATCTTATATTAGAAAGAGGCTTTTCTGAAAACACAAAAGATGCTTATATTAGAGACTGTGGGCGTCTTTTTAATTTTATGAATGAGAATTACCCAAGAATTTCTGTAAAAGATTTAACCTATAAACATCTTCAACAATTCCTAAAAACAATTCAAACTCCGTCCAAAGATAATGAGGATAAAATCTTGAAAATAAGTACTCAAAAGAGATTAGTTTCGGGCATAAGAGCCTTTTATAAATATCTTCTGATTGAGAATATTGTTGAGAACGACCCCACAGAGCTAATTGAATTACCTCGTTTAGATAGTAAATTACCTGTTGTTTTGACCAATGATGAGATAGTTAGAATGATTAATTCAATTGATAAATCAACCTATCGTGGAGCTTGGACAAATCTTATGATAGAGATTTTATATGGTGCGGGATTGAGAATTTCGGAGATGTTAAATTTGAAAACAACAGACATATTCAAAAAACAAGAACTAATAAAAGTTATTGGTAAGGGTGATAAGGAGAGATGGGTGCCATTAAATAAGGTAGCATTCAAACAAATAGACTTATTCCTTAATCATTCTCGCTCAAAAATTCAGCCAAAGAAAGGTTGTGAAAAAATAGTCTTTTTAAACCAAAGAGGAGGTAAGCTAACGAGGATTGCAGCCTATCAAGCCATAAAAGAAATTTCAGAAAAGGCATCCATAAATAAAAATATTCATCCACACACATTTAGACATAGTTTTGCAACAGAGCTAATTCTCGCAGGGGCAGATATTATGGTTGTCAGAGAACTTATGGGGCACGCAAGTGTTCGTTCAACAGAGATATACACTCACCTAAACACCAAACACTTAAAAGAAACCCTTCTGCTTTATCACCCTTTGTACAATAAGAGAGTAAAATAAGATAAATCAGAATTAAGTTCTAAGAAAATAGAATCAAATTCTAAGAAATTAGAATCAAGTTTCAATAATTTAGAATCAAGTTCTAATAATATTGGTTTTAGGATAAAAAAGGTAAAAAAATAAGGCTACTATACTTAATAATAAAAAAAAATGTATCTTTGCAAATTCAAAACGCAGTAATATGGCTTTGGAAGCAGGCTTAGAAAAAGATTATATCATTAATTTTTCTTCCCTTTCAATGGGAGAGAATGAGCTTGATTTTAAAGTTGATAAGAAGTTTTTTGAAGGTTATGAGAATGAGGATATACTTGAAGCAAATATCTCTTTAAGGCTAAATGTTTTGAAGGAAGAAAGAATGCTAAGTTTCTATTTTCATTTTCAAGGAATAATGAGGGTGTTGTGTGATAGGTGTTTGGAACCACTGGATATTGACATTAAATCTACTAATTCGTTGTTTGTAAAGTTTGGACAGGAGTTTTTAGAGCAAGATGATGATGTTATAATTGTTCCGGTTAAAGAGAATAAAATAGATATTACACAATATATTTATGATTATATCCTACTGCAAAAACCAATTAGATCTATTCATAAGGAGGGTGATTGCAATAAGGATATGTTGGAAAGGATAAGTAAACAAAGTGAGACCATACAAGAGATTATTGATCCAAGATGGTCGTCGCTTAAAGATATAAAGTTTGAATAATAACATTTAAAAAATAGAAAAAAATGCCAAATCCAAAACACAGATTCTCTCAAACGAGAACAGCAAAAAGAAGAACGCACGATAAGGTAGAAGCAGTGCAACTTTCAAATTGTAGCAATTGTGGTGCAGCAGTAATAAGCCATAGAGTTTGTCCTGAATGCGGTTACTACAGAGGAAAATTAGCGATAGAAAAAGGAGCAACAGCATAATTCAATCTTCTAAGTTATGAGGATAGGATTAGATGTAATGGGTGGCGATTTCGCACCTAAGGCTACGATTTTAGGAGCTATTTTAGCCCAAAAAGAACTTGCAGATGATGATAAAATAGTTCTCTTTGGCAATAAAGATATTATCACAAAAGAAATCCTTAAAAATGGTGCTTCTGTTGATTGTTTTGAAATAATCAATGCAGAGGATGTGATAGATATGCACGATAAGCCTATCAAAGCATTTACTCATAAACCCAATTCTTCATTAGCTCTTGGTTTCTCTTACCTTAAAGATAAGAAAATAGATACTTTTGCAAGTGCAGGTAATACAGGAGCTATGCTTATAGGTACAATGTATAGCGTTGGAGTGTTAGAAGGCATATTACGTCCTTGTCTTGCAGCCTTGCTTCCAAAAGAAAAAGGAGGAGTAACTGTATTAGTAGATGTTGGAGTTAATCCTGATGCAAAGCCAGAGAATATATATCAATTTGCTCTCTTAGGAAGCATTTATGCAAAGTATGCCTTAGGGATAGATAATCCAAAGGTTGGCTTGTTGAATATAGGTGAAGAAGAAGAGAAAGGTAATGTTCAATCGCAAGCAACTATTCAACTGATGAAGGGTTCTAAGGATTTTAATTTTCTTGGTAATAGTGAGCCAATTGAAATTTTTAAAGACAATTTTGATATTATAGTTTGTGATGGTTTTGTAGGTAATTTGATTATGAAACATACTGAAGCCTTTGCACGAACTATGCTTAAAGGTGGAATGATTAACGATTTTATTAAGCGTTGCAATTACGAAATTTATGGAGGTTTACCGCTATTAGGTGCAAATGGAGTTGTGATTATTGGACATGGCGTTTCCAACGAAAGAGCTATAAAAACGATGATTCTACAATCAAAGACAATATATGATTCTAAAATAAACGAACATATTGGTAAAGTTTTAAAGAGTACACTCTAAAATTACAATTTATGAAAAAAATAAGAGCTGCAATTACAGCAGTAGAAGGATACTTTCCTGATTATATTTTAACTAATGAAGAGCTAAGTACTATGGTTGATACAAGCGATGAATGGATAATGACCAGAATCGGTGTAAAAGAACGTAGGATTTTAAAGGAAGAAGGTAAAGGTTCGTCGGATTTAGGAGAAATAGTTGTAAAGAATATATTAAAGAATAAATCAATTAATCCCTCTGATATTGAACTTATCATTTGTTGTACTGTTACTCCTGATATGCTTTTTCCCGCAACAGCTAATATAATTGCTGATAAATGTGGGATCAAGAACGGCTTTGGCTTTGATGTAAATGCAGGATGTTCAGGTTTTTTAAATGGATTAACAACAGCTGCAAAATATATTGAGAGTGGATTTGTAAAGAATGCAATTGTCGTTGGTGCTGAAAAGATGTCTGCTATTGTTGATTATCAAGATAGAGCCACTTGTCCTATTTTTGGTGATGGAGCAGGAGCTGTTCTTGTGGAAGCAACGGAAGATGAACTTGGATATATGGATGGTATTCTTTGCGCTGATGGTATCGGAAGACAGCATTTGCATCAAAAAGCAGGAGGAAGTATAAAACCACCAACTCATCAGACAATAGATAATAGGGAACATTATATATATCAAGAAGGTCAAGCAGTTTTCAAATGGGCTGTAACTAAAATGGCTGAATCAACCGAAAATATACTTAAACGAAATAAATTAACAGCTGATGATATTGCTTATTTGCTTCCTCATCAAGCCAATTTGAGAATAATAACAGCAACAGGAGATAGATTAGGTTTAGATCCAAACAAAGTTCTAATAAATATAGAGAAGTACGGTAATACCACCTCTGCAACCATTCCTTTATTAATGTGGGAAAACCAAGATAAATTCAAAAAAGGAGATAACTTAATCCTTACGGCTTTTGGAGCAGGATTTACTTGGGGTGCAATCTGGTTGAAATGGGCAATTTAAAGATTACATTCTTAGGAACAGGAACCTCGCAAGGTGTGCCTTTAATTGGGTGCCATTGCGAGGTTTGTTCGTCTAATGACAAAAAAGATAAACGTCTTCGTACCTCTTGTTTGATAGAATCTAAAAAAGGTACAATCATAAGCATTGACTCTGGACCAGACTTTCGACAACAAATGCTAACCTATAATGTAGATAGGTTGGATGCAATTCTTATAACACACTCTCATCGTGATCATATCAGCGGATTAGATGATGTGCGTTCGTATAATTATCTCCAAGACATAGAAATGCCTCTTTACGGAAATAAAATAGCTCTTAAAGAAATCAAATCGGCTTTCTCTTATGCTTTTTCTCAAACAAAATACCCAGGACTTCCTTGCTTTAAACTCTGTAATATAGATAAAGACCAGAAATTCAATGTAAAAGAATTAGAAATAACACCGATAGAAGTTATGCACTATAAGCTACCAATATTAGGTTATAGGATTGAAAATTTTGCATATATAACAGATGGTAAAACTATTTCTGAGAAAGAGATAAAGAAGTTGGAAGGAGTTGATTTCTTGGTTTTAAATGCACTAAGAAAAGAAGAGCATTTCTCACATTTTACTCTTTCGGAAGCTTTGGCATTAATAGAAAAAATTAATCCTAAACAAGCCTATCTAACTCATATAAGTCATAATTTAGGTCTGAATAAAGAAGTAGAAAAAGAACTCCCTTCAAATGTTTCTCTTGCTTATGATGGCTTGACAATTGAAGTTTAATAAAAATAAACCTTCTTAATGTAAAGATAAACAAGGAGTTTTGTGAAATAAATCCAATTTATTTTTCTCTAAGTCAAGTTTGATTTCTCTCTAACTTGATTCAAATTTATTAGAACTTGATTCTAAAATCTTATCTTTTGATTCTAAGAAATTGGAATTTGATTCTAATTTTCTAACTCTTGATTTGAAAATCTAAGCTTAAATTCTTAATAATAATTCTTCTGCAATAGGTATTGCCTCCATCTTACCAACATCCACCCAAATGTCTTTTGAGTGCACAAAGGAAAGGATAGAGTGATTTGTAGCAAGTTTTAAATACTCAGGAATAATAGGGTAGGCTTCTTCTTTATTGTCTATTAAATCCAAAAGTTCAGGCTTTATTAACTGAATGCCACTAAACCCAAATTGTGTTAAATCGTTATCTTCTCTTGAAATAATCAAATCGTTGGTATTAGTGTTTTGCCAACCGCAAAGCTGATTATCTTTATTAAAAAGTAAATAGCGAGAAGTCTCTCTTTGACTTACAGCTAAGGTTGCCAAAGCATCACTTGTTTTATGATAGTTATAGAATTGAGAAAAGTCTATCTTGGAAATTATATCAACATTATGAATAAGTATATCCTTAGAAAAATCAAACAAATGTTTAGCATTTATTAATCCTTTGCCTGTATCAAGTAGCATATTTGTTTCATCTGAAATAAATATATCAGCTTTATAATGCTTTTTATTTATATGCTCTAATATAAGATGAGGAAAATGGTGTATGTTGATAATTATATGCTTACAACCATAGTCAATTAGTTTCTTTATATTGTGTTCCAATAAACTAACTCCATTTACCTGAACTAAAGCTTTTGGTTGGGAAAGAGTTAAAGGTTTAAGCCGCGAGCCAAGTCCAGCAGCAAAAATCATTGCTTGAAACATTAGCTATTGTATTATATAGATATAAGTAAATCCATATGTAATATGTCTTTGCGGCTCTAATCTATCCCAAGCGAAATAGTGTTGGTATCCAAATTCAAAGCCAAAAGCCTGATTGTCTCCTGCAATCAAAAGACCCAATTTCTGCAAAAAACCAACACGAATTCCTGATTGACCTTCATAATCTCTTAAATAGTATCCAAAAACATCGTCTTGCCTATTATCGCTATTACTTAAACTATAATCGTAACGCCCCCAAATAGCACTAAGTCCAAATCCAAAATAAGGCTTTAATCTATCCCAGAAATTATAATAAGACTCTTGATTATGAAAATAAGCATTTGCATAAATTGAAAAAGGCACCTGATGAGCTGCAAATAAATATTTCTTAGGTAGATACCTTATTTTGTAGGTATTTGGATTGAGATAAGCATAGCCTAACTCTACTCCAAGACCTATTTGTGCTTCTTGAAACTGATACTCTAAGCCAAAATTCATTCCTGCTCCTAAATTATAGTTTTTAGGTAAGAAAGTTCCCTTAGGAATTAAATAATAGGGTTTAAAGGTATAGAAAATATCATATGGTTCTTTACTTTTTGTTAAACGATGACGCTCTTGCGAAAATAAGTTCTGACTTAAAAAAACTAAGGAAACTAATAATATAATACAAATCTTTTTCATAGTAAATTTAATTTTGTTTTGTCCAAGAATCTTTTAAGGTACAAGTACGATTGAACACTAATTTCTCTTCTTTTGAGTCATAATCAACACTAAAATATCCAAGTCGCTCGAATTGGAATTTATCCAAATGCTTAGCATTTTTCAAAGAAGGCTCTATTTTAGCATTAGGAACAATTGTTAAGGAATTAGGATTTAAGTTATCTAAGAATGTCTTTCCCTCTTCTGTTTTTTCAGGCATTTCATCTTTAAATAGCCTGTCAAATAAGCGAACCTCAGCTTCCAAGCAGCTCTTAGCACAAACCCAATGTATAGTCCCCTTAACCTTTCTTCCATCAGGCGAATTGCCTCCCTTAGAAGCAGGATCGTAGGTGCAATGAATGACAGTTATATTTCCATCACTATCCTTTTCAATAGAAGTACAGGTAATAAAATATGCGTAACGAAGCCTTACTTCTTGCCCAATAGATAATCGGAAATACTTCTTAGGGGGATTTTCCATAAAATCGTCCCTCTCAATAAATAACTCTTTAGAGAAAGGAAGCATTCTTGTTCCAGCAGTTTCGTCCTCAGGATTGTTTATTGCCTCAAGCTCTTCTGCTAAGTCTTCTGGATAATTATCAATAATCAATTTCACAGGGTTAATAACAGCCATAACGCGATTAGCTCTCTTGTTTAGGTCTTCCCTTAAAGCAAATTCCAAACGCCCAACGTCAATAACATTGTCCCTTTTAGCCACGCCAATATTATCACAGAAATTCCTAATACTTTCAGGCGTATAACCTCTTCGGCGAAGCCCACAGATAGTAGGCATACGAGCATCATCCCAACCATTAACATAGTTTTCTTTAACTAATTGTAAAAGCTTTCTCTTACTCATTACAGTATAGGAAAGATTTAAACGAGCAAACTCATATTGATGAGAAGGGAATATCTCTAATTTCTCAATAAACCAATCGTACAAAGGACGATGAACATCAAACTCTAAGGTGCAAATAGAATGGGTAATTTTCTCAATAGAATCCGATTCGCCATGTGCATAATCGTACATCGGATAAATGCACCATTTGTTTCCTGTGCGATGATGTTCAGAATGCAAAATACGATACATAATAGGGTCGCGCATATGCATATTAGAATGAGCCATATCTATTTTAGCTCTTAAAATCTTTTCCCCATCTTTATATTTACCATCCCGCATCTCTTGAAAGAGCATTAAATTCTCTTCAATAGAACGATTTCTGAATGGACTATCTTTTCCTGCCTCTTGAACAGTACCACGATTCAAACGGATTTCTTCCAAGGTTTGATCATCAACATAAGCAAGTCCTTTCTTAATAAGTAGGATAGCCCAATCGTAGAGTTGTTCAAAGTAGTCGGAGGCATAGAATTCGTTTGCCCATTGAAAACCTAACCATTGAATATCTTCTTTAATACTATCAACATATTCAACATCTTCCTTCGTAGGATTAGTATCATCAAACCTAAGATTAGTTTTGCCACCATACTTTATAGCTAAGCCGAAATTCAAACAAATACTCTTTGCATGACCTATATGTAGATACCCATTAGGTTCAGGAGGAAAACGAGTTAAAATACTTTTATGAGTGCCATTTTTGAGATCATTCTCAATAATTTCTTCTAAAAAATTCAATGAAGGTTTTTCTGCTTTTTCTGTTTGAACTTCCATTTGTAAAGTATTAAAAAATAAAAATATTAATGATAATCTGCAAAAATACGTTTTTTATTGTGAAAAAGAAACACTTATAAACTAATAATTGAGAATTTTTCTTTATCAAAAGCTTTAATTAATTGTAAAACAATATATTTAAGTATAATAAAATATAAATAAAACTCATCATAAAAATATAAGCAAACCTCTTAGTCGTATAGAGTAAATTTCATATTTTATCAAAATAAATTACAATCCCCTTAAAATTTGATTCTAATCTATCCTAATTTGTTTCTCTTACTTTATAGTATTTTATCTTGGGTAAGAACTTTGGTATAATTAGAATCAAGTTTCAATAAATTATAACTAAGATATAATTTGTGCAAATCAAATCTCAATAAATTATTCTTAAATCTCTTTTGAGAAATATTAGTTTTAATATTAATTAAATAAATCATTTGCTAAGAATTATTAATATGAAATTGAAATAAAGTTATTATTTATTTTTAACTTTGCAAAATATAAGATTGTGAAATTGTAAATTGAAAATATGTTTGTTGAAGATTCTAATATAAGTGTTAAAAAGCAACATGGCAGATTTTATACCCCAAGTTATATTGTGAAAAATATCTTGGATTTAGTCGGTTATTACGGTAATGATATTATTAAAAAACACATTATAGATAATAGTTGTGGTGATGGAGCCTTTATTGTTGAATTTGTTGAAAGGTATTGCGAAGCTTATATTAAAGAAAACTCATCTTCAAAAGGATTAAAAGAAGATTTAGAAGAATATATTCATGGTATAGAAATAGATAATAACGAAGTAGAAAAATGTAGACAAAGAGTAGATTTATTAGTTGCAAGATATAATCTTATAGGTGTGAACTGGGATATTTGCTGTAATGATACATTATATGTAGATAGATATAATGGACAAATGGATTTTGTCGTAGGAAATCCTCCCTATGTAAGAGTTCATAATTTGAAAGAACAGTACGATAGACTTAAAACATTCTCTTTCTGCTCCTCTGGGATGACAGATATTTATCTTGTCTTCTATGAAATAGGTATTAATATGCTTAAAAAAGATGGTAAATTAGGTTATATTACTCCGAGTTCATTTTATAATAGTATTGCAGGCAGTAGCTTTAGAAATTATTTATTTAGAACGAATAAGTTAAGTAAGATTGTTGATTTAAAGCATTTTCAACCTTTTGAAGCCACAACATATACAACAATTGTAGTTATAGAAAACAATAAAATAAAGAATGAAATTGAATTTTTCTTATACGATAATGACAATCTAATTCCATATTTTGTTAATACTCTAACATCAAAAGAAATTTTTATAGAAAATAAATTTGTTTTTGGCACAAAAGAAGAATTGCAAATGCTTAAAGAAATTTTAACCTACACAACTAAAAAAAAATATTTTGAAGTTAAAAATGGTTTTGCAACTCTGTTTGATGAGTTTTTTATTGGAGAGTTTGAGTTTTCAGATTTTGTTGTTCCAATAATAAAAGCTTCAACAGGCAAGTGGAAATACTGTATTTTCCCTTATAAAGACAATACTCTTATAAGTTTTGAAGAGATAGAAAAAAAAACATCTTTAAAAGATTATTACATAAAGCATAAACAAAAACTACAAAGTAGAAGTTTAGAAAGGAATTCCCAATGGTGGGCTTATGGACGTTCACAAGGAATAAAAGATATAAAAAAAGATAAAATTGCTATTAATACTCTTTTGAGAGATAAAAGTGATATAAAAATAAACTATTGTGAAAGAGGAACAGCTGTTTATAGTGGTTTGTATATCCTTACATCAATAAATAAAGAAGTTCTTGAAGATATGTTAATAAATGATGATTTTGTAAACTATGTATCATTATTATCAAAATATAAAAGCGGAGGTTATTATACATTTTCTTCAAAAGATTTACAGAAATATTTAGATTATAAGTATGATATTTTAAATAATACAATGAATAAAAATGAACAATTTGAACTTTTTGCAGATTATTAAAGATGCGTTTGAAAAATATTTGTCTACGCACCCAAGGAGTAATGAAAAATTAAAGATATTGCATGGCGCTATTTCAAAAGACTTGGAGAAAAGACTAAATAATAGATCTTATTCTTTTTACTCTTTAGGTTATACTAGTAATAAAGAAAAAAATATTATAGGTCGCTATATTAATAAGAAGGCTGATATAGCAATTTTAAAGGATGATGAGATAGTGGCAGGTATTGCTGTTAAGTTTGTAATGAGTAATTATGGTCAAAATTCAAATAATTATTTTGAGAATATGTTAGGAGAAACTGCAAATATTAGATGTGCAAATATCCCATACTTCCAAGTATTTGTTATGCCTGAAAAATTACCATATTACAATAAAAAACAAGAAATTAGTAAATGGGAGGAAATTAAAAACCATCATATTAAAAAATACATCACACTTTCAGATGATAATATTGATGTTTATTTACACACTCCTAATAAAACATTAATATGTATTGTGAAAATACCTGAATGTGATATAAGCAAAATAACTAATAAAGAAGAATATAAAAATTACTACTTGAAAAATAAGAATTTAATTGAGTTTTCTTCTCAAAAGTATAGCTTTAAGAAAAATGTAATTTATAATGATTATAATGATTTTATAGTTAAAATTTGCCACTATATAGAAAGTATTTAATTTCTTCTTTGCAATAGTTCGGCTGCTTTCTGATTGAGGAGCTTTTCTTCCTCTGTTTTAATATCTAATTTAAGATTATGTGGAATAGGTTTGGAATTACTATCAACATAACAAAAAGTAATAAACCCGTCTAATCGTTTTGTTTCGGCTGTTTTTATTTCATGAATCTTAGTATAAACAGTTAGAGATGTTTTACCTACATGAACTATCTGACTTTCAAATCCAAGTATGTTACCTAATCGCATAGGATGCAAAAATTCTAATCCGTGAACCTTTAAACATACAATATGCTTTGGGTTTAGCTTATTTCCAGCAGCTATAAATGATGCTTCAACAAACCATTCTGCACAACGTCCTGCAAATAATGTTCCGTGATGATTCAAATCTTCGGACTTAATCATCTTATAAGTTATTATCTTTTCTAAAGCCATTTTCCCTTATTTTTAAAGTTGTTTTATGTTTGCAAAATTATGTTTTTTTTTAAACAATAATGTTATTAAAAATATTTTTTCTACCTTTGTAAGTTAATTGATAAATGGAATTTTGTATGCACATAGCAATTGCAGGAAATATTGGCAGTGGAAAAACTACTTTAACTGAGCTTTTAGCTAAGCATTTTAGATGGAATTCAGTTTTTGAACAGGTTGATGACAACCCTTATTTGTCAAATTTCTACGATGATATGCGTAGGTGGAGTTTTAATCTGCAAATATATTTCCTTAATAAACGTTTTCGCAATTTGATTGAAAATAGGAAAATGTACAAGAATATTATTCAAGACAGAACTTTGTATGAAGATGCTTATATTTTTGCTCCCAATCTTCACGCTATGGGACTTATGGCAACGAAAGATTATGAAACGTATTTGGATATGTTTGAGCTTTTGAATTCTTTTATACAACCTCCCGATTTATTAATTTATCTCAAAGCATCTGTGCCTGCCCTAATTAGAAATATACAAAAAAGAGGCAGGGAATACGAAAGTGCAATTAGGTTAGATTACATTACTTCTTTGAATGAAAGATACGATAAGTGGATTGAACAATATGATGCTGGGAAACTATTAATAATTGATGTAGATGATTTAGATTTTGCTGCAAATAAATTGGATGTAGGACTTGTTATTGAAAAGATTAATGCAGAAATAAATGGTCTGTTCTGATAAGTAGAAAGAATATGGAGAATATTAAACAAAAGGTTTTAGGAGTTATTCCTTCACGATACTCCTCTACACGTTTCCCCGGTAAGCCATTAGCTAAGATTGGAGGCAAAGAAATGGTTATTTGCGTATATGAAAGAGTGGTCGAGAGTGGTTTGTTTGATAAGGTTGTTGTTGCAACTGATAATCGTCAAATTTATGATACTGTTAAAAGATATGGCTATGAGGCTTTAATGACCAATGCTAACCATTCTTGCGGAACGGAACGATGTAATGAGGTATTAAGTATTTTAGAAGAGAATCAAGAATACTATGATATTATTGTAAATATACAAGGTGATGAACCTTTAATTATGAAAGAGCAATTGCTTCAAGTGATAGAGTTATTTGCAGACCAAACAACTCAGATTGCAACTCTTTGTAGGGTTATTGAGACAGTAGACAATTTGACTTCACCCAATGTTGTTAAGGTTGTCTTTGGAGAAACCAAAGAGGCTCTTTACTTCTCACGTTCCGTTATTCCTTACGATAGGGAGGAAACCTTAGAATATGGAATTGCAAAGGGGCAATACTATAAGCATATTGGCTTGTATGCCTATAAGCCAGAAATTCTGAAAAGTATAGTAAAGCTCCATCCTTCAAAATTAGAAAGAATAGAATCCTTGGAGCAACTGCGTTGGTTGGAAGAAGGCTATAAAATAAAAGTGAATATAACAGAGTTTGATAGTATAGGAATAGATACTATGGAAGACTTGGATAAATTAAATAAATATATAGATAATCAATAAAAGAAAAAGATATGAATGTTTCAGCAAGTTTATTAGAATATTTAAAAAGGAATAATAGTGCAGAATTACTTGGGATAGGGACTTTTAAAGTTAGATATACTCCTGCTGCAATGAGTCCAATAACTAATACTTTAACACCTCCAAGTAGGACGGTTTATTTTTCTAAGGATATGGATAATGATTTGGGCTTTGCAGAATATATGGCTAAGAATGAATTTATAACCATTGAAACTGCAATTAAATGGATTAATCAATACTCCGATAGCATCAAAGAAAAGATAAAAATGTCTAAGTCTTGTAAATTGGGCGACTTAGGTACAATAGCCAAGAGTGAAACTGGTGAATATCTTTTTACCACTACGCAAGGATTAAATCTATTAGATAGTGCTTTTGCATTTTCTCCTCTTAAATCCGTTAAAACATTTGAGCAAGGAGATTTTATTAAACCCATAGTAACCAAAACTCCTGATGTAGAACTCCCAACTCCAATTATAGAGGAACCAATTAAACCAGTAGTAATACCAAAGCAAGATGTCATTATTGATAAAATAGAAGAAATTGTAGAAGAAAAGCCTTTGGAAATAGAGAAAGAGGAAGTAAGAGAAGTTTTAATAGAAGAGGAAGAAGAGATTAAAGAAATCTCAAAAGAGAAAGAAGAGATAAAAGAATTGTCCGGAGAAGAATGTGTAGATAAATCAGATTGCAGTGCGTTGAATTACAAGAATAGCAAGAAATTCCGTAAAAAAGCAGAACAAAGATATAAAAAGGAAAAGAAAGAGAAAAAAGCAAGAAGAAAGAGAAATAAATTGATTTGGAAGATTTTATTTACAATTGTGTTGCTTGCAATATTATTGTGTGGTTTCTTGGCTTTTGCTCATTATATGTGTTGGACAAAAGATTATAGAGAATTAGATCCAATAACTAATAAGCTAAATAATTTCATTACTCCTAAATGTGAAAAAGACTCTCAAACAACAATAGTTATTCCAATAGCTACCCCAACCACAGAAGTAATGGAAGAAACCCCAACCGAAACAATTACAGAAATTTTTACAGAGGAAAACTTAGAGGCAAATAAAAAGACTACAAAAGCTCCTTCTAAGCCAGCAGTTCAAAAAGAAGAAGTCTTAAAACCAACAGGAGAAAAGGATAATCCCCCTGCACCAACAGCGGAAATAGATTACTCTACGCCTATTCTAATGCAGCCTGTGTCTCGCTTGGGTTTTGATGTTGTTGGAGGCTCCTTTGAAAACAGATCAAACGCACAACAAGCAGCCCGTAAGGCAAGAAGCTTAGGATATGATAGCTATATAATAAACAAAACCAGAGATGATAAGACGATTTATTATGTAAGCTATGGTTCACGCCGTACTATGAGAGAAGCAAATAGCTTTATGAAAACCATAAGTCAAAAACATGGCGATACAGGTTTTATTATAATATCTCGTTAAAACAATAACCTTTGCTCAAATAAATCAGAACTCCAATAACTAAAAATAAAATAATAAACACTTGTGGTTTTAGAATCGGAATTTGCCTACAAACAACATCGCCTTTCAAATGGAATTCGTCTTGTTCATCGTTCAACTTATTCTCCTGTTGCTCATTGTGCCATAACAATTAATGTTGGTTCAAGAGACGAGCTTCTGGAAGAAAACGGAATAGCACATTTTATAGAACACTGTATCTTTAAAGGCACCCAGAAAAGAAAGAATGTACATATATTAAATAGGATTGATGGGGTTGGGGGAGAGCTTAATGCCTTCACAACAAAGGAAGAAACGTGTATATATTCAACTTTTCTCAACTCCTATCACGAAAGAGTTTTAGAGCTCTTTGCAGATATATTATTTAATTCCACCTTTGCTCAAAAAGAATTAGAAAAAGAAAAAACAGTTATCATTGACGAGATAAACTCATACGAAGACAACCCTTCGGAATTAATCTTTGACAACTTTGATAACTTAGTTTTTGGGAACCATGGCTTAGGGCGTTATATATTAGGTACAAAAGACAATGTTAATTCTTTTAATACCGAAAAGATAAAGAAATTTATTTCAAGAACATATTCAATGGACTCAATTGTAATTTCAACCATTGGAGCTATTTCTTTTGAAGATTGGGTTAAATTATGTGAGAAATATTTTGGAATAATACAAACAGATAATAAAAAGGCAAAAAGAACTCCTCATAAGAACTATAAACCCAAGACAAAAGAATATAATAGAGATACATATCAATCACATATTATTATTGGTAATATAGCATTTAGTTATAAGAATAGGCATAAGATAGCTTTTTCACTTCTAAATAATATTGTAGGAGGACCAGCCATGAACTCTCGATTAAATATGAAGATAAGAGAAAAATACGGCTTTACCTACGCTTTGGAGTCCAACTATACTGCCTATTCCGACACAGGACTCTTTACTGTTTATGCTGCAACTGACCCAAAAAATATAGATAAAACAATAAAGCTGATAGAAAACGAGTTAAACTACTATTGTAATGAACTAATTACGCCACTATCCCTCAAACACGCCAAACAACAACTCATAGGACAATTAGCAATTCAATATGAAAGCAATCAAAATGAAGTTATATCAATGGGTAAGTCAATACTAAATTATAATCGTATAGATAGCCTAATGGTAACAAATGAAGAAATTGAAAAGATAGAAGCAAAAGAAATACAAGAAGTAGCACAAATAGTGTTCAACAAAGAGAAGTATTCACAAATAAAATATATAACCTAAAATAAATAAAATATGAGAAAGATTACATTAACGGCATTAATGCTATTGTTTGTATCAACAATTGGCTTTTCTAATCCTAAGCCAGCACCAGACGAAGGTATGTGGTTACCTATGTTCTTTAAGAAATTGAACTATTCAACCATGCAAAAAATGGGCTTAAAGCTAACGGCCGAAGAGCTATATAGTTTTAATAATTCAAGTTTGAAAGATGCCATTGTACAATTTGGCAATGGTTGTACAGGAGAGATAGTTTCAGAAAAAGGATTGCTCTTTACCAATCACCATTGCGGTTATGATGCTATTTCAGGCCAATCAACCGTTGAGCACGACTATTTAAAAAATGGCTTTTGGGCATACTCCCTAAATGAGGAATTACCAATTCCAGATATGAGTGTTTCGTTTCTAATTAGAATGGAAGACGTAACAAAAGAGATTTTGGGAGACTATGTCAATAAATTAGATAAAACACCTATAAAAGACTCTATTGAAAAGAGGATTGAAACCCTTTCTTCTCAAAACTCATCAGATGGACAATACAAAGTAGTAATCAAACCTTTCTTTGAAGGCTTGGAATACTATATGTTTATTTATGAAGTATTCACTGATGTGCGACTTGTTGGAGCTCCACCTTCATCAATAGGTAAGTTTGGAGGCGATACAGACAATTGGATGTGGCCTCGTCATACAGGCGACTTTGCCATTTTTAGAGTTTATGCAAGTTCTGATAATAAACCTGCAAAGTTTTCAAAAGACAATGTGCCTTACAAACCAAAACATTTCCTTCCAATAAGTTTGAAGGGAGTTAAAAGAGGTGATTTCACAATGATTTGGGGTTACCCAGGTTCCACCGAAAGATATATGACCTCAGGAGAAGTAAAGAATGTTGTAGATATTATTAACCCTTCAATAGAAACAGCAGGCAAATATATGCTTCCAACTATGAAAGAAATGATGGATAAGGAAGATAAAATAAGACTTATCTATGCCTCCGACTATGCAGGATATATGAACCTATGGAAAAATAAGAGAGGTGAATTAAGAGGACTCAAAAGATTAGATATATACAATAAGAAAAAAGCAATTGAAGATAGATTGACAAAATGGATTAATGAAGATAAAGCAAGAATAGATAAATATGGTGATATTGTTGGCGATTTAGAAAAAGCAAATAAGAAGGTAAGTGAACTATCTTCCACTAAATATTCTTGGTATGGTAATTTAGGGCTAATGAGTAGTCAGCGTTCGCTTTTAGCATTTAGAACAACAATATTAATAAAACTTGCGGAGCAAAAAGACCCCAGAGCAGAAATCTTAAAAGATGCTGTAAAAAATATGACAGAAGAGCATTTTAAGACCTACGACCACGAAACAGAAAAGGCTTTATTCAGATCCCTTGTTAAATTAGTAGCATCTGTTGAAGGAGAAAAGATTATTACACCAATGCTTAAAAAGAATGCTAAGGGAGATTTAGATAAGTATATTGATAATGCTTTTGATAAGTCTGTATTTGCAACAAAGGAGAGCCTTAATAAGTTTATTGAAAATCCAAAAAGTAAGAAATTAAAAAAGGATTTAGTTTTCAATACAGCAGTTTCAGCATATGCTTTAATTAATCCTGAAGGAGTGAATACTAATGCAGAAGAAGAGCTTACTCAGGCAAGACATCGTTTCGTTGCCGCATTAAGAGAAATGGACGCTTCCCTTGTACAATATCCTGATGCTAACTTCACAATGCGTATGACATACGGACAGGTCTTAGACTACTATCCTGCCGATGCAATACATTACGATTATGTTACTAACCTTTCAGGAGTAATGGAAAAAGAAGACGCAACATCTGATGAATTCATTGTTCCGGAAAAACTAAAAGAACTATACAAAAACAAAGATTTTGGACAATATGCCGATGAGAAAGGAAACGTAATAACTTGCTTCTTATCAAATAATGATATAACAGGAGGTAACTCTGGAAGTCCAATTCTCAATGCAGAAGGACATCTAATTGGATTAGCATTTGATGGTAATTGGGAGGCAATGAGTGGGGATATAGCCTTTGAACCAGAATTGCAACGCACAATTAACGTAGATGCAAGATATGTTCTGTTTATTATAGATAAATTTGCAGGGGCAAAGAATATAATAGACGAATTAACAATAATAAAATAAATCAAACAAAATCAATTTACATTAACTATTAAACAAAACAAAATGGAATTAAAAAACGATAAAGCCAAAGTAAGTTACATTATAGGCGAAGATATTGGTAATAGCTTTCTTAAAGAAGGCTACGACTTAGACCTTGATATAATGATAGAGGCAATGAAAAAAGCAGCCACCGGACAAAATCTTAACCTAATGAAGGAGGATGAAAAGAACAGCGTAATGGCAGCTTGGCAACAAGAAATGCAAGCTAAGAAACAAGCTCAAATGCAACAAGCAGGACTAAAAGCAAGAGAAGAAGGAGCATTGTTCTTAAAAGCAAACAAAGATAAAGAAGGAGTAAAAGAAACCCCAAGCGGACTACAATACAAGGTAGAAAAAGAAGGCTCTGGAAATAATCCAAAACCAACAGATACTGTTAAGGTGCACTACCATGGCTCTTTGATAACAGGCGAAGTATTTGACTCCTCACTACAAAGAGGTGAACCAATATCGTTCCCACTCAATCAAGTAATCCCAGGATGGACAGAAGGAGTGCAACTAATGAACGTAGGGGCAAAATACAAGTTCTTTATACCAGCAGACCTTGCTTATGGCGATTCTCCAGTAGGAACAATCCCAAGCGGAAGTACACTAATCTTTGATGTAGAATTGCTTGGCATTAACGAGTAATTAAGTATCGTTGATGGAATACTTTCTTTACCATATTGAAGAAGCAAAAAGTAAATTCGGACAAGACAATAGTCTTGGTTTACCAAAGCAAATCTCATTATGGGCAAAGCAATTCCTACAACAGATAATAGAAGAAAAGGGCTTTACCTTCAATAAAGAGATAGGATATACTCTTGAAGGTAAGCCCTTTTTTAAATATAACCCTAAGCAAGAGTTTTCTATCTCACACACCAAACAATATATTGCCATAGCCCTTCATAATAAACCAATAGGCATAGATATAGAGCAGGTAAGACAATATAAAGCTTCAATAGCACAACGATTTCTTCATCCAAAGGAAGCTATTTATTTGGCAAGTCTTTCAAATGCTAATCTGCAAAACAGAGCTTTCACGCAATTATGGACATTAAAAGAGGCGTATGTAAAATGTACGGGCGAGGGTATAGCCAATAATTTGAAAACATTTCAGATAATCCTTCCAAAAAGGGCTAATCAAAATCCTCAAATTCTTTACAATAAAACCCAAGTGAAACTCCAATCAGAGTTTAATAATGATGAAGGTATTTTTATTTCAATTTGTTATCAGGAATAAAAAAGCCTAATTATTAGAATCAAGTTTCAGTAAAATAGAATCAAGAGATAATTTATTAGAATCAAGTTTCAGTAAAATATAATCAAGTTTCAGTGAATTGTTTCTGTCTTTATTTAAAACATAAGTTTTTACATATAATGTAATTCTTAACGAAAAGACTACTTAATGTAAAGTTATTGTAGGGAAGTAAATTATTCTTTTACTTCTTTTTCATAACTACTGGGGCTTTCCATTAAATCATTTGACTGCTGCGTTATTTCTGTATTTTGGACGTCAATATTAATACTTTCTTTCTTTACTTTCTTCTTCGGATTAAAGAAAAAACGCATCATTAAATTAGCTCTCGGGTATCTTTCTATTACAAAGATTAGAATTGAGCATAATAAAATGGAAAACAAAACTGTTGCATAAACAACATACTTAATCATTTCTCCTTGTGGTAAGCCCATTTGTTCGGGTATAGAAGCTAAAACTGCTGCGGCAATTCCTTTGGGTATCATAATAGATACAATGCTCTTATCAAAACCATTGGAGGACTTTGGCGAGAAGTATTTAGCAACAAAGATTCTCATTACTAATAATATTAATGTAATAACTAAGCCTGCTATCAATGCTACATAATTATTGAAAGGAATAGAAATACCGATGTAAACAAAGAAAAACGTTTTCAAAACAAAAACTAATTCGCTTACAAAAGCCTTTTCGGATTCTGTAAGTTTTAATTCTCTTCCTTTTTGAAAGCGTTCTAAAAATTTGAAATGGAAGTATTCCATATTAGCAATAGTTATCCCAACGGCTAAAACGGCAATAGCTCCACTAAAACCCATATACTCTGTTAGGCCATAAACAATAAACAAGTAGGCAGGGGTTAAAAACATAGAGTTTTTAAATGTCCTTATTTTTTGAAGAAGGCTCGACCAAACTATTGAGCAAATAACTCCAATTATAATTGCCATAACAAAAGAAGAAACAACACCTCCTGCAACTGAACCAACATTTACACCATTGCCCTCCTTTGATGCTTCAATAAAGGCAAGAGCCAAAACAAAACAAATAATATCTGTTATTGCACTTTCTAAAACTAAAACTGTCTTAGTGCTTTTTCCAAGTTTTAGATGTTGTGTTAGAGGTATAACAACCGCAGAAGAGGTGCCTGAGAGAATAATTCCTACAATTAAACTATTGATAATAGACAAGCCAATAAATAAACATACAATTGTAGCTAAGAAAATAGAGAGGATTAATGAAGCAAGAGTAAGGCTTATGGTTGGTTTCCACGAGAGTTTTAAGTCGTGAACACTTATATCTAATCCTCCGTCAAAAAGAATTACAATTAATACAACAGAAGTAAATATAGTTCCAGACTGACCTAAGAAGTTTGGACTAACAAATCCTAAAACAGGCCCAATGATTATTCCTATTATAATTAATAGTAGAACATCTGGTATCTTTTTTTTTGAAAACATCATTGCAAACAAATGTGCTGCAAAGATTAGAATGCCTAAGAAAATTAATGCTTCACCCATATTCTTTTATGTCTTTTATTTAATAATCTATATCAAAGTCAAATTCAGCTCTAAGTTTTAATAATGCAGGCTGCTTTTCCACAAGGAAATTGAATTTATCTAATGGACGATAGAGCTTTTCTTTTGTTTCCTCTTGAATGGTCTTTACTTTGAATTGAAATACTGAACATCCTGTAGCTTTACGCAGGATTTTAACCATATCATATCTTGCCATTTCAAATTCTCTTTCCTGCATTGAGTTTAAAAAAGTAATGGTTGCAGAGTTATCATTATTATTTGTTATCTCGCAACTTGTAAGAATAAAGAACAAATTAGGCTTAGAATCCTTAATTGTATCGGCGTATTCGTTTAGCTTTTGAGTGAAAATATCCCAGTCAAGAGCTGTAATGGGAGGGTTTCTCTTTAATTGTTCTTGTTCATCTACTTTAATAGTTTTATCTATATTTGTATTTATTGAGAATGAAGAGCTTTTGGGAATAACTATTTCTTTCTTTATTTTCTCTGTATCATCTTTAACATCCTTATTAGGTTGCTCAACATCCTTATTAGGTTTCTCAATAATATTATTAGATTCTTCTTTTATAACAGGCTTTTCCTCTAAGCTTTGCCTGGGAGACAATGTTTTAGGTTGGAGTTTGTTCATTATATTAGCCATTTTCAAAAGAGCTAACTCAACACACAGCCTCCTGTTAGAAGCATTCCTATAATCCATAGCACAAGTATTGGCAAAGTCTAAGGCTCTTAAAATAAAAGTAATGGAGCATCTTGATGCCTGATAAACATATTTCTGTTGTATGTTTTGACTTGCTTCCATAAGATACGCCGTTTGAGCATCTTTACTTACCAATAAACTCCTCAGATGAGAAGATAGCCCGTTTATGAAATGCAATCCTTCAAATCCTTTCTCCAAAACCTCATCAAAGAGAATTAAAGTATTCGTTATGTCAGAGGCCAATAAACTATCAACAAACTTAAAATAATAATCGTAATCAAGAATATTTAGGTTTTCAATAATGTTAGAATAGGTTAGATTGCCGTTTGTGAAAGATACCAATTGATCAAACATAGAAAGAGCATCACGTAAACCTCCGTCTGACTTTTGTGCAATTATATGCAAAGCCTCTTGGTCAAATTTTACGCTCTCTTTTTGAGCTATGTACTCTAAATGCTTAATTATGTCTTCGTTTTTTATCCTATGGAAATCAAAAATCTGACACCTTGAAAGAATGGTTGGGATAATTTTATGCTTTTCAGTTGTAGCAAGAATAAATTTGGCATAAGCAGGAGGCTCTTCCAATGTTTTTAAAAAAGCATTAAAAGCAGAAGTAGAAAGCATATGAACCTCGTCAATTATATACACTTTAAACCTACCTCCTTGTGGAGGAATACGAACTTGTTCAACCAAAGCTCTAATATCATCGACAGAATTATTTGAAGCAGCGTCTAATTCCACAATGTTGAAAGCAGCATTAGAGTTGAAAGAAGAACAGCTTTCACATTGATTACAGGCTTCAATATCGGCAGTAGGATTGGTGCAATTAATAGTCTTTGCTAATATTCTTGCACAAGTAGTCTTGCCAACCCCTCTTGGACCACAAAATAAAAAGGCTTGTGCTAATTGATTTGTTTTGATTGCATTTTGCAAAGTTGTTGTAATATGCGATTGTCCAACCACGCTTTTAAAATCAGAAGGACGGTACTTACGAGCCGAAACTATATAATTTTCCATATTTATTATTCATAAAACTTTGCCAAAAATACAAAAAACTTTCCAAAGATATAATATTTTAGAATAGGAATTAAAATTATTGAATCTTTATTTGCATTTCCCCTTCTCAAATGTTGTGTTACTTTGGTAAAGATATAACATTTTTTTCAATCACTTAAAATTATTTCCTCTTTACCACATGTCCTTAAACTACCTCAAAATCAATCTCTTTTCAGATTGTAATCAATCCTATGCCTATAAGAATAATTTCAACGCCTATTGAAAAATATTTCAACGCCTATTGAAAATAATTTCAACGCCTATTGAAATAAATTCTAATAACTATTGAAATTATTTCTAATAACTATTGAAATTATTTCTAACGCCGTTTAAAATGATCCTAACGCCGTTTGAAATAATCCTAATAGGCGTTGAAATATTTTTCAATAGTTATTAGGATATTTTTTTGATAGCTTTGCGTTATTTTCAATCAATTTAGGCCTTAATGTATTTCCCTTTAAATGTCTTGAAACTAAATATTAAAGAATTTGCTCTTGGTTTAAAAAAAATAAAAGCCCTAAACAAATTAAGTTCAAGGCTTTTTACTTTAAAAATAAAAGAAAATATTTTGTGTTATTTAGTGTGAAAGAGAGTTTTATAAATAAGACTGTAATTGTTCTGTTTTGGCAGTTTGTTTTAAATGCTTAATGGCTCTATCTTTAATCTGACGAACCCTTTCTCTTGTTAGATTCACGTGAACTGCAATCTCATCTAATGTGTATCCGTGGGCTTGACCTATTCCAAAATAAAGAGAAACAATCTCTCTTTCCTTCTTGCTTAATACTGAAAGTGATCTGTGAATTTCCTTTGCAAGACTCTCTTGCATTACATTAACGTCTGTTCCTTCTGCATTATCATCAACATAAACATCAATCAAGCTTATATCTTCATCGCTTATTAGTGGGGCGTCCATTGACAAAGTTTTGGAGGAAATAGATAAAACATCAGCCAATTTATCGCGGGAAGTGTCCATAATTTCAGAGATTTCTTCAATTGTAGGAGGCCTTTCAAGTTGTTGCTCTAAGCGGGAGACCTCTTTTTTTATCTTATTTAGAGTTCCAACTTGGTTTAGAGGAAGTCTTACAATGCGACTTTGTTCTGCAAGAGCTTGGAGTATTGACTGGCGAATCCACCAAACAGCATAGGAAATAAACTTAAAGCCTCTTGTTTCGTCGAAGCGTTTTGCTGCCTTAATTAGACCCACATTACCCTCGTTGATTAAATCAGGAAGACTTAAACCTTGATTTTGGTATTGCTTTGCAACCGAAATCACAAAGCGAAGATTAGCTTTTACCAGCTTGTCTAAGGCCACTTGGTCTCCACTTTTTATTCTTTGTGCAAGCAGAACTTCTTCTTCTGCACCTATCATTTCTTCCTTTCCAACGTCTTGAAGAAACTTATCTAAGGAACCAATCTCCCTATTAGTGATAGATTTAGCTATCTTTAATTGTCTCATAAATCCCGATTATTAATTAAAAATTAAGATAAGAATAAAACTTACCTAATATATGGATGCAAAAATAAATCGGAATATCACAAGTTTCTAATAGGCGGTAGAAAAGTTATTAACGAAGTTTTCAACAAATTGAACTTTAAAGCACCAAAACATAGTAGAATGTTCTGTAAGTATTAGGATAAAAGCCTCCTATAATAACTTTACCTTTCCTTGATGAAAGTAGTTTAAAATCTTCTTTTGTGATTTGAGGATTTTTGTCAATACTTGTTATAATAAATCCATTTTTAATTCCTAAACGTGCAAAGGCAGAATTATTACCCTTTTCTAAGACAAATCCATTTGTAATATTATATTCTTTCTTTTCCTTTTTATTAAGTTCTCTTAACTGGGCGTTAAGAGAGGTAAATATATTCTTCTCTTGCGGCTTAATTATTGAAGTAGACCCTGTTTCATTTAAAAGAGTGCATTCAGTGGTTCTCTCTTTGTCTTCTCTCTCATACTTAATTGAAATCTTATTACCTGGGGAACTCTGGGAAAGAATTTCATTAAGCTCCGAATTTGAATTAATCTCTCTATTATTAATCTGAACAATAATATCTCCTTCTTTGAGTCCTGCCTTTTGAGCAGCACCATTTTCATTTACAGAAGCAATATATAGCCCTTTTATCCTTTTAATGCCTTTGTTTTCTGCCAATCGAGAATCTACTTCAGCAATATTAACACCAAGATAAGCAATTTGAGTAGTTCCATAACTCATAATATCTTTAGTGATTTTCTTAACAATATTGGAAGGAATGGCAAAAGAATAACCAGCATAGGAGCCAGTATTTGAAGCGATAGCAGTGTTTATTCCAATAAGCTTTCCATCCAAATCAACCAAAGCACCACCACTATTTCCAGGGTTTACAGCAGCATCAGTTTGAATAAAAGACTTCAGCGGATTATCATTCATCTTATTTCCTAAAATGTTTAAATCTCGTGCCTTGGCACTAATAATCCCAGCTGTAACTGTAGAAGTAAGATTAAATGGATTTCCAACAGCTAAAACCCATTGACCTATCTTTGTTTTATCAGAATCTCCAAACTCAATTGTTGGTAAATCTTTTGCATCAATCTTAATTACAGCCAAATCAGCTGAAGGGTCATTTCCAACAATGGTAGCCTTATATCTTCTCTTGTCATTCAAAATTACTTGAATGCTATCAGCATCTTGAACAACGTGATTATTAGTTACAATAAACCCATCGTTTGAGATTATTACCCCCGAACCAGAGGTCTGATAGGTGCGTGAACGTTGATGAGGAATAAGGAAACCAAAGAAATCCTCATAGAAATTTGTTTGTTGAGCATATTCGCATTGTATGTGAACAACAGCATGAATTGTGTGTTCGGCAGCTTGAGTAAAATCAATAGGAGAGGTAGTTGTAGTATTGTTTTGGCATGAAGCAAAATTGAACAACAAAAAGGTCGAAATGACAAATGGAATTGTTTTTTTGATTAAAGTTCTCATGTTTTTTGTTTTTAATTGTTCTATTCTAATTTAGTTAAATTAAAGTCAAGAAAGAATTATTTCTTTCTTAGTTTGAAAATAACGAAATAAGGAATAAAATATTTTGAAAGCCTTAAACAAATTTACTGCTACTTTTCAGCAATATCTTTAATCATAACCAAGACAGGCATCCAACCTTCACCATTATTATAAGAATGTTTGTATCGATTCTCCCCATCAAAAACCTTAGAGTAATCACCCTGAGAAACTTTTAATAAAGTACCCTCAGCTTCCTTTTCCAACTCATAAGTAACAAAAAGATAGTTCTCTGGTATATCCTCATAGGTTGTGTTAGGGTCTATTGTAGTGTAAACAAGCTTAAAGGGTGGATTAATTTCAACAATACTGCCTTTCACAAAGACTGCTGTTATCCCTTCATAAGTTCCTTTCCAAAGCAATTCACTACCAACCTTCCAATCAGTTATAGGCTCGCAGTTGAACATATATTGTTTTGTCATTTCGCCCTTAGTCAAAACATCCCAAACCTTTTCAATTGGAGCATTAATCCTAATGCTGTTTCTAACGTATAATTCTTTCATACAAATATTAATTAGTCAAATAAATTAATTATTTAGGTTTAGTATTTGAAAAGCATGTTCCTTCGTCTTTATTTGTTTAGGAGTAATGATGTTTTCAACAATACCTTTCTCATTAATAATAAAGGTAGTTCTAAAAGTTCCCATATATTCTCTTCCATATAGTTTCTTTGTTCCATACACTCCAAAGGTTTCAACTAATTTTTTGTCAGTATCTGCAATTAAATTAAATGGAAGGTTATTCTTGTTCTTAAACTTGATATGCGATTCTTGAGAATCAACACTAACTCCCACAACCTCATAACCTGCCTTTTTCAAATCATCATAATTATCTCTTAAATTGCATGCTTGAGCAGTACAACCAGAAGTATTATCCTTAGGATAGAAGTATAAAGCCAATTTCTTACCCTTAAAATCAGAAAGTTTTATTTCTTTGCCATCTTCATTAAGCCCCAAAAATTCAGGAGCCTTATCTCCAATATTTATCATAATTTCGTAGTTTTAATATTAATGTAATGCAATAACGTTATAAGTTCCCCTCAAATTATTTTAAGATAGAAATAATATTTAAACCATTATCAATCAGAATACATCCCTTTACTCAAAATAAACTTAGTCCTTACCCCCAAAGGACTAAGTCCTCTATGCACAAGGACTAAGTCCTCAGACCCTAAGGACTAAGTTTATTTTATAAAGAAAAATATTTGACGAACAATTATCCTATAAACGTTAATTATAGACTTATGTATATTATTTTTTAATTATTTCAATATTGTTTCATAAAAATTATATATATTTGCATGTGTAATTATGTTGTTTGCAATTCTAATTTGTAGATTTATGAGTAATTGAATTGAATTAATTCTTAAGATTGTTGTACAATAAAAAATAATAAATTATGATTAAGAAAATTGATATAGAGAATTTTGGACTTTATAATAATTATATTTGGGATAATGAAATAGGTAAAGATGAAACCTTTAGGCGTGTTAATATTATTTATGGACGTAACTATTCAGGAAAGACAACTCTATCAAGAATTTTAAAAAGTGTTGAAGACAAGAAATTAAACCCCAAATATAACAGCGGTAAATTTCAAATTACCTTTGAAAATAATTACATTGCTACAGAAAGCAATCTTGACACAGAAATCCAAGATTACAAAATTCGTGTTTATAATACGGATTTTGTAAAAGAAAATTTAAGCTGGCTTCACAATGAAGACGGAACTATAAATCCATTTACCATTCTTGGGGCAAAGAATGTGGAGCTTGACAAAAAAATCAAAGACATTGAACAATCTCTTGGTTCGGAGGAAAGTAAAAAAGGGCTTTTGTATGACCATTTATTAGTGGAACAAGGATATATTAAAGCGAAACAAGCGTATGACAATGCTGTTAAAGATTTAGATGATAAATTAAGAGACAAAGCCAAGGATATAAAAAATAATACAGCCATTTTTTCTGTTCCAACATATCAAATCAATACAATTAAAGGTGAGATTTCTAAAGCAAAAACTCAAGGACAACTCTCGGCAGAGCAGACTGTTGAAAAACAAAAACTATTAAAAGAAGACCCTAAAATAGAAATTGTCAGACTAAAGGAGGCAAAACCCAATTTTGAAAGTTTTTGTACCCAAACTACTGATTTGCTGCAAAGAAAAATTAAACCAAGCCAACCAATAATTGAATTAGTAAATGATAGTTTGTTGCAAGAATGGGTTAGACAAGGTATTGACAAACATAAAGATAAACGTAAAACTTGTGGTTTTTGTGGGAACCCGATTGACGATAGCCTTTGGGAAAAACTTGATGCTCATTACAGCAAAGAATCAGAAGAACTCAGAAAAGAAATAAAATCTAAAATTGACAATTTAGAACAAGCAAAAACTAATCTTGACAGCTTTACTAGCTTAACAAAAGAACAGTTATATTCTAATCTGCATTCTGAATTTGAAACAACAAATAAAAAATGGATATTAACGACTAAAACATATTCAAAAAGTATTGACAGTTTAATAAAAGCTTTAAAAGAAAGAGAGAAAGATATTTTCAAAGAGCGAGAATTAGAAGAAATACCTGACGTTTCAGAGACTGTTCTTGAAACAATTAAAGAGTTTAATAAGCTAATTGACTTGCATAATCAGAAAACAGAAACTTTAGATAATGACCAACAAATTGCAAGAAAAGAATTAAGACTTTCGGACGTTGCCAGCTTCATTACCAAAATTAATTACGATGGTACTGTATTTAAAATCCAAGAGTTAGAAAATTTGCGAAATACTCAAAAAGATAGTTTGAACAAATTAAAATCTCAAATCAATGAATTTGACGAAGACAAAAGAATACTTGAAGCTCAAGCAAAAGATGAAAGCAAAGGTGCAGAACTAGTAAATCAACATTTAACTCATTTCTTTGGACATAATGAACTCAAACTTGTTGCCGAAGGCAATGCTCCCAATATTTTATTTAAAATTTTACGTGGTGATGAATATGCTTCAAATTTGAGTGAAGGTGAATGTAGTTTAATTTCATTTTGCTACTTCATAGCAAAAATGGAAGATGAATTAAAAGACGAAGTTAACTGCCGTAAACTCATAATATACATTGATGACCCTATTTCAAGTTTAGACAGCAATCATATTTTCTTTATGTTCAGCCTTATTGAAAGTGTTATAGCTAAACCTAAAAAATATTGCCAATTATTTATTTCTACTCACAACTTAGACTTTCTAAAGTATTTAAAACAACTGACTTTTCCTAAATATAAAGAAGTTCCTGAAGCAAAAAAAGAAAAATTGGATAAGAAACATTTTTTGATTGAGAGAAATGAAAAAACAAAAATAATTTTAAAATTAGCACCAGAGTATTTACGTGAATATATTACAGAATTTAACTACTTGTTTTTTCAAATTTATAGTTGTTCCAAGTCAGACACAGAAAAGATTGAACATAATTATCAATACAATTTTGGAAATAATATGCGGAAATTTCTTGAAGCCTATTTATTTTTCAAATATCCAACAAGCAAACTATCATTTGATGAAAGAATAAGAAGATTTTTTGATAATGATGAAGTCACATACAATCTTATAAGACGTGTAATAAATGAATATTCTCATTTAGGAGAAAATTTTGATAGAGGTTTAGAACCGATTGACATTGATGCAATGAAAAAAATATCGGAAGCAGTTATGGAAAAAATAGAAAACACTGATAAAGCTCAATTTGATGCATTAATTGAAAGTGTATCAAATGAAGTATAATGATTAAATCTAAAATGACTAATCTTTAATATTATTTTACTGTTATTTAGATTAAAATTAAAATGTATGTAAAGAAATTCTTTATGTGTTTTTGGCTAAAAATAGTGTCTTCCCCTTTATTTCCCTATACAGAACTTAGAAAAGATATTGCCTAAAATTTCTTCGGTGGAGACTTCTCCTGTTATTTCTCCTAAATGATGTAGGCAGGTGCGAATATCACTTGCAATCAGATCTGATGGAAGATTGTTCTTTATGCCTTGTTCTGTGCTGTTAATGCCTTCTAAAAGGAGTTTTAATGCTTCAAAATGTCGCCAGTTGCTAACGAAAATCTTATCGTTTAGTTCGTTTATATCAAATAGCTCAAACATCTTTTCTACTATTTCTCCAATGTTCTGCTTTGTTTTAGCTGATATCTCAATTGCATTCATCTCTTTCCAGCCTTTCTCCTTATGCTTTTGAATATCTATCTTGTTGGCAATTACAATCAAATGTTTGTCTGTAAAATCAATTCTTTGTTTTAGGTCTTCAATCTCTTGTTTTGCTTCTTTTGGAGTGCTTTTGTTTACATCAACAATAAAAAGAATGATTTTTGATTTCTCAATTGCAGTGAATGTTCTTTCAATTCCTGCTTTCTCTATTTTGTTTGAACTTTCTCTAATTCCTGCTGTATCGATGAAACGAAACTCTAAGCCTCTTAAATTAAGCTTTTCTTCAATTGTATCTCTCGTTGTACCTTCTTCATCGGAAACTATGGCTCTTTCTTCTTTTAAGAAAACATTTAAAAGGGTTGATTTGCCAGAATTGGGTTTACCAACTATTGTTACAGGTATTCCATTCTTAAAACAAGAACCCATTTGAAAGGAATTTACCAATTCATTTGCTCTTGTTTTAATGTCATTAAGCATATTTATTAGTGCAGTTCTATCTGCAAATTCAACATCTTGGTCAGAAAAGTCTAATTCTAATTCCAAAAGAGAAGATATATCAACTAGTTTTTGTCTAAGTAAATGTAGTATATCGCCATATCCTCCTCTTAATTGCTTTAATGCTAATGTGTGGGAGGCTTCATTATGTGATTGAATCAAATCGCAAACGGCTTCTGCTTGGGCTAAATCTAATTTACCATTTAAGAAAGCTCGTTTAGTAAATTCTCCTCTATTGGCAAGTGATGCTCCATTTTCCAATAATGCAATAATAACTTTTTGAGCTATAAATGAAGAGCCGTGAATGGAAAATTCAACAGAATCTTCTCCAGTATATGAATGAGGGGAGCGAAATATTGTACATACACACTCGTCAATAAGTTTTCCATTGCTAATTATATGCCCAAAGATTGCAGAGTGGGTAGGGGAGTTCTCAATTGTTTTCCCTTTCATCTTGCTTACAAAAACTTTACTTGCTATTTCAAATGCCCTATTTCCCGATAGCCTTATAACAGCAATTGCACTTTCTCCTGAAGGTGTTGCCAATGCACAAATTGTTTCAAACTCTAACATATACTTCTCTACTCTAAAATAATTAGCAAAGGTATTAATAAAAACTCAATTTGAATTTCCTTTTTCAAAAATTTGTTGTATATTTGCATTATAAATAACTGCAAATGTTTTTTGCAAATATTTATTACTAACACATCAATTTCCCGTAAGCTTTTCTTAGAAAAAAAAGATGTGCATCGTTTATAGTGAAAGATGCACATCTTTTGGTATGAAAGATGCACATCTTTCCAGATTAAAACAAGGAGTTAGTAATTTTTATTAAGGAGTTATTCAAATATAATAAGGACTTAGAAAAATAAAATAAGGAGATATTTTTATAAAACCTTATTTGTCATTTTTTATTCTTTCAATTTCGTCCCTATATTGTGCTGCTACCAAGAAATCAAGGTCTTTTACTGCTTGTTGCATAAGCCTTTCAAGGTTGCGAATGGCTTTTTGACGGTCTTTGTCATTACGATAAATTGTCTTTGTCTCATTTATCTTTGGCATAATAGCCTCAACATCTTCATATATTGCATGACTAAGATGTGTAGATATGTTTTTGACAATTTGTTGAGGAGTTATATTATTATCGGTATTATATTTGATTTGTTTTGTTCTGTTTTTGAGGTTTTCGTTCATTGCTCTCTGCATTGAGCCAGTGATTTTGTCTCCATAGAGAATTGCTTTTGAATTAACATTACGAGCAGCTCTACCAATGGTTTGTATTAAGGCTTTATCACTTCTTAAGAAACCTTCTTTGTCAGCATCTAAAATGGCAACAAGAGAAACTTCAGGAATATCCAAACCCTCACGCAAAAGGTTAACCCCAATCAAAACATCAAAAACTCCCATACGTAAGTCTTTAATAATTTCAACCCTTTCCAAAGTTTCAACATCGGAGTGGATGTATTTATTTCTAATTCCCAAGTTAGTTAGATATCTGCTTAGCTCTTCAGCCATTCTCTTGGTAAGAGTAGTAACCAAAACTCTTTCTTTTCTATCCACCACAAGGCTAATTTCTTCTAATAAATCATCCACCTGATTCTTAGCAGGGCGAACTTCAATGACTGGATCTAAAAGACCAGTAGGACGAATAACTTGCTCAACAATAACACCATCTGACTTTTCTATTTCAAAAGGAGAAGGAGTAGCACTAATGTAAATGGTTTGGTTTTGCATCATTTCAAACTCTTCAAACCTCAAAGGCCTATTATCTAAGGCTGAAGGCAAGCGAAAACCATACTCAACAAGACTTTCTTTTCTTGAACGGTCACCTCCAAACATTGCTCTAACCTGAGGAATGGTTACATGACTTTCATCAATAACCATAAGAAAATCTTTAGGGAAATAATCAATTAAACAAAAGGGACGTTCCCCTTCTTTACGACGATCAAAATAGCGAGAATAGTTTTCAATCCCCGAACAATAGCCAAGCTCTCTAAGCATCTCCAAATCGTAATTAACCTTGTCCTCAACTCGTTTTGCTTCCAGTGCTCTGCCAATTTCATTAAAGAAATCCCTTCTTTCAAACATATCCCTTTGAATTTCCAATGTGGCTGTTGAAAGAGCGGTTTTATTGGTTATAAAGTTACCTGCAGGATAAATAATCAATTCATTCTTTTGCTCAATTCTTCTTCCGTCTAAAGGGTTAAAGCTTTCCAATGATTCAATTTCATCATCCCAAAAGTAAATCCTATAAGCATAATCCAAATAAGCTGGAAAAATATCCACAACATCTCCTTTAACTCTAAATCTTCCACGTGTAAACTCTATTTCATTTCTAACGTAAAGACTTTCAGAAAAACTCATTAAAAGGTCATTGCGATTTACTTTTTCACCTTTTTTAAGCAAGATTGTGCCATTTTCAAACTCTTGAGGATTACCAATACCATAAATACATGAAACAGAACTTACCACAATAACATCTTTCCTCCCAGAAAGCAAAGCAGACGCAGCACTAAGACGAAGTTTTTCCAAATCATCATTAATTTGAAGGTCTTTCTCAATATAAGTATTTGTGCGAGCAATATATGCTTCTGGTTGATAGTAATCGTAGTAGGAAACAAAATACTCAACAGCGTTATTAGGGAAGAATTGTTTGAATTCAGAATAAAGCTGAGCAGCCAAAGTTTTATTATGACTTATTACCAAGGTAGGCTTTTGGATTTCCTTAATAACATTAGCCACAGTAAAGGTTTTTCCAGAGCCAGTAACCCCTTGCAGAACCTGATAATTCACCCCTTGATTAATCCCATTCACAAGTTGAGCAATTGCTTCTGGTTGGTCTCCTGTAGGTTTAAAACTTGAAACTAATTCAAAATCCATTCTATTTATTATTTTCTATTTGAGAAATGCAAAAATAATGAAATTAATGAGAGGATATTTACTTTGACATTTCTAATAGTTCTAAGCAAGTCTTCCAATTTCTTGTGGTGGCTTGAGTTTTTAGCAGTTTTTCAAAGAAATTATTATGAATTTTTGTATTTCCATATCCCTTTGGCAAATAAAGATACACAGTCTTGTTGATTATTTTATATTCATCAACATCTTCTTTTTTGGAATCAATCTCTTTATAATTTATCTCCTTTACCTCATTGCTTAGGAAGGTAATATGAATAAAATCTTTGTTGTGATTAGTGGAGTTTGCAAAAGGATTATTTGAAATAACCTCTTTTAATTCTTCAGAATTAAGTACCAAAACAGGAACATCAAATCCATACTTATCCATAATCATAGATGAAATTTCTGTTTCCAGTTTTGTTTTATCTTCTTCTCTTGAGTAAAATACAATATTCCCACTCTGGATATAAGTCTTTATGTTGCTATACCCCAAAGAGCTAAAGTTTTCTCGCAAAGAATCCATCTTAATTTTTTTATGCCCTCCAATATTTATTCCTCTTAAAAGAGATATATAGGTTTTCATAAGGATGATCTATTAAATGACTCCAAACTTTCTTGTCTTGCTTTTTGAGTAGGTTTTAAATCAAGGGTTGTAAATTGGTTGTTAAGAATATCAAATGTTAGTAGCTTATTGATTAAAGGACTTCCGGTTGAAGTAATTATCTTAATGGCTTCATTTACTTGCAAAGATGCAGCAATGGAAGGTAAAACTCCCATAACTCCTTTGTTTTTATTTTCTCTATTATTCAACTCATCATAGTTTGGGAATAAATCACGATAGCATGAAGAATTATTATTGAAATTGAAAATAGCAACTTGACCATAATAATCCCCAATTGATGCATAAACAAAAGGTTTTCCCAATCCAACACATACATCATTAATTAAATATCTTGCTTTAAAATTATCTGTCCCATCAATAATTATATCATAGTCTTTAATTATAGAAATTGCATTTTCAGAAGTTAGAAATGTTTTATAGGTTATGATCTCAACATTAGAATTTAATCTTTCAAGAGTTTCCTTTGCTTGTTCTACTTTTGATAATCCCAATTCATCTTCACGATAAAGCACTTGTCTTTGGAGGTTTGAGATTGAAACAGTGTCGTTATCCACAAGTCCAATCTTGCCAATGCCAGATGCAACTAAATACAAAGAACTAACAGAACCCAAACCACCAACACCAATAATCAAAACCGATGCCTCTTTTAATTTATTTTGAGCCTCAATACCAAAATCAGGCAAAATAATCTGTCTATTATATCTTTCTTGTTCTTCTTTTGTAAGCATGGTAAAATATAATTATAATATAAAACGCAAAGATAAAAAAATTTAGTTTGCACTTAACAAATAGCTGACTTCAATCCTAATAAATTAGTTTATTATATTACTTTTTTTCTAAGAAATTTGGTGGTTTAATTTTAATTCGTAATTTTGCGAACTGAAATTAATAATCAATATGAGTAAAGTAGATTTAACCCTTAGAGAAAAACAAATTGCAAGATATGCAAAGGCTATAGGTCATCCAATTAGGGTAAAGATATTAGAAATGCTATCAAAGGAGTCTTGTTGCTATCATGGTGATATGTCGGAGATATTGCCTGTGGCGAAAAGCACCCTTAGCCAACATCTAAAAGAATTAAAGGATGCAGGATTAATCCAAGGCACCTTTACTCCTCCAACAGTAAAATACTGTATAAATCAAGAAAATTGGCAAAAAGCGAAAAATATGTTTGAGAGTCTATTTACTGATATAAATAATAAAGAAAATTGCTAAGAATAAATTTAGATAATAATAACTCAAAAAATATATAAGATGGACAGACAAGAAATCAAAGAATTGGTAAAAAAGAAATACTCAGAAATAGCTTTGCAAGAAACAGAGACCTCTTGTTGTAGTTCTGGTTGTTGCTCCTCTGAGGTTTATAATATAATGAGCGAGGATTATAGCCAGGTTGAGGGATATAATTCTGATGCTGATTTAGGCTTAGGGTGTGGACTTCCTACCGAATTTGCACGAATTGAAAAGGGCGATACTGTAGTTGATTTGGGCTCTGGAGCTGGAAATGATTGTTTCGTTGCTCGTGCAGAAACTGGAGAAGAGGGACGAGTTATTGGGGTTGATTTCAGTCCAGAAATGATTACTAAAGCTAAATCAAATGCAGAAAAACGTGAATTTACTAATGTTAATTTCCGTCTTGGAGATATTGAAAATATGCCCGTTGGTGGCAACTTTGCAGATGTGGTCATAAGTAATTGTGTTCTCAATTTACTTCCTTTAAAGGATAAAATATTCAAAGAGATATTCAGAGTTCTTAAACCTGGAGGAACTTTCTGTGTTTCAGATATTGTAATTGAAGGCGAGCTACCACAAACTCTAAGAGAAGCAGCCGAAATGTATGTAGGTTGTGTGGCAGGTGCTATCCCTAAGAATGAATATATGGTAAATATATATAGTGCTGGATTTTCAAACGTAAAGATTCAAAAAGAAAAAATGATAATCATTCCTGATGAAATTCTCGCCAAATATTTAACTGAGGAGGAATTGGAGAAATTTAAAAACAGTAAATTAAAAATTCTCTCTATTACCGTAACTGGAGAAAAATCCAAAGAAGGCTGTAATTGTTCCTCAGGATCTTGTTAGTAGTTATATAATTTAAAAAAACCAAAAAAGATGAATAAAAGAGTATTAATACTATGCACTGGTAATAGTTGCAGAAGTCAGATTGCAGAGGGTTATATCCGTTATTTCTCTCCTAAAGGAACAGAAGTTTATAGTGCGGGAGTTGAAACACATGGAGTAAATCCAAGAGCAATTAAAACAATGATGGAAGATGGGATAGATATTTCTTCTCACACCTCAAATAATATTAATGAGTATATGGATATGGAATTCGATTTACTAATTACTGTATGCGATAATGCTAAGGAAACCTGCCCCTATTTCCCAACTAAGGCAAAGAAGTTCCATCATAATTTCCCAGACCCAGCAAAAGCAAAGGGAAGCGAGCAGGAGATAATGCAGGAATTTCAAAGAGTAAGGGAAATGATAAAAGAGTATTCAAAAAACTTTGTTAAAGAAAATCTATAAGAGTATGAGTGCGAACAATTGTAACCCAACCTTAGAGAGAAAGAAACTCAGTTTCTTAGATCGCTACCTAACACTTTGGATATTCCTTGCAATGGCAATTGGAGTGGGAATGGGATATTTCTTTCCAGGAATATCGGATAATATCAATTCTATGTCAAAAGGGACAACAAATATTCCCCTTGCCATTGGACTAATACTAATGATGTATCCACCTCTTGCAAAGGTTAGATATAATAATATGGGCAAAGTATTTAAAAATAAGAAGGTATTAACAGTTTCTCTAATTCTTAATTGGATAATAGGACCCTTGTTAATGTTTATTCTTGGGATTATCTTCCTTAGAGATAAACCCGAATACCTTATTGGATTAATTCTAATTGGCTCTGCAAGATGTATTGCAATGGTTATTGTTTGGAATGAATTGGCAGGAGGTAGCAGAGAATATGCAGCAGGACTTGTTGCACTCAATAGCATATTCCAAGTATTGTTTTATAGTGCCTTTGTATATTTTTTCGTTTCAGTACTTCTCCCTTTGTTTGGAATAGAGAGCTTGGATTTGAATATTGGTATGGGACAAATTGCAGAAAGCGTTGGGATATACTTAGGAATTCCTTTTGCAATGGGTATTATAAGTCAGTTACTACTTGTAAAAATATTTGGAAAGGATTGGTTTTGGAATAAATTTATTCCATTTATCTCCCCAATCACCCTTATTGCATTACTATTCACAATAATTCTAATGTTTAGTCTAAAAGGACAATTAATAGTTCAAATTCCTTTCGATGTAGTAAGAATTGCAATACCACTTATAATTTACTTTATCCTAATGTTTGTAATCAGTTTCTATTTAGGAAAGAAAACAGGAGCCGACTATGAGCAGGATGCAGCCCTAAGCTTTACAGCAGCTGGGAACAATTTTGAATTAGCAATAGCAGTAGCCATAGGAGTATTTGGAATAAATAGTGGACAAGCCTTTACAGGAGTAATAGGACCACTTGTCGAAGTTCCAGCCCTAATAGCCTTAGTAAACCTATCGCTTTGGATAAAGAAGAAATACTTTATAAAACAAATTTAATAATATAGAAAACAAATGAAAAATTTAGTCTTATTTATTTTTTCTCTACTTGTATTAGTATCATGTGGAGATAAGGACTCTAAAAAGTCTGAGAAAGAGAATATGGAGATAACTCAGGAGCAAAACTCTGGAGTAAATGTTTATTATTTCCATGGCAACCAAAGGTGCAAGACCTGTATTGCAGTTCAAGATTTAACTAAGGCTACTATTGAGAAAACTTATCCAAACACCGAGGTTAGGTTTATCGAAGTAAACACAAGCGAAAAAGAAAATGAAGCCTTGGTTGAGAAATATGAGGTATCTTGGAATGCACTTATTATCCAAAAAGGAGAAAAATGGGAAGATATAACCGAACAAGCCTTCGCTTTGGCAATAAATAGCCCTGAGGAATTAGAAAACATTATTAAAACAAAAGTGAATAATTATAACCAATAAAAATATCAGAGATGAAAAAAACAGGATTATTATTAGTATTATTACTAACATTGAGCATTTTTAGTTATGCTCAAAAAAGCAAAACAGAAGTTTTATATTTCAAAGCTCCTTTATCATGTTGCCAAGCAACTGCATGTAATGCATTAGAATCAGATATAAAAAGCATAATTGAAAAGAATTACAAGGATGGTAAGGTTGTTTTCAAAGTTGTTAAAACAAACGACCAAAACAACAAACAAATAGTTGAGAAATACAAAGCTAAATCTCAAACCGTTGTTATTGAAAAAACAAAAAGGAAAAAAACTAAATCAATTGATGTGTCAGATATTGTTAGAAAATACACAAGATCTAAAGACAAAGTAGCACTTGAAAAAGACTTGATTGATGCAATCAATAATATTATTTAATTATGGAATTATTGCAAGAATTTGTTGATGCTTATAGATATGACTTACCTTTACTTGCAGCCTTTGTTCTGGGCTTAATGACAGCAATAAGTCCTTGTCCATTAGCAACAAATATTACTGCAACGGCATATCTTAGCAAGAATATTGACAATAAACTAAAGGTATTATTTAATGGTATATTCTATACCTTAGGACGAATGTTTAGCTATACTTCTCTTGGAGTAATATTCTATTTTGGAGCAAGTCAGTTTAAAGTCTCAAGACTATTACAATCCTTAGGTGGTATTTGGTTAGGTGTTGGGCTTTTGATAATTGGAATATTAATGTTGGATATTATAAAATTCAATATTCCCCTTTTCGATAAGTTCAAACCAAAGGTAAATGAGGATAAGAAAAAGAATAATTACCTAAATTCCTTCCTATTGGGAGTAGTTTTTGCATTAGCTTTCTGTCCTTTTAGTGGAGTATTGTATTTTGGAGCATTAATTCCAATGACAATAGCCTCTCCCTCTGGATTGCTTCTCCCTCCTATTTTCTCCATAGCAACAGGATTACCAGTAATTATTATTGCGTGGCTAATTGCTTATAGCATTGGGAATATAGGTAAATTCTATTCTAAGATGAAGAGTTTCGAGAGGTGGTTTAAACGCATAATTGCAGGAATATTTATTATTGTAGGAACGTATTATATAATTATTAACATATAAAATCATAATAAAAAATGGAAGTAAAAGTATTAGGCACAGGATGTGCAAAATGTAAGACAACATATGAAAAAGTTCAGAAGGTCTTAGTAGATAATAATGTTAATGCTGATTTGACAAAAGAAGAGAATATTCTTGAAATTTTGAAGTATAACATAATGTCTTTGCCAGCTATTGTAATAAATGGAGAGGTAAAGTTAAAAGGGTATGTTCCTACTGAAGAAGAAATAAAGAATGCACTAAACCTATAAATATTATTAGCAAAACTATTAAACAACAAAAATAGTAAGCATTAGATTGATGCTTTTTAGGAAAAAAGTGTCTTTTTTTTGATTAAATTATTCGTAATAATACGAATTGTAAATATAATAAAATTATTAACAAATAAAACTCATTAAAAATGAAACAAATTAAAATTTACGACCCTGCGATGTGTTGTCCATCTGGATTATGCGGGGTTAATATCGACCCTGAATTAATGCGTATTGCAGTTGTGGTTGAAACATTAAAACAAAAAGGAATTATTGTAGAACGTTTTAATCTGCGAGATCATCCTCAAGTTTATGTTAACACTAAGGTTATTAATGATTGTCTTATGGCAGAGGGTGCGGAAGTATTTCCAATAATAACAGTTGATGGTGAAATAGCTATGAAAAAATCATATCCATCTAATAGACAAATTGCTGAATGGCTTGATATTTCTGAAGATGAACTTACAATTAAAAAATAATCGAAATGAAAAACTATAATCCATTAAAAGAAAAACTAACACAATATATCTTTTTTACTGGTAAAGGTGGCGTTGGTAAAACATCCATCGCTTGTGCAACAGCTGTAAGTCTTGCTGACAGTGGGAAGAAGATATTATTACTAAGTACCGACCCTGCATCTAATTTGCAAGACGTATTTAATTTGAATTTAGATAATAAAGGAACAGTCATTAAAGAAGTTCCAAATCTAACAGTTATTAATCTTGATCCCGAACAAGCAGCAGCAGAATATAGAGAATCTGTTATATCTCCTTATCGTGGAAAATTACCTGAAAGTGTAATAAAAAACATGGAAGAACAACTTTCTGGTTCATGTACTATTGAGATTGCTGCCTTTAATGAATTTTCAGATTTTTTAACTGACAAGGAGAAGGGGAAAGATTATGACTATATTATTTTTGATACGGCTCCTACAGGTCACACACTGCGTATGTTACAGTTACCTTCGGCTTGGAGCAACTTTATTAGTGAGAACACACACGGTGCTTCCTGCCTTGGACAGTTATCGGGCTTGGATAGTAAGAAAGCAATGTATAAAAAAGCCTCTGAAACTCTCGCAGATGGCAGCCTTACAACCCTTATTCTCGTTGCGAGACCGGAGAAAACGCCCCTTTTGGAAGCTAAAAGGGCCTCTGATGAACTTGGTGCACTGGGTATCCGGAAGCAACTGCTTGTGATGAATGGAATCCTGGAGAGCTATGATTCAGCGGACAAAGTTGAGACTGCCTTGTTTGAGAAACAACAGGCCGCAATCAAGAGCATCCCTGAAAGCCTTAAACAATACCCGGTTACAATGGTGCCGCTCCGTGCCTATAACATTACCGGCGTGGAAAACGTTAGGCACATGCTGTCTGATGCAGGTATCAAATTGGAGAAATCAGCGGAAAGCCTTCCGCATTTTCATAAGCTTGATGAGATTGTTGATGAAATTGAGAAATCCGGAAAGAAAATCGTTTTTACAATGGGAAAAGGCGGTGTCGGCAAAACAACCATTGCAGCAGCCATTGCGCTCGGCCTGAGCCGGAAAGGAAAGAAAGTCCGGCTGGCAACCACTGATCCGGCTGACCACCTGGACCTTGTTGTCGGACAGGAAAAGGGATTTTCCGTCAGCCATATCAATGAGAAGGGTGAACTGAAAAAATATCAGGAAGAAGTCCTTTCCAAAGCACGGCAGACAATGTCTGAAGAGGATTTGGAGTATGTAAAAGAAGACCTTCGTTCCCCCTGTACCCAGGAGATTGCCGTATTCCGTGCATTTGCCAATATTGTGGCGAAAAGCAGCGAAGAAACGGTTGTATTGGACACTGCCCCAACAGGCCACACAATCCTTCTGCTGGAATCAACGGAGAATTATAACCAGCAGATTAAGAATACTGGCGGTGAAGTCACAGAAGCTGAAAAAGACTTGCTTCCCAGATTAAAAAACTCTCATGATACAGAAGTCATTATTGTTACGCTTGCAGAAACTACGCCGTTTTATGAAGCAAAACGTCTTTTGGAAGACTTAAAGCGTGCCGGCCTTACGGTCAGATGGTGGGTTGTCAATGCAAGCTACTCCCTGACGGAAACGGGAAGCGGATTTTTAAAGGCAAAAGCAAAGGATGAGTTGCACTGGATTCAAAAGGTCAGCAAAATATCGGACGGAAATTATGCGGTCATTCCTTGGGAGCCTTTTGATGTGAAAGGCCGGAATTTACTGAATTTATTTCAGCAGGGAAACTCTGGAAAATGAAAAGCGTGAAAAATCCGGCGGAAAATATTTTTTCTTGGGCGCTTTTTGACGCTTTGGCCTTTTATTGCTATGGCAATCGATATTTTTCAGGGAGATGAATCCTTCCTTTGGGCAGATATGACCAACAAACTAAGCACAGGTGCGGCATCATGGGACCATTGCAGTCGGATTATATAATTTGTTTTCTATGTCGCTGGCTACTGGGATAAAATGAGCCAAAGTTGCCAGCAGAAGTTCCCGTGCCGGAATGATTATTGCAACAGGAAGGTGGTATTATCACTCTCTGGCTACTGGATTTACGAGGAGGTTTAAGCAGTGAAAAAAGAAGACCAAAGGGGAATTAGTCTTTTTCAACGGTATTTGACAGTGTGGGTATTGCTTTGCATGATAATTGGTGTCCTGCTGGGTAAATTTTTACCGAGAGTTCCCGCTTTTTTAAATCAGCTTGAATTTGCTCATGTGTCTATTCCCATGGCAATTCTGATTTGGATTATGATTTACCCTATGATGTTAAAAGTGGATTTTAGGAGCATACGGTATGTAGGTAAAAATTCCAAAGGATTGTTTGTAACATGGATTGCTAACTGGCTTGTAAAACCATTTACCATGTATGTAATTGCGGCATTCTTTTTCCTTGTCGTATTCAAAGCACTGATTTCTCCAGAACTGGCACATCAGTACCTAGCTGGTGCCGTCCTTTTGGGGGCTGCACCCTGTACAGCAATGGTTTTTGTCTGGAGCACACTGGCAAAAGGAAATCCGACCTATACGGTAGTTCAAGTGGCGACTAATGATTTAATTATCCTGATTGCGTTTGTACCGATTGTAAAATTCCTTTTGGGCGTGTCAAATGTCAGTGTCCCTTATGATACTTTGGTCTTAAGTGTGGTGCTGTTCATTGTAATTCCGCTGGCCGGAGGGATTTTGACCCGAATATTTGTCAGCAAGAGAAAAGGTTCAGAATATTTTGAAAATGTCTTTGTCCACAAATTTGATTCCGTTACCAACATTGGCCTACTGCTAACGCTAGTATTAATTTTCATGGGGAGATCGGATCCATTCTTAATAATCCGTTCCATGTTGTTCTGATTGCCGTCCCGCTGATTTTGCAGACTTATCTGATTTTCTTTCTTTCTTATGGAGCCTGCAAGCTGCTGAGATTGCCTTATGATATCGCAGCTCCGGCCGGGATGATAGGAGCTTCTAATTTTTTTGAATTGTCTGTAGCTGTGGCAGTTTCACTGTTTGGGACCACCAGTCCTGCAGCGCTTGCCACAACGGTGGGAGTCTTGACGGAAGTCCCGGTTATGCTGACTCTGGTAAAGATATCCAGCAAAACAAAAGGATGGTTTAAACAGCGAGTGTGAGTAAACCCAAAGTGGCATTTATCTGTGCCTAAAATTCTTGCTGGTTGCAAATGGCAAAAGCAATCAGCAAAATTTTTTCTGTTGATCCGAGCTGCACAGTAGCCCTACAAAAAATTATTGGTAATATTTTTGGAATAGCTTTACAAAATGAAGAGTTTGTGCTATCCTTAATTCCACCCTTAAATATTACGATAATATATGTTGAATTTATCAAGGAGGACTCACGGATATGAAAAAATATGTTTGCTCAATTTGTGGCTATGTTTACGATCCTGCCGAGGGTGATCCGGAACATGGAATTAAGCCTGGAACCAAATTTGAGGATCTTCCGGCAGACTGGGTTTGCCCGGTGTGCGGAGTTGGCAAGGACAAGTTTGAAGCCGAAGACAAAGAGTAGAGAAGGATGTCCGCCATATAAAAAGCAGCTGCCGAAAAGCGGCTGCTTTTTATATGCGAATGCCTTGACATTAAAATTGCTGTCGGCTATAATGTTGCATATACAACAGTTTGATATTCACTATATTTTCCTGTATAGCTGAGTACTGACGCGGGCGGTGCTTATGAGGGAAAAATCAGTTGGTATCCAGCTTCGGAGGCTGAACAATCAAATTAGACGCTATATGGACTGCTCAGCGTCAAAAAAAAAGGTGGACTCTGTAACGGGGACCAACGGCTGGATTATCTGTTACCTCGCCAACCACCGTGATACGGAGATCTTTCAGAAAGATTTAGAAAAGCGCTTTGGCATCACGCGCTCTACCGCATCCAAGGTACTTTCCCTCATGGAGCGTAAAGGCTTGATTGCCCGCCAAAGTGTTCCATATGATGCCCGCCTGAAAAAAATTGCGCTGACTCAGAAAGCAATCGATATCAATGAAATGGCCCGGAGAGATGCAATTCAGCTGGAGGTAAGGCTTACAAATGGTTTCACCAAAGCGGAGCTTAATGCCCTTGCAGACTATCTGGAGCGCATGCAGAACAACCTTAAAAACTTTACTAAGTAATTTTATACCCTTTTGTTGGCTGATTAAGGGGGAAAAGGGGGAATCCTATGATTAAAACTCTTGCAAAAAGTATCCGCCAGTATAAAAAAGATTCTATTCTCACACCTTTTTTTGTCGTTCTGGAAGCCTTATTGGATGTTGTAATCCCCATTTTGATGGCAAATCTGATTGACTACGGAATCGATAAAAAAGATATGGCTTATGTGATGAAAATGGGAGGGGTTCTATTTTTTTGCGCTTTCCTTGCACTCGTTTTTGGCGCGCTGTCCGGTGCTTATGCAGCCATTGCATCGTCAGGGTTTGCGAGAAATCTGCGCCATGATATGTTCTACAAGGTGCAGGAATTTTCCTTCTCCACAATTGACAAATACTCAACTGCAAGCATTGTCACCAGGCTGACAACAGACGTCACGAACTTGCAGAATGCCTACCAAATGGTTCTCCGCATGGCCGTTCGGTCGCCAGCCATGCTGGTTCTTTGTATGATAGCTGCATTCCATGTTAACAGGGGACTTTCCATGGTCTTCCTTTTTGCCATTCCAATTCTCGGGATTGGAATGTGGCTGATTAATTCAAATGTCCACCCGATTTTCCGGAGAATTTTTCGTACCTATGATAAGCTGAATAATGTCGTACAGGAAAATCTTCATGCCGTCCGCGTTGTGAAGTCCTTTACGCGCGAAGACCATGAGAAAGAAAAATTCAGCGAAATTTCCGGCAGTATCTTCCAGGACTCTACCAAAGCCGGGAAACGCATTATTCTCAGTATGCCGTTGATGCAGTCATGTGTCTATGGAAGTTTGCTCCTTATTTCCTGGCTTGGCGCACGCGCGATTGTTGCTTCTGGAAACAACCCGGCGGTTGGCCTTTCTACTGGTGGGCTGTTGAGCCTAATTACGTACTCTTTCCAGATCCTGATGAGCCTTATGATGATTTCAATGTTCTTTGTCATGATCGTTTCATCCCGTGCTTCGGCGGAACGCATCACGGAAATCCTACAGGAAAATGGTTCTTTGAAGAACAGCGAAAATCCGGTCTCTCAGGTAAAAGACGGTTCTGTCAGCTTTGAGAATGTTACATTTTATTATGGGGCAACATCTGACCGTCCAGTTCTGAACCACGTCAGTTTTTCAATAAACTCTGGTGAGACAATCGGTATTATCGGTGGGACAGGCTCGTCAAAATCAAGCCTTGTACAGTTGATTCCGCGCCTCTATGATGTTGTGGACGGCCGCATTCTGGTTGGAGGCGTTGATGTAAGGAACTATGATATTGAAGCGCTCCGCAACCAGGTGGCAATGGTACTTCAGAAAAATGTCCTTTTTTCTGGGACAATTAAGGACAATCTCCGCTGGGGAAATGAGCATGCAACAGATGAAGAAATGGTTCGTGCCTGCCAGCTTGCGCAGGCAGATCCATTTATCCGCGAGTTTCCGCAGCAGTATGACACTGTGATTGATGAAGGGGGCACAAATGTCTCCGGCGGTCAGAAACAGCGTATCTGCATTGCGCGTGCCCTTTTGAAAAAACCTAAAATTTTGATTCTCGATGATTCCACCAGTGCGGTTGATACTCATACCGATGCCCTGATCCGCAAGGCATTCCAGAAAGAAATTCCGGATACGACAAAGATTATCATTGCACAGCGTATTTCCTCTGTTCAGGAAGCAGATAAGATTCTGGTTTTGAATGCAGGAAGCGTTGTCAATTTTGGAAATCATGAGCAGCTAATGAGAACCTGCCCAATTTACCACGAAATTTATGAGTCCCAGAACAGGGGAGGACAGCTTCATGGATAATAGAGTTCATACTCGCGCTCGCGCTCCACTTGGAGCAGGGAGAGGAATGAGGGCACAGGTTAAGCCAGGTACACTGAAAAGGCTATTATCCTATATGTCGGTGTATAAGATTCACCTTGTAGTAGTTGTTATTTGCATTTTTATCAGTGCTGCTGCTGGTGCCGCTTCATCTCTGTTTCTGCAAAGGCTGATTGACGATTACATCAACCCGATTCTTCTGGAAAAAACTCCAGTTTACGATGGCCTGCTCAAAGCTCTCTTTATCTTGGGCTGCATTTTGGCGGCTGGTGTAATTGCAACGCTTTTTTATAACCGCATTATGATTACAGTAGCCCAGGGTACAATGAAAAAAATCCGCGATAAAATGTTCGGTCATATGCAGACCTTGCCGATTCATTACTTTGACACTCATTCGCACGGCGACATTATGAGCCGCTATACGAATGATACCGATACGCTGAACCAGATGATTTCACAGAGCCTGCCGCAACTCTTTTCAACGCTTATTTCTATTATAGCGGCATTTATTTCCATGCTGTATCTTAGCATTGGGCTTACTTTGTTTGTCCTTCTCTTTGCTTTTCTGTTAATTAAGCTGATTGAAAAGATTGTAAAGAAGAGCGGAACATATTTTATCCGCCAGCAGGCTTCCCTTGGCAGTGTAAACGGCTTCATCGAAGAACTGATTAACGGGCAGAAAGTCGTTAAAGTCTTTTGTCATGAAGCAAAGACAAAAGAGGCATTTGACAAGAAGAATGATGAGCTTTGCTATGACGCAACGCAGGCAAATAAATATGGCAATATTCTAATGCCGGTTATTTTCAGTATGGGTTATGTTCTTTATGTTCTTCTTGCGATTGTTAGCGGTGCTCTTGCCATCGCAGGGGTTAAGAATATCTGTCTCACCGGGGTTAATATGCTGACAATCGGCGCCATTGCGTCATTCTTAACTCTTTCCCGCAATTTTATCAATCCAATTGGTCAGGTTTCCCAGCAGGCGAATTTTGTAGTCATGGCACTTGCCGGTGCTTCACGAATTTTTGAACTTTTGGATGAACCAAGTGAAAAAGATGAAGGCTATGTCACACTTGTCAATGCAAAATATGAAAATGGCAAACTAACTGAGACAGAAAAACGAACTGAACTTTGGGCATGGAAACATCCACACCGTGCCGACGATACGATAACCTATACGCAACTTAAGGGCGACATCCGTTTGCACGATGTAACTTTTGGATATGAACCGGATAAAATCGTACTGCATAATATTACGCTGTATGCAGAACCTGGCCAGAAAGTGGCTTTTGTCGGTTCTACCGGTGCCGGCAAGACAACGATTACCAACCTGATTAACCGCTTCTATGATATTGAAGATGGTAAAATTCGCTATGATGGCATCAATATTAACAAAATAAAAAAAGAGGCTCTTCGCCGTTCCCTTGGTATTGTTTTGCAGGATGTGAACCTCTTTACAGGCACCGTAATGGACAATATCCGCTATGGAAAACTTGATGCTACCGACGAAGAATGCATTGCTGCTGCAAAGCTTGCCAATGCTGACAGCTTTATTCGGATGCTTCCAAATGGCTATCAGACTGTGCTGCAAGGTGACGGCAGCGGTCTCTCTCAAGGGCAGCGGCAGCTGATTTCCATTGCGCGCGCAGCGGTTGCAGACCCTCCTGTCATGATCCTCGACGAGGCAACATCATCTATAGATACTAGGACTGAGGCTATCGTCCAGAAAGGCATGGATGCCCTCATGCAGGGACGGACGGTTTTTGTAATTGCCCACAGACTTTCGACAGTCCGTAACGCAGACGTTATTATGGTGTTGGAACATGGCAGAATTATTGAGCGCGGCAGCCATGAAAAGCTTTTGCAGGAAAAAGGAAAGTACTATCAGCTTTACACCGGCGCAACAGAGCTGGAATAAATTTAAAAAAATGCGCTGGAGTTTCCGTGGCGAAAGAAGTTTTGTTGCGTTTATGAAAAGACTGGACGACAGCGGAATATTAGTTTTCAAAAGATATATTTATCCTGTTAAAAAAATGAAGCTGAGCTTTCCAACTAGAATGGAAATCCCAAGGGTTTATAAATAAGCCAGACTTAATAGATAGACAAAAGCGCCTTTGGTTGCAACGATAAGAAGTTGTTCCCAGAGGCGTTTTGTTATACTTGTGAAAATGTAAAAAATGCTATTTTAAATTTATCCCGCAGCAGTCTCTGCTAAAGGCAGACTTTATGTTGATGCTTTTTTGCTTTTTATAACTTTTAGGCAGAAAAATTTTCTTGACCATGGTCGTCGTAATGATATTTTGAAATAGTTGTTATACTCATCCGCATAAGAATGCAAGATAATAATGATAAAGTTTTCGGCAACAAAAGGCCCAGAAAGTAACAGCCTTTATACGAAGAAAAAACGACTAAAAAAGCGAAATGCTCCCAACGGGTTATATTTTAGGAGCAATTCCGCAATATTTAGTGAATCTTTCAGTTCTTAAGGCTTTGTAATGGGGCAGGCAGTCTTCCACCGCGGCTAATGAAGCGCCGGGGAGAGAATCGGTTGACTTCCATAACAGGTCCACCGCCGAGCAGACCGCCGAAATCCAGCTCGTCGCCTGCCTTCTTCCCGATAGCAGGAATCAACCTTGCAGCGGTTGTCTTTGAATTTACCATGCCGATGGCTGCTTCATCTGCAATTATGGCAGAGATGATTTCCGGTGGAACATCCCCGGGGATTACAATCATGTCAAGCCCAACGGAGCAGACAGCGGTCATGGACTCCAGCTTTGTGATGGAAAGGGAGCCGCACCGTGCCGCATCAATCATGCCTGAGTCTTCCGTAACAGGGATAAAGGCTCCGGAAAGTCCCCCAACGTGAGAGGACGCCATTACACCGCCCTTTTTCACTGCATCGTTCAGAAGAGCGAGAGCCGCAGTTGTACCATGCGCCCCACAACTTTCCAAACCCATTTCCTCCAGAATGTGCGCCACAGAGTCCCCTACGGCAGGAGTCGGGGCAAGCGAAAGGTCAACGATGCCAAACGGGACTTTCAATCTTTTGGAGGCTTCTAATGCAACGAGCTGCCCCATACGGGTTATTTTAAATGCTGTCTTTTTAATAACATTTGCGACTTCCGTAATATCACAGTCTCCTGCCTTGGCAAGGGCTGCCCGGACAACGCCAGGCCCCGAAACTCCTACGTTAATTTCACAGTCCGGTTCGCCTGGGCCGTGAAATGCCCCAGCCATAAATGGATTGTCCTCTGGAGCATTACAGAAAACCACAAGTTTTGCTGCACCAATGCAGTTATGGGCAGCTGTCGCTTTGGCTGTATCCAGCACGACATGTCCCATCTTGGCAACAGCGTCCATATTGATACCGGCTTTTGTTGTACCAATGTTAACGGAAGAGCAGACTAAGTCCGTGCGGCTCAGGGCTTCCGGGATGCTGTCAATCAAGGCGATGTCGCCGGGAGAGAACCCTTTATGGACAAGGGCAGAGTATCCACCTATAAAATCAATGCCGATTGCTTTTGCAGCCCGGTCAAGCGTCAGAGCGAAACGCACAGGACTTTGCCCCGGGCAGGCAGCCGCAAGCATGGAAATTGGAGTGACGGATACACGCTTGTTAATAATCGGGATACCATAATCTTTGCTGATATCCTCACCGGTTTTGACCAAGTTCCCGGCATAGCGGCAGATTTTGTCATAGACTTTGTCACAGGCTTTGCTAATATCCGGATCGATACAGTCAAAGAGTGAAATTCCCATTGTAATGGTACGGACGTCCAGACATTCGTTGTCGATCATGTTGATCGTTTCCAAAATATCATGAGTATCTAGCATTTTCAACGGTCCTTTTTCCTTAATAAAAATTAAACATGATGCATGGAATTGAAAATATCCTCATGCATGACGTGAATTTTCAGGCACATTTCATTTCCGGCTGCTGTGAGCTCATCAGACAGCGCGCTGAATGGAATGGTACACTGCGAAATGTCAACTACCATAACCATAGCGAAAAGGTCATGAAGGATGGATTGTGTCACCTCGGTTACATTAACTTGGTTTTTTGCACAGATTGAAGAAACACGGGCAAGAATACCAACTTTGTCTTTTCCCACAACGGTGATAACGGCACGCATAATAAATTCCTCCTGTATCCTGCTGAAAAATATGCTTTCATGATATGCGGTATAAAAGTATTTGTCAAGGCAATGCAGAACTGATATCTGTGCAAAAAAGGCTAAATGTATCTTTCCAAACAGTCGTTTTGCATTTATAATAATAAAGTAAAAAGGCTGGCTGGAAACTTAAAGCCAGCCATCAAAAAGGAATTTATGCAAGGAGTGATTTGCAGTTATGGATCAGCTTTTATCTTTCTTAAGCGAAAACGCGAGGCTGACAACCGCGCAGCTCTCCGCAATGCTGAATATTCCGGAAGAGAAAGTCAAGGAAGAAATCAGCGCATATGAAAGAGATGGAGTCATCCGGGGCTATAAAACCCTGATTGACTGGGAAAAAGTAGATAAAAACAAGGCAAGCGCCTTGATTGAACTGCGTGTTTCCCCAAAACGGGACAGCGGGTTTGACGAAATTGCCGAGCGCATCATGCAGTTTGAAGAAGTGGAAAGCGTTTATCTCATGTCCGGAGGATATGACCTGGCGGTCAAGGTTCACGGGAAAAGCATGCAGGACATTGCGGTATTTGTGATGCGCCGTCTCGCAACAATGGATTCCGTGCTTTCCACTGCGACACATTTTATCCTGACACGCTACAAGGACGACGGTGTAATCCTGAACGAGAAGGACGAAAAAGACGAAAGGAAGAGTGTCTTCAGTGATTGACTACGATAAAGTGCTTAACTGTGCTGTCCGTGGACTGAAGCCATCTGGAATCCGCCGCTTTTTCGACATTGCAAATGAAATGGACAACGTGATATCGCTTTCTATCGGTGAACCGGATTTCAAAACGCCGTGGCATGTCCGCGAAGAGGCAATCCGGTCTTTGGAGGAAGGAAAGACATGGTATACACCAAACCGTGGCTTTCTGAAATTGCGTGAAGGGATATCCCATTTCGTCAAGCTGCACTATCACATTGACTACAGCCCTAAAACAGAAATTCTCGTTACGGTTGGTGGCAGCGAAGCAATCGATCTCGCTCTCCGCTGTCTGGTCGAACCGGGCGATGAGGTGCTGATTCCGGAGCCGAGTTTTGTCTGCTACAAGCCGCTTACTCAGATGGCTGGCGGCATCCCTGTTGTTATTGAAACGAAGGAAGAAAACCGCTTCCGTCTGACGCCGGAAGAACTGCTTGAAAAAATAACCCCAAAGACGAAAATCCTTATTCTTCCGTATCCCAACAACCCAACCGGTGCCGTGATGCACCGCAGTGACCTTGAAGCAATTTCAAAAGTTGTTAAGGAACATAACCTGATTGTTATTTCTGACGAGATTTACAGTGAACTTACTTATGGGGATTCCCGGCATGTATCTTTTGCGTCTATCGATGGAATGCGTGAGCGCACGGTTCTTATCAACGGCTTTTCTAAGACATTTGCTATGACGGGATGGCGCCTTGGCTATGCCTGTGCACCGGAGACGGTTATCCGTCAAATGACAAAACTGCACCAGTATGGCATCATGAGTGCTCCGACCACGGCTCAGTATGCGGCGATTGAAGCCCTGAAAAACGGTGAAAGTGACATCCTTGAAATGAGGGAACAGTATGACATGCGCCGGCGGCTGATTGTAAATAGCTTTAACTCAATGGGCCTTTCTTGTTTTGAGCCGGAAGGTGCATTTTATGTTTTTCCATGTATTCGGAGCACAGACCTTTCATCGGAAGAATTTTGTAAAGAATTAGTCTACAAAGAACGTGTTGCCGTTGTCCCTGGCAATGCTTTTGGAGACTGTGGGGAAGGATTTGTGCGTGTTTCGTATTCTTATTCGCCAAAGCATATCATGGAAGCCCTTTCAAGAATCGAACATTTTGTGAGAAGGCGAAAGGATCAAAATACATGAAGCTCCTTGCTCCCGCAAAAATCAATCTGTCGCTTGACATTGTCGGTCGCCGCTCGGACGGATACCACCTGCTTCGCATGGTAATGCAGAGTATTTCTCTGTATGATACGGTTTCCCTTACTAAAACTGGCTCTGGTCCCCTGAAAGTTTGCTGCAATAAACCGGATATTCCATGCGGCGATGAAAATACGGTCATGCGTGCTGCAAGAGCTTTTTGGAGTGAGACTGGAATTGCTGCGGAAAGTGGCCTTTTGTTTCAGGTTGACAAAAACATTCCGGCTCAGTCCGGGCTGGGTGGAGGAAGCACAGACGCTGCCGCTGCTTTAAAGCTGCTGAACTGTTGGTTTGGGGCTGGCCTTTCGGAAGCTCAGCTTTGTCAGATTGGCCTTTCTGTTGGTGCTGATGTCCCGTTCTGCCTACGGGGAGGGACTGCCCTTGCAGAAGGGATAGGCGAAAAGCTACAGCCTGTTTTTCCACTACCACACTGCTGGATTGTGGTCTGCCGCCCAACTGAAGGGTGCAGTACCGGGAAAGTATATTCATCCTTTGACGCATGCGGGCTTTCCCCAAAGCTTTATACAGATGGCCTGCTGAAAGCCCTCTGTTCCGGAAAAATCAGGGAGATAGGCAGGCACCTTGGCAATTCCTTTGAAGTTTCCTGCCCTTTTGGGAATATTGTAAAAATCAGGGAGAAAATGATAAGCTGTGATTCTCTGGGCGCATGTATGACGGGAAGCGGTTCAGCTGTCTATGGGCTTTTCGATGACAGGGAAAAAGCATTGCAATGCTGTGAAAAGCTGTCGGGAAAATATCCTTTTGCTGTCCTTTGTGAGCCTGTTTCGTCAAAGCAGCAGGAAAGTGGAGGTGTCGGATGCCAGCCCCAATAACCCATTATCTTCAATCCAGACGTACATTAAACTCTGTTGGCTGCTCTGATTTTACGCCGGCAGACCTCGACGCTTTTTCCTGGGGAGCACAGGGGCCAAGCTTTTTACTGCACGCGAAAGGCAAACAGTCTCTCAGCCTGCGGAAATTTGGATTGCGGCTGTGCAGGGCAGATCCGGCATCTCTTCTGAATGACTGGAACAAAGCTTCCGCACAGTCGCCGGATGATCTAATACAATGTTCTTATTTTCTCGGCCTTGTGTGCTTTTACAGCATGGAACGCACCTCAGCTCCGTTTGTCCATGCACAGTCGTTGTCTTTACACAGGCTGCATCCGGAATACCCATGGCACTTTTGCCGTACTCTCGTTGAAACATCATTGGATATCATTATTCTCCGGTATGAACGTGCGATACTGCCAACCAATTTTCCACTGCCTTTGACGGCACCGAAGGACAAGGCGGTTCAGGAGAAAATCGCCGGGCTGTATTCTGCCTTTTCACAGGAATTATATGGGACTGCTGTAGATAAGGAATCAGTTCTGGTTGCAGAGCAGGATTATCGCCGCTTCCTCCGCTTGCAGACAGATTCTACCGGCCTAAAGAGGCTGTACTTTGAGCGGAAAGAACGCAAAAATGGAAAATTTCGTTGCTCCTGTTGCTTCCGTGGTATTATGGAAGATGGTGACTTTGACTATGCAAACATTCAGGGCGGCCTTTGGCTTAGCCAGGATGGCCAGGAGAGTCACTGCACGACGTTCCTGGATTTGTACGAAGATTCTATCGAAAAAAGCACGTGCTTGATGAAAAAATTTCCAGAAATTTAATTTACTAAATATTTCTCTTATAAAATTGCACTTTCAGAGCGGCTTCCATTCAGATAGGATAAGCTGCTTTTTATATTGGACGGGGTTCAGCCGGTTTGCATAATAATCAATGCCGTTTATTTTACTGACTTTTTTATTTCATATTAGAATCTTTTATTAGAAAACATCAAAATGGTTTTAAGTTTAATTATTATTGACTTTTTCCTGGCTCTGTACTATGATTGTTAAGAATGCAAGAGATCAATATGCCTATTTTTATATCTAGGTCGGAATAATGCTGATTCTTTTTTTTCACTGCATTTTACAATAATCTAAGATTTTTTGAGATAATAGTATTGTCTTACTTTTAGAATGGAGCGTACCGCATTGGATAAATTTGTAATCAAAGGTGGGCATCGCCTATGCGGAGAGGTGCCGATCAGCGGCGCAAAGAATGCCGCGATTGCCATTATCCCAGCAGCGATCCTTTCAGACGGCGTTTGCCGTATAGAAAATGTTCCTAACATTACTGATATCATTGCGATTACACGGATTTTAAATGGATTGGGGGTTAAGGTTCGTTTTCTTGGGAAGAGTACATTGGAAATTGATGCGTCTACCATTCGGACTTATGTTGCGTCGGATGAGCTGGCACGCCAGTTGCGTGGGTCCTATTACCTTATGGGTGCACTCTTGGGAAGATTTCACCATGCAGTTGTAACCATGCCTGGAGGCTGTGATTTTGGTGTCAGGCCGATTGACCAGCATCTAAAAGGTTTTGCTGCGCTTGGGGCGAAACATCATATCGAGTCGGGCATGGTTGATGTTTATGCAGATAAACTTGTTGGAAGTAATATTTATTTGGATATTGCTTCCGTGGGTGCAACGGCGAATATTATTCTTGCCGCTACCAAAGCAGAAGGAACTACAGTAATTGAAAATGCAGCAAAAGAACCCCATATTGTTGACCTTGCAAATTTTTTGAATTCAATGGGAGCTGATATCCACGGCGCCGGAACCGATGTTATAAAAATCTGTGGGGTTAAGTACCTCAAAGGGACAACTTATGCCATTATTCCGGATCAGATTGAAGCCGGCACTTATATGGTCGCTGCTGCGGTAACCGGTGGCGATGTCATGGTAAAAAATGTGATACCAAAACATTTGGAATCTATTTCCGCTAAACTCGATGAAATGGGCGTTAATCTGGAAGAATACGATGATGCTATCCGAGTCAGCAGGACTGGAAAACTTTCCAAATGTAATATTAAAACGATGCCCCATCCGGGATTCCCGACAGATATGCAGCCGCAGATTGCAGTGCTTCTCTCCCTGGCAGAAGGTACAAGCATTATCAATGAGAGCGTGTGGGACAATCGTTTCCGCTATGTTGAAGAGCTGAAAAGAATGGGAGCACAGATTTCTGTTGACGGGAAACTGGCTGTTGTTGAGGGAGTAGATCATTTGGAAGGGGCTCCGGTAAAGGCAACTGATCTCCGCGCTGGTGCTGCCCTTATCATTGCAGGCCTGTGTGCCCACGGAATTACGCAGATTGAAAATATTGAACAGATTGAACGGGGATATGAGAATATTGAAGAAAAACTCCGCAATCTGGGAGCGAACATCCGCAGAGTTCATGTCCCTGAGCCGGAAGCTGCACAGGCAATTTGAATCCATGCGGCAGGATTGACAGTTGCCAATCCTGTTTTGCTTTTAGGAGGCTTTTCATGGCTAGGTTTTGCCCGCTTTTCAGCGGAAGCAGCGGAAACAGCTATTACATAGGCTCCGCACGGAAAGGAATCCTAATTGATGCCGGCCGGTCTGCGAAGCAGATAACTGAAATGCTGAAGAACTGCGGAATAGATCTTTCTGCGATATGTGCATTGTTTATCACTCATGAGCATTCTGACCATGTTGCTGGGCTTCGCGTATTAGCTTCAAAAAATCATTTCCCGGTTTATGCTTCTTATGGAACTTTAAAAGAATTGGAAAAAATGGGCTGCCTTTCCGGTAACTTCAGCGCCAATGTTATTGAGGCAAATGGAGTGGAATGTGCTGGAATGCGGATAAGGCCATTTCCTATTTCTCACGACAGTGCAGAGTGTGTTGGCTATCGGATTGAAACGGAAGATGGCAGGATCGCTGCACTTTCTACTGATCTTGGCTGCCTTTCCCATGAGGTACACCGCAGCCTTTCCGGTGCCGATCTGGTTGTCATGGAATCCAACCACGACGTTGGAATGCTGGAAAATGGACCATATCCATATCCGCTGAAGCGCCGTATCCTTTCTGATACGGGCCACCTTTCTAATAATGCCTGCGCAGAAGAATTGGACCGCCTGGCCCATGAGCGGGCGTCTCATTTTATCCTTGCCCATCTGAGCCGTGAAAATAACACTCCCGATTTAGCTTATCAGACGACATTCTGCAAATTGACAATGTCTGGAATGAAACAGGGGAGAGATTACAAGCTTACCGTTGCGCCCCGGGAAAATTCCGCTGGCAATATTGTGATTTTCTGACTTATGATGCAAATTAACTTAATCTGTGTTGGAAAACTGAGAGAAGAATATTGGAGAAACGCCTGTGCAGAGTACGAAAAACGACTGCGCCTGTTCTGCCGGTTTTCTATTCTCGAAATTCCAGAATACCGCCTGTCAGACCGGCCGTCTGGAGCACAGCTCAAGGCTGCCCTTTCCTCAGAAGGGAAAAAGCTGATTGCTGCTGCTGGAAACTCAAAAATTATTTCACTCTGCATTGAGGGAACAGAACTTTCTTCTGTACAGCTTGCCAAGCGAATTGAACATTTAGGCGTGAATGGGAATGGCAGGCTTAGTTTTCTAATTGGAAGTTCCTTTGGCCTTGGGGAAGAAATAAAAGGAAAATCGGATTTTCGCCTTTCCATGTCACCAATGACATTTCCCCATCAGCTTGCGCGGGTGATGCTTTGTGAGCAGATTTATCGCGCATTTGAAATAATTCATAATGGGAAATACCATAAATAAATTTTTGACGATTTCAGCCGGAGTAATGGCTGTTGTTTTTAAAAGCACAGGGAAGCATGGGAGAGATTAAAAAATATTGATGGTGAATAATAGCATTTCAATGAAAATGGAAAGGAGTAAAGCTGCTAAATAGTTAGCTAATACTAACTATTTAGAAAAATTACACTTTTTACAATGAGCCTATTTTTATGATTACAGTGAATTATAAAGCAATTTATTTTGCTTGATGTTAGAGAAAGGAGAAGTAACTATTTGCAGAGCAGCTTTTTCCACCTGTCAATTAAATCGGAAAGAAATGAGACAGAATCATGAAAATGTATTGGACAACGTATATTACTTATTGAAAAACAAATTACAGCTTCCGTCCGCAGGAGGGACAGTAGCGCATCCATGGATCAACTTGAGCACCGCAGTTTGGACAAAATCCGGTAGGGTGTCCCGTGGACATCTGGTGGAGGCACTCTGGATTGATTTCAGCAGATGGATTCTTTTCAAGCTGTCTCCCTGTTTTTCTGTCCATTTCAAAGATGGAACCGCACCGGGGACAAGAGACAAAATAGCGCTTCCCAAACTGGAAGAGAGGGATAAAAAAGAAAATGAATTTCCGGCTGGTGCAAGTGACTTCTGCTATAACGCTGTTTTGCCTACAGCATGGGAAATACTGGAATTTGTGAAAACCAAGTGAATAGGTATCATCTGTTACAGCAACAAAGAAAAACATATCATTGCCCCTTTAGAAAGCTGTTTGGAAAGAAAGGAAGAAAAAATGGTTATCCGTTTAATTCGCAGCCATTTAATTCTAGCCTGCTGCGCGATTCTTGCTGCCGTTATTGTTGTAACCATGGTTGGCAATTCTATAAAAGTAAAGAATTCTGCCCCCACACTTTTACAATCGGGACAGTCAACTTTGCCTAATGCTGTATCTTCTGGATTTTCCAGTGTCAACAACTCAAAACTGGCTTCGGAATCTTCATCTGCTGCGGCAGCTTCAACCACTTCTTCAATCAGCGAAATGCGGGCCGTCTGGGTTCCGTATTTAAGTCTAAACATGTCCGGCGAAAATGACCGCAGCGAGCAGACATTCCGAAAAAAGTTTAGCACGATTGTTCAGACGGCGAAATCATGCAAGATGAATACACTCATTGTACAGGTACGGCCATTTGGTGATGCGCTTTATCCATCCTCGTATTTTCCATGGAGCCATATTATCAGTGGGACACAGGGAAAGAATCCGGGATATGATCCTTTAAAAGATATGGTGGAAATTAGCCACGCCGCTGGGCTGAAGATTCAGGCGTGGGTAAATCCATTGCGCATCAAGACTTCCGGTACACCACAAACTCTTTCGTCTAACAACCCCTATTATAAATTCCATAATGACACAGGAAAGTCGGATTATATTTCCGAATTTGACGGAGGAATTTATTATAATCCGGCATGTGCCGAGGTTCGTAAGCTGGTTGCAGACGGGGTAGGGGAGATTGTACGGAATTACAATATTGATGGAATCCAGTTTGATGATTACTTTTACCCAACACAGGACGCCTCGTTTGATCAGAAAGCCTATACAACTTATTGTACTGTTGCGAAAAAAAATGGGACTCCGCTTTCACTTGCGGATTGGCGCAGAGCCAACATCAGTGAAATGGTATCCCTTGTCTACCGCACGGTTAAAGCCGCAAAAAAAGATGTCCCGTTTGGAATTGCACCACAAGGCAATGTGACCAATGATATGAATATGGGTGCAGATGTATATACATGGTGCTCCACACGCGGCTATGTCGACTATATTTGTCCACAGCTTTACTATAACTTTCAAAATCCGACTTTGCCTTTTGACCGTGCAGCTGATACCTGGTGCGAACTTGTAAAGAACAAGAATATTAAACTGTACTTCGGCCTTGCTGCCTATAAGGCTTCCTCGAATGCTGACAGTGGTACTTGGAAGGATTCTTCCGCAATTCTTGCGAATGAAGTACAATACGGCAGGACAAGAAAATGCGATGGATTTATGTTCTATTCCTGCGACTATCTGACTGGTGACCAGACAAAGCAGGAAATTCAGAATGTCATCAAGCTTCTAAACTGATGGGACAATTTCGCCGGGGCAAAAAAATTCCCGAAAATCATTGATTCTGACCTGACGAATCTTTCCGCCTAAAGGTTCTGAACTGGCTGCACGGACGGGAGTATAGTTTCCCGTATATCCTTCCCATATGTTCTTTTCACACTGGCGTTCAAACAGAACAGGTTCTGTCAACCCGACCTGATGGCGGAAAAACTCCATTCTGGTTCCTTTTGCCGCCTCGATCATGCGCTTGCTGCGCTCTTCTCCAACCTGCGGGGGAACTTGATCCGGTGCATTTGCAGCAACCGTTCCAGGACGGCGGGAATAAATGAAAACATGTACTTTAGCAAAACCAATTTCACGTTCAAATGCGAGAGATTCGGTAAATTCCTCTTCGGTTTCACCTGGAAAACCAACCATAATATCTGTTGTAATCGCGGCATTTGAAAAGGCAGCCCGCAAATTCTTTACAATAGTCCGATATTCATCGGCGGTATAATGGCGGTTCATGCGGTGAAGTGTTGTGTCACAGCCGCTCTGTAGAGACAGATGAAACTGTGGGCACAACTTTTTCTGCTTTTCCAGCCTGCTGATTGCCGATTTATCCAGCCGTTCCGGTTCCAGTGACCCAAGCCGTACACGTTCAATCCCATCTTCTGCGCAGGCGGCTTCCACGGCATCGCAGAGAGAGAGACCGGATTCCTGTCCATAAGCTGAAAGATTGATTCCAGTCAATACGACTTCCCGGTAACCATGTTGAGAAATTTCCGAAAGCTCTTTTTTTAAGTCATCCATTGGCTTTGAACGGACTCTGCCGCGCGCATAGGGAACAATACAGTAAGAGCAGAAGCAGTTGCAGCCATCTTCAATTTTTAAGAACGCACGGGTCCGTTCGTAATATTGGTCTACATGAAGCGGTTCAAATATCTTCCCATGCGGTATAATGTCGATAATCCGTTCATGAGTTTTAAGAAATCTTTGTATGTCTGGAACCAAGGACGCATGGTTTGAATTTCCCAGGATGATGTCTGCTTCCCGGAGGCCGGCAGATTCTTTTGGAAATGCCTGAGGCATACAGCCTGTCAGTACAACCACAGCATTTGGGTTTTCCCGGTGTGCGCGTCGCACTGCCTGGCGGACTTTTCCATTGCTTGTTGCAGTTACGGTGCATGAGTTAATTACAATGATATCGCAGTCGGAGTCGTCGCTACAGACTTTGCAGCCGGCTGCGGCCAGTTCACTCATCATAGCCTGGGATTCATATTGGTTGACTTTGCAGCCAAGGGTAAAAACAGTCGCTTTCATTTGTTCACCTTTCATAAAGTCTTAATAGATTACTTGATAATATTGAAAAATCTATGGTTAAAATATACATTGACGGAAGGCATAAAAAGCATTATCCTTTGTTAAACTGACATATTCGTTCTATGGAGGGATTTGTGTATGTTTACATCGGATGTTTTTCTTCCAAATATTGATGCTGTGAAGAAATTTGTTATCTTAACCAATAAATACACTTTTCCGGTTAACCTAGCAACGGACAAGTATAAGATTGATGCAAAATCCATTATGGGGATTTTTAGTCTGGACCTTTCTAAGCCACTGCGTCTTGAGGTTGATGACACAAAGATTGATAAGAATGAAATGAATGAATTTGCACAGCAACTCCAGCAGTTTCACGGCGCAAGTGAAAATGCCGTTAGAAAAGCATAAGCAACAAATCGATTTTTTTAATCCGGCTTCGGCCGGATTTTTTTATGTCATATCATACTTTTGTGCCAGAATACTCCACCTCTGAAAAAAGTTATCGTTTTCTTTTTTCCTCTCAGCAAGCTGATTAGAAAGATCCAGTGTCTTTTCATAGTTGCAGGCAGTCTCAGGAGAATTCAGGGCACCTTCAATCGATTTAATCTCATTTTCAGTTTCTTCAATACGTCTTTCCAGACGTCTCATCTCAGCTTTCTCCTTGCGCACGGCAGCTTCCTGCTGTTTGCGCTTCTGGTACTCAAATTTTCCCCTGGATGCTTCCTTCCCTGTTTCCGTGGGAGCCTTTCTCATTTTAACCGTCTCGGCGTAGCTGTCATAGTTGCCATGGAAGAGCTCTGTCCCTTCTGGACCGAGAAAGTAAATTTTGTCAGCAAGACTGTTAATAAGATATCGGTCATGCGAAACAATCAACAGCGTACCTTCATAGCTGCGGAGGGCACTTTCCAATGCCTCGCAGGCGGGAATATCCAAGTGGTTAGTTGGCTCATCAAGCAAAAGAAAGTTATTCTTTGAAAGCATCAGCCGCAACAAAAGGACACGGGCGCGCTCCCCGCCGCTTAAAGCGGAAACCGGCTTAAATACATCGTCCCCTTGAAAGAGAAAAACAGCAAGGGCCGAACGAACTTCTGTTTGCGTCATTTTGGGGTAATAGTCCCAGATTTCATCAATAACCATCTTATCATTTCGGAGCCCGGTCTGAAGCTGGTCATAATATCCAATGGAAATCCCAGTGCCAAAGCGGACGAAACCTTCGGCTGGAGTATTTTGCCCCAGCAACGCTTTTATCAGGGAAGTTTTTCCGCATCCGTTTGGACCAAGCAGGAAAACACGTTCCTGACGGTGAATCTCAAGATTTGCGTGCTCAAAAATCCGCCTGCCGCTGAATTCCAATGCAAGGTCGTTTACCAAAAGCACATCATTTCCACTGCGCTGATTGATGCCAAACCGGAAGTGCATTGTCTTTTCCTGTTTATCCGGCTTTTCCAGAGTCGCTTTTAAACGGTCGGCAGCTTTTGTCTTACTGGCAATCGTTACGTAATTATGTGCTTGATTCCAGCGGCGCTGCTGTTCAATAATTCCATCAATATGGCGAATTTCACGCTGTGTATTTTCGTATTTACGTGCTGCCGCGAGGTCCTGCTCTTTTTTCTGGCCTAAATAGGCAGAATAATTTCCTGGAAATATTTTCAGTTTGTGGTTTTTTAACTCGAATGTCCGATTTGTAATGCGATCCAAAAAGTAGCGATCATGTGAAATAACAAGGTAAGCACCGCCAAAGGAACGGAGAAAATCTTCCAGCCATTCTACAGAAGAAATATCGAGATGGTTTGTTGGTTCATCCAAAAGCAAAAGGTTAGCCCCGCTCAGAAGCAGTTTCGCAAGCTGTAGTTTTGCACGCTGGCCCCCGCTCAGTTTGCCAACCGGTGTCATAATTCCGTCTTTTGGGAAACCAAGCCCTTCCATTGTGGATTTTGCACGGCTGCGGAAAGTTAATCCGCCGTCTACATTATACCGCTCTGTCAAATACGCCTGACGCTCAATCAGAACGTCGGGATGCTTTGGCTTTTTTAAAAGGGTATGGGAAATTCCCTCCAGTTCCTGCTCTACATCAATAAGCGGACGGAAAACAGTTAGCACTTCATCGTAGGCGCTTCGTTCCAGGTTCCGGCAGACGTGCTGCTCCATATATCCAAGTTTTGTCTTGCTGGCGCAGTTGACTGTTCCGGAATCGGCGGAAAGTTCCCCTGTTAATATTTTAAAAAGTGTCGTTTTGCCTGAACCATTGCTTCCAATCAGGCCAGTGCGGTCATTTTCCCGCACTTCAAAGGAAATATTCTCAAGGACAGACGCTGTCCCATAAGATTTGCATAAATTGCCGGCACTCAGAAAAGACATGTACCGTTACCCCTAATCAATATGTAACATGCGAAGCAGCAGAGAAAGCTGCTCCGCTGAAATTCTCCTGTTATTATACCGAAACTTTTCGCTGAAATCAAGCGTACTGCTTTTACAGAAATTGCTTGAGCTGGTCAATATTCTGTTCCTCACCGTGGATATAATCTTCCGCAAAGCGCCTTGCCTTTGTGTCACAGTCCGGTGTGTGGTTCATCGTCTGTGTCATTTTCACAATTCCAATTGTTGTCCCACGCACCATCATTTCCGCGATATGCTGAGGATCATGCTGTAGAAACGTGTGCATTTTAACTGCGCTGCGAAGCATATGCTGCACACCGTTACTAACTCCAGCCGGCTGTTGGCCTTCGGATTTCATCATCGCACGGGATTTTTCCATCAGATTAATATAATTTTCATCCTGTTTCCGGATCTGGTTGCGCAGCTTTTTTCCGTCTGTCCGGGGAAGAATAATTTCCGAGGCCTCCATGCCCATCTTTGAAATGTTAAATAGTGCATTTAAAAGTTTTATTCTGTCATTTTTTCTATTCCTATTCACCTTTCAAGCCTCCTTGACTAGGTCAGGACCTGTTATATTTTTACCCAATTCAATCCGTTTAAAAATGTGTTTATCCGTCAGTTTCTGGAATTTATTTAATTCCGTTCTGGACAATGAAAAAGTGCAGGAATATAATGAATCAAAAGGGGTGACTGAATGCAGTCGGCAATATCAACAGCCTGCCTTTATCCGATGCTTTTGGAGAAATCATTTGTCACACTTGTTTCCATGGGGTTCCGCACTTTTGAAGTTTTCATCAATACTTTTAGCGAACTGAGGGAAAGCTATCTGAAACTGATAAAAAAAGCCGCAGATGAAAGCGGAAGTTCGTTCTATTCTGTCCATCCTTTTACATCCGGTTATGAAAATCTTTTACTCTTCTCAGAATATAAGCGCCGTTTTACTGACAGCATGGACTTTTATAAAAACTACTTAAATGCCTGTAACCTTCTTGGTGCTCATATTCTGGTTCTGCATGGACGAAGAAGTGACCGTTCCAGTATTTCAGATGAAGAATTCTTTGAGCGCTATCTTTGCCTATATGAGCTGGGACGTGAATTTGGGGTGACGGTTGCACAGGAAAATGTCAGTAAGTTTTGCAGCGAAACCCCTGGATTTATCAGAAAAATGCGAGTGGCCTGCGGAAATCAGTGTGCTTTTGTGCTGGATATCAAGCAGGCGGTAAGGGCCGAAGAAAATCCGTGTGAGATGTGTGATGCAATGGGCAGCAAAATCTGTCAGGTTCATCTCAATGATAATGACAGCAGTTCAGACTGCCTTCTGCCGGGGGCCGGGACAATGGATTACCGGCAGCTGATTTCCAAACTGAAACAGTATGGCTATCACGGTTGCCTTACGATTGAAGTTTACCGGAAGAGTTTCGGAAAACTGGAAGAATTGCTGGATGCCGGGAGGGTGGTTGCCGGGTTAGCCAGCCTTTAAAACTGACAACAGCTACTTGATGTTGCAGCAAGATTATGTTATGATTATCCAAAAGCGTCAAAAGGGATGAGACAAATGAAATGCCCATACTGTGGCTATCCGGAGAGCAAAGTGATTGATTCCCGCCCGACCGATGAGGGGGAGCGTATCCGCAGACGCAGGGAATGCCTGAAATGTGCGAAACGTTTTACTACCTATGAAGTCGTTGAAACTGTCCCAATTATCGTTATAAAAAAGGACAAATCCCGCGAAGCTTTTGATCGCAACAAACTGCTGAATGGCCTTTTGCGTGCCTGCGAAAAGCGTCCGGTGTCCATTGAAACACTGGAGAAAATTGTAGATGAGATTGAAAATATGCTCCAGAACTCTCTGGATCGGGAAGTCCCATCCAGTTTGATTGGACAGTATGCAATGGAAAAGCTAAAAAATGTCGATGAGGTTGCTTATGTGCGGTTTGCCTCGGTTTACAGGCAGTTTAAGGATATCAATACCTTCATGGATGAGCTGAACCGCATGATAAAGAGTAAAAAAGAATAATACTGCTTTCAGCCGCCTAGCTTTTTTCATTCGGCGGCTGTTCTGTTGTCTAAAGCACTGCATTTTTTTCCGAAAGCTCTAAGCTTTGTATATAAACGAAAAAAGCCGGGAAATTTGCTTTCATGTTATAAAATTGCAAAAATTTCAGGGAAGCCCTCCTTCTGAAGCCGAAACGCTTTACTTTAAAGGGCTCTTATTGTAAAATAAAAGAAATCAGACGGGAGTGTTGAATTTGCAGCCAAAATATAAACGTGTTTTACTCAAACTCAGCGGGGAAAGTCTTGCCGGAAAAGAATCACATGGCATTGATTTTGCGACCGTTCTGAAAATTTGTGAACCAATTAAAGATTGCGTCGATTTGGGAGTTCAGATTGCCATTGTTGTAGGCGGTGGGAATTTCTGGCGCGGGCGTTCTGGAGGGAATATGGATCGAACGCGGGCCGACCACATGGGGATGCTGGCAACTACAATCAATGCGTTAGGTGTTGCAGATGCTTTGGAGCAGCTTGGGCTTACCGTACGTGTTCAAACTGCCATTGAAATGCGGCAGATTGCGGAGCCTTATATCAGGAGCAAAGCGGTCCGGCATCTGGAAAAAGGGAGAGTCGTCGTTTTTGGCTGTGGGACTGGCAATCCGTTTTTTTCGACTGACACCGCTGCAGCCTTGCGTGCAGCTGAAATTGAAGCTGATATTATTCTTAAGGCAACAATGGTTGACGGAGTAT
>ENA-UOOK01000009-UOOK01000009.1-fermentation-metagenome-genome-assembly--contig:-NODE-9-length-180332-cov-6.785874_pt1 | contig 180332 bp, 157 predicted proteins | sample MGYA00245777_ERZ724023 | MGnify/ENA primary metagenome ERZ724023 (study PRJEB28704, sample SAMN03018312) | fermentation metagenome | biome: anthropogenic terrestrial biome; feature: soil; material... | reverse complement strand
TTTCGTTCAAAGCGGGTGCAAAGATAGAGATTTTATATAGCGTTCCAAACTTTTGTCGCAAAACTTTATTTCAATATTTGTTAAAGTTTGTAAGCAACTTGCCGCTACCCTGATACTAGTGCATGACTATCAGGCCAAAGCACGCCTCAAGCTATTCTTCATAATTTTCACAAAAAAGAAGATGAAGTGAAAATATTAATCTTTCCTTGTCCATATCCTTAATTCCGCTCTAAATACTTACATTTGAAATGCCGGTGTTTGGCAGAAATTTTCAGAATTAAAAGTGGGAAACATGAACTTCGAGAAAAGATTTAAAAATCACGCTCTCATACTTCTATTATTTGCTGTCGGCCTGGGGTTTAACGCCTGCGACGACAATAATGATAAGCCCAAGCCCGGGCTTAGTGATATAAATAAGTTCATCTACGATAATATGAACGTTTTATATTACTGGAATGAAGAAATGCCCAATATAGATTATAGAAAAGAAGGCGATTCAAAGGAATATTTTGAAAAGTTACTGAAAAAGCCCGACGACCGTTGGTCTTTTATTACCGATAATATAAAAGAGCTGGAGGATTACTTTGCCGGAATAGTAAAGAGCCCCGGTTATTCGATTCAACTTTATTACCTGGAGGAGGGTTCAAATCAGGTTGTGGCGATTGTTGAGTTCGTCTATCGTGATTCACCGGCCGAGGAAGCGGGATTGCAACGCGGGGATATTATATATAAAATTAATGGCGAAGAATTGAACGACAAGAACTATATTTCTCTGCTTTCACTTGAAAGCAAGACAATTACCCTGGCTCAAATATCACAAGGCGATGTTATAGAGCTTTCTCCGACAGTAGTGGTCAAGGATCTCGAAGATTTGAAACAGCACCCCATAGTTGCTACATCCATTATCGATAATGGTGGAAGCAAGATAGCTTATCTGGCATACACCTCGTTTATAGCCGGCTACGACGATGAGCTTGCCGATGTTTTCAGGGAATTTAAGGCCGAAGGGGTAAAAGAATTAGTACTCGATTTGCGCTACAATAGTGGGGGCTCAGTGAGCAGTGCGCACAAACTGGTAAATATGATTGTTCCGGCCTCTGAAAATGGGAAGCCCTTTATTAATGAGCGATACAACAGCGTTTTATCCGAACTTGACGCCACTCTCAAGTTTAATATTGAGGAAGAGACGAATCTTAATCTGCAACGGCTTTACGTTTTAACAACGGAGAGAACAGCCTCTGCCAGTGAGATGGTAATATACGGGCTGGCACCCTACATGGAAGTAATTCAAATAGGCGCCACAACCCACGGCAAGTATTATGCTTCAGTAACCTGGACAGACAACAACCTGGAGCCCGAAAAGCGAAGACATCAATGGGCCATTCAACCCATAATTATTAAATCTGAAAACGTTGATAACAGCATAGATTACAGCAAAGGACTAGCTCCCGACTACGAACTGCGTGATAACAACTATAATAGTGATCTGGGCGATGAAGATGAATATTTTTTAGCTGCGGCTATATCCTTGATAAAGGGGGAAACTTTTGAAGCTATCAGCTTAAAATCGGCACCCGGGGAGGGTTTTTCCAATCCTTTGAGGGGCTTCAGGGAAAAGATTGACCCTCTGCATGGAACGATGTGGGTGGAAAATAGCATACCGTGATATTAGCAAAATAGCTTGTTGCAAACCCTAAAAAACAAGCTTTGACAGACAAGAGACCGCTTACTGATAACAGCTTACAGTCTGTCTCTTATCTTTTTAAAGAATTTTGAGGCGAAGATAAAGTCGTTGAGTTCCTTGTTATCGCTATGCATAATATCTTCATTTGAGCCCTCCCAATACTTTGCTCCATTATAGATAAAGATAATATTCTCGCCGATGGCAAGCACCGAGTTCATATCATGAGTATTGATAATAGTTGTCATATCATACTCACGTGTGATCTCCTGGATAAGCTCGTCGATTACGATGGCAGTCTTTGGATCCAGACCCGAGTTGGGTTCATCGCAAAAAAGATAACGCGGGTTAAGCGCTATTGCCCTTGCAATAGCAACGCGTTTCTGCATACCTCCGCTAATCTCTGAAGGCAGAAGATTATTGACGTTTTCCAGATTAACTCTTTTCAGACAAAAATTAGCTCTCTCGCGCCTCTCCTCCATGCTTTTGTTGGTAAACATATCGAGCGGAAATCGAACATTTTCTTCTACGTTCATCGAATCAAAAAGAGCCGAGCCCTGGAAAAGCATCCCAATTTCTTTGCGTATTTCGCCCTTCTGGTCGCTCGACATTGCAGTAAAATTCCGTGAATCGTACATCACAGAGCCGGAATCGGGCTTATGCAAGCCAACGAGCGACTTAAGCAGGACGGTTTTCCCCGAGCCACTTTGCCCAATAATAAGATTAGTGCAGCCTGTTTTAAAGCTTGCATTGATATCTTTCAGCACTATCTTATTATCAAATGACTTATTTATATTTATCGCCTCTATCATGCCAGCATCAGTTGAGTCAAAACTAAATTAAACAATAAAATCTGGATACTGCTAACAACAACAGCCTTAGTGCTGCTTTGTCCAACCTCCAGGGAGCCGCCGTTTGTGTAATATCCCCAATAGCCGGCTATGGTCGTTATCAGAAAGGCAAAAACCACCGACTTAATTAGGGAGTAAAGTATGTAAAACGGTACAAAAGCATATTGCAGCCCGTAAACGAAGTCTGCCGAAGTAACCTCACCGGCAACCACTCCTGCGAGCCATCCGCCAATAATGCCAACACCCATACTAATAATTACCAAAATAGGCATCATAAGTATCATCCCGACTACTTTGGGCAGCACCAGGAAGTTGGCTGAATTTATGCCCATCACGTCAAGCACATCGATTTGCTCGGTCACCCTCATCGTTCCAATTTGAGAGGCTATATGAGAGCCCACCTTTCCTGCAAGAATCAGCGAAACCATAGTGCTCGAAAACTCCAGCAGCATAGTATCGCGTGCACCTACTCCCAGGGTATATTTAGGGATAATGGGAATCTCAAGGTTATATGCAAGTTGCAAGGTTATAACAGCCCCCATAAAAAATGAGATAATTACAACAATCCCAACAGAGCTAAGTCCCAGAGCCTCCATCTCTTTTCCTATCTGTGAAAAAAATATACGGTGCTTTTCGGGGCGCCTGAACACATCCTTCACGAATATGGCATAACGTCCCAAATGGTATAGAAAGTTCATAATGTAAATTTTAATAAACGAAGACCCAAAATACAAAGTGGCACTTTTCCGGTAATTGACCTCACAAAAATACCATCCTCAGCACAAATATTCGTATTTTCGTGCTACAAATAAAATTTCACGAGCCGTAAAAGTCCGAATAATTTTTACCATAACGAAAAATCAGCATAAAAATGAAGAACAACACTTATTGTGTAATCATGGCAGGGGGCATAGGCAGCAGGTTTTGGCCCTTAAGTAAAAGTTCCACGCCTAAGCAGTTCCTGGATATTTTAGGAACAGGCAAAAGTTTATTAAGGCAGACATTTGAACGTTTCAGCTCCCTTTGTCCCATAGAGAACTTTTTGATTGTCACGAGTGCCGAGTATTCGGCAAAAGTGCTGGAGCAATTGCCGGAGATATCAGACGAACAGATTTTGAAGGAACCATTCCGTCGCAATACGGCACCATGCATAGCTTATGCCAACGCATGGATTCGCAGCAAGACCAAAAATGCCAATATCGTAGTTAGCCCGGCCGACCACCTTATAATTGATGAAAAGGCTTTTATTGACTCTATCAACAAGGGATTAGACTTTGTATCATCCAATAAATCTCTTCTCACCTTGGGTATCAAGCCTCACCGTCCCGAAACGGGCTATGGCTACATTCAAACTACCAATGAGCTTGAGCCGGGATATCCCTCATTTTATAAGGTAAAAACCTTCACCGAGAAGCCAAATGCCGAGCTTGCCAGGGTGTTTTTCGAGAGTGGTGAGTTTTTCTGGAACAGCGGTATTTTTATATGGACGCTCGATGCAATTGACAAGGCTTTTTCGGCAAACCTCCCTGAAGTACAATCTCTCTTTAAAAAACTAGATCGCGAGATAGGCACTCCAAACGAAGCTTCTAAATTACAGGAAGTCTATATTGATTGTGAGAATATATCTATCGACTACGGCGTGATGGAGAAAGCCTCCAACGTGTACGTGCAAACAGTGAGCTTCGGATGGTCTGATTTGGGTACCTGGTCATCTCTGTATGAATATTCCGGTCAGGACAAAGAGAGCAACGCTGTAATTGGCGGCAAGGTGCTTCTTTACGACACTGACAAAAGCATCATAAACGTACCACATGACAAAGTAGCAGTTATCCAGGGCTTAAGTGATTATATAGTTGTTGACTCCGGAGATGCGCTTCTTATCTGCCCAAAAAACAACGAACAACAGCTAAGGCAGTTTACCAACGATATTAAGACTGAGTTTGGAGATTCTGTGTTGTAATTGAAGCTGGAGCTTGAAAGCAAATAACTAAGCTCTGATAAGTCAGGTGCCTCTAATAAAAAACCGAAAAGCTTCAGGGCTTTCCGGTTTTTTTATGCTTACAAGCTGAGAAATACAGATATTTTTTAGAATTCCCAAAGGTCGTGTTCGAAATTGAAAATTTCGTTTTTAATACGCTCTGACTCAAGCATTGCCTCTATGCCAACAGCGTAACTTTCGATACCGCGATTGTCATACATATTAGTTTCCTGAACTATATAGCTGCCGAAAAAGCGTTTAGTAAAAATGTCGTCATACGAACGGCGCTGCGCGTCATTAGTGGCATTAAACACTTCATGTCTGGCAAATAAATCTCTGGCCTCAGGATAGTTAATCCAAAAAGTCTGAGTCTTAAAGACTTCACCCGAATCGTCAGTATATTCGCGAATAGGACAAATGCCTAAAATACGAACATCCAAACGAGAGTAGTTCCTATCGAAAAACCATACTTCCTTTACCATAATCTGCTTCACCTCTTCCACCCTAACATCCCTGGTAACCTCAACTTCTTCATAAAGGTTAGTCTCCGGGTTAAACACCTCGGTAACTGAAGTAGTGGCTCCCATAGCTTCATTTACAGCTTCATAATTAATAGGAATGGTAAATTCGTCATTAGCCTTTGAATAAACAGGAAGGCCTTCATGTTGAATACCGTAAAGCAAAAGACTAATTAAGCTATAGCGATCGTCCTTTCTTGAAATAGGATAATACATGGGCAGGTTAATCTTTTCTCTAAGGTCGATAATACGCCAAACCCGCTTTGACCACAAAATATCAGCCTCGCGAAGCGAAGGATAAGGAACCGGTTTCTTGTTACGTATATGTTCCTTTTCAAAAATATTATCCACAGGTTGGTTATCTCGTTGTGCGCTCGCCTCAAAAGTTGAAATAAAAGCGCCAACAACCAACAAGCTTAATAAATAAAATATCTGCTTTCTCATTGTTGCATTTATTAAAATATTTCTATCTCCTAACTCCTCTTAATCAACAACCAGGGTAATGGTTCCTAAGGCGCGACGACGCCCGTCAGGACCTGAAGCCTGAATGTCTTGAATAAATACTCTCTGCCCGCGATTTGCTCCTCGCATTAGCTCTTTCTGCTCCTCTGTAAACAGGTTATTGTTTGATTTGTAATCAACAATGTAACCATTTCGAATAACTGCTACAGAAAACCCGGTTACTTTAAATTGAAGGTCAAACTCAAAATCTTCCATATCAGCAACCACACCCAACTGAGCCGTTAAAATTGCTTTAGGAATAGTACCATCCCTCTGATTATTAACCTTAGCTACCGGATCGGGCACCCTCCTTATACGGAAAGATTTGCGTCCAAGGTTGCGGTCATTTCCATTAACATTTGCCGAAACCGAAATTACGGACTCTCTTCCGGCCGACCCGTTGGTAGGCTGAACAATATATCCTGCACCTCTTCTGGTGATTTTGCCATTGGTAATGCTGACACGAAGGTTCTCGCTGGGAATCCCGGGCACTGAGATCTCTACGGGATTCTCTACTCCTTCATAAAAGACATTCATTTTGGTAGGTGAAATCACTACGTTAGGCGAAGAGACCATGTACTGACCTTTTATAGGAAAATGACGGTCTGAACCATCAGGACCTTTTATAAGCACATCACCTTCCCATGATTTCTCCCCTACTGTTGTCGCCGGAACTCGGTAAATACCTCTTCCGCTTACAGTCTCCAACTCCCGTCCGTTAATGGTAACTACAGGAGGCTGGGTAGTGTCGCGGCCTGCTACCATAATTTCAGCGTAATAATCTTCACCCTGGATAACGTAGTCCGACCTCTGCATAACCAAAGCCTCGATAGCATTAAACTTAAAGGCATCCTCGTCGATTGCTATAAAGAGTCTGTTAACTACATCTGATTCCATATTACGAACATCAGTTTGAATCTGACTCAATATGGCCATCGAAGCAGCCAAAGGAAGGTATTCAAACTTCTCACTTTCCCAGGATCTGTTGTCTGAAATGTCGGGATGAGGCTCAGTTGAAAGAACTACATCCAGATTAGCTTTAAAATCAGGATCCTCAACATGGCTTTTTAGTAACTCACGATAGGCATTTATCATATCCTTAAACTCCTTGCTGCGTCGCCCTCCATTCTCAGTAATCATCAACTGAGCTGCAATATCCTGGTTGCTAACAGATTCATAGCCTCCGTTAGGGTCAGGTGTAGCCTCCGGGCCGTCAGCTGTTCTAACAAAGAGATATTTTAAACTATCAATATGAGCTACAAGCTCGTCAGCCTTTAGTTTGATTTCATTACTCTTAACGAGGTTAGCTTCCACCTTGTTAGGGTTTGAAGCATAAGCCTGAGCAAAACCCTCATAAAGGGAAGTGTTCTTTTTTTCTACCGACTCTTTTGCCTGTAAAATACTCCTGTCAACCAGAAGAAAGGCATTTAATAATTCACCTGATACGTTAAGTGCTAGCATGGCAGTAAGCATGAGATACATCATGCCAATCATTCTTTGCCGCGGCGTTTCAGGACAGTTTCCACCAGACATACGCTATCTTTCTTTAGGTTTCTGATTGATTTTTTTACTTGCCACCAACACTCATGGCACTCAACATATTACCATAAATAGTATTCAACTCGCCAAGTGTCTTAGACAAGTTTGCAACCTCTTGCTTATATAACACAGTATCAGAAACAGATTGATTAAGGTGTTGGCTTATTTCGCCCAGACTCTTAGATAACTCTTGAGAGGAACCAACCTGAGCATTAATACTTGCTAGTTGCAACTCATAAGCAGAGTTGATGGAAGAAAGTTTCTGATTGGCTGCTGCCAGCCCTTCAGTATATTTTTGTCCGTCGGCAGCTACCTTGCTAACCTGTTGAGTCATTGACTGACCCAATGATTCGTAGGTCTTAACAAGAGTTTCTCCTGAATTTTTCAAAGTTTCCACAAAGTCACTGCCTGTTTTTGACAGATTGTCAGAAAATTTAGCTCCGCTGTCTGCAACAACTTTGGCAGTTGAAGTATAACTGCTTGCTAAAGCCTCGGCAGACTGCCCTAAATTAGTCTGCACTGTTGATAGGTTTCCGACACTATTGGCTGCTGATTTCATTGTTTGAAGATAAGCCTCGGTGGCTAAGCTTGCATCACTCAGCTGCGACAGGTTGCTTGCCGTGGCTGACAATTTCTTTATCCCATCACCCAGCTTCTCGACAGTAGAAACATCAATGGTGCCTGTTTGGATTAATGCAGCCAGTTCGCTGCCTCCTCCTCCGCCACCCTGACTTCTCTCACGAGGTTCAAGACCCACAAGCTCAGGATAAACCAAACTCCAATCCGGCATTTCATGTGGTGGCTCGAAAGCTGACAGAAAGAAAATTATCGATTCAGCTCCTAAGCCTATCATTAACATTATACTGGCACCTTCAAGGTGAAGAATTTTAAATAAGGCTCCAAGTATAGCCAGGGCAGCACCCCATCCGTACACTTTTGCCATTATCTTCTTGTAGGCAGGACTATTAAAAAAACCTCTTCCGCTCATAACAATTCTTTTTTTGTGTGGGCTAATAAGTTATTAATTTCCAATATAATCACGGATGCAACGGAATCCAATATACGATTTGGCCGAATCCTGATACTCATAAGTACGAGTACTGTTTTGCAAAAAGAATGCAATATCTTTCCATGAGCCTCCGCGAATTACTTTACGTTTCATAACGTGGTGATCGCCCGGAAGAGCATTGTATTTGTAAGTAGGACTTATGTCATGCATAAAGTTGTATGAGGATTCATCAAAAGCACTTGATGTCCATTCGGCAACATTACCTGCCATATCATACAAACCATAATCATTCGGATGAAACGATGCCACATTCATGGAATACATACCACCGTCATCGCCATAACGACCTCTGAGCGGCTTGAAGTTAGCTAAGAAACATCCCTTGTCGTTACGTGTATATAATCCTCCCCAAGGATAGACGTTTTGATTAAGACCGCCACGGGCAGCATACTCCCACTCTGCTTCGCTGGGCAAGCGATAAGCCATAACTTCAGGTTGCCTTTTTGAGCGCAGGAAGTTGTTTAAAAGCTGTGTACGCCATATACAGAAAGCTGTAGCCTGTTTCCAGGTCACGCCCACCACGGGATATTCATCAAATCCGGCATGCCAGAAGTACATCTCTGTCCATGGTTCGTTGAATGAATAGGTAAAATCAGCTATCCAGACCAGGGTATCGGGATATACATTAACGCGATCTTTAAGGATAAAAGCAGAACGGTCGTTTATGGGAATACGTTCTCCGAATTGATTAAATACTTCGCCTTCATACGAGTTTGTCTCGTAATTATAACGATTAGTACGCTTGGCAGCCTGCTGCAAATCAACCCATTCATAGTCATAATTCAACTTGCGGGCATCAATATGCTTCTGGCGGAAGAAACGCTCGCCCTCAGAAAGATAAAGCTCGTCTAAGATCTCGGCATATTCTTCATTGTCCCACTCAAGTCGGGCTCTCCAATCAAGAAAGGGAGGATCAATAGGATTACCGAACTTATCTTCAGAGATAAGAAACTCCTCAAATTGTTCACCTAGCATTCGCCGGGCTATACTGTCGCGAACCCAACCCACAAATTGGCGATACTCGCTATTTGTGATTTCTGTTTCGTCCATCCAAAATGAAGGAATAGAAACTGTTCGAGTTTGAGTAGTCATTGAGTTGGTCACATCCTGATCATTCAAACCCATGTTAAAACTCCCTTGAGGAATAAACAACATTCCAAATGGGTCAGGTTCGTAGAACGAGGCTTTTCGTGAAACCCCCACAAGTTCACCGTTACCGGACTTTCCACAGCCGGATAAAATCGTGAGTAAAACGATACTTAGGGCAAGTACTTTCTTCATAACTTTCGAATATTCTTAATCAGTACTATAAAACTCATTTTTATCTTCTTTTATAAAAAACGCACACTTTTATATCTCTTATCTCTCTTTTCCAGGGAGAGATCAAACGTGTATCCCAGCATTATCTCATGAGCGCCGCCTCTGGCGACCTTGCTCAATCCTGAGGTTGAGATGTCATAACAATATCCTACCCTCAACCCGTTATTCATTTCAAATCCGGCCATCACTGCAAAGGCATCTTCCAATCTGTAGCTTAGCCCGGCCCAATACTTTTCGCGCAGATAAACATTCACATTAAAATCGAACTGCCACAAGGTGCCTGCCTTTTTAATCAAAACTGATGGCCTCAAATCGATAGGGTTTTCGACCATGCGATGCAAATATCCGGCTGTGAAAAAAAAAGAACGTGGGATATATACGTCTATCTGTTCATTAAAGTTTTGTTTTGGCTCAAATAAATGTAAAATAGATATTCCCGCATAGAAATCCGGATGGATATAACTCACGCCAAATCCGGCATCCGGGGCAATATCAGTTTCTTTTGTATTTGATGCTGCCGGGTCGGTATCATTATGATAACTACTGTCGGATGGTTTAAAAACCAATTTTGTGCCATCATAAACCTCATTTACTATCCCAACACTTAAGCCGATGCCCAATATTCCTTCATCTAAAAAATAATGTCTGGCAATAAGCCCGTTAATAGTAAGCTTGTTACTAAATCCGGCTACATCATTCATTATTGTCAATCCTACAGCGCTTCGGCTTCCCAATATATTTGTTGCCATATCGCCTCCAACAACCGTTGTTCTTGGGGCTCCTTCAACTCCAACCAACTGACTTCTATCTATTGCCGAAAGGTTAACTCTACCTGAGCTTCCGGCAAATGCAGGGTTGAGAGCCGTTTTGTTAAACATATTCTGGCTAAACTGCGGTTCATACTGTGCTAAAACAGCAGTATTTGTGCAAAATAAAACAAAAAAAGCACAAGTTCCAGAACAAAGCAATCTAAATAACGAAAATAATCTTTTATTTTCGTGCTCACCGGCCTTGCAAAAGCCTTTCCCCGACTGAGAATGATGCAGCTCTAAATAGCATTTGTTCCTAAACATAAAAACTAAGGCCATATACTAAAATTGAACTTTAAAGGTTACATTATCCCCCCTCACCATTACTCGTTTTTTTCTATATTTTTTGTCTCACTGTGCTTCCTGAATAATCTCCACCACTTTGCCGGAATCTCGTTACGAGAAGCCATCCTGTAGTCGTCGCGGCTACATGCCACCCACCTTTGCCCTTCTTGCTGCGGAGCCTTCATCCACCAGCGATCATTCTCGATGTTGCGGCAAAAACTTAAAACCTCGTCCAGCCCTTCCACAGGCACCAAATACTGCCTGTACCTGCCTGACTCTTCATCGGGATAATCATGCGCCCGTCCCAAGAATCCGTCGAGGAAATGCCAAAGCATCTGGGCGGCAAGCATCTCGTTACTTTCGGCATTCTCATCTAAATACACATCAAAAATCCCGGTTACCGCAACTCTTTCACTTATACCGGCATACCTAAGAATCCGACAGATATCAAAAGGCTCAATTCCATGCTTGCTAATCAGGTCGGAGCCAAACTGGGGCTGATTCTTTATCATCCTGAAATCTATACTAACAGCCTGCGCGTCTCTAAGCAAAGTTTCGCTATTGCGAATATTGTCTCCTCTTAAATCTCCCAGCCTCTGCATCTCATAGTGACGCGAATCCAGAAACCTGCGTTGACTATCTGAGCATAGATAAGCCTGAGTGCCAAAAACTACCAAATCTTCAAGCTTAGAGCCCAATTCGTTAATCAGATAACTTAACCAGCTGCGTGAAGAAAAATCTTCACTATTCACGTCAATATCGAGCACTGCATCTCCAACAGCCAAATTAATAGTCCCCTCTTTTCTCACCTCGAGCAAGCCTTTAGCCATGGGAAGTGTCAAATCCTGACTTCCTCCGATAACTAATACCGCGATATTGCGACGGACAAACCAACTAACAGCTTCCTGCAAAGCTCGATATCTATCGTTTAGGCTATTGCCCCTTATGTTGCCTGCATCGCCTATCTGCAGCCCCTCCGACAATGAACTTAGGGCATAGAGATAATGGCGAATTTTGTCAGGCGCTTTATCACATGCTTTGTTGTCAACTGAGTTTCTCGCCTCAGAAGCACCGATTATTACAACTTTAAAAGTCGCATTCGTAAACCAATCACTCTGACCCTTGTAAAAACTAACACAAGCATTCAATCTTTCATCACCCGACAAGCCGGGAATAGTCGCTATATGGCCTTTATATGGTTCAAAGTAGTGATTCACAATATCAACAATTACTTCTTACGCGCTTTAACAGTCTTCTTTTGCTTTGCAGGACTCTTAGCAGCACTCGTTTTTGCTTTACCGCCAGTCGTTGCCGATTTTTTCGCTGCAGACGAGGACTTCTTAGCAGAGCTTCCTGCCCGCTTCTTAATCGGGCCATTGGCAGCTGCCTGACTAATCAAGTTCCTGCAATCATCAAGAGACAATGAAGACGCCTCAGTGTCTTTTGGTATTTTATAGTTAACACTATTAAATCTTATGTATGGACCCCATCTCCCGTTCAAAATCTGAAGATCGGGCTCTTCTTCAAACGACTTAATAATCTTATTATTGTCTTTCTCCCTCTTTTCTTCAATTAATTCTATGGCCCTGTCAAGGTTTATTTCCAAAGGGTCATCGACTCCTTTCTTCAATGAACAAAACTTACCGTCGTGTCTAACATAAGGTCCAAATCTGCCAACCCCGACAACTACAACTTTGTCTTCATACAAACCAAGATCGCGCGGTAATTCAAAAAGCTTCAAAGCCTCCTCAAGTGTGATTGTCTCGATATGCTGCCCGCGTGTAAGAGCAGCAAACTGAGGTTTTTCGCTTTCATCCGAACCATCTCCCAATTGAGCCATAGGGCCATATCTTCCGATACGCACTGAAACAGGTTTTCCTGATTTCGGGTCAGTTCCCAAAGTTCTCTCGCCACTATTGCGTTCTGATTTCTCGAGCGTCTCTTCTACCTGCTTATGAAAATCTTTATAGAAATTTGCTATTGAGTCATTCCACACCATTTCTCCGGCTGCTATAGTGTCGAATTCTTTTTCTACCCTGGCTGTGAAATCGTAGTTCACAATATTGGGGAAATACTTAACAAGAAAGTCGTTAACAACCATGGCGATATCGGTTGGGAAAAGCTTAGAACGCTCTGCGCCGGCATTTTCGACAAGTGTTTTGGCGGAAATATCTTCTCCTTTTAAGATGATAGAGCGATACTTACGTGGCTGCCCATCCCGGTCTTCCTTAACTACATAGCCTCTTTGCTGAATAGTACTGATAGTTGGGGCGTAGGTAGAGGGTCTGCCAATGCCCAGCTCTTCAAGCTTGCGGACCAGACTGGCCTCAGAATAGCGTGGAGGCTTCAGGGACCAGCGCTCACGGGCTTCTATGCTGTCTCTTTCAAGAGGGTCTCCCGTCTTCATCAAGGGCAGAAATCCGGGAGCATCCTCATCCTCTTTCTCCTGATCGTGAGATTCAATATATACTTTTAAAAATCCATCAAACTGGATTACCTCCCCACTGGCCTGAAAGTATAGCGGAGACCCGCTGATACTAATATTGACATTTGTCTTCTCTATTCTGGCGTCGCTCATTTGCGAAGCAATGGTGCGCTTGTAAATAAGCTCGTATAGCCTTTGCTCTGCAGAAGAACCGGCTACACTATCCTTATTAAGATAGGTCGGACGTATTGCTTCGTGTGCCTCCTGTGCTCCTTTAGTTTTTGTTTTATACTTACGCACCTTTACATACTCAGGCCCCATCTCTTTGTTTATCTGCTCCACAGCCATAGCCACGGCAGTATCTGCCAGATTAACCGAGTCGGTACGCATATAAGTAATCTTTCCGGCTTCGTAGAGCCGCTGGGCAACTGACATAGTCTGTCCAACCGAGAAGCCCAGCTTGCGCGAGGCCTCCTGCTGGAGGGTTGAGGTCGTAAAAGGTGCGGCAGGTGATTTGGTGAGGGGTTTGCGCACAACCTGCTCGACCTTAAAGCTTGCTGAAGAACATAGTTTAAGGAAATCAACAGCCTCCTGCTCAGTTTTAAAGCGCTGATTCAGTTCGGCTTTCACCTCCTGCTTCTTGCCTTCTTCATTAATTAAAAGAAATCGCGCTGTAACCCGAAATGCAGACTCGGATTCGAAACCGAAGATCTCGCGTTCACGTTCAACCAGCAGCCTGACCGCCACCGACTGCACTCTTCCGGCCGAAAGGGAAGGCTTAACCTTTTTCCATAAAACGGGGGATAGCTCAAATCCAACCAGACGATCGAGCACCCGGCGTGCCTGTTGGGCATCTACAAGATTCTTATCGATAGTCCGCGGGTTTTTGATAGCTTTAATTATCGCATCCTTTGTAATCTCATGAAATACTATCCGCTTGGTATTATCGGGCTTCAATTCCAAAACCTCGGCAAGATGCCAGGCTATAGCTTCTCCTTCACGGTCTTCATCGGATGCAAGCCATACGGTATCGGAATTTTTGACCAGACTCTTAAGCTCTTTGACAACCTCTTTCTTATCGGGGGAAATTATATACTGAGGTTCAAAATTTTTGCTCACATCCACTCCAAAATCCTTCTTCGCCAAATCGCGAATATGACCATAACTAGATTTTACTACAAAGTCATCTCCAAGAAATTTTTCTATTGTTTTGGCCTTGGAAGGCGACTCGACAATAACCAGATTCCTCTCCTTATCTTTTACTTTTTGCACCATCTCAACGTAAAATTTTATACCGGAATAGAGAAATTCCGGTCGGCAAATTTATAAAATATTAATTACTATGCAGTAAAAAAAATAAAACCCGCACATTAAGCCATTAGAAACCATTAAAGTCACTAAATAGTTATCTTTATAATTGATATAATAGAATAAAGTCTATAATTTGATAAATTTACCGCCGGATATTCAAACCATTACTTATCTGACAATATGGAAAAGAGCCCTTTAGTAAAAAAGATAGTTAAATATTTGTACGGCATATTTGCTGCAGGTATAGTTCTTCTGATTCTCTTATTTTTTCTGATTTCTAGCGGAGTGCTTGGTTTTATGCCAAGTTTTGAAGAGTTGGAGAATCCCCAAAGCAATCTGGCAACTGAAGTTATCTCATCTGATAATATTTTGCTGGGAAGTTTTTTTCAGGAAAACAGGAGTCGCGTTGAATATAGTGAGATTTCACCCAATGTTATTAACGCGTTAATCTCGACAGAAGACATACGCTTCTACGACCATTCAGGCATTGATGCGCGCGGTCTGATGCGCGTACTTGTTAGAACTGTGCTACTTCAGGAGGAAAGTTCGGGAGGAGGTTCGACCATAACCCAACAATTGGCCAAGCTGCTATTTCACACTCCTGCCAAAAGCAAACTCGAGAGGGTAGTTCAAAAGCTCAAAGAATGGGTTATAGCCGTGAAGCTGGAGCGAAGCTATACCAAGGAAGAGATTTTGACTATGTACCTTAATAAAGCTCCCTTTATATATGATGCATACGGAATAAAATCGGCATCTGCTACCTTCTTTGGCACTTTCCCGGATTCCCTTAAGGTTGAAGAGGCTGCCGTGCTTATCGGGATGCTGAAAAATCCTTCCCTTTACAACCCGGTTCGTCGGCCTGACCTTACACGCGAGCGTCGTAATGTGGTAATGCACCAGATGATGAAAGCCAAGCACCTTAGCAAGCAGGAGTATGACTCACTCAGGCTTTTACCCCTGGATCTTGAATTCAAAAGAACGGACCATATTGGCGGACTTGCCCCCTACTTCAGGGAGTACCTGAGGATGACCCTAACGGCTAAAATGCCGGAACGCTCTGATTATGCCTCATGGCAAAATCAGAAATTTATTGAAGACAGTATTGAATGGAACAACAATCCCCTATTCGGCTGGGTTAATAAAAATCTTAAAGGTGATGGCTCTCGCTATGATATCTATCGCGACGGACTAAAAATCTATACCACAATAGATTCAAAACTACAGAGTTATGCAGAACAGGCTGTTAACAACCACCTGGCCTATGATATCCAGCCCAAATTCTCAAACGAAAAAAGAGGCCGTGCCCGCGCTCCTTACACGAGAGATCTTACTGCCGAGCAGTATGCAAGCATTATACGCCGGGCTATGCAGCAGACCGATCGTTACCGCATACTTAAAAGTGGGGGTATGTCTGAGGATTCCATAAATATAGTTTTTAAAAAGCCCGTGAAAATGCAGGTCTTCTCATATCGTGGAGAAATAGACACCGTGATGAGCCCCCTTGACTCGATACATTATTATAAGACATTTCTTCGCGCTAGTCTGTTTTCAATGGATCCGCTTACGGGACATGTTAAGGCTTACGTGGGAGGGCCAAATTACAAGCACTTTAAATATGACATGGCCACGATGGGTAAAAGACAGGTTGGCTCTACCATAAAGCCCTTCGTTTATACCCTTGCAATGCAGGAAGGGCTAACTCCATGCGATTTGGTTCCAAATGTTCCTCAAACTTTCTATCTGCCTACGGGTCAAACATGGACTCCCCGCAACTCCTCAAATAAGCGGGAAGGCGAAATGGTGTCGCTGAAATGGGGACTTGCCCAATCTAATAACAATATAACAGCCTGGATTATGAAACAATATAACCCTCAGGCTGTAGTGAATATTTGCCGGTCACTGGGAATTAAAAGCCCCATGGATGCTGTGCCCGCGCTAGCGCTCGGGTCGCCGGATTTTACCTTAAATGAAATGGTTTCGGCCTATTCAACCTACGCCAACAAAGGAGTTCACTCCGAGCCACTGTTTGTTACCAGGATAGAAGATCGTTACGGCAACGTAATAGCCACCTTTAACCCCCGAAAGACAGAAGCCATTAATGAGCACAATGCTTACCTGATGTGCAATTTGCTTCAGGGAGTTGTTAACACGGGTACTGCAATACGTTTGCGCTCTAAATATAATCTTCGCGGTAATATAGGAGGGAAAACAGGAACTACCCAGAACAACTCTGATGGTTGGTTTATAGGTCTTACTCCCAATCTGGTTACAGGTGTATGGGTAGGAGGCGAAGAAAGAGACATACACTTCGACAATATTTCACTTGGCCAGGGGGCGAATCTGGCTCTTCCTATATGGGCGCTATATATGACGCCGGCCTATGAAGATAGCACCTTGCCATACTCTCTGGAAGACAATTTTGAGTCTCCGCCAAACTTTAATATCAACTTGTCATGTCCCGATGAGTACATCCCTAAATCGGAAGAGGAGATAGAAATAGAATCAGTTGCAGGTGGTGAGTTCTACTAAGGATAATTGAGAGGCTTGAAGGCTTTATGCAAATAACTGCCGGAAAGCCTCTTCAATTTTTCCCGTTTGAATAACCTTTATATCAAACTTACTGAAATCTATGCCCTTATTGTAGCGGGGAACTACTATTGTTTTAAAACCCAGTTTCTCGGCTTCACTGATACGCTGCTCGATACGGGTAACGGGTCGGATCTCGCCCGACAGACCCACTTCACCCGTCAGGCATACATCCCGCGAGACGGGTAAATCTGTATTAGACGATAGTATTGCACTTACAACGGCCAAATCAATAGCAGGGTCAGTTACCTTTAATCCTCCGGCAATATTGAGAAAGACATCCTTGGCAGCAAGCTTAAAGCCGGCACGCTTTTCGAGAACTGCCAACAGCATGTTTAACCTTCTCAAATCAAAACCGGTAGATGACCTTTGAGGATTACCGTAGGCAGCTGTGCTGGCCAAAGCCTGAACCTCAATCAGGAAGGGCCTCATCCCTTCAATGGCGGCACATATTGCTATGCCGCTCATATCCTCATCCTGATGAGCCAGCAACATCTCGCTAGGGTTGGACACTTCTCTTAATCCGCTTCCCTGCATTTCAAAGATTCCCAGTTCAGAGGTTGAACCAAAGCGATTTTTTACCGAGCGGATGATCCTGTACATATAGTTGCGGTCGCCTTCAAACTGAAGCACCACATCAACCATGTGTTCCAAAACTTTTGGTCCGGCCAGACTTCCTTCCTTATTAATATGGCCGATAAGCAGAACCGGCAGGTTTCTCTCCTTGGCAACGCGCAGTATTGCAGCAGTAGATTCCCTAATTTGCGAAACACTTCCGGGTGCCGATTCTATTCCCTCTCTTTCCAGAGTTTGAATAGAATCAACTATAAGGATATCTGGTTTTTCCTGATTAACATGATTTAGAATCCGCTCGAGAGAAGTCTCACTAAGCACCAGGCAGTGGCTGGCATTGTCGGGCATAAGCCTGTTGGCGCGCAGCTTAATCTGCTGTGGGCTCTCTTCACCCGACACGTAGAGGATTTTGCAGTGAGTCAGCTTTAAGGCCATCTGCAAGACCAGAGTAGATTTGCCAATGCCCGGTTCGCCTCCCAGCAGAACAATAGAACCCGGAACCATGCCGCCGCCAAGAACACGGTTTAATTCATCCATTCCGGTATCAATACGAGGCAGTTTGTCAACTTCAATGCCGCTAACCGGCACAGGCTTTGCCCTGGGGGCATCCTCGGCTCCGATAAAGACATCTGATTTAGCCTTGCCGGTAATGACCACCTCTTCAACAAAAGTGTTCCATTCGCCGCAAGAATAGCATTTTCCAATCCATTTTGAAGATTCAGAACCACAATTCTGACAAACAAATACCGACTTAGTTTTGGCCATTTTTTGTTAATGTAAATCCTCTTTGTTAAAGAGTGCAATTTACAAATAGAAAAACAATAAACAGCTAAGAGTATTCAATGCAGATAAAAATCGCCGGCAAACATTCGGAATTAGACTCTTAGATAAGTCTGTTGGAGGCAGTATCAGGAAAAATAAAGATGGGTTTAAATGTTTTGGCCTCTTCTATCGGAATAATAGCATAAGTAATAATGATAACTATATCGCCCACAGCGACCTTGCGGGCAGCAGCTCCGTTGAGGCAAATAACCCCTGAACCGCGTTCACCCTTAATAACATAGGTCTCAATACGTTCACCATTGTTATTATTAACTACTTGAACCTTTTCGTTCTCAAAAATATTGGCAGCCTCCATCAATTCCTCATCGATAGTGATGCTACCGACATAATTGAGATTGGCCTCCGTAACTGTTACATTATGTAACTTTGATTTGACGACATGAATGTTCATGACTAGTTTTTTTTGTAAACCACATTATCAATCAGCCTGATTTCACCGGCAAATACCGCAATGCATCCCACTACGTAATCACTCTCTCCCCACGCCTTAAGGCTCTGCAGGGTGTTTCCGTCCACCACGTTGAAATACTCAACTTTCAACTCCGGTGAAGCATTAACCGTATCAATAACATACTTAACCGTATCCTCAACATCATGAGAAGCGGCAAATTTACAAGATTCTGACAATGTTCGCGCTATAAGCGGCGCACTATTTCGCTGTTGCTCGTTTAAGAGCATATTTCGGGAACTCATGGCCAGACCGTCAGCCTCCCTAACTATGGGACATCCAACAATTTCTATGCCCGAATTCAATTGCCTGACTAATTCGCGTACTATAGCTAACTGCTGAAAATCCTTTTCTCCAAAAAATGCCTTATCGGGCTGTACAATATCAAACAGTCGGCTAACAACCTGAGCTACTCCCCTAAAATGGCCGGGTCTGTAATAACCTTCCATCACCTTATCAATCTGTCCGAAATCAAACTCCCGATTGTCGGGTTCAGGATATATCTCTTTAACAGTTGGTGCAAAAATAAGTTCACAGGGCGTATCGGCCAACAGCTTTGCATCTTTGTGTATATCACGTGGATAGCGCTCCAAATCCATGGCGTTGTTAAACTGAGTAGGGTTGACAAATATACTCACAATAACAACATCAGTGTTTTTGCCGGCGATATTAACCAGGGAAATATGACCCTTATGCAAGGCTCCCATGGTCGGGACAAAGCCGATACTCTTAGCTGCTTTTTTCAGCGCCTCAACTTTGGCAGAGAGCGAAGATGATGATGTAATTATTTCCATTAACAACTATTAAAGAAAAACGCGGCAAAATAACTGAATAAAAACCAAACAATAAAAATTAGACCATTAAAAATTCTGAATATCCCCAAATAAAATGCCTCCTTAGATTTAAAGATAAGTCAAAAACGGTAGAGTATCAAGGATAACTAACTTTGTTTTAGATGCATATTTTTTGTACTTTTGTCGGGAATATGCATTAATTTTTAAAACACACAATGGAAAAGACCAAAGTCCTATTCATCTCTCAGGAAATAACTCCCTACCTCCCCGAAAGTGAACTATCTACAATAGCGCGCAATCTACCACAGGGGATCCAGGAAAAAGAGAAAGAGATTAGAACCTTTATGCCGCGCTTTGGATCCATAAACGAGAGAAGAAATCAACTTCATGAAGTTATAAGGCTGTCGGGAATGAATCTGATTATTAACGACACCGACCATCCACTGATTATTAAGGTAGCCTCTATTCAGGCTGCCCGCATGCAGGTATATTTTATCGATAACGACGACTATTTTCAAAGAAAATTTACAATCGCAGATGATGATGGCATCGAATTTGCTGATAACGACGAGCGCGCGCTATTTTTCGCACGCGGAGTGATTGAGACAATCAAGAAGTTACGATGGGCACCGGATGTTGTTCATTGTCAGGGTTGGTTTACTGCCCTGGCTCCCATCCTGATTAAAAAGACAATGAATGATGACCCGTTTTTTGCTAATGCAAAAATCGTCTATTCATTATACAACGATGCTTTTGAAAAGCCTCTCGACAGTAGCATAAAAGCTAAGGTAAAGGCGATGGGTGTTGCCGAAAAAGATTTAAAGCTTTTGGCTCAGCCCGATTATTTAAATCTCAGCAAATTGGCAATTAATATGTCGGACGGCATTATTAAGGGCAGTGCTGAGGTTAACGAGGAGCTTGAGAAGTATGCCCTGGAATCGGGTAAACCCTATCTTGATTTTCAAGGAGAAGAAGGATATATAGATGCTTACAATGATTTTTACGATTCATTGTAACATCCTTAAAAATTATTGTCACTAACAATAGTATAAATAATCAACTTAGATTGTATGCCGAACAAAACAAAAAGGCTTATCAAATTGTCCTTATCAGGCTTTTTCTCATTGTTATTAATATGGTCATGTGAAAACGACCCTGCAAGCATTGGTTTGGATACTCTTCCAACATCTGATATCTTAAATGCAAACAGCATTACTGAAAAAATATACGGCCTAAATCAGCTTCCGGATCGAGTGGTATCAGATAATCATAACAATTCTGCCTCTGCTGTTTTGGGATATTTCAAGGATCCGCAGTTTGGCATCGTCAAGGCTGACTTTGTGACTGAAGTGACACTTTCTAATACTAAGCTTCCATCCTTTATCTATAATAGTGAAACCGGAGAAGAGGATGCCAACAAGTTCTTTCCTGATTCGCTTGTCTTACATCTTGCTTATGGTTATGAAAACTGGTATGGTGATGAAAAAGCCAAACATAAGATTCAAATTTACGAGCTTGCTGAGCGTTTGGATATCGCCGATTCAGAGCACCGTTACTACAGCAACTACGAAATACTTGGCAAACACTATAGCAAATTGTTGGCCGAAAAAGAGTTTTCGGCATTTGGAGCCGTAGCCGACACTATGACCGATTCAATTTGGGGAAGTCTTAAGAATGCTCCTTATATTATGAAAATCAGGTTAGATGACGAACTGGCCGGGAAACTGTTCAGTCTCTCTAAAAACCAACTTAGCGACCCCAATTCACTAAAGGACGCGTTTAATGGATTATACATTACCACAGCCGACCCCGCAAATCCTGCCAACTTTACAGGTTCTCTGACAAATTTCAGCATGATGCAAGGATATTCCAAGCTGGTACTGCATTATCGCAAAGAACTTAGAGAACTGAGCGATGATAATGAAGAGGGAAAGCTAATACAAGTAACTCCGCTGAGCTATACCTTCCCGATAAATAAAGGAGCGAGGTTTTTTAATCGTTACACTCACCAATATACTTCCGAGGTGGAATGGGAGAGTACTGATGCAAGCCGTCTGATGGTTCAAGGTCTTGCCGGCTCCTACTCCAAGATTGATTTAAGTGAAATGATTACTCTTTGGGCAGATTCGCTGTCAAACAATCAAGACAGTGAGCTTGCCTATGGTATTAGCGGCGTTGACCTCGTTTTTTATGTTGACACCCTTCAGGATATAGATGAACTGAGAACTCCTATAAGCTCTACTCTAAGCATCAGGCATCAGGATGAAAATGGAAATCCGGTTTATGCCGGTGGAACCGACAAAAATGATAAAGCAGTAAGCGCTTTCTTATACCCATCAGCCAGCTACGATAAAGCCAGCAACAGCTATACCTTTAAAATGAATCAGGAGTACTTTCAAAAGGCAGCAACAGGCGAAATAGAGATCAAGCCCTTTTATCTTTATCTACCGGCATCTTCTTATAATTTCAACCGGGTAATGCTTTTCAACAAGCACGAAGAACACCATCCCAAGCTGAAAGTCAAATATGTAAAATATAGCAAGTAGCACAATTAAGGGAGGTACTATGCCTCCCTTAATGCTATTATCCTGCTGATATATTTTCCTACTATATCAAATTCCAAATTAACAACACTTCCCGGTTTAATCTGATGAAAATTAGTGTATTCATAAGTGTAGGGAATGATCGCAACTGAGAAACTGTCGGCTTTGCTGTTTACAACAGTCAGGCTAACTCCGTTAACACAAACTGAGCCCTTTTCAACCGTCATATAACCCTGCTTGGCAAGCTCCTTGCTAATATCATAACGAAAAGTAAAATACCAGCTTCCATCTGATTCCCTAACATCAGTACAGCGAGCTGTCTGATCTACATGGCCCTGGACAATATGCCCGTCGAGGCGCCCATTCATAAGCATGCTTCTTTCGAGGTTTACTTTATCGCCAACGGCCAGCAATCCTAAGTTAGATTTCTGAAGGGTCTCCTGAATAGCTGTTACGGTGTAAATATCTCCCTCAATTTTAACGACTGTAAGGCATACTCCATTATGAGATATGCTCTGGTCAACCTTAAGCTCTTGGCTAAATGAGCACTTGAGTGAGAGATTAAGATTACCCTTGTCTTTTTCTACTCTCACAACGCTTGCTGCCTCTTCTACTATGCCTGAAAACATGACTATAAATTTAGTTTCTGATTGATGATTCTTCGTGTAATAAAATTGAATGTGCTAATTTAGTAACATTTTCTGAAACTGTTAAATTTGAATTATGATATTAGTAAGCGGGGGAACGGGATTGGTCGGCTCACATCTGTTATTTCATCTTACGGAGAAAGGCAATAGGGTAAGAGCAATATACAGGAACGAAAAGAATATTGCAGAAACTGAAAGAATATTCAGATTCTACACGCCGGATGCACAAGCCCGTTTAGATTTGATTGAATGGATTGAAGCGGATATCACTGATTATTTTGCCATCGAGGATGCACTTGAGGGTATAGAACAAGTGTATCATGCCGCGGCCAAAGTATCATTTAACCCGCACGAATCAGCACGAATGCTGGAAGTAAACACTCAAGGTACAGCCAATTTGATGAATGCTTGTCTGCATGCCGGGATTAAAAAAGTTTGCTATGTAAGTTCTATCTCGTCGCTTGGCAAATCTCCTGACAATGCTCCAATTGATGAAAAAGTAGAGTGGCAGCAGGATGACTACCGCTCGGCATATTCTTACAGCAAATTCAGAGCCGAAATGGAAGTGTGGCGTGCTTCAAAGGAAGGGCTTCCCGTGGTTGTTGTAAATCCTTCCGTTATTATTGGTCCTGTAAACTGGTTGAGAAGCAGCGGCAGACTTTTCTACTCGATCAAACGGGGCCTTCCGTTTTACACCTCCGGCGTTAACGGCTATGTTGATGTTAGAGACGTGGCTCGCGCCGTGGTAATGCTAATGGAAAGCGAAACAGTAAATGAGCGCTACGTTCTAAATGGAGAGAATCTTTCATACAAAGAATTCTTTAGCATGATAGCCGATGCCCTGGGTAAAAAAGCCCCACGGATAAAGGCCTCACGACTCCTTACCGAACTGGGATGGCGCACCAACCTGGTTCTCTGCTTTATTGCCCGCAAGGCTCCGGCTATAACCAAAGACACGGCACGTACGGCACAAACTGTCTCACGCTATTCTTCTGAAAAAATCATCAGGGACTTTAACTTTCAATTTACCCCTATCAAAGAGGCGATTGACAACGCTGCAAGATGGTTTAAAGAGTTGGACAAATGAGTAAAAAGAAGTATCCAGGCAAAAGTAAAAAAGGCTCTAAGGCAAAAGCCGGGAGCAACAGAAAGAAAAATATAGCCTTGCTCGCCTTTAAGGTGTTTGCTGCTCTTTTAGCCACAGGATTGGTATTCGTGTCACTGGTTTATGCCGGACTCTTTGGGAAGCTTCCCGATTATCAAACTATTAAAAACATCCGCAACAACACAGCCTCAGCAGTATATTCGTCTGACGGCCAAATGATAGGCAAATACTACGTCCAGAACAGATTGACCATAAACAATGAGAACATCTCGCAACACGTAAAGAATGCACTGGTAGCAACAGAGGATAGCCGCTTTTTTGAACATAAGGGTCTCGATATAATTAGTATTGGCAGGGTATTTTTAAAATCAATTGTGATGCACGACACCCGCCAGGGTGGCGGGAGTACAATAAGCCAGCAGTTGGCCAAGAATCTTTTTCCACGTCGGGATTATGGCATACTCTCCTTTCCGGTAAATAAAACACGGGAAATATTTATTGCAGCCCGCCTGGAGAAACAATTTACCAAAGAAGAAATCATCGGCCTTTATTTAAACACTGTTCCTTTCGGGGAGGATATTTATGGAATTGAAGTGGCCGCTAATCGCTTTTTTGGCAAGGCCTCATCTCACTTAACGCCGCCTGAGGCAGCGACTCTTGTTGGAATGTTGGCAGCCAACACTTCATACAATCCTCGCCTGTATCCCGACAGATCCATGCAACGACGCAATATTGTACTCGACCGAATGCAGTCTCAGGGTTTTCTTTCTGAAGAAGAAAGCGAAAAATATAAGTCCATTCCCATCAAGACCAGCTATTCCAGACTAGACAGTAATAACGGTCCGGCTCCCTGGTTTTTGGAGCAGGTAAGAATACAAACTGAAGCAATTCTAAGTGAACTTCCCGAGCAAAAATACAATATTTATACTGATGGATTAAAGATTAGGACAACGCTGGACTCGAGGCTTCAATCTTACGCTGTTTCAGCCGTAAAAGCTCATCTAAGCTATTTACAGAAAAGCTTTGACGAGGAGTGGAAGAGCCGTGAACCCTGGGATGCCAATCCTGATATTTTCTATTCTGCGCTAAGAGCAACAGCTAGGTATAAAGCCTTAAAGACTAAGGGAATGGATGATCCGGCCATTCTCGCCGAGCTCGAAAAGCCGGTAAAGATTGAGGTCTATAGTGCTGAGGGAGGGAAACTTATAGATATGTCACCCGCCGATTCGGTAAGGCAATCTTTAAGAACGCTTCATACAGGCTTTCTGGCTATGAATCCACAGACAGGGCACGTTTTAAGCTGGGTGGGAGGAGTTGATTTCAAATTCTTCAAATATGACCACGTAACAGCACGCAGACAGGTGGGATCCACGTTTAAGCCTATACTTTACGCCACAGCTCTCAATCAGGGTTTCGACCCCTGCGAGTTTATTTCAAATGAACAGCGGGTTTACGAAAGGTTTGACAACTGGCAACCGGCAAATTCAGACGGAAACCATTTAGGGTATTATTCTTTTAAGGGCGGCTTGATTCATTCGGCAAACACAATAGCGGCTCAGATTATTGACCGCACTGGTGTTAGCAGCGTTATAGAAACTGCGCGTAAGATGGGTATTAGCGCCAATATTCCCTCTGTCCCTTCAATTGCTTTGGGCACGGCAGATATCTCCCTTCTTGAAATGGTTGGCGCTTACACAGCCTTTCCCAATTACGGGCGAGCTGTCGAGCCAGTCATCATCCTCAGCATAGAAACAGCCGGGGGTGAACTTATCTATAAGGCCGGGGAGACGCGTTTCCATAATGAAGCCTACAATGAGGAAAGTGCCAGGTTAATAATCCAAATGTTAAGAGAAGTAATTGAAAGAGGCACGGGGCATGCACTATACAGTCGTTATAATCTACAAGGCGATTACGGCGGCAAGACCGGAACTACGCAAAACAACGTCGACGGCTGGTTTATCGGCTTCACTCCCGACATAGTTGCCGGAGCCTGGGTTGGTGCCGAAAATCCCGGCATAAGGTTTCAATCCACCGCACTTGGGCAAGGTGCCCATACGGCATTGCCAATCTTTGCAAGATTTATGCAACAAACAGAGAAGTCGTCACAACATAAGTATATAGCTGGAAATCGCTTCTATCCTTTGCCCGAAGAACTGCAAAACAAGCTCAATTGTGAAGATTATCTGGAAGATTACAGACCCCGCGAGGAAATGGGATTTTTCGAACGTCTCTTCGGCAGTCCGGAAAGGCAGAAGCCAAGGACAGAGGCCGAGCAAGACTCCTTGTTAGAGGAAAGAAACAGAAAGGTGCTGCAACGCATGAGGGATATATTCAGAAAGCGGGAGGAGTGAAAATTATTGTCAGACGGTCAAATATCTAATCCTGCTTATTTCCTTTATATACGTACATCACTTCCGGAACTCCCTTGTGTTTGCGTCGTTTCAGGAAAACAAAACCTGCCTTTTCAGCCAAGGCAACAGAGGCATGGTTTTCAGGATCTGAAACCAGCCTTAGTGAGGCTTGCACCTCTTCTCCCAAACTATTGATAAGCGCCACTACTGAACGAAGGGCATATCCCCTGCCCTGATAATCAGGATTAAAATGATAGCCAATGTAGGTGTAAAGCCGTTTTTTTTCAAGCGTCAATACTCCTACCATCTTATCATCCTCAGGCAATGCAACAGCGAATTCACGCAAGAGGCTTCCGGGGGCTTGCCCTGCTATCCTCGCCATATCGACAAGGAGATCTGCACGTGAGATTGGCTCAAAATCATCGTAGCGCGCAACTTCGGGATTACTAAAAATCTCGTAATACGATTCGGCATCATCATCGCTAATATCCCGAACACAAAAGTCGCCACAGTTAATATACATATTGCAAGTCTTACAAACTCCAGTATTCTACCCCAATATTCCTTTTACGGAATACTCCCTTCACGTCAACAAAAAGGCCCTTTGGATGCATCAGCTTTTTAAATTCTGAATCATCCAGCTTCATATATTCGGCATGATTAACAGCAACTACTACTGCCTCATACTTGCCTTTCGGGGCAGGAGCAAGACCATATCCATATTCACGCATAAGCTCATCTGAAGAGGCATGCGGATCAACCACTTCTACATTGACACTGAAGGATTGAAGCTCATGCACTAAGTCGGCTACTTTAGAATTACGTATATCGCTGACATTCTCCTTAAATGTAGCTCCCATTACAAGGACACGTGAACCGTTGATAGGATGCCCGGCTGAAATAAGCCGTTTAACAATTTGGTTTGCTATATAAGGCGCCATTCCATCATTAATAACCCGCCCTCCGGTAATTATTTTGGAATGAATCCCCAATTCATTCGCCTTATAGGTAAGGTAATAAGGGTCAACACCTATACAATGACCTCCAACCAAACCGGGCGAAAACTTCAGGAAGTTCCATTTTGTGCCGGCAGCTTCCAGCACTTCATAAGTGTTAATATTCAACTTGTTAAAAATCAGTGAGAGCTCATTCATCAAGGCTATATTAACATCTCGCTGGGTGTTTTCAATGATTTTCGCGGCTTCGGCAACCTTTATGGAGCTTGCCTTGTATATACCTGCCTTAATTATGGAGCCATATACCTTGGCTATTTCTTCCAGAGACTCATCATCGCTGCCGGCAACAATTTTCAGAATCTTTGTAAGTGTGTGTTCCTTATCTCCCGGATTGATGCGCTCGGGGGAGTAACCGACTTTAAAATCATGATTAAATCTAAGGCCGGATTCCTCCTCCAGAACCGGGACACAATCATCTTCAGTACATCCGGGATACACCGTAGATTCAAACACAACATAGTCGCCCTTCTTTAATGCCCTTCCAACAGTAGTAGAAGCTCCTTGCAGAGGCCGCAAATCAGGCAGATTATGGTCATTTATAGGGGTTGGAACAGCTACAATATGAAAGTTGGCCCTGCGCAAATCTTCCGGATTACTGGTAAATTCTATATCGCAACCATCAAAAGCTGATGAATCCAGCTCATTGCTTGGATCTATACGATTGCGCATCATTTCCACTCTCTCTTCCTTAATATCAAAGCCTATCACCTTCATTTTGCGCGCAAACTCCAATGCAATGGGCAATCCTACATAGCCTAATCCTGTGACCGACAGTATGGCTTCTTTATCTATTAACTTTTTATACATATTGTATTCTCCCTTAAGTCAAATTAAAGCATTATTATATTTATTAAAATCGCTGTTAGCGGTTTACTGATTCACCTGCTCCCCGCACTCTGTATATCCGCTCGATAATATCAACTACCTTCATTCCTTCAAATGCATTGGTGGCAACCTTAGTGCTACCATTCAATGTTTGCAATACATTATCAATCACATGGCAGTGGTTTGAAGCTGAACCCTTATAGCTGCCATAATCATTCGGAGGATTGATAGCTTCAAGCTCAGGCTTATCATATCCTTCAATATGGCAAACAGCAAGCTTATCCATATACTGGCCTGCAATTTTCACGCTTCCTTTCTCGCCGATAATGGTAATAGAGCTTTCCAGATTCTTATCCCATACGGCGGTCGAATAATTTATGCAACCCATACCTCCGTTTACAAAATCAAAGATTATGCTCCCAACATCTTCAAACGAAGTGGAATGTTGATGAGCGAAATTTCCGAAATTCCCTCTTATATTGCAAATATCACCAAACAGCCAGTAGAGAATATCGATAAAATGTGAAAACTGAGTGAAAAGCACTCCGCCGTCCATATCCGGGCTGCCGTGCCATCCGCCGGCTTTATAATAACGATCGTCACGGTTCCAAAAACAATTCATTTGAACCATAAAAATTCTCCCAAGGCGCTTTTCGGAGATTATCTGTTTAAGCCACTTCACAGATGGAGAATAACGGTTCTGCATAACGGCGAAAACCTTTCTTGACACCTGTAGAGCCTTAAGAATAACACTCTCGGCATCTTGTTTATTAAGAGCCATAGGCTTCTCAACCACCACATGCTTTTGTGCTTCAAGAGCTTCAAGTGTTTGCGAAGCATGCAAACCGTTTGGGGTGCAAATATTAATCACGTCAATATCAGGATGGGCGGCTAGCAAGTCGGATAAGGAGCGGTAGAAAGGTACTTCATCTGATGTCAACCCCAGTTCCTGAGGGTCAAGGATATCACAAAGTGCTACAAGATTAGCATTGGCATTTTGAGATATTTCATAGGCGTGCCTTTTGCCAATATGGCCTAAGCCTACTACAGCAAATTTTACGCGTTTACTCATCTCTGTCAACTATCTTTACAATTCTACCTTCAGAAAAAACATACTCACTGCCGGATTCAGGACAAACAGCTATCCCGTCGGGACGAAAACGCAAACGATGACCGTTTTCGCTTATCCACCCCTCATGCCTTGCCGGATTTCCTATTACCAGCGAATATGGCTTCACGCTGGAAGTTACCACGGCTCCCGCCCCTACGAAAGCATAAGCTCCAATTTCAATCCCACACAAAATCGTGGCGTTAGCCCCGATTGTAGATCCTTTGCGCAGAATCGTTGGTCTGTATTCATGCTTGCGGCTCACTGTTGCACGCGGATTAATAACATTGGTGAATACTGCTGAGGGTCCGATAAATACATCATCTTCAACCACAACAGCTTCGTAAATCGACACATTGTTTTGCACCTTGACATTATTGCCCACAATAACATCTTTGCCAACCATCACGTTTTGTCCCAAACTACAATTTTCGCCTATCCTGCAACCTGTTATCAGGTGAGAAAAATGCCACACTCTGGTACCGGAACCCACTTCGCAGCCCTCATCTACAATAGCCGTTTCGTCAATAAAAGCCTTTTTGTGTATCATAACTCCAATATCCTTAAAATATTCTAAGCTCTTTTTATCATTTGAAAAAATTCCTAACGCTTGCAGCTACATATTCAACACCTTTAGCATCCAAACTCTCATGCATGGGCAAAGACAAAACCTCCTCACATGCTTTGTCTGAATGTTTTAGTGAATCACCTGCTTTCACATAGTCCTTAAATGCTTTTTGCCTGTGCAGGGGCAAAGGGTAATAAACTCTTGAAGTAACACCTGCCCTTTTCAGCTCGTCCATCAGCTTTTCTCTCTTTGCATCCTTAACCCTGATAGTGTACTGGTTATAGCTGTGTATTGCTCCTTTCTGAAGACCCGGAATTTCAATTTCCGGTATATCAGCCAAAAGCTCGTCGTATTGCTTTGCTACAGTCCTGCGGTTTTCAATAAAGCTGTCTAAATGAGGTAATTTACAGAGCAGCACTGCAGCCTGAAGGCTATCCAAGCGAGAGTTCAGCCCTATCATATCATAATAATACCTGTTGCGTGAACCGTGAGCAGCGAGTGTTCTTATCCGTTCTGCTAATGAAGGGTCGTCGGTATAGCAGGCTCCCCCGTCGCCAAAACAAGCAAGATTCTTTGTCGGGAAAAAGGAAGTGCAGCCTATATTGCCAATAGTACCCAGATGCTTTGTTTCTCCTTTATAGTTATAACAAGCACCTAGAGCCTGAGCCACGTCTTCAATCACATATAGCTGGTACTTATGAGCCAACTGCATAATCGCTGACATATCAGCTGCTTGCCCAAAAAGATGTACCGGAAGGATTACCCTGGTTCTTTTAGTAAGCCGCCTCTCTATATCAAGGGGATCAATATTGAAAGTAAGGGGATTAATATCTGCAAATACAGGCTTAAGACCCATCAAGGCTATAACTTCTGCCGAAGCAACAAAGGAGAAAGCGGTAGTAATCACCTCATCGCCGGGCTTTAGATCAAGTGCCATCAGAGCCAGCTGCAAAGCATCCGTCCCGTTGCCGCAAGGGATTAGTTCTTTCACTGATAGAAAATCTGCAAGTGCCCTCTCAAAAAGCTTTACCTGCTCGCCGTTGATAAAGTCGGACGATGCGATAACCTGCGCCATCGCACTGTCTATCTCTTCTTTCAGCAGCATATACTGAGAATGAAGGTTAACCATATCTATACGGGACTCACTTATACTCATATTGAAACGACAACATAAAAATGCGGCAATTTACGAATTTGTAGCAACTATCGAAGAATAGCCCGGACTATGTTTATCCAAATTACAAATCTTTATAAACATGAAGCTCTTGAATTCGCTTTAGCAGAGAACAAAAGGCAAGCTCCCCATTATCCAGTGAATCGTAAAGAACCTGAACCGTAAAAGGACTCATATTCTTTGAGTGCAGCACCACCTGCGAAAATTCGCGACTGTTCTTATGCAGATAGCGCCATCTGACAGGATCCATTCCTTCGGCGGTCAATCTGTAATAACGATTGCGTACCGAGTGCCACCAGTGGCCTGACTGCTCTTTCTTAGTAAACCTAAGCCTTTTGCCATCGCCATACGAACCCTTATTGGCATATACAAAATTCTGCAAAATATAAAACAAGAGCCTTATATAGAAGGGAACCTTGATAGTTTCTTTGGGAAACTCCCAAAACTGGCCTTCGTCAGAATCTATCAAAACGCTGGTATCAAACCTGTAGTGGATATAACGAGGCAGGCGCCGAAAGTCAAATTTGAATTCCGAACCCCTGCTTCTCATTCCATGGGCGGCGGATGAATCAACTATAATACCGTTATGCTCAAGGGCTCCGGCAAGTTTCTCAAAGGGTTCTACCCGATAGCCTCCGGCTCTAAACACCCTAACCTTATAATCGGGATCTGTTTTGCGGCATACCTCCTCCATCAACAACCTGCTCTGAGTGATACAGCCCAAAATAGTCTCCGGGTCAGTTTCATCCTTCTCATCCCAAAGTCGGTGAATCGCAAACCTGTTGTAGGAAAAGCGCCACTTATTATTCTCCCAACGGGCATCCAGCCAATGGGGATGAATATGCATCTGCACATCATGCCCCTTGATTAACAGGTCAGCAATCTGCTTTTCAATCAACTCTCTGTCAAAGCGTAAATCAGGGATTTCTGCTTCCAACTGTTTAAGCCGGTAGAAATGGAGGATATCCCAAAAAACAGTCATTTTGGAGCCAAAAGGCTCCAAAATATCCATCAGCCGATTTACCGGTCGTATCATACAATTCTCTACAGTACCGGAATCATCTCCGAAAAAGAGCTCGTAATCGACCGATAGTAAAAGATGCTTCATACAATTCTGCTTTGGGTTCCCCAAACCCGACTACCCTAAATGTATGGAAAAATCATTAAAGTCCAAATTCCTTTTTAACGGCATCAACATAGTCAAGTTTCTCCCATGTAAAAAACTCAACCTCCCGCTTTACCTCTTTACCGTCCTCAATAAAAGTAAGAACTTCCTTATAGGGAGTGCGACCCATGTGTCCATAAGCAGCAGTTGGCTCAAATATAGGATTCTTCAAGCCCAGACGGCGAATAATCATACCGGGACGAAGGTCAAACAATTTCTCTACGCGCCGTGCTATTTCGCCATCACTGAATTTTACCCGTGAAGTACCGTTTGTATTGACATAGATACTTACAGGCTCGGCTACCCCGATAGCATAAGACAGCTGTATAAGCATCTCATCGGCCACTCCGGCAGCCACCATGTTTTTTGCTATATGTCGGGCAGCATAGGCCGCTGAACGATCTACCTTTGAGGAGTCCTTGCCCGAGAAAGCACCTCCACCATGAGCTCCCTTGCCACCGTAAGTGTCAACAATAATTTTGCGCCCGGTTAAACCTGTGTCACCGTGAGGCCCGCCAATCACAAACTTTCCTGTAGGATTAACCAGCAATTTATAATTTTCAAACAGTCCGGCCACAGAAGAGTTGAGTCTAAGCTTAACCCGGGGAATCAATATATTTTGAACATCAGCTCTAATCTTTGCCAGCATAGCTTCATCCTCATCAAAAGGATCGTGCTGAGTAGAGACAACGATAGTATGAACCTTAACAGGCTGGTTATCGTCTGAATATTCTAATGTTACCTGCGATTTTGAATCAGGACGCAGGTAGGTCATCTCCCTACCTTCACGACGAATAGCTGCAAGCTCAATCAATAGAAGATGAGAAAGCTGGAGCGCAAGCGGCATATACTCTTCAGTGTCGCGACAAGCGTAACCGAAAATCATACCCTGATCGCCGGCTCCCTGAGTCTCCTCGGATTCGCGATCAACTCCGCGATTAATATCTTCCGACTGCTCGTGTATAGCAGAAAGAACACCACAAGAACCTGAATCAAACTGGTACTCAGCCTTGGTGTATCCTATGCGTTCAATTACTCTGCGGGCTATCTTCTGAACCGGTACATAAGCCTTTGTTTTTATTTCACCGCCAACAACTACCAATCCGGTAGAAACGAAAGTTTCGCAGGCAACGCGTGAATCAGGATCCTGACGAAGCAGCTCATCAAGAACAGCATCTGAAATTTGGTCGGCAACTTTATCCGGATGCCCTTCTGAAACAGACTCCGAAGTGAACAAATATCCCATAATGAAACAGCATTATATTATTTTAGGCTAAAAGCCTAAAGTAACGAGTTAAACAAAGAAGGGATTTTGGAGAATAGCTAAACAAAAAAGACGCATTTTAGCAGTTTTTTTGAGTGGTTGCAATCGGCCAAATCCCTCCACTTAATAATAGGGTACAAAGGAACGAAAAAAAACCAAATAATATACCCTTAAGCAAAATTATTAATCCCCCTTATCAAGCTCCGAATATTTCTGAGATATGCTTAGGTGAGAGGCGGCTATTTTGTCGAGTACGAAAACAGTATTGGAATGCTGCTGTAGAAAGGAGGCCGGCACCTCGCTGGATATCAACTCTTCGATTGCACGACGTATAACCTCAGCCTTTCTTTCACCCCAGGCAAGTAAAAAGATAGTTCTGGCAGACAAAATGCTCGACACCCCCATCGTGATAGCTTGTTTAGGAACATACTCGACGCCTCCAAAATCATCGGATGCATCATCAATAGTGAGATGGTGGAGCTTGATCAAACGGGTTATATCAGTAATTAGTGAGCCCGGCTCATTAAATCCTATATGACCGGAGCGCCCGATTCCAAGAATCTGAATATCTATTCCCCCCAAAGATTTGATTTTATCCTCGTATCCGGCACAAAAGGCTTCTATTTCCCCCTGGGGAACTGTCCCATCAGGGATATTAATATTATGCGGCTCTATGTCGATATGCGAAAAAAGATTGTCATACATAAATCTGTGGTAACTGTTGCAATCCTCATGCGATATAGGGAAATATTCATCCAAATTAAAAGTAATAACACGCTTGAAACTAAGGCTCTCTTCGCGATGAATCCTCACTAGCTCCTGATACACCTCCAGAGGAGTTTTGCCTGTTGCAAGCCCCAGAACAGTCTGCCTCCCAGCCTTATTCCTCTCCTCAATCAATGAGGCAATTTGCCTTGCTACATATTTGGAGCCTTTATGGCAGTCATCGAAAATACGAGTTTGCATGCTATCGCGATAGGTTTTAAATGGCTTTTTATCCATGTTGTTAAAATAAGGGTTGTGTACGGCTTCTTGTTGATTTTTAATACCAACAAAAGTAAATGCAAAAATATGAATTTGAGAAAGAAATTTATAAAAATTTTAATTCAAAGGCAAACATAGAGATTTGAGCCCTTACATACTAAAAATCGCATTTTTTTGCTATTAGATATTTGGAAGAAAACAAATTTGCTCTATCTTTGCATCCGCGATTGAAAAAGCAATTTTATTGCTAAATAGTTATGGTCCCTTCGTCTAGGGGTTAGGACGTCAGGTTTTCATCCTGGAAACAGGGGTTCGATTCCCCTAGGGACTACAGAGTAAAAAGAATTAGGAACTTTATAATTAACCACGATGGCAAATCATCAATCAGCAAAGAAGAGAATTAGACAATCAGAAACCCGCAATACTAACAATAAGTATTATGCAAAAACTATGCGTAATGCCGTTAAGTCCTTGCGCCTGACTACCGACAAAGAAGCTGCTGCTACTTTGTATCCTAAGGTGGTTTCCATGATTGACAAATTGGCAAAGAAGAACGTTATTCATAAGAATAAAGCATCGAATTTGAAGGCCAATCTGGCAAAACATATCAACACTCTGGCCTAAGCCCGAGTTTAGGGTCCCTTCGTCTAGTGGTTAGGACGCCAGGTTTTCATCCTGGAAACAGGAGTTCGATTCTCCTAGGGACTACTAAGGCTTCACCAAATCGGTGAGGCCTTTTTTGTTTTGGATAATCCGCGGCTTTTTTGTAGCTTGAGCATCAAATCATTAATCATGGCTCAATACTCAAAACTTTCCATCAAAGAACTTGCTGCGGAAGATCGCCCACGCGAAAAATTACTGCAAAAAGGAATCTCTTCATTATCAGATGCAGAACTTCTGGCCATACTTATAGGATCAGGCAGTGCCAAAGAGTCGGCAGTTGATCTGGCAAGAAAAATAATGGCCGGCTATCAGAACAATCTCAACCAACTTGGTAAAGCAGAGATAAGTCAACTAATTAACAATTTCCATGGCGTTGGCCAGGCCAAAGCCGTTTGCATTGTAGCTGCTATGGAACTGGGGCGTCGTCGCCGCTTGGAAGAGTCGCTTATAAGTCCCCATATTAAAAGCAGCAATGATGCCTTCGAGATAATGAATCCTATTATTGGCGATTTGCCCCATGAAGAATTTTGGATTCTGATGCTCAACCGCTCAAACAAGGTGCTTCTTCGTTACAATGTCAGCAAAGGAGGAATGACAGGCACAGTCATTGATGTTAGGATGATTATGAAAAGAGCGCTCGAGGTACGAGCCTCCTCATTAATTCTGGTTCATAACCATCCCTCGGGCAACAAGCAGCCTAGCGATGCCGATATCAAGATTACCAAAAGACTTAATGAGGCCGGAAAAATTATGGATATTCCTGTTATTGACCATGTAATTGTTACGGATAATAGCTACTTTAGCTTTGCCGATGAAGGCATTTTATAGCCACTTTTGAAAAGCATGAGTCTGGAATACCTAAAAAACAAAGAAATTGATAAGGAAAAATGGGACGCGGGCATAGCCCGCTCAACTCATCCCCTGATATATGCCGAAAGCTGGTATCTTGATATAGTATCGCCCGGATGGCATGCCGTCGTCAATCAAGATTATAGTATTCTCTTCCCCTTACCAATAAACAGGAAATGGAGAATTCCATTTATTATGCAGCCGCTATTCGCGCAGCAGCTAGGTCTTTTTTCCCAAAAAGACCCCGACAACAGCACTCTTGAAACTATTGGCAAGCTGATTCGCTACCCGGCAGTGGTTCTCCAGGGCAACTCTAAAAACGCATTGCCGCGGAAGCTCACAAACCTTACCAGGCACAACTACAAGCTTTCGCTTCATCACGATTATAATCAGATACAAAAGAGCTTTACAAAGAACTGCCACCGTAACATAAAAAAAGCATTGCATCAAAAGCAATATATCAAGCGCATGGATTCGGTAGAAGACTTTATAAATTTCAGCAGTCAAAATATCAAATATAAAGTACCCTCAAAGACTATTCCTTTGCTTGAAAAAATTATCCGGAAAGCTCTGGCCCGCGATGCGGGCTTTATTATATCTTCCATAGATGGCGCAGGTGACGATTTGGCTATGGCTTTCTTTCTAAAAAAACATGGTCGTATCATCTTTCTCTTTGGTAATTCAACTGACTTGGGATTCAAAAAGCAAAGCATGTTTTTTATTATGAATTATATAATAGAACAGTATTCCAAACAAGATATAATACTGGATTTTGAAGGTTCAGAAATCGAAGGCATTGCGCGGTTTTATAAGGGATTTGGTGCAGAAACTGAATCTTACGACTGCTTCGAAAGAAGGTGGCTGACAGTCCTGAGAAGGGCAATTTCTTATATTACCTCCTTATAGAATTCCCTTAAGAATCATTTTTATTTAAGTTTTAACAGCTATTTTTGCAAAAAACCGATGGAAATTAAGCTTATTAATACCCCGCCCTCCATTCTCAACCAGTACCTGGCCGAAATTCGCGATTGTGATATTCAGACCGATCCCCTCAGATTCAGACGTAACCTGGAACGCATAGGCGAAATTTTCGCTTATGAAATCAGCAAAGTCCTGAGCTATAAGGAAAGATACGTGAAAACGCCCTTAGGAACAGCAATGGAATATATCCCAGGGGAAGAATTGGTAATAGCCTCCATATTACGTGCAGGAATCCCGCTGCACAACGGCATACTGAACTGTTTTGACCGCAGTGAAAATGCTTTTGTCTCAGCCTACAGGAAATACAATGAGGAAGGCGATTTTGAGATACATATTGAATATATATCAGCTCCTGATCTTAACGGCAAAACCCTGATTCTGGCCGACCCTATGCTTGCTACCGGCTCATCGCTGGAGCTTGCCTACAGGGCTCTTCATGCCAACGGCAGCCCGTCTCATACCCACTTGGTGAGCATTATTGCCAGTCAGGCAGGGGTTGACTATGTAAAGAAGCAACTTAAGGGGGAGCCGGTAACCCTGTGGCTAGCCGGTCTTGATGAGGAATTAAATGCCAAGTCATATATAGTTCCGGGTCTTGGTGATGCCGGCGATTTGGCTTATGGCTCTAAGCTCTAAGCTAAGCGCTGCACAAAACCCCTATCCTCGCATTCATTAAGAAGCTCACTAAGGGTTTTGCCCAAAACAGGATGATACCAATCTGACCAATACTCGTTCAAGGGCAAAAGAGTAAAGCGCCGAAGATGCAGACGGGGATGAGGTAGCCTAAGTTTCTCGGTTTCAATCACCATATTGTCAATAAACAATATATCTATATCAATAGGGCGGGATAGGTAGCCACCGGCTGCCTGTCTCTTCCTCCCCAGCTCCTTTTCTATCCCGAGCACTTTGTTAAGCAGGCTTTGTGGCTCAATATTTTCTATATAAACCTCTATAACACAGTTTAGAAAGTTGCTATCCGATTCAAAGCCCCAGGGAGCACTCTCGTACAGCGATGAACGGCGAACTATGTTTCCAATTTCAAGGTCTATCTTTTCGACAGCCAGCTCTATCAACCTTCTTGTTTTAGCTTCATTTCCTCCCAGTAAAACTAAAGCCCTTGCCATAACAATGAAAAATGCGTTAAATTAAAAACTAAATAGAAAGCCCTAAGCTTTTGTTCCAATCCTTTTTGTAACTTAGCGCTATATTTTCCAAATTTACAACAAACTCTCCTTTATCCTAAAAATTTATTTTTATGAGCAAATTCTTTAAGTATTTTTTGGCGGTAGTAGTCGGTTCAATGGTATCGGCTCTGTTTTTCATCCTGGGTCTGTTTATGTTTGTGGGTATCCTGGCGTCCTCCTCAAGCTCGGAGGTGAAGGTGCACGACAACTCTTTATTGTTACTTGAACTAAACGGCCCTATCACTGAGCGGGAAAGTTCCGACCCTTTGACTGTAATTTTTTCAGAGCTAAGCGGTCAGGCTGCTTCAACCGGTCTGAATCAAATATTAGCATCTATCAAAAAGGCCAAAAATGATGATAGAATTAAAGGTATTTATATCGAATCAGGAATGCCAATAGCGGGTTATGCGACTATAGACGAAATTCGCAATGCTCTTTTAGATTTCCGCACATCGGGCAAATTTGTGCATAGCTTTAGTTCAACCTACACTCAAAGCGGGTATTATCTGGCATCAGCAGCTGATAAGATTTATATGAATCCGGCCGGGATGCTTGATTTTCAAGGCTTATCCGGAACATACACCTTTTTCAAAGGCACTCTTGAGAAGTTGGGACTTGAAATGCAGATATTTAAACATGGCGAATTCAAATCGGCTGTTGAACCATTTATGCTCGACAAGATGAGCGAAGCCTCGCGGCTGCAAACCGAGGTTTATCTTAACTCTATATGGCAACATATATTATCACGGGTTGCCTCATCCCGGGGCTTATCGGCAGAAGCTCTCGATAGCACAGCCTCCATGGGGCCTGTTATGATGTCTGACGAACAACTGCTGGCTTCAGGTTTGATTGACGGACTGAAGTACAAGGACGAAGTACTCGACGAACTGAAAATTTTAACTAATACCGAAGTCGAAAATGATCTCAATGCAGTAGATATTTCGCAGTACAGCACTGTATATGTTCCCGACAAGACAAAAAAAGGAATTGAAAAGAATAAAATCGCCGTTATTTATGCAGAGGGAGGGATTGACGATTCCTCGACCGAAGGTATTATCTCTGACGAATTATCCCGGACGATCCGCGAAGCACGTCGCGACAGCTCGATAAAGGCAATAGTGCTTAGGATCAATTCGCCCGGCGGTTCAGCCTTAGGCTCCGAAATTATCTGGCGCGAGGTTAAACTCGCCCAGGAAACCAAGCCTCTTGTAGTGTCAATGGGCGACTATGCCGCTTCAGGAGGATACTACATCGCCTGCGCTGCCGATTCAATAGTTGCTCATCCTTCAACGCTCACCGGAAGCATTGGTGTATTTGGCATAATACCAAATACTCAGGATCTCTTAAAGAAGATTGGAATGACCACCGACCGTGTCAAGACTAACCAATACTCTGATTTCCCGGCAATCGACCGGCCCTTTACCAGCAATGAAAAAGATTTGATGCAAGCTTATATCGAACGTTTCTATGGCGTGTTTCTTAGCCGTTGCGCAGAGGGACGTAATACAAGCAGCGAAGCAATTGATCTGGTAGGCGAAGGACGCGTATGGAGCGGTGAAAATGCCATAAGCATCAATCTGGTCGATAAGTTAGGCGGCATTGATGATGCCCTGGCCATTGCTGCAGGTATGGCTAATCTTGAAAACTACAGGGTAGTGGAGCTTCCTGAATTGCTCACTCCAATGGAAATAATTATGCAAAGCTTGTCGGGCGGAGCTGCTGCTAAATTTGCCGATATATTTCTGGGAGAAGAATATAAGCTTCTGAAAACCATTAACGGGCTGAAATCTGCTCATCCGGTTCAGGCTCGTCTTCCATACGATATTACTCTAAATTAAGAAAAGTCTAATTACTATAGGGAACAGGGAAACTCCCTGTTCCCTATAATAATAAACTCTGCAAATGCATCTGTTTCGGATATTACTTCTCCCCTTTTCGTGGATTTATTGTGCCGTCACGGCCATCAGAAACAAGATGTTTGATTTCGGAATCCTACGCTCACAAGAGTATGATATCCCTATTATTTCGGTTGGCAACATTACTGTTGGAGGTACCGGAAAGACTCCTGTCACAGAATTCCTTCTTGGCTTACTTCAAACCTCAAAGCGTTGCGCCACTCTGTCACGCGGCTATGGAAGGAAGACCAAAGGAGTTATAATATCTGACGCCAATGCATACTACGAAAGCATAGGCGATGAGCCCATGCAGATGAAATTGAAGTTCCCTTCAGTATGCGTTGCCGTTGCCGAAAAAAGGCGTGATGGAATGGAAAAGCTCTTAGCCTTGCCTGATTCTCCGCAAGTTGTAATATTGGATGATGCTTTCCAACATCGCTATGTAAAACCCGGTCTTTCTATTGTTGTTATAGACTATAACCGACCCGTCCGTAAGGATTTTTGCCTTCCTGCAGGCAATCTCAGAGAGTCGGTATCGGGTCTCAATCGTGCCGATGTCATTCTAATTAACAAATGCCCTGAAGACCTAAGCCGAAGTGAGGCGGATAGTATCCGCAGCAAACTCAAACTTAGCTCTCATCAACAGCTCTTCTTCAGCTCTATAAGTTATAAAGAGCCTGTTTGTATGAGCGCTCAAAACACCGAAAGTTTTAAATCCAGAATTAAGGAAAACAATAAGCTGCTTGTTGCTGTTGCAGGCATAGGCAATCCTGAGCCGTTTTTTGAGAGTCTGAAACAGTACAAACTCCCCTTAAAAACCCTTAGTTTCAGAGATCATCACAGCTATGGAATCGCGGATTTGAGGAAGATTGAAAAGCTTGGTCAGCAGACTGACAGCCTGCGACCCGAAATAATTACCACCGAAAAGGATGCCATTCGCATAGCTTCAATCAGGGGCTTGAGTGAAAGCTTAAAAAATCGCTTATGGTATGTGCCTATAGGCTTGAATTTTATATTTAATGAGCAAAATTTGTTTGAAGAAAAAGTAATAGACTATGTTGAAAAGTATAATTGAGACAGCTGAATTTCTAAATTCGCAACAAAAATGTGCCCCGCAGATAGGGATAATCCTTGGCACCGGACTGGGTGGTCTGGTTAAGGAAATAAAGGTAGAGAAGAGCATAGCCTACAGCGAGATTCCAAATTTTCCTGTGTCAACTGTTGAAGGACATCAGGGAAGGCTGATCTTCGGACACATAAAAGGTAAAGCCGTAATGGCAATGCAGGGACGCTTTCACTATTATGAAGGCTATAATATGAAAGAGGTTACTTTCCCTGTTCGCGTAATGAAGCAGATGGGAATCAAGAACCTGATTGTATCCAACGCCAGCGGTGGATTAAACCCCTTTTTTGCAGTAGGCGACATTATGATTATAGAGGATCATATAAATATGTTTGGCGACAACCCCTTGCTTGGCAAAAATAATCCAGAGCTTGGACCACGTTTCCCCGATATGAGCCAGCCCTACAAGCGCGAGCTTATACAACGCGCTCATGCAATCGCGAAAAAAGAAGGTATAGAGCTAAAGCAGGGCGTTTACGTGGGCACATCGGGTCCGACTTTTGAAACTCCGGCAGAATACAAATACTTCAGGATAATTGGCGGAGATGCTGTTGGGATGTCAACAGTACCGGAAGTTATCGTTGCTCGCCATGCAGGAATATCATGCTTTGGAGTATCTATAATCACCGATTCGGGAGTACCCGGACAAATAGTTGAGATTTCGCACGAGGAAGTTCAGGAGGTAGCCGCTGCTGCAGAGCCTAAAATGACGAAGGTAATCGCCGAGCTCATTGCAACTCTTTAGAAGGCAGGATATATTCTTATAGTGGCTGTGCTACTCCCAGTACAGCCACTTTTTTCAACTCCATACTATCCCCGGATGGATGAAAACTGCGTATCAGAATTATGTAAATTCCGGCAGGAGCCAAAGCTCCCCGCTCATCTGTTCCATCCCATACAAAAGTGCCTTCCACTCCGGCAAGTTCATTATTTACCAGATAACGAACCGGCCTGCCGGCTCTGTCATAGATAGTCAGCGTGCAGCTGTAACCGGCCTCTTTAAATCTATAACGAATAAACAACAAATCTTCGAAGCCGTCCTGATTAGGTGTAAACACTTCCGGCTCAAGCCAAAAGGCTTCTTCTGTATTATCTCCCCGCTCATAAGCTTGAGAATTTCTCTTTCCGGGTGTAGCATAGCCATGTTCTGCCGAAGCCGAATGCCAGTTGAATTTGCTATCGCTAACTTCATTAGCATCAATACGCTCCAGCGACACCCCTTTGGTAAGCCCCAAAAGAGGATAGTGCATCTTCTCGTTATAACTTAAACGATCATAAATATTACCCTTTATATCACTAAGAAGAACGGTGCCACCGGAATTTACAAAGTTAGGCATGCCCGGCACAGATAAGATATCCCTTTTATTGTCCACTTTATAGTAATCAATCAGCCAATCTCTATCTATGGTAGCTACAATATATGACCCGGGGAAAAATGAAGTTTTTTTATCTGTCAGGCGAAATAACTTTTCAGGAATGCCGGACAAGTCAGCCCTGGAAATATATAAAGAAGAAAGATCCAGGTGCCTGTTTGAGCGATTAAGCAGTTCTACAAAATCTGAACCCATGGCAGGCGGATCAAACAAGAGCTCGTTGATTACAAGTTCAGAGCTTGTTGCACTCACGGGATTTGCAAAGTCTAAGGACAATTCACCCTCCAAAATATTCCCGGCTAAATCGGAAGGAAGAGAGACAAAAGTTAGCCTGAAGGCTCTGTCTTGTTCAAGAGCAAGATCAAACTTAATGGCTAATTCGCTATGGAAGAGTTCTGTCAGCGATACCTCCGAAAATGTCGGAAGGTATCCCGGCGACTTAGAGTTTATTTCGATTTCCACAAGAGACGCACTATCCATAGGCTCGCTAAATTCTATTATAAGCAAAGAGTCATTCAAGAGGTAGTGTCCTTTAATGAAGGGAGCTTCAATGTCAGGAAAACTTCCGGATATCGAATTCTCCATACCCGGAGTGCCGCCTGCCTGATTGACCGAGTAGCCCCAATTGTCATGACTTCCGGATAAATTATCAGGATCTTTGACTTCCAGCGACCAGCCTCCCTCCTTCTTAAAGCCCTCGAGACCCATATCGCGGTGATAGTTGAGTGATGAAATCACTGAACCATAGCTGTCCATCAAAATAATTGAAGACCCAACATCAGAAAGAGGACTCCAGTCAAGCACCTCCAGTCTGTTGGGCAGGTTCTTCCAACTCTCACTTTGAGTTGCCGGTATTAATAGCAGATATTCGCCGGGGAAAAGCATATAGCTGTTTAAAGTCATCACAGCTGAGCCAAGCGCCAACTTACATCCTGCCAGATTTATTACATCCTTACTCCTGTTAAACAACTCAATATATTCGCTATCAGGCAGACCCATCTGAGGCAAGGGCTCGGCCATAACCTCCGTTATTTGCAAATCATAGCGGCGGGAACGGTATAAGGGAGGAGTAGTATCATTATACGCTTCGCCGCATACCTGGAAATCACTATACCAAAATAGCTTGCTGCGAGTTGAAGTATAAATGGATGCTATGCCAAACCAAAGAGATTCAAATCCTTGAGATGTTGCAACTCGCCCTTCCTCCTTCCACCCTTCGCCCATATTCACTTCAAGCACTATCTCACCGCCTAAATAACGGCTTACACGCACATCGCCTTCGGGTATCGAATTATCAAGCAGCTTATGGCTGCCCTCTATCAATAAACTCTTTTTACCATCAACAAGTTGCCATAGAGAAATATTGTCAGCCGTTGTACCTAAAACCAGGTAGAAGGCTGAGGATAGTGACTGAAAATCTGAATTGTTCATGGCCAGCCAGACTTCTGAATAGTTGGCTGATGAGGGGTTGAAGCCCATTTTAAAATGGAAACTCCAGCGGGCGTTTTCCATAGCATTTTGCTCCAAATAAACCCTTGAAACTCCAGCCTCTGCGGGAGCATCCAACTGCAAGCTCCGGCCGGAATCCAGTATTATATAATCTTCAGTATCGCCGAGCCACTCAGGTGCAGCAAGAATATTGCCGGGGCAGTCATTGATATTGACCTGGGCATTCACTGTTGCGCCCCAAATCATTAAGAGAGTAAAAACTTTTGGCATAGGGTGGTGCATATTATTAAAATTACCTACATTTGTTGTCGCTAACTGTTTAAATTGTAAGGATAAACAAGTTCAATTTAGACAATTTTTTATTCATGTGAAACTAAATAGTTAAACTTAAGATGAGAGTAGCAATTGTAGGAGTGAGTGGAGCGGTAGGACAAGAGTTTCTCCGCGTATTGGAAGAGCGCAACTTCCCGATGGACGAGCTGGTATTATTCGGTTCCGCCCGAAGTGCCGGGAAAAAATATATTTTTAAGGGTAAGGAACTTACAGTAAAGGAACTTCAACATAACGATGATTTTAAGGGTATTGATATAGCTTTGACCTCGGCAGGAGCATCAACTTCAAAAGAGTTTGAAAAGACCATTACAAAGCACGGCGCAATTATGATTGATAATTCAAGTGCATTTCGTATGGATGATGATGTGCCCCTGGTTGTTCCTGAAGTTAACGCGGCAGCATGCGCTCATACCCCGCGCAATGTAATTGCCAACCCAAACTGTACTACTATTCAGCTTGTTGTGGCTTTGAAAGCCATAGAAAACGTGTCGCATATCAAACGCGTTCATGTATCAACCTATCAGGCAGCCAGTGGAGCAGGAACAGTAGGTATGGAAGAACTTGACAAGCAGATGCACCAGCTTGCCAAAGGAGAAGAGCTTACTGTTAGTAAGTTTCAATACCAATTGGCTATGAATCTTATTCCTCATGTTGACGTCTTCACTGAAAACGGATATACCAAAGAGGAAATGAAGATGTATCATGAGTCGCGCAAAATCATGGGAACAGATATAGAAGTGAGCGCAACCTGCGTTCGTGTACCGGTAATGCGTGCCCATTCCGAAGCAACATGGGTTGAAACTGAGCGTCCCATATCAGTTGCAGAGGCTCGTCAGGCATTTGAGCAAGCAGAAGGCATCATCGTTCAGGATAATCCATCAAGCAACGAGTATCCAATGCCGCTCTTTATTGCCGGTCGTAACGAAGTCTTTGTAGGTCGTATCCGCAAGGATCTTTCTAATCCCAACGGTTTGACCTTCTGGACTGTGTCTGACCAGATTAAAAAGGGTGCAGCTCTTAATGCTGTCCAGATTGCAGAGTATATGATAAAAGCCGGTTTGGTGAAGTAGAATCAGGCCAATAAATAACATGAAAGGTTGTCTCACGACAACCTTTTTTTTTGTATCTTGTAAATAAGAACAGTTTAAATACCACACTATGCAATCAGACTTAAAGATCGCACAAAGCATTAAGCTAAAGCCTATTAAAGATATTGCCAATATTCTGGGCATCCCGGAATCACTTCTTGAACCATACGGACACTATAAAGCAAAACTTCCTCTTTCGCTAATTGACAGCGACAAAATAGCAGGCAAAAAATTAATTTTAGTATCGGCAATTTCGCCAACTCCGGCAGGTGAGGGCAAAACTACCGTGTCGATTGGCCTAAGCGATGGACTTAACCGCATAGGAAAGAAAACAACGGTTGTATTGCGTGAGCCCAGTCTGGGGCCTGTGTTTGGAATCAAGGGAGGTGCGGCCGGCGGAGGCTACGCCCAGGTTGGCCCCATGGAAGATATAAATCTACATTTCACAGGCGACTTTCCCGCTATTGAAAAGGCGAATAATCTGCTTGCAGCATTGATAGATAATAATATTCAAAGCAAGTCTGCCTCTCTCAACATCGATGCTCGTACCGTCCACTGGAAACGGGTAATGGATATGAACGATCGTGCCTTAAGGCATATAATTGTAGGGCTGGGCGGTACAAGCTCGGGAGTGCCCCGTGAAACGGGATTCGATATTACTGCCGCTTCTGAAATAATGGCAATCCTCTGCCTCTCAGAAAATTTTGATGACCTAAAGAAACGCATCGGGAATATATTCGTTGGCTTTACTCATAGCAAAACGCCCGTATTCGCACGCGATTTAAAGGCTGAAGGAGCTATGGCAGCTTTGCTTAAAGATGCTGTTAAACCCAACCTGGTTCAAACCCTTGAGGGTAATCCCGCTATTCTGCATGGGGGGCCGTTCGCTAATATAGCCCAAGGCACAAACTCTGTTTTGGCAACAAAGATGGGGCTGTCACTTTCCGATTATGTAGTAACAGAAGCAGGCTTCGGCTTTGACCTGGGAGCCGAGAAATTTCTGGATATAAAGTGCGTATCGGCAGGCCTAAAGCCCGACCTTGCCGTTCTGGTAGCAACGGTTAGAGCGCTGAAGTATCATGGCGGAGTTCAGCTCTCTGATATAAAAGACCCTAATGCCGAGGCCGTCGCCGCAGGAATTGAAAATTTGGAAAAACATATTGAGAACATCCTCAAGTTTAATATCTGCCCGGTAATAGCTATAAACCGCTTCAGCGAGGATTCGGATGAGGAGATTGAGGTAATTTTAGAGCGCTGCAAACAGCTGGGGGTTAATGCTGCAGTTGCCGATGTACATTCCCGGGGCGGCAAAGGAGCTGAGGAATTGGCAAGAGTTGTCGTTGAAGTAGCCAATGCCTGCAAATCAAATTTCAAACCTCTCTACGACTGGAACTGGGGTATTGAAAAGAAAATATCAACCATTGCCACAGAGATATACGGCGCATCTGCAATTGACTATACAGCCCAGGCGAAAGCAGATCTTCAGAAAATAGAAGACTTAAATCTTGCCAAACTTCCTGTTTGTATCGCGAAAACCCAGAAGTCGCTTTCCGACAATCCATTACTATTGGGAAGACCAGAGAATTTCGTAGTAACAGTTCGTGAGATCGAGATTGCTGCCGGTGCAGGCTTTATTATTCCTATTACAGGTAATATTATGCGTATGCCGGGTCTGCCCTCAGTACCTGCAGCCGAGAATATAGATATCGACGCTGATGGAAGAATTAACGGGCTCTTTTAGGAGCCTGTTATTCGTCTATCTCTTCCTCTCCTGTTTCAGTATATAAAAAATCGTTGTATGGGAAGCGGGTAACATGAACTTTCATTACCTCCTTGTAGAGCATCTCCTTAAACTCGTCAAAATTGCCCTTATTAAGTGCTGATATAAAAATTGAGGGCGTCTCTTTTGCCATCCAGCTCTTCTTCAAATCATCGATTGACAAATTAGCACGAGTAGCCGGAGTGAGGTCATCTTCATCCTTAACTATATGCGAAAAGGCATCGACCTTATTAAAGACCATAATAGTCGGTTTATCTCTATCGTCAATTTCACGCAGAGTGCTACTTACCACCTCTATTTGCTCTTCAAATCCGGGATGGGATATATCAACCACATGAAGCAGTATATCAGCCTCCCTAACCTCATCGAGTGTCGATTTGAAAGACTCAACCAGATGGTGAGGCAACTTGCGGATAAAACCGACTGTATCGGTAAGCAGGAAGGGCAGATTGCCAATCACCACTTTTCGCACGGTCGTGTCGAGCGTAGCAAAAAGCTTGTTTTCGGCAAAAACCTCACTCTTGCTTAGGGCGTTCATCAACGTTGATTTGCCCACGTTAGTATAGCCAACCAGAGCGACCCTGACAAGTTTGCCCCGATTTTTTCGCTGAGTAGCCATCTGCCGGTCAATCTTTTTTAAGTCTTCTTTTAGCTTGGCTATAATATCGCGGATAATTCGTCTGTCGGTCTCAAGCTCCGTTTCGCCCGGCCCCCTCATATTTATGCCTCCGCGTTGCCGCTCCAGGTGAGTCCACATCCGCGTAAGCCTTGGCAGCATATACTGATATTGAGCCAGTTCAACCTGCGTCTTTGCATGAGCAGTTCTGGCGCGTCTGGCAAAAATCAGCAGTATAAGACTTGTCCTGTCAAGGACCTGCATCTTCAGCGCTCTTTCAATGTTTTTAAGCTGAGAAGGCGATAACTCATCATCAAATATTACAGTTGAAATATCTTCATGAATAGTAAGGTATTCGGCTATCTCCTGAAGTTTTCCGCTGCCTACATAAGTTCTGTTATCAGGCATGGTAAGCGACTGCACAAATCGCTTAACCGGAACCGCTTCGGCAGTTTCAGCGAGGAACTCGAGCTCATCCAAATGCTCATTTACAGTGCTCTCTAAAATGTCAGGTGTACGCACAGCCACCACAACCACTTTCTCAAGCTCCTTATCGGTAGATAACAATTCGCCCATCAATTAATATTTTACGCAAAAATAGAGTAAATTTCAATACGACAAGATAGCCTTCTCAAAACAAAGAAGAATAAAAAGGGCTGTTCGAAAAAACAGCCCTTTTTTATTCTTGTCAATGATTAAGCTCTTATTGTAGTACGAAATTAATAGGTACAGTATAAGAAACTCTAACAGGACGGTTCCTTTGTTTTCCGGGTTTCCATTTCGGCATCGCCTCAACCACCCTGACAGCTTCGCGGTCAAGGCTGGGGTCAACTCCGCGTAAAATGGTAACATTAGTAACCTCTCCTCTTTGATTAATTACAAATTGGATATAGACACGACCTTGAATACCATTTTCCTGCGCAATTACAGGATAACGAACTGATGATGCCAGATACTTTTGAAGCTCACCTTCCCCACCCGGGAATTCAGGCATCTCTTCAACAATCATAAAAATCTCGCCATCTTCCCTGGTTTCTTCAGGAACTTCATAAACCGCTGTAAAATCAACCATGGCATCCTGATTCATTTCAGTATCCATAATTTCCAACTCAAGATCCAACTCCACATCATCATCAACGATGTTAAGGATATCAGCAACTGCCGGCGGCGGCGGTGGTGGCGGTGGCTTAACTTCCTCCTGACGGGTTATCGGAATAATTTCCTCTTCAACAGCGACCTCCTCCTCAGCGGCTTCAAGATCGACATTTACGTCGGTCGAAGTCCATTCAAAGGCGATCAGCACCAAAGAAAGCACAACAACAAGTCCAATCTGAGTGAAGATCGGCTTCCTGCTTTCCAGGTTTGCTTTGGGTGACTTTTTAACTTCCATAATAAATGGTAACTGGTTATTAGATACTTAAATATAGTGGGCCTACGCTTATCCCCTCTTTCACCTTCCCTACATAAAAGAGAGGTAAAATTAATCTTTATGCTGACATATTACAAGACTTATGCCCTATAATTAATCTTCTCAATCGTTTTTTCAGTAAAATTAACAGTTTTTCGCCTATCTTACAATTGATACAGGCATTTATAAATAATTAATACCGCGCCAATTTAAACAATACCGGAATAGTGAACATAACCCTAACAAACTCTCCGTTTTGGATACCGGGACTCCAGTCGGGCATGCTCTCCACTACCCTCAAAGCTTCCGCATCGAGGGTCGGATGTATGCCCTTTTTCACCTTTGCATTAGTTACCCTACCGCTTCTGTCAACAACAAACTCTACGTAAACACGACCCTCCAGATCTCTATCAATAGCCGCTTGCGGATAACGAATATTTGAAGAAAGATATTGAAACAATGCACTTTCTCCACCCGGGAAAGAGGGCATTATTTCGGCAAAAATATGAATGTCGTCGCGAGGATCTTCGGGTAAATCATAAGAGGGCACATCAATGGTCGAATTGGGTACAAGATCAGTGGTAAAAGTTTCCCAAGGCTCAATTGTCTCGTCTGACACATCGGCTACAATTACGAAATCAACGGTCTTAGGCAATACTGGTTTCTCTTTTTCAAAAACGGTAGCAATAGGCACAATTTCGGTAGGTACATCAATTTCCACTCCATAGTAGTAATCGCCGGATGAATAATCAGCTGTGTTCCATTCAAATGCGATAAGTGATAGCGCCAGAGCAGCTACCAGTCCTATCTGCAAAAATGTTGACCTGAGATTTTCAAGGTCGTAGCGAGGTGATTTTTTAAGGTCCATGATAAAGGTTTTAGGGGTTTAACTATTAGTAAGTTATAACAGAAAGGCAGCGATTCCAAGCCCATTAAATTAGTTTAACCCTGCTGCACAATTTTAAACAAAGGATGCAGCGCCCTGCAAGGCTTTCAGAAATAATATCAAAAGACTATGGTTAATTTTAACATGATAACATTCAATGCTGATATTACTGTGCCTAAGTGGTCGGTCAGCTCGAAACGCAGGTTGGTGGCACTTAGAGCCACAGGGGCAGAACCTCCCGCCGGTTCATTGACCACGAGGAGCTATCAGCCCCCGGTTAACAATGACGAGAGTTTTGAGTTGGGCGTACACTGGTTAAAACACCAAGGCCTAAGCCTGCGAAGCATTTAAACGGCGAAGCCCTAAACTGTTCAATAACTGATCATCGTTTACCGGTCATCGGCAAGCCGCGTAGCAACATTAGCGGACAACAGTACTTGCAAATACAGTAAGGGAAATAATTTGCGGCAATAGTTTGGCACTTAAGATGAAATAAAATATATTTGCAGCCTCATAATGAAGGGGGCATAGCTCAGTTGGCTAGAGCGTTTGACTGGCAGTCAAGAGGTCAGGGGTTCGACTCCCCTTGTCTCCACTTTATAATCAGGCAGTTACAATGAATATTTGTAGCTGCCTTTTTTATTGTACATCAAATGTGCAAAAATGGGTCTGCATATCTAATTAGGCAGCATTTTTTATAAGATTGATGATTTATTATCTTCCTTGAAGCCATTTTATGATTTGTTAACTTCTTTAGATAGGCCATAAGTTTCTAAGGTATTACGAATAGCTTAAATTTGTGAGCTCATATTGTTAATCTGAGCATAATTGGTCTAATGACAGATAATTCAGGCAAAATCCTAAAGAGCATTAATCCGACGCGCATAGTGTTGCCGATTGTAATAGGTCTTGCTGTTACTGCCTACCTGATGTACCGTGAGTATGAACCGGGAAGTTTATCCTTGCTCAGTTTTAGCTATAAATCCATAATTTGGCTCTTGCTGGCAGTTATGTTGATGGGCCTAAGGGATTTTGGCTATATTTTACGCTTACGTATTCTTAGCTCGAATAAAGTAAGCTGGCGAAGCTCCTTCAATATTATTATGCTCTGGGAATTTACTTCTGCCATCACTCCATCGGCTGTAGGGGGCACCAGTGTTGCTGTTTTTTTTATAAATAAAGAAGGTATCAGGCTTGGCAAAAGCACAGCTGTAGTTTTGGTAACTTCCTTTTTAGATGAACTTTTCTTTATTCTGACCTTTCCTTTGCTGGTGATTTTAATTGGCAGCAGTAATATTTTTTCGCCCGACCAGCAGCAAGCGATAGTACCATGGTATCAAAATCAGTTCGCAATATTCGCACTTATAGGCTATGCTCTAAAAGTTCTTTACACCATAATAGTAAGTTATGGCCTCTTTGTTAACCCTCGTGGTCTTAAATGGCTCCTACTCTGGATATTCAAACTCCCAATAATTCGTAAGTGGCGGCCACAGGCAAATGAATCGGGCTCTGAGTTGGTTCAGGCCTCAAGAGAGTTTAAGCAATGGCCACTAAAAAACTGGCTAAAAGCCTTTTTGGCTACAGCTCTTAGCTGGACTGCTCGCTACTGGGTGGTTAACGCCTTGATTATCGCATTCTTCGGGATAAAGTGGCTTTCTTGGGATGAACATATATTGGTCTTCGGCAAGCAGCTGGTTATGTGGATTATGATGTTGGTAAGCCCCACTCCCGGCGGGACAGGATTTGCTGAATATGTATTCAGCAGCTTTTTAGGCTCATTTATTCCGGCCGGCACCGGTATTGCTCTTGCTTTTATCTGGCGTCTCGTTAGTTACTACCCCTACCTGTTAATAGGCGCCTTTGTGATACCCAAGTGGGTAAAAAAGCACTTTGTCACGCGACGCAAGTAATATTTTTGACTAAGCGCTTTATTTTAGTGATTAAACAAGAGTATTTTATCTCTTCATTGCCTAATTTGCATCAGGCAAGCAGAAAGCATAAACAGATGCCTGCAAAAACCTCCTTTTATAATACGATTTAGACAATTTGTACGTTATTACTTTTTTATGAGGATAAGGGACAATTGAGAAGGGAGCGACAGCCATTATGTTTTTGTAAAAACAAACAGACGGGTTTAAAGGTTATAGTAATTAATTGACTTTATTTTCTTTTGATGATAAGACGCAGTTTTTTTGCATCAGGATTTATGCTTGCGGCAATCGCGCTTCTTTTTGCCTGTAAGCAAAAAGCGGCAGAACCGAAAAGCACTACTCCGGAGTATATTATACCGGAACTTATCGTCTATTGCGAAAATGGAGTATCTGCCCCTTTGGATGAGATTAGCCGTCATTTTGAAGTGCGTTACAATTGTAAAGTAACCCTTCACAATGGAAATATCCAGAATCTTGTAAGCATTATTGAAGATACCGGCAAGGGTGATTTATTCATACCCGACAGTCACCGTGGATTTGATATACTGCGAGCCACGCAGCCTGACATCATTCTCGACACTCTCTATATTGGTACAAATCGAATGACTTTTATCGTGCCCATAGGGAATCCCGAAGAATTCGACGGAGCCTTAAGCTCGATGAGAGAAAAAAAGCATGTTGTAATAATCGCTAATCCCGAGACAAGTTCTTTGGGACAAATCACAAGGGATATATTAAACAGAGAGGGTATATATTCTGAAGTAGTAAACAATAGTGTCCGTCTATCAGTTGACAATCGCGCCATAATCAGAAGTATATACAATGGTGAGGCGACCTTGGGCATTGACTGGCTTTCGAGCTATTATTATAATGACAATCGCGATAAAGCGGATACAATACACTTTAATCCAAAGGAGCCGGAATTTGATATCTATGCATCAGTTTTAAGGATATCCAAAAACCCCGGACTTGCACATACTTATCTGGCGATGTTGAGTTCACCTTATGGAGCGGGCATTTTCGAGCTGAACGGCATCAGCAGGAAGAAGCAGGGAGTACTAATTACCTCAAAACCCAACTATGGGAATAGCAACAATAAAGAAGAAGATAGGATTAAGTAGAAAACTATTAAACCTAAGATACGAGCATAAGCTGCTCCGGTTTATAAAAGAGCCCGTTATAAGCAAACTGTTCTGGCTGCTTGGGATTTTTTTGTTTACTATATTTATCATTCTTTTTATTGAGAATTATTTCGACAAGAACTACACCCTTCGTTATCAGCAAACCATACGAAATCAGGAACAGAAGCAGAAATTGGATTTTATTTTAAAGGAACAACTGCTTAATATTCAACTGGCTTTCACTACCTATACATCTGTTACTCGCCCCCAACAACTGGCTACTATAAACTCAAATATTAACGCAAAAATTGATGAATGCCTTAATGTCCTGAGAATCCTGGACCAGGGAGGGAAATACGAATACAGAAATTCGGCAAACCTGGCCTCGCGCGACGAGATAATCGAGTCAATAATTTATGATGCCGACCGCTATACAGGAACCATTAATGAAGTAAGACAACTTTATCCTGCTATAAATGATCTTCAGTCATTATCATCGCGAATTACCGCGATCTTGAAGGCTCCGGCAGACAGCATGGCTCACGATCAAGTCTATGTAGCAGAAACTCTTGCCTTTTATCTGAAACAGGTTGACGGTATCTTCAATCGCATTTTTGAAATAGAGAGGAAGATTTCTTATGATATTCAAAGAAGCGTAGTGGATGTAAATGAAACAAGCATCACTGTACTAAAACGTTACAACCGCCTGAAATATATAAGTCTGCTACTATTCACCTTGTTCGCAGTGGGTATAACTTATTTGGTAATCATACAGATATCGAAAATAATTATATTTAGGAAAAAAGCCGAACTCAACAGCAAGAAGCTCTTAATGGCTGTTGAACAAAGTCCTGTTGCAATTATGATAACCAATACCCGCGGAGTTACCGAGTACGTAAATGACAGCTATGTAATAAAAACAGGCTACACGAAAAAGGAGGTTACAGGAACGCGGCCCTACTTCTTCAGCAATAATGGCATCTACGATTTTTCTGAAATTGTAATGGCTACCATACAAGTTGGAAACACCTGGAGCGGCGAAATTGAGACACGCAACAAGGCGGGTATTACCTACTGGGAAAGGGTGCAAATATCGCCCGTTTTTAATGAGAGCAACACTATCTCCAACTTTATAATAATCCGTGAAGATATTACCGAAAAACGCCAATTAACAGAATCTCTTAATGAATCAATTGAAAACCTTAAGATAATTACCGAAAACCTACCTGTGGGAATCCTTGTAGTTGATGATAAACAAAAGATCCTTCAGATCAACCAAACAGCTGCAAAAACGATGGGCTTTGATAATATCGATGAGGCCCGTCACTATATTAACAGCAACTCCTACAGTCAGTATTTTGAAACTATGGCGCAAAGTCATTATCACCATGTAAATTCAGGTTTAAATGTACTCACCCTCGAAGAAAGGCTCTCTATTCCTATTAATAATATCTCGCGCATAATACTGAAAAACGTTATTCCCATCAGACTTAATAATGAGTCAGTGAAACTTGAAGCTTTTATGGACATTACAGCCCAAAAAGAACTTCAACAGAAGGAAGCTGAAGCTAACAAAGCAAAATCGGAATTCCTTGCCAATATGAGCCACGAGATACGAACTCCTATGAATGGCATTGTTGGTGCTACCGAACTACTCGCCAACACTGACTTGGGGAAAGAGCAACAGAATATTCTGTCAGTTATTTCAAAGTCCTGTGATAACCTGATATCAATAATCAATGATATTCTGGACTTCTCCAAAATTGAAGCCGGAAAGATGAAGGTCGAAACCCTGCCCTTCAACCTTCGCGATACAGTTGACTATCTTCTTGACCAGATATCCTTTAAAGCCAATGAAAAGGCTCTGGAAGTTAATGTTGATATGGATAAGGATATTCCTCAAACTATTACAGGAGACGAAGGTCGTCTGGTGCAGGTGCTGATTAATCTGATGGGAAATGCTGTCAAATTCACTGACAAAGGAGAAGTCCTCCTTTCAATAAAAACTGTAGTTCGAAAAGAAAATGATCTAACGCTGCACTTTATGGTGCAAGATTCGGGGATAGGCATCCCTCCCGGGAAAGTAGAAAAGATTTTTGAATCATTCACTCAGGCAGATGGCTCCACCACCCGTAAGTATGGTGGAACAGGATTAGGAACCAGCATTTCTAAAATGCTGGTTGAGCTGATGGGAGGTAAAATATGGCTTGAAAGTCCAAACCCTGCTTACGCCTGGTCAAAAACTAATCCCGGCTCAGTCTTTCACTTTGTATTGCCATTTAAAACTGACACAAACGCCCCCTACACCTACAAATATAAAGGCAGCTTGAGCGGCCTTAACACTCTGGTAATTAATAATCATCAAACTAACATTAAGCTTATCGGGGAAAATCTCTCTGTTTGGGGCATGAACCTTTCGGTAGCACGAAATACTGAAGAAGCAATAGATTTAATGACTCAAGATCGTAACTATCACCTGATAATTGCCGACAACAATCTGCTTCGCGACAAGGACAATACATTTATCAAAGAAGCACGTGAAATTATTCCTGCACTGAAGGCCTTGCTTCTCGTAGCCAATCCAAAAACTATTACTCCTTATAATTATAAAGGCTTTGATAAAATACTCCATAAACCTGTCAAATACTCGCAGTTATTCATGGCTATATCAGAGCTTTTTAATATTCAGGATGAAAAGAACAGCGATATTGTGCAGAACTCAGAGGAAGATGGCATTGAGAAAAATGGGGTCAAAAAGCGAATCCTTCTTGTTGAAGACAATCCTATTAACCAGAAAATAGCCGAGAAGATGCTTCTTAGGTTAAACTATGAGGTTGTTATTGCACCCAACGGCCGGGAAGCCCTGAATATTCTTAGCGAGGGAAAAGATAAGTTCAACCTAATCCTTATGGACGTACAAATGCCTGTATTAAATGGTCTGGACGCAACAAAGGAACTCCGTGCCAAAGGAGTTTTCCTCCCTGTAATTGCCATGACGGCAAATGTGCTAAAAGGTGATCGAGAAATATGTCTTGAAGCCGGAATGAACGATTATATAGGAAAGCCGGTACGCATAGAAACGCTGGAAACAACGCTCAGCAGATGGCTAAAGACCAGCTGAGTTAAAACAGCAGGAACTGTCCTGCTATAATTGCGGCAATAAGAACAATAAAAACGGCCTCTCGCAAAGCCTTCCTCGGCATAAGTTCAAGCCAGTTAACCATAATCATGGACACTCCAACAGCCGACAAAGGCATTATCTCCATAGAGAAGAAAGGGCTTAGAACCAAAGCTGCTGTAATCAATACTATCCAAATAAAGATGCGATAATAACGTCGCACAATAATTTTCTGCGCTCCCATTTGCCGTACAGTAACTAAAAGAGATACAGTAGTCAGCAAAATCAGTAAAGCCATAAAGCCTTTGGAATAAATTGTATGATTATACTGCCCCGGATTGGCTATTAGGTTTTCTGAAATTACTTCATAGAACCACCAGCCCTGATCGTTTAGAAAATACCATGCATAGCTTATTACTGAAGGAAATAGAAATCCCAATATAGATGCTGCAAGCGTCTTAAATGACAACAGGCGTAAAACCCCCATTGCGATAATAAGAAGCGGAAAAAAGAAGAGCCCCTTAGCATAAAACAGCGTTCCAAGACCCAGCAAAAAAGACCCGTCAAAGCAAGAGACAGCAGGTTTACGCTTCCCAACGGCTCCAAACACCCTATTAAGCCCTGCTACAAAGAAAAAAACAAAGAACCATACCGGACTCAGCTTTTGTACAGACAAAAATGCTGAAGTTAGCAAGGCATAGACCAAAAGCACTATCAAGCTCTGACGTCTGATCAAACCATATCTAACAGCCATAGTGTTGATCAACACTCCTGTCAGGATAACCAGAATAAGCGATGCTAAGGCAGCAGTAAAAGATGAATATCCAAAGTAAGGCAGTATCAGCACATCCCACAAAGGCATTGAAGGATTATCCAGAACAGTAAAGTGAGCAATATCTACCACAAAATATCGCAACCACAGAAGTATTACCGCCAAAGGTGTTAACATCGTGGCAGATATCGAATTGCTATGCAGCGACTTAAAAAGCATTACAAATCTATCAAATCAAAACCTATATCATTCCTGAAATACCTTCCCTTGTATTCTATGCGCGAAGCATTTTTTAGAGAAAGGTCTCTGGCTTCCTCAATATCATCGCCATAAGAGCTAACTGCAAACAAGCGACCTCCATCGGTAAGCACTTTGTCTCCCGATAATGCGGTTCCTCCATGAAAAACCACGCTTCCGTCAACATCGGCAAGGCCCGAAACCTCAAAACCCTTCTTAAAAACTCCGGGATAGCCTCCGGATACCATAACCATTGTAAGGACGGTACGCGAATCCACCTCGGGGCTGAACTCTTTCAAATTACCATCGGCAGTGGCAAGCAGAAGCTCAACAAGATCATTCCTAAGTCGGGGAAGAACCACCTCAGTTTCAGGATCCCCCATACGGACATTATACTCGATAACGAAAGCTTCCTTTCCTACTTTAATAAGCCCAAAGAAGATAAAACCCTTATAATCAAGCCCATCTTTCTTTATTCCCTCAATAGTAGGTTTAATAATCTTTTCTATTATTTTATTTTTGAACGAACGAGAGGCGAAGGGTACAGGTGAAACAGCTCCCATACCACCGGTGTTAAGCCCACTGTCTCCCTCCCCAATCCTCTTGTAATCTTTTGCTTCGGGAAGCAAAAAATAATCTTCACCATCAGTAAGGACGAACATGGAGAGCTCAATACCTTTTAAGAACTCTTCAATTACGACTTTTTTGCCGGCAGCACCAAACTTCCCTGCCAGGATTCTTTCAAGCTCATTACAAGCCTCATCGTAATCATCTATTATTAAAACACCTTTACCGGCAGCCAGTCCATCGGCCTTAAGCACATAAGGGGGCTTCAAAGATTTCATAAAACTGCGTCCCTCCTCAATCAAAGCAGGCGTAACAGTGAGATAGCGAGCTGAGGGAATGCCATGCCTAAGCATAAACTGTTTGGCATAATCTTTACTGCCTTCCAGGGAAGCAGCCTCTTGTGAGGGGCCAATTATGCGCACTTCCTGTAAGGCTTTATCATTTTTGAAAAAATCAACAATCCCTCTGACCAAGGGCTCTTCCGGTCCTACAACAACCAATTTTACATCATTCTTGATGACCGCCTCCTTTATACCTTCAAAGTCATTTGAGCTAATCGGAACATTCACTCCAAGTGAGGCTGTCCCGGCGTTGCCAGGCACAAAAAACAGCTTATCAGCCAAAGGGCTGCGCCTTATATGCCACCCAAACGCATGCTCGCGTCCTCCTGAGCCAACTATCAGAATATTCATTCTTAAATTATTCGTTTATCTTCTAAGCCTATTCAATACTTATAACAATTCAAAACTATAGCCTTCATCACTAAGGTGTTTCAACACTCTTGGAAGGGCTGTCTCCAGTCTGGGCCAGGCTTTTAGGGAGTCATGAAAGACTATAATGGAGCCTGGTCTGACAAAGTTCAAAACATTATTGAATACATCCTCATCAGTCAAATCAGCACAATAATCGCGACTTAGCACATCCCACATAATTATCTTCCTGAACTCACGTCTCAGCCTCTTTACATACCATGGAAAAAGCTGTCCGTAAGGTGGTCGGAACAAGTCGCCCGGAATAAGCTCACGAGCTTTCTGCACATCTGCAAAATAGTCAGATTTCCTATTGCTAAAGGCCTTAATATGCGAGTAGGAATGATTTCCAATGCCCATGCCATTCTGTTTTAGCATATCAAACACTTCGGGATATTTCCTCACATTATCAGCAACGCAGAAAAAGGTGGCCTTCAATCCATAATTATTCAATATATCCAAAACCGCCGGGGTCACTTCGGGTATAGGTCCGTCATCGAAGGTAAGATGCACGTATTTACGCCGTGCTTCACCCCTCCACAACGTGCCGGGGAATAACCACCTCAGCATCAAGGGTGGTTGAATCTCCATCCTTTTTATCTTATTCACCAAAAAATCCTAATCTTTGATACAAGCCTTCATATTGGGTCTCTACCCTAGTCATCAAATCATCTCTCTTATAATTTCTCAATATCCTTAACACCTCCGCATAAATCGCCATATTACGTTGAATATCGTTGATAGAACCACCTTGCAATCGTGGAGTCAGACCTGTAAAGAAATCCAGCTCCTGGAAGTTTTCTTCGGAAAGACCTTCTACGATTTCGTCTCCCTTTGTCATCTCTCCGGCACGGTAATAGGCCTCGGCTATAAAAATGGAAAAATAATTATGAGGGATTCTGGATGAAGGTAAACTTTCCATTGTCTTATCCAATACCTCAACAGCTCTGGCTTTATCGCCCTCGTCTATTAAAGCAGTGGCCAAGCGCGACAAATTGTTGCGCATATTAATGCCCATCCTCTGATGGTTTTCATCAAGATATACCCGCGGATCGTTCCAACCGTCAAAAATAAACTTGTTCATAACATTGTAATACATCTTGTCGGTATCGACCCTTCCATACTGCCCGTCGCTTGATTCCGATTTAATCGGAACAATTTGATAGCCAAAACCTTCCAATTGAAAGTAATTTTCCAGCCCAACATAATTCTCGCTTCCAACAGTTACAGCATAATAAATCGGACGCTCAAAGTCATTATTGGCAAGCATATCCAAAACCATAACTTCATTCTTTAAAATCCGATCCTTATTAAGGTTAATTTCCATTTTTGAATTAATTAAATGAGCATAGCGCTCACCTACCATTCCATTGGAAACCACTTTAGCACTGTCAACCGGAAGGACAAAGGATTTGGAAGGCAAGTGCTCAATATTGCCATAATTAGGGATGTTTTTGGTACGCGGATTATCACTGGCCAAAAAGCGGATGCCCTCCTTAAGATCTACTTCACCCTCTATCCGGTCAAAAAGATAAACAACATCCCTCTTACCCAATACATATTGCTCTTTAGTCATAGAAATTGGCAAGGGCTCGGATTTATAAGCCTTACGCTTCATCTGATCGATATACCAGTCGGTTTGCAGATAACTTAAATTACATACCCTAACGTCGGTTCTTACGCCTTCCACCTCCTGAGCATACCACAAGGGGAAAGTGTCATTATCACCATTTGTAAAAATTATTCCATTCTCACCAACCGTATTAAGATAATTATATGCAATATCCCTCGCGATAGTGCGATGTGAGCGGTCGTGATCGTCCCAGTTTTCTGCAGCCATTATACCTGGCACCAGCACAAGAGCTACTACTGAGGCTAAAACAGATGCTACTGTTCCCGGCATTAGCTTTTTCAGCCATGCCACAAGTTGTAAGACTCCCAAACCTATCCATATCGAGAAGGCATAGAAAGAGCCGGCGTATGCATAATCGCGCTCGCGAGGCTGCAATGGCGTCTGATTCAAATAGATTACTATAGCCAATCCTGTAAAGAAAAACAGAAGCATGACCACAGTAAAATCTCTCTTACCCTTCCGACCGGATTTATAATGAAAAAATAAACCTAATAAACCAAGAAGCAAAGGCAACATATAATAAGTGTTGCGCGCAGGGTTGTCCCTGTAACTCTCAGGCAGCCTGTCCTGGTCGCCGTAAAGGGTATTATCTATAAAGGGAATGCCTGAAATCCAGTTACCCTTATGAATTTCTCCATGACCCTGAATATCATTTTGCCTGCCGGCAAAATTCCACATAAAATACCTTAAATACATGTGCCCGACCTGATAACTGAAGAAAAATCTCAAATTCTCTGTAAAAGTGGGCAACTGTATGCTCTGCATCCTTCCCGAGCCGTCATTAACTGTTAGCTGACGACCCTTGATTCCGCCCCAAAATTTGTATTCTTCAATATGGCGGGGCTCACTGCTATACATACGCGGGAAAAGAGTTGTTGTTCTTTCATCAAATTTATATTCGGGGCGATGGTCAACTATTTCATACCTTTCCCCCCCTTTTATATACACAGGCTTGCCTTTATCGCCCCTCATGGCATCCCAGTCCATAGGTGAGTTGTAGTACTGGCCCGAAACCAGAGGGCGATTACCATACTGCTCCCTGTTGAGATAGCCTATAAGTGAAAACACATCTTCCGGAGAGTTCTGATCCATGGTAGGGTTAGAAATAGAACGAATCACAATAGTAGCATACGAGGAATAACCAAGCAGAATAACAGCAAAGGCTGTTATAATAGTATTCATAATAGGCTTATTCTTTACATAGGTATAATAAATACCATAAACAACAGCCACGATTAGTATAAGCGCGAAAAAGGCTATACCGCTGTTAAAAGGAAGCCCCCAGTTGTTAACAAAGAGCAGTTCAAATTTAGAAGCCAAACTCACCACGTGAGGGATTACACCATACAATACTACAGCAAGAATCAAAAAAGAAAAAACAAGTGCTTTCAAAGAGCCCTTAATTGTAACATCATATTTCCTGAAATAATAAACCATCACAATGGCCGGAATAGTCAGAAGATTCAGCAGGTGAACGCCGATTGAAAGACCCATAAGGTAGGCTATAAGTATAAGCCAGCGATTTGAGTGAGGCTCATCAGCTACATTCTCCCACTTTAAAATACACCAAAAAACTACCGCTGTAAACAAGGAGGATAGAGCATATACTTCCCCCTCTACTGCCGAGAACCAAAAGGTGTCGGAAAAAGTGTAGGCCATAGCGCCAACAAAACCGGCTCCAATAACGGCATAACTACGCCATTTTTCAGGATTCTCAATATCATCGATAAATATTTTTCGCCCAAGATGAGTTATTGTCCAAAACAGAAAGGCTATTGTAAATGCACTTGCCAATGCCGACATGATATTCATGGTAATGGCAACGTTTGAAGGGTCGCCGGCAAAGAGCGTAAAAAACCGTCCAACCAGCATAAAGAAGGGAGCTCCGGGGGGATGACCGACCAGCAATTTATAAGATGAGGAAATAAATTCACCGCAATCCCAGAAACTTGTAGTTGGTTCAATTGTAAGGGTATAGACAAGAGCTGATACAAAAAACGCGAGCCAACCAAAAAGGTTATTCAAACGATTGTAATTCTGCATATCAATTAATTTTCAATATTCTCTCAAATTGTCAGTGCATAATTGCCAAAAATACAATAATCTTATAGAAAATGAACAATGAATAGTGAACAATCATCAATGAACAGTTATCAGTTATCCGTGAACAGTTGAGGACTTCGCCCGTGAGGTGGTTTAATCCGAAACCATCACAATTCCCTGTTCACCCTTGTATGATCATTAGCTACTGACGACTGACAACCAGAGCGATACAAGAAACCAGATATAAATTCAAGTTTTTTTAGCTGCTTTTTTTTGATAGATAAGCCAAAACATTCTATATTTGCATCGCTTTTGAAAAACGGAAGCATTTAAGTCTGTCCCGTGGTGTAATGGTAGCACAGATGGTTTTGGTCCATCTAGTCAGGGTTCAAATCCTTGCGGGACAACTATCAAAAAAGCTGTAAATCGATGATTTACAGCTTTTTTGTTTAGCCTTGCCTTTGGCTAGAAGCTCTTAATTACTTTTTATCACAAAGTATTAGTAATGAAAACAGACAGCTTAGTATTCTAAGAGCAAATCATCCATTATTTTAAAGGCTCTTTTTGAATCCCACCTAGCAGCCCCGGTCTTATACAGCACTATATTACCACCCTTAGCCAGCAATATTGTAGTTGGAAGAGTTGTAGTAAGCAAGGCATCAGGCACAAAGCCAGCCGTGGAATATACCGGAAAATCGTATCCATGCCTGTCCATAAACTTAAGCACTACCTCCTCATCCTCGTTTGTAATAAATACAAAATGTACTGAGTCTTTATATTTATCGTAAAGATTCTTAATGGATGGCATCTCCGCAAGACATGGCGGACACCATGTAGCCCAATAATTGATAAAGACAGGCCTGTCTTGAAATTCTGACAATCTGACTATCTCCCCTTCAGCTTTGCGCAAGGGCATCTGCCAATCATTAGCAGTAAGTAATATCGTTTTTGAAGATTCCCTCGGAGCCAACATAGTCTGCCGCACCATAAAAGCCGACACGGTCTTCCTGCTTTGAGGTATTAACATTGCCACAATCAGCACCAGAAATAAAAAGTCGAGTACTATGCTCCACCAGCGTTTCTTCTTTCTATACTTGTTCCACCTCTCTTTGATTATCCCTTTCTTCATCCTTCCAACAATTTAAAACGTGTAAATCAACCTACCTTCCCAAGCACAAGCCATTTTGGAATGGCAAGCGAACGGTAGCTTTCTCCTGTCGAAGTCTCTATCGACGCCCCAATCCTGTTATAAAGATTGAGGCCGGCAACCTTTTCCCAAAACTGATCAACATCAATCAGTATCGAGTGGCTACTACCTGCAGGCAGCGTCAGTGGAAACAATTCATTTTTTACGGCGAAATTTCTTGTGTCCTTTCCACGCTTAAAGAACAAGTGGGGAGCCGAAAAAGTTTTACTCTGTGAGGTATTGTTATACACTGATATACGCATCAAAAGGCGAGCGTTACTCCGCTTGCGACGCAAAGAAATCCTGAGAATAACGACCTTAGGCAGGAGGTGAGAGAACCATCCCTTGCGGAAACCATATTTCGCGATTAGGATAAGAGCCATCGCAAGCAGAAGCAATTGCAAAAACGAGTTCCCGCGTTTCTTCTCAACCGAAGCATTGACCTTAACATCTTCACCGGTGATTATCTTCAAGTCCTTATCACGGGTATCGCCATAGTTATCGCTCTGCACCACCTGCATCCCTGCCGGCGGTTCGTCGGAAGGCATAAACATCCTTGCACATAAGTTTATCAGAAACAGAGAGATAAACAAAGTAATAATAAATATCCTGTTCTTCTTCCAAAACTCTATCATCCTGCTCATAATGCTCTCTTCTATTGTGGAAACGGCATCAGCCCTTTATAATTTATATAATACTCCCCATCTATTTCGGGCTTGCTCATCATCTCGTCATTATCGCCCTTAGCATTTGCTACGCCAACACTTGCAAAGCGACATACGGCCTTGTGCTTCATAGCATGTCGCGAAACATTGGCTGCCACATCGGGGGTCAATAAACCCATATCAGGAAAGGTTGCGGTTCTCACCACTATAAAATAGAGAGTTTCAGCTTTACGAGCCAAGATTTGAGGATTCACATCCAATTCCTTCCGCACATTAAGAACCTCAAAGCCATTATCAACCAAATCTTTGTAAACAACCTTCAGCCCAAAGTAGTGAAGATCCTCATAATTCATAACCTTTCCCATATAATCTAATCCTCTATAAACAGGTTCTAAAATTACACTTCTTTTAATTGTTCTCAAACCATAGCTATGCAGCATTTTCAAAAATATACGCCACAGGACTCTCAAGCCTAATCTCTTTCACTTGATATTTATCTTTTTTAACGCTAAAAGCCATGAATTCAACTTAGAACATTTTAACTTTGCACTATGTGGATGATATTATTAATTCTTGTAGGTATAGGGATCCTCACCTTTCTGGGTTCCAAAATAGCCGAATCTCGTAAAGGAAGTAGCGATAATCCGGTTTCAGAAGAGAGCCGGCCCCTTGCAGATATAGATTGCTGCGGGGCTCATGAAATATGCGACAAAGACACCCTGCTTTCAACTTCAGACGATTTGGTTTATTATGATGATGAAGAGCTTGACCGTTATAAAGGTCTGGCTCCGGGCGCATATAATAAAGAGCAAATTGAGGAGTTCCGCGATGTGCTTTTTACGATGCGCGATGATGAAGTGGCTGGTTGGTTGCGCAGTTTGCAACTGCGCAATGTTCAACTGCCAACAGAAGTCCGCGAAGAGGCGCTAATGATTGTAGCCGACGTCAGAGACATCATTAGAGGAAACAAACAAATGGCCGCTGTATAGCGATAGAACTTAAAAGTTCGGAACACTATCTTTCCGGAACTTAAGGATGCACAAGTGTACCGATATTTTCACCGCTAAGCACCTTCTTCAAATTACCTTTCACATCCATATTAAAGACCAAGACAGGTAAATTGTTTTCTTTGCACATTGCAGTAGCAGTAAGATCCATGATTTTTAATCCTTGATGGTACACCTCATCAAACGAAATCTTGTCATATTTAACAGCCTCGGGATCCTTTTCCGGATCGGCCGTATATACTCCGTCAACACGCGTTCCTTTTAGCATTACATCGGCTTCAATTTCTATCCCCCGAAGCGAAGAACCTGTGTCGGTTGTAAAATATGGGTTACCGGTGCCTCCGGCTAAGATCACAACTTCACCGGCACTAAGAGCTTCCATGGCACGCGGCTTCGAGTAATACTCACCTACCGGCTCCATACGAATAGCTGTAAGCACGCGAGCTTTAGTCCCTATTCCATTCAGGGCGGAAGCAAGAGCCAGTGCATTTATTACTGTGGCAAGCATACCCATCTGGTCACCTTTGTAGCGATCGAATCCCTTAGAGGCACCGCTTAGACCCCTGAATATATTTCCTCCTCCTATTACTATTCCAATTTCAACACCCATAGTTGCAATTTCAGCTATTTGCTCAGCATAATCATTAAGCCTCACGGCGTCGATGCCATATCCTTGGGTGCCGGCAAGCGATTCACCGCTCAACTTCAGGAGTATTCTCTTGTATTGCATGTTTCAATATTTAGATTTTCGTATTTGAACTTCAAAAATAGAGCAATATTATTAAATCAAAAATAAAGTACAAAACCCCCAAAGATACAAATCCTGAGTCTATAATTGCTCTACCCAAGGTCAAAGATGGTTTTGACAAAGGCTATTTAAACTCTCCTTTGTTTTACAACACCAGGTTGTAGAGGCCTGCCGTGAGGAATTGTCCATGAGCAGGTGCCTCAAGTATTTCCGTGTAACTATTATATTGTCGGCCGGTCTTTATCGGGGTGGATACAAACAGGAAGCCTTCATCATCCTGTTTGTGCAGCATTAGGACCACCTGTCCCTTTTCAGTTTGGAGAATGGCTTCCGAAGGCAGGGCCTGAATGCTGTCGCTTTGAGTGACAATAGTGGCGCTGACAAACTGGTCGGCTAAGGCTCCTTGGGGGCGATGCTCGCTTAGGGCGGCATAGCAATCGACAGCCTTGGAGTCCTGATTGACGGCCGAGCCTATGGAATGAAGTCGGGCAATATGCTGGGAATCGCTGTTAGCAAGTCTATAGCGAACGATTTGTCCCTCACGCAAGTCTTCCAAGTCATTGGGAAACACCTTCAAGTGCAGTTGCAGGCGATCGGGGTCAATAACCGTAGCCAGTGCCACACTGCCATCCGTATGGCTGCCGATGCTAAGCTGAAGGGCGGAAACTCTGCCAGCGATAGGAGTTTTTACGGGATAGACGGCAAAAAACTCTCCGGCTTCAATTTTTTCAGGCGAAAGGCTCAGAGCCTCTATCTTCAATTTTAGTCCCCGGTAGTGTGCGCGCGCCATCTGGTAATCACTTTGAATATTTCTAAATTCCTTTTCGGCGCTGACTTGTTGCTCAAAGAGAGTTTGGGCGCGTTTATATTCACTGCTCAAACGCCCGTATTGGGCTGCTGCTTCGGCAAAGTCTTTTTGCAGATCGATAAGGTCGGTACCGCCTATTTCGATAAGGGTTTGCCCACTTTTCACGCTTTGCCCGTTTTGACAGTATATTCTTTGAATTATGCCGGGAAGAGGCGCATTCAACAAGGCTTTTGCATTGGGACGAGCTTGCAGGCTTCCGTTGCAAGTGATGTTCTGCTCAAAGGCGAGGGTTTGGACAGAACCAATTTGCATACCTTCATGCGCAAACTGCAGGCTGCTGATGAACACTCCCTCTGTTGGGAGTCCGCCTTCGGCGGATGGGCTTGCAGACTTGTCCCGGCAAGAATTTAAAATTAAGGTAGCGATGCCCAAAATGGCTATTATTTTTAACTTATTCATAGTGCATTATTTATTGAGGTAGTTCAATTCGAGGGTCAGGATATTATAGCGCAGCAAGTTGTCAAGATAGTCGAGTTGCAACTGCAAGGCCGTTTCAGTGCTCACTGCCAATTGATAAAAATCCAGTTCTCCGTTTTCAAAACCTATTTGGGCACTGCGCAGCAGTTCCCGGTAAAGCGCTTTCCCCTCATTATGATAGTAATCGATTTGTGTCTTTACTTGCATTTGGGTACTGAGCAGCTCCTGTTGTTTGGTTTTAAGAGCTTCACTCAGGTAAGCGCCTTGTTGCAGGCTTGCATCGTGCTTTAGGCGTGCCGACTTAATACGAGCCTTTTGGGCAACAAAAAATACCGGTAGAGCCACACCAACTTCAAATCCGTGATAGTAAGCGGCATCCTGGTAGGCATTACTGCCTATAAAATATTGCAGCGAAAAATCGGGCAAGAGCTTATTTCTTTCTATACGGACTTCGTTAAGGGCAAGATTTTGTTGGCTTTGCATCAGTTGGAAGCCGGGACTGGATTCGGGTTCGCGTGGGTGGTACTCGAGCAATGGGATTTCTTCTTTTACCACGTATGCTTCATTGTGTGCGGTGATCAGACTTAATTGCCTGAATGCGGCCTGTTGCTCGTTTTGAATACTCTTAAGGCGAGTTTGAAACTGTTGCTTTCGTGCCTGCAAATTGAGTAGGGTCAGACGATTGATGTCTCCCTCTTGGTGACGAAGTTCGACTCCCTCAAGAAGGCGACTGTACATGCTGTCAATCTGCATATATATGGCTGCTTTTTGATTGATTACCTGCAAGCTAATATAGGTCTGGCTCACTTGCTGTATAAGCTGTTCCTTTATCACACTTAGTTGGTGTTGGGCTTGGGAGTGAGCTAATGTCCTGGCGCTGCGTTCGGCGCTGTATAGGCTTGGGAAGCTCAGATCCTGAGAAAGGCCCCATACTTGAAGAGGATGATTATTTTCGGCTATGTTGTTTTGATCGCTGCCGTAGCTGATAGTGGTAGGACCTAAATCCCAGCCCGTAGCAATAAGAGCCTCCTGTGCAGCTGTTTGCAGGCTTTGAGCTTTGATTTCCAGGTTATTTTCAAGCGCCAGTTCAACTGCCCTCTCCATGCTAAGCTCTGGTGAGCTTATCTGCGCGCGGGTAACAAAAGTCGGCAGGAGTAACAAAAGGACCAGAGGTGCACCTTTGCTGCGAAGAACTCTGAATGGAAACAATTTGATGCCCTTTACCTTATAGAATATTTCAAACATCAAGGGCAGGGCAATCATAGTGAGCATAGTAGAGGTAAAAAGACCTCCAATGACAACGGTAGCCAGTGGCCGTTGCACTTCAGCTCCGGCACCGGTAGAAAGAGCCATGGGTAAAAAGCCCATTGCTGCAGCTCCAGCTGTCAGCATAACCGGTCGCAAGCGATCACGTGTGCCCTGAATAATCAACTCACGCATACTCAGCGTTTTGCTTTTCATCAGTTCTTTTAAATGTTCAATAAGAACAATGCCGTTGAGTACGGCAACACCAAAGAGGGCAATAAAACCTACTCCTGCCGATACGCTGAAGGGCATGCCCCGCAGCCAAAGCAGTACCACACCCCCAACAGTGGCCAGGGGAATGGCAGAGAATATCATAATGGCGTCTCTCATCGATTTAAAGGCAAAATGAAGGAAAATAAAAATAAGCAAGAGCGCGACCGGCACAGCTATCAACAGACGCTTGCTTGCATTTTCAAGATTCTCGAATTGTCCGCCATAAGCAATGTAGGTGCCGGGTTCCAACTCTATGTTTGCGTCGATGGTGCTGCGGATATCTTCTACCACTGATTGAAGGTCTCGGTTGCGCACATTAACAGCCACAACCACGCGCCGATGTGTGTTTTCCCGGGAAATTTTGGCCGGTCCCTCGGTGTAGTATATGTCGGCCAGTTCGGAAAGGGGAAGTTGAGCTCCGCCGGGCAAAGGCACTTGCATTCGGCTGATATCTTCTATGTCGGTCCGGCTTTCCGGGTCAAAACGAAGCACTAAATCGAAGCGTCGCTCGCCTTCGAACACAAGGCCTGCTGTTTCTCCGCCAAAGGCGGTAGCCAGATACCGGTTTAGAGCGGAAATGTCGGCTCCGTGCCAGGCAATCTTACTGCGGTCATAATCGATTTTTATCTGTGGAAGTCCCGCAGTTTTTTCCATGATGATGTCTCCGGCTCCCGGGATCCCGCTAATCAGGTCTTTTATTTCGTTGGCTTTTAGGTCAATGTAATCCAGATCCTCTCCGAATATTTTAATGGCAATGTCGGATCTTACCCCGGTAATCAATTCATTAAAGCGCATTTCAATGGGCTGGGTAAACTCGTACTCAATGCCGGGAATCACCATCAGCTCTTCTTTGAAGCGCTCGGCCAGTTCCTCCTTGTTGCTAGCTGTGGTCCAGCTTCTCTTGGGTTTCAGTTTAATAATCATATCAATTTCTTCCATAGACATGGGGTCGGTGGGCACTTCGGCAGCGCCGATACGGCTGACTATTTTTTCCACTTCAGGAAATTTTTCAAGAAGGATTTGTTCCATACGGGTAGTTGTCTCTATGGTTTTGGTCAGGGAGGTGCCCGTTTTTAATACCGGTTGAATTACAAAATCTCCCTCGTCCAGGGTAGGAACAAATTCACCGCCCATGCGCCCGAACAAATATCCGGTCAGCAAAAGCGAAAGGAGGGCTGCACCCAGGACAATTCGCTTGTGGCAGCAAGCCCAATGGATAACCGGTAAATAGGAGCGCTCGGCCATACGCATTACCCAATCCGACAGGTTTTTCTTTTTGGATACCGAGGGCTTTAGAAAGAGGGAAGACGCTACCGGCACCCAGGTGAGACCCATTATCATGGCGCCGATAATTGCAAAGCTGAAGGCCATAGCCATGGGTTTAAACATTTTTCCTTCTACCCCGGTCAGAGACAAAATGGGTATGAAGACAATCAAAATGATAATTTGTCCAAAAATGGCCGATTTCATCATTTTGGTAGCTCCCTCTGCTGCTACCTTGTCCATAACATTTTGCCGCTGGTCCGGTGTTCCGACACTAAGTTCTTGTTGCCGCATTGTCATGCGCAGCACAATGTATTCGACTATTATTACAGCTCCGTCTATAATAATGCCAAAATCGAGAGCTCCTAAGCTCATCAAATTGGCATCAATGCCGAATAGGTACATCATAGAGATGGTAAAGAGCAGAGCTAAGGGAATAACCGAAGCGATGACCAGCGCCGAACGCCAATTACCAAGGAGCAATAGCACGGTTAGCATCACGATGAAAGCGCCCAACAACAGGTTTTCTACCACGGTAAGTGATGTTTTGGCTACCAGGTCGCTGCGGTCAACTATGGGATTAATGTAAACCCCTTCCGGCAGGTTATTCTGGAGTTCGGCTACGCGACTTTTTACTTCATTGATGACCTGCCGTGAGTCGGCATCTTTCAGCATCATGACCTGGCCCAATATAGTTTCTCCTTTGCCGTTGGCAGTAATGGCACCATAACGGTTGGCGTGACCGATTTGCACTTTGGCTATATTTTTGACCAGGATGGGGGTTTTGTCGATGTTTTTTACTACGATATTCTCAATATCCTGTAAGGACTTAACTATTCCATCACCCCGAATAAAGTAGCTCTGATTGGTCTTTTCGATGTAAGAGCCGCCCGAAATGCTGTTGTTGGCCTGAAGGGCATCGAATACTTCCATCAGAGTCAGGTTCATGGCCGATAGTTGCACAGGGTCTATGGCGACCTCATATTGTTTTAAAAAGCCTCCCCAGCTATTAATCTCCACCACTCCTGAAATGCCTGAAAGACGACGTTTAACTACCCAGTCCTGTATGGTGCGTAAATCTGATGCGGAGTAGCGATCCTCATAGCCCTCCTTTAAATCCAGAGTGTATTGATAAATCTCACCCAGACCCGTGGTGATGGGGCCCATTTCTGGTTCGCCAAAACCTTCGGGTATGACGGTCGCGGCAGCTTTTAATTTTTCGGCAATAAGTTGTCGGGGCAAATAAGTACCCATGCTCTCATCGAAGACGATGGTTACGAGTGATATACCAAATTTAGACACCGAGCGTATTTCTTCGACTCCCGGCAGGTTGGCCATCTCCATTTCAACCGGGGCAGTAATGAATTGCTCAATTTCCTGGGTCGAAAGGTTCTGTGAAGTCGTTATAACCTGCACCTGATTGTTGGTGATATCGGGAACGGCTCCAACCGGAATGCGGCTGATGGCAAAAAGTCCAAAGCCTACAATGGTAAGTGTAAAGAGGATGACGATCAGCTTGTTTCTGATACTGAAATCAATGATTTTCTCCAACATAACTTTATGTTATTCGATGAGATTCAAAGCTAAAAAAACTATCCTAATTAAACAATGTAGATGATTAGATATGTTATATGTTTAAAAATATCCCGGGTAACAGCAAGTCCACCTTGTCGCTACCCGGGATTTCATTCTAAGCCAAAACTATTTTCTTTCGCATGCTAACGACTCTTACGCTGGCTCCCTCCCATCGATTGCCCTTCTCCGGCCGGAGTTTGCGGACGAGCTTGTTGGCGCTCACGAGCACTCTCCCTCATGCCCTCGTTTTGTCTGCGAGCCTCATTTCTGGCCTGAGCTGCAGCACGTCTTTCTATGGCCCGATTGCGGTTTTCCAAGGCCCTTTCGCTTCTATTGTCAGCTCTCTGAGCAGCGGTAGCAGTGCCGTCCATCCTACGCGCCCGCGCCTGCGCTGCTGTCTGATTTCCCCCTGCTTGTCCGGCATTTTCGGGTTGATGCAAGCGTTGTCTTTCCTGAATAGGGTTTTCATTTTGGATAGCCTCCCCGGCTTGCAAAGCTTCCTGGTTTTGCACACGGTTCTCAACGCGCTTACGGTTTTGTTCCTGAACCGGCTCAACTTCTTGTGCTACGGCGTTTGCACTTATAAGTGCAAAGACTGCCAAATAAATAATTCTTTTCATTGCGTATTATTTTTAAGTACATCCCAAAGATGCAATGGTGATGATGAAAATATGGTTAAAATGAGGGCTTTGTGGCAATTTATTCTTCCGCTCCATGGTCAAGTTCGGGGTCTGCCTCCAGAACAAAATCGTGTGTGGTGTTTTGGCGGCTATCTACGCTTATCAGCTCATCAAGCTTTAACACCGAAACAGAGTTCCCGGACGAGGCAACTGCCACAAGATCGTAAGAGCCCGGAGCCAGAAAAGCCAGGTGGTAAAAACCGTCATCATCCACTAAATCGCTGCTTATGGAATTGGGGAAACGGGATTCCTCTTCTGCCGGGCTTGCTGCTTCTTCTTCCGTATATGTACCGGCAGCATAGGCATAAATCACGATGGTAACTTCAGGGTCGTACCCACTTACATGCCCGCTAATACTGCCTGCCTCCTTATCAGCCACCAGGCGAATGGTAGGTTTCAAAATATATTTTCCACTATTGCCGGCAACCAGCACCGATTTCCTCACATCAAAATCTGCAGTTAATTCGACTGCCCCGTTAAGGGGCACGTGAAAGGCTCCGACAGCTTTGTAGCCCGATTGGGCTCCGGAGGGGACAAACAAGGGCTGGGTACTGCCGTCTGCCCATTCGAGGTAACAACCCGGGTTGCTAACAACTCCCTTATCCCTATTGGGCTGATCGAGATGAAAGCGGATTTGACTGTAAGTACCTGCGGGTAGCTCATAGCTGCCCAAAAGTTCGGCAGTGCCTCTATTGAGTTCCAACAGGTTAAGACTTAAGGGAGGGGAAAAGGTGTCCAGATTCACCCATCCTTCTGTAGAATTATGGTATTCGATACGGTTGATGGCAATGTAAACGCCGCTTACTCCTGCTGAGTCAATTGGAGCATCTGTGATAGACAGATTAAGGGTTCCACTACCGTTTTCAGATTTTTCGCAGGACGCATAGAGCAATACACTGCTAGCTATGGCCAATAAAAACAACATCTTCTTCATGGTCATTTTGTTTTAAGTTCTCAACAAAGATGCAATGGTGATGATGAAAATATGATGAAGAAAAATGAAGCAGTTGGGCTGATACTGTAAATTTCAAGATTTTCCTGAGAAGATTAAAGGGGAGGCAGCACAAAAATAAAGCGGGAACCTCTACCCTCTTCCGAATCCACCTTTATATCTACTTGGTGGAAGTCGGCAATAGCTTTGGTAATGGCCAATCCCAGCCCGCTTCCGCTGTGGTCGGCCGGGTTTTGCTTTTTAAAGCGGGTAAACAAATGAGGCTGCATTTCGGCCGAAATCCCCGGACCGTTGTCACCAATACAGATGGCCCGGTTGGCGGATATAAACATACCTTCGATAATTACCCGTCCATAGCCGGGCGTGTTTTTAAGCGCATTGTTAAGGACATTGTAAAACATTGAAAAGAGAAGAGAGCTATTACCCTCCTTCAACCAAAGGTTTTCCAGATTGATAAGTTGTATGTCAATGTGCTTGTCCATGGCCAAATGTTCCAGCTCCTCGACCACCTGTTGGAGGAGGCCTCCCAGATTGACCTTTTCGTTTTTCAGATACTGACTACTTTCGATGCGTGCAATTTTCAACAGCGCATTTACCAGCGTTTTCAAGCGGTGTAGGGTGTGCAAGGCTTCTTCAACTTTAGCAGCCTCTTGCTCTGGCAGAGTTTCGTCTTGCAGCAAACTTTCCAGAATCAGTCGCAGGGTACTGACCGGGGTCAGTAATTCGTGAGAAATATTTTGGGTAATCTGCTTTTCGTTTTTTATTTGCAGCTTAATTTTTTCCATCAGAGCATTCAGTGTCTGATCGAGCACCTTGAAATCGCTCGTGCCGGTAGTCAGGGGAGTGGTTTCAAATTTTTCGGGGTCGTCGGTCTGTGCAATTTTCCTGGTCAGTTGTTTGAAAGGACGAAGAATAACACCGGTATAGAACATTTCAAAAAGTGAGGAAATAAGCAAAAACGCGAGCAGGAAAAGCCAGGTGATACGCCGCACATTGTCTTCGGCAGCCGCTATGCTGGAGAGGCTCTTTCCAATTTCCAGCAGATAGCTTTGTCCATCTACCAAAAAGCCATAGTTAAGCACCCGGTAGTCTATGGTCTCGTCGCCAAGGCGGCGTGGACTTAGCTCGATGTAGTTCCAGTATTCTGTCTGGTTTGCCTGTTCCAAAACAATATATTCTTCTTTCAGGATATTATAACTGGCAAAGATGTCGTCGGTGTCGGAGGTAATAAAGGGTTCCACCCCGTATTCAGCAATCAGAGCGATTACATCTTCTCTTTTCTCAATGAGCTCATTATCTGTTTGATAAAGATTTATTCTCTGCGATAACCAGGGGGTGACTACAACAAAAATGCTGATGAACAGCAGTTTGAAAAGCAAGTTGGCTAAAGTGAGTTTTATGCGTAGTTTCATGGGCAGCTTTTGTTATTTAGGGCAGCACAGCTTTATAGCCCACCCCTCTAACCGTGGTAAGCCATTCCGAATCATCGTATTCATTCAACTTCTTACGCAGGTTTTTGATATGCACGTCGATAAAATTACTGTCGTACTGGTCATCAAGCGTATTGCCCCAAATGTGCTCGTAGAGCTGAATCCGCGAAAGGGCTTTGTTTTTGTTTAAAACGAGGTATTCGAGCAGCTCATATTGCTTTTTGGTGAGCTCCACCACCTGATCTTTATGCGAAAGCGTGCGCGCATTAATATCGAGAGTGAAATTACCGGCCTTGACTTGAGCCGATTCGGCCCCAAATTTCCGTCGGGCTACAGCCTTCATGCGCGACAATAATTCTATCAGGGCAAATGGTTTAGGCAAGTAATCGTCGGCTCCCAAATCCAGCCCTTGTACCTTGTCTTCCACCCCGCCCCTCGCCGTCGTTATAAGCAGGGCAGCCTTAGGATTTGCCTCTTTTATTTCAGCAATAAGGTCCAGACCTTCGTAATCAGGCAAACCCAAATCGAGTAGTACAAAATCATAGCTATTAACGGCTATTTGCTCCGATGCCTCTCTTCCTGTCAAAGCAACTTCACAGAGTAGTCCTTCTTTGCTCAGATAGTTGGCTATTTTATCGGCCAATTGTCGTTCGTCCTCTACAATTAGTACGTTCATGCTACAATATTTTATAGTAGAGATTAATAAAGATAAGCATTCCTTCGCGAGCCGGAAAGTCCGGGTCCTTATATATCGGTAAATTGTATAGAGGCTCTACTTCGAGGGTCATATTTCCGTAGTTGAACGAAATCGGAAGAGAAAACTCTGCATCAAGCAGGCCAAAGGAAGTGCTGTACTCAGGGTATTCGACGGGCCCATTTTCCGTCTCCTCAGTGTTTGTCTTGCTAATATCGTATCTCTTACCCCACAACATATTAGCTGTAGGATTGAAGTCCACAAAGGCCTTATCCTTCCAAAAGTCGCGCGTACTGAAATAATGACTGTTTTTTATTTGAAAGTAGCGTGTCTGGCTGTCGTCCAGGATGGTGCTGTACACTACCCGGGTATATAACAACCTCCAATCAAGCCCTGCCGACACACTCATGTAGGCAAAATTGCCAAAGTATAAATCCCTTAAGTCCTTCGCCGTAAAATATGCAGCCAAGGAGGCGCCCGCATCCCACCACGAGTTGAAGGTCTTGCGGTAAGCCAGAGTAAAGTCGTAAAAAGCCAGGGCAGTTTGTGTGTCGGCGAGGTGATAGACCATAAAGGCTGCCGTCCAACTTCGCTTATAGCTGTAAAGCAAGTCGGCCGAATAGTAGGGACGACTACCCGACAAGGAATAGCCTGAATAGGTCATGTCGCTTCCAAATCCCAAGCCTCCATACAGTGAATGTCTGTTAGTTTGTTTGGTAGAATCACTCTGCTGAGCCAAGGTTCCCGGAAGAAAGCTTAGCAACAGTAGGGTCGGCAGGAATAACCTCGGGCGTGAAAGGATAAACATGGCTTTATATTCTGAATTAAGTGTTTATCTTCTTCCTGGATTATCGGGTCTGCCAGGACGATCAGGGCGATCGGGACGTCTTGCCCCCTCGGGACGACCGGCTCCGGCAGGCCGTCCGGCACCCGCCGGACGCTCAATATTAGGACGCGCGCCCTTTTTCCCTCGTTCCAGATTGGGACGCGCACTCTGAAGGCCCTTGCTCTTTTGCGGGGCTGCTTCTGAGCGGGATGATGCTTCAACCTTGCCCTTCGGCTTGACTTGCCCAACCTCCTCTACATCGGGACTGTCAGGCCTTTCTTTTTGCGCTTTGCTTTGCTCGGTTTTATCCTTTTCGGGTTCCTGCAGCGAGGCTTTAGCGGGGAAGAGACCCAGCATTAATATAAGACCTGTAAGCAGCAGTTTAAGTTTCATGATATCTGCGTTTTGGAGATGTTTGAACAAAAATAGAAGAAATATATGAATTTTTGATGAAGTTCCCCCTTTGACCTCAAGTATTCTTAAACACATGAAAGCCCTCCATTGTATCAGATATCAGCAGGCGTGAATTATACTGTTACATAGAGAAATTAACTGACTTACAAATGGAAGAAAACTTTTCTCTAAAGCACAATAGCTTTATCTTTACTAACCTCAAACACCTCAATATTCACTTTAGGTTTGAGGTGCTGTAAACTGAAGAAAACATCAAAATACATGGTGGAAAAAGCATAAAATTTCTTTCGTGCTTTTTTTATGCACAGAGCAAACATAACTTAACGCTATGATTGGAGTTTCTCAAATGCTAGCTAAAGATGAAGTCCCTATGATTGGGAACTTGCCAACGTCCGGAAAAAGTTGGGTTTTTATTTTTTATAATTTGCAATATGAAAAAATTGATTGGAGTGGAATTGTGTGAATTGTCTGCCCAAGAGCTAAATGAGATTCAGGGCGGGATTTGTATTGATTTAATGGTTTGGTCAAATTGCTATCCCAAAGGTCAAAGGTGGTTTTGGCAAAGGCTATAATACTCATCTATGAGAAAAGCTACTTTTATTATTCTGTTTCTGGGCACTTGCTTAATGCTAAGTGCCCGGGAATACAGATTCAGGATTATTGATACTGCACAGGGCACAGCGCTAGCCTACGCATCTTTCTATCTAAAAAACAGTAATATCGGCACGGTCTCAAACGAAGAGGGCTATGTTGTAATTAACGGCATGTCATTTGAGTCTGATACTGTAATAGTTTCACATCTAGGATATGAAACAAAAACTATCCCATTCTCATCGTTGCTTGGCGAGGAAGAAATAAAAATTGAAAGCCAAGCAATTGCCCTAAGAGAAGTTATTGTAAGTCCGATGTCTGCTAAAGATTTAGTTAAAAGAGCTACAGAAAATCTAATTATAAACTATCCAACAAAAGTAACTGTTCACAATTTCTCGGTAAATCACATTATTTTTACCTCTGACAGCATCATATCTCAATTTCAAGGAACGATTTACAGTCCGATATCTGACTATATAAAGCAAGCCGAATTAAACTACCTATTGGCTGAGACTTCCTCTTTTGAGGATAATCGCCATAACTTCGATTTTATTCTCCCCTATTATCTGGATGCATTTGCTAACAATCTGATTGAAAAACTTTATCTTGGTCAGCTTGACTTTGTTAAGAACAGAAACAAATATCATTATAGCTTCCTCGAATCAAATAATCCCGATCTTCATATTGTTAGCTTCTACCCGCTTAAATCAAGTCGCAAACATTGTTTCACAGGAAACTTGATTATTAACAAAAGGGATAAAGCCTTTGTGAGTATAGACTACAGTGTGACAACTCACGATCTTATCAAAGAGAGAGTTATCTCAATAGATAAGAGGTTCGCAAGTGGAGTTATTCATTTAGACTCAATAAAGGTAAATCTTAATTTTATAAAGATAAGTGAAGTATATGTGATGAGCCACTTCAAAAACGAATGCTGCTATCTCTTCTCTTACGACAATTCAGAAAAATTAAAGAGTTTTGCAGCAATTAACGAAGTTGTCAACCATTTTAAGGACCCCGGTGATATAATAAACATCAAAGAGCTGGAGTCAGTTTCACTATATAATCTTAAAGGAATAGGGAAATCATCTGACAAAAGTAATCCTTATACTTTAAATTATTTCTCGCGAAAAATTGAAAGAAAGATCAATGAATTAAAAGAGAAATATCCTGATTTAGAATAAAACTACAAACAGTTGTCCGGTTAAATGATTTGACCCAGGTGTAAAAAAAATATTAGTATTTCCCAAGGCATAAGCAAAAAACGTTTCCGCTGTAGACCCTCAGGGCAAATGAGGTAGATGGAAATGTTACACAGGACGTTATCTATACTAATTCTCAATGGATTTCAGCCTTGCGTTAATTGCAATATCGAAATATACTTTGCCCTGCATTAAAGGGGCTTACTTTGAAATAAACCTAGACAGAGTTTAATTTACACTCCCGTTGGAACTCTAGCTAATAAATAATAAATTTACTTATGCTATTTAGTTCCAAAAGTACTGATTATGAAAACAAAACAATTAAGCATTATTATTTTTGTGGTTTTAACTCTGCTTTTTATTGCTTTAATGCTGAATCAACAACATCTTCCTGAACACTTTGATTGGAGCAGATTTGTATTGATTATTCCATTAGCTTATTTCCTTATCTCAATCTTTTCGAAGCCTGCCCATGAAAAAAACCTTCAAAAAGTTGCTGCTATTTCATTAGGGGTAGAAATTTCAGCACTTATGTCAACTGAATTTGATTTTGCCCTTTTCTTAAAGCAGCTTCTGGCCATTGTAGTGGGTGCAGTAATTACATTCTATAGTGCTAAACTTATTGCCAAAAGAAGTCATTAGCTCAAGTTAGAATACGCAAAAAGAGGCTGCCGTTAGGCAAGCCTCTTTTTATATTTATCACCTCAAAGGGTATGAATTAGTTATTCAAAGAATAACGTTTAAATTCGGTAACTGTAAGCGCCTTATCAGTCTTTTGAAGATACTCCCTAACGCTGATTTTACCATCTTTCACAAAGATTTGATCTAAGAGAGTACTTTCTTTAAAGAATTTACTCAAACGACCCAAGGCAATCTTCTCAACCATTTCTTCAGATTTTCCTTCCTGACGGGTCTGATCCTTAGCGATTTCTAGCTCTTTTTCAACAACTTCTTTCGGTACAGAATCACGATCTACAGAAACCGGGTTCATAGCAGCTACCTGCATGGCAACATCACGTCCCACCTGAATATCAATACCTGCTTTATTCAAGCCTACCAAGGTAGCAAGTTTATTTCCCGGGTGAATATATGAAACCACATTTTCAGCCTTTAGCACTTCAAAATATGGTAATTCGAGTTTTTCACCTATAATCCCAATTTGTTGGGTAATAACATCCTTAACAGCGACTCCGTTAAGCTTAAGCTCATTAACTTCATCGACAGTTGTAGCATTGCTTTCAAGAGCCAGGTCAAGTATAGACTGGGCCAGAGCAATAAAACTTTCATTTTTAGCAACAAAGTCTGTCTCACTGTTCAGGACAATAAGGGCACCTTTCTTTCCATCGGGGCTTACTTTTGAAAGTACTACACCTTCGGTTGCATCGCGATCGGCGCGTTTGTTGGCAATAGCCTGACCCTTCTTGCGAATAATATCAACAGCCTTGTCAAAATCGCCACCGGCTTCGTTGAGGGCAGTTTTACAGTCCATCATTCCGGCACCGGTAATCTTTCTTAATTTGCTTACATCAGCAGCAGTTATAGCCATAATTTCCTCCTTTTTAGTATGAAAAATCCGGGGAGAACTCTTCTCCCCAAATCTATGTCATGTAAGATTAATAGTAGCGTCTGAAAAACTCTATTCATCAGCCTCGCTAACTGAATCATCGCTGTCGTCAGCAAGTTCTGCTACAGCTTCATCGTCAGCTTCCTCTTCCTTACGAGCTTTTACTCTGGCACGACCTTCGCCTTTACGCCCTCCTTTTGCAGCTTTATCCTTAGCCGGAGCCTCGCTATCCTTGTCTGCTTTGCGTTCAGACAGTCCTTCTTTAATAGCTTCTACCATTGAGCCAACAATAAGTTCAATAGATTTTGAGGCATCATCGTTGGCAGGTATAACAAAGTCGATAAGTCGCGGATCAGAGTTGGTGTCAACCATGGCAAATACCGGGATATTCAAACGAACAGCCTCTTTCACAGCGATTTGTTCTTTCATAACATCCACCACAAACATAGCGGCAGGAAGCCTGTTAAGATCAGCTATACTGCCAAGAGTCTTCTCCAGCTTTGCACGCTGACGTGTAATTTGTAACTTTTCTCTTTTAGAAAGGCTTATCCAACTTTGCTCACCCATCATACGATCTATAGAGGTCATTTTCTTAACCGCCTTACGAATGGTGGGGAAGTTGGTAAGCATACCACCCGGCCAACGCTCAACAACATAGGGCATGTTCACTGACCCTGCTTTGTCGGCAATAATATCTTTAGCCTGTTTTTTAGTGGCAACGAATAATATTTTCCGTCCTGATTTTGCAATTTGTTTTAATGCTGCGGCAGCTTCGTCAGCTTTGACTGCTGTTTTATGCAGGTCAATAATATGAATACCGTTACGCTCCATAAATATGTAGGGAGCCATAGCCGGATTCCATTTTCTTTTAAGGTGACCGAAGTGAACTCCGGCATCAAGCAACTGTTGAAATTCTAATTTTGGCATTTTTTGTTTTTTTAAGTCGTTTACATTCTGTTTTCAAGCAATCTGCAAGTAGTCCTCTGCGAGAAATCTTGCCGATTTAGATACTAAACGTACCTGAGCTATATTAACGTTTGCTGAACTGGAATCTCTTGCGAGCTTTAGGACGACCCGGCTTCTTCCTCTCAACAACGCGTGCATCACGAGTCATAAATCCGCTTGTACGCAAGGCAGACTTGTCGTCAGCATTAATCTTCACAAGGGCACGGGCAATCGCTAAGCGCAAAGCCTCTGCCTGTCCTTTTGTTCCTCCTCCGTCAAGGTTAACCTTGATGTCATAATTGCCGGCAACACCTAAAAGCTCAAGTGGTTGCTTTACAATATACTGAAGAGTGGCAGCAGGAAAATAGTTCTCTAATTCTCTCTGATTAATGGTAATATCTCCTTTGCCCTCACGCAGGTAAATACGAGCTACAGCAGCTTTTCTTCTTCCAATGGCATTAATTACTTCCATAACAATTATTTAATAGTGTTTAAATCAAAAGCCCTTGGTTGCTGAGCTTCGTGCTTATGCTCGGGGCCGGTGTAAACAAACAGGTTGGTGATAAGCTTGTTTCCCAATTTGGTTTTGGGCAGCATTCCTTTTACAGTACGATGAACTAAACGCTCAGGACTTTTTGCAAAAAGCATTGCCGGTGTAACTTCTCTCTGTCCACCCGGATAACCGCTATGGTAGAAAAATACTCTGTCATCCCACTTCTTGCCGGTAAGCTTAACCTTATCGGCATTGATGATGATAACATTATCGCCGCAATCAAGATTGGGCGTATAATTTGGCTTATGCTTTCCTCTAAGGAGCTTAGCCACTTCCGAACCTAGCCTGCCAAGAACTTTGTCAGTGGCATCAATAACAAGCCATTCTTTTTGAATAGTTGCTTGTGTGGCCGATTCGGTTTTAAAACTTAAGGTATCCACAGTCTCTTTTTAATTTAAATTTGACCTACAATAATTAAAACAATTGCGGTGTACAAGCTGCATCAGACGGGCACCTCAGAAGACGGGCATGTGCTCTGAGGCGGTGAACAAAAACCTGAATTACAGTTTAATTACACCTTTATTTCGGATAATAATCGGGCGCAAAAGTAGCACTAATTTTTGTAACTACCAATGCCTTATAAACAAAAATCAATATCACTTAACAATGTTGTCCGGTAAAAATATTAGAATCAGATCTGAAAATGTGTCGCCCTGAAAGGGTCAAAGCTTTTTCTTTTCAACTTAGAAATGTTATTTTTACACGCCATAAAAAAGTAAGCCTCTAATAAACAGTATATGCAGCAACACGGAAATTATATGCAGGAAGCCATAGCCCTGGCCAACAGAAATATTGAGAACGGCGGCGGCCCCTTTGGAGCCCTGATAGTTCGTAAGGGAGAGATTGTAGGCAGAGGGGGCAATCAGGTAACCATGCTAAACGATCCGACTGCTCATGCAGAAGTAATGGCTATACGCGATGCCACCAAAACCTTGGGGACTTATAATTTGAGTGATTGTGTTCTCTACACCACCTGTGAGCCTTGTCCTATGTGTATGGGCGCAATTTACTGGGCGCGCATCAGCCATGTTTATTATGGCAACAACAGGAAGGATGCTGCCAATATAGGTTTTGATGATGAGCTAATATATCGTGAACTTGCCCTTCCGATTAATCAACGCTCTGTTTTAATGGAGCCTTTGCTCAGTGAAGATGCTATCAGCACCTTTAAAAGGTGGCAAGAAATGCCGGATAAAAAAGAGTATTAATAGCTCGAATTACCTGCGCTCTTAGAGGCGAGTAATCAGGAATTCAGGAGAGAAAGCTATTCGGAAACTGTAGCTATAATCCAGATTGCCGCCGGCAATATCATAAAAGCCTTCAAATAGAAAAGAGAAAACTACACCCTCGTGAACATCTTTGTACCACAGGAGGCTGCCGTTTATCATTTCGCGCTCACCAAATACTCTTCCCGGCAAGTAGTCTGATACAGAATGATAAATGGGATTGCCACGCGATGAAAGGAAATTATCGGCGCGCCAATAGCCAAGCATCAGCTTGCTTTGCTCCGACTCCATTATCATTCCTGTATAAAGTGCATTTCCCTTATTTAGCCCAAGAGGATTAGCATCCTTCAAATCCTTGTACAGAAAATAATGGCCATACAGACCCACGCTCTTAACGTAGCCATCATACCTTCGCTTAAGATCCACGCCGGTTGACAAATTTAGCAAGCTGGTACCCTCCTCATCGAAATCACTTATCTGCCCTCCACGATGCATAACAAGCGCATTAAAAGGAATGTCCAGGCTCCACTTCGAGTCAGGGCTTAAAAGTGGCTTTCGCAGTACCACTCCGGAAGTGAAAATTTCCGGGATGGTATCGCCCTTGCGGATAAACTGCTCCCAATTCATCCATGCACGACCCTGTAATTGAGAGCTATTGTACATCAGCTGAAATCCATTTTCGACAGGCTGAGTTAATGAGCGCTCATAATGAAAGAGGGCATCTGGCAGGGAGTGATGCAGGTTTCCCTCAATGGCGCCCATTGTCAGCTGAAAATTTTGAAACAAACCAATAGCGGCAGAAAGAATAGGCTTTACCTTGAGCTTCTCGTTATCACCATAGAGTTGCTGAAAACTTGCTCCGGCACGAAACCTGAAATTGTCGCCAACATGATATATCACAGCAGGCTCAGCCACAATGCCGGGGAGAGTATAACCTTCAACTATATCCCCAAAAAACTCGTTGTTAATAAAGAAAAAGGAGGACTCCATCTTAAAGGATAAATCGCCACTGCTATTATACTTGTAATGCGGCGAAGCAAGCGGATGCCAAACCAGGGGCTGCCCTATCAACAAGCATCCCCCAACGACCATCCAAAAGCATAAAAGCAGAGTCCTTTTAATCATTTTCTAAAAATCTTCGTGAGCACTATCAAAAATAGAAATTAAGAGCGAGCAGCCCGCTGTAATAGTTAGTATTTGTTGGCGAAAAGTTCCTGAGCAAAGCTAAATATCAGCTTGGCAGAACTCTCGATACCCAGCACGGAGGTATTAAGGCAAAGATGATAAGAGGAAGCATCGCCCCAGCTTTTGTTGCTAAAATAATCATAATAAGACTTCCTCTTCTTATCCATTTTTGCAATCCACTCTTTCGCCTTATGCTCAGAGTAATCCATATACCTGGCCACTCGCTGAATCCTGTCGGGCAGGTCGGCTGAAACAAAAATACTCAAAATTGAAGGATGATCTTTCAGCACATAATCAGCACATCTACCCAAAAAGATAGCCGACTTCTCTTCAGCGATTCTCCTTATAACATCACTCTGTATTTGAAAAAGTGTTTCATTGCTCAGGTAGTAGCCTGAATAAAAGTCTTCCCCCGATACTCCGCGCAATCCGAATAATCCGCCGAAAGTGCTGTGAGAAACCTTTTCATCCATTTTCTCGAAGAACTCTTTGTTAACTCCACTTTCTCTGGAGGCCATATTTAATAATTCCTTATCATACACCTGATAGCCAAGCATCTCTGATAAACGTGCAGCTATTAATCGTCCTCCACTGCCGGGTTGTCTTCCCACTGTTATTATGTTAGTTTTCATAGGCTGATAATCTGTATTTGCTAGTTTAAGGCCTGATTTTTCCGCGATGAAATTCTGTACTGTATAATTAAGAATACGAGAGACACACAAAATGCCAGAAGGTCGGCTGTCCGCATACTATACCATACACCGGAAACACCGAAATACTCAGGCAAGATAAGCAGTAGTGGCAGAAGAAACAAAAACTGACGGGTCAATGAAAGGAAAATGGCAGCTCCGGCCTTTCCTATGCTTTGGAAAAAATTGGCCACTACCATCTGAAAACCAACAAAGGGGAAAAAGCTAATCACTAATTGCAAGCCTGCGGCAGAAATCCTGATAAGCTCACTATCTCTAGTGAAAAGTGCTGCTATTTGTTCAGGTATTAGTTTTCCTACCAAAAACCCAAGCGTCATAACGCAGGTAGCAAGGAAGATGGTTTTTTTCAATACATTTTTGACCCTGTCAAGATGTCCCGCCCCGTAATTATAGCCCACAATTGGCTGCATGCCCTGATTAAGTCCCATCACTATCATGGGGAAGAGTGTCACAAAGCGGTTAATAATTCCGTAGGCACCAATGGCCATATCGCCTCCTTGTGCAGACAACTGCCGGTTAACAAAGACCACGACCAGCGAAGTTGCCGAATTCATAAGGAAAGGAGAAAGTCCGATAACCAGCGAGTTCTTCACAATCTTTGCCTTCAACTTAAACGTATCCTTCTGAAGATGGATAAATTCTCTGGTATCACTGAATATCCTAATTTGCCATATAAGCATCAGAAACTGAGAAATAACCGTAGCCAAAGCAGCTCCTCTTATCCCCCATTCAAAAACATAAATAAAAACTGCTGTAAGAATAATATTGATAACTACCGAACTAAGAGTGGTGTACATTGAAACTTTTGGTTTCCCAGTTGCCCTGAGAAGCGCATTAAGCCCAAGGTACATATGAGTAATCACGTTGCCCAGAGTAATAACCACCATATAGTCGCGGGCATAGGGAAGCGAGTGTTCACTCGCCCCGAAGAAGTAGAGTATAGGATTCATAAATGCCATTATCAGCACCGTGTATGCTAGTCCTATAATCAAATTAAGAACAAAAACATTTCCCAGAATGCTGTTAGCTGATTCGTAATCCTTTTGCCCCAGTCGAAGCGACATAAGCGTTGAAGCCCCCACCCCGACAAGAGACCCAAAGGCAGCTCCAAGGTTCATAAGCGGGAAAGTCACCGCCAAACCTGCAATAGCCATGGCTCCAACCCCTTGCCCAATAAAGATGCTCCCGGTAATGTTGTAAACTGATGACGAGGTCATCGCTATAACCGAAGGCACCGCATATTGAATAAGCAGTGGCCATATATTTTTTGTCCCCAATTCTATGGGACTAGCCTTTTCCATCATAAGATATACCTTTATTCATGCTTGCTAGAGAGCCCACAAAGATAATAACTAAAAGCAAAAGCTCCCCTCAAGCACTCAACTGCTTTCGGGGAGCTTATTTAAGTTTGAATAGCTTCACTCGAAGTGTGAGCCGTAAAAATCAATCCTTTATTTTAGCCTTAAGATACTCACGATTCAGCCTGGCGATATTGGCAATGGAAATACCTTTAGGACATTCGACTTCGCAGGCTCCTGTATTTGTACAGTTACCAAAACCCAGCTCGTCCATGCGGGCAACCATTGCTTTTGCACGTCTGGCGGCTTCAACTTTACCCTGCGGCAAAAGAGCCAACTGACTTACTTTGGCTGATACAAACAACATAGCCGAACCGTTTTTACAAGCAGCCACACAAGCTCCACAACCGATGCATGAAGCTGCGTCCATCGACTCATCAGCATGATCCTTCGGAATAGGTATAGCATTCGCATCAGGTACTCCGCCGGTATTTACTGACACATAGCCTCCTGCCATAATAATCTTATCGAAGGAGCTACGATCCACGATTAAATCCTTAATTACAGGGAATCCGGCTGAGCGCCATGGCTCTATAGTAATTGTCTCGCCATCTTTGAACTTGCGCATATGCAACTGGCAAGTAGTGATATCGTCGTCGGGCCCGTGGGGGCGACCGTTAATGTATAGCGAACACATTCCACAGATGCCTTCACGGCAGTCGTGATCGAATGCCACAGGTTCTTTCCCTTCATTGATGAGCTGTTCATTTAGAATGTCCATCATTTCCAGAAAAGAGCTATCAACCGATATATTGCTAAGTTTATAAGTCTCGAACCGCCCTTTCTCGCGGGGACCATTTTGCTTCCAGACTTTAAGTGTGATATTTAGAAACTTTTCCATAATAAAACTCCGTTTATAATTGAACTTGCTGTCTGCACTATTTATAATTACGCTGAACAAGCTGAATCTCTTCATACTTGAGATCTTCCTTGTGCATCACCGGCTCCTGCCCCTCGCCCTTATACTCCCAGCATGATACAAAGGCGAATTTATCGTCATGCCGCAAAGCCTCACCCTCCTCGGTTTGGTGTTCTTCGCGGAAGTGACCCCCACAAGACTCTTCACGCATAAGTGCATCCAAAGCCATCAGCTCTCCAATCTCAATAAAATCGGCCAGGCGATTGGCTTTTTCAAGTTCAATATTCATACCGTCGTTAGTTCCGGGAACATTCACGTTGGTCCAGAACTCTTTCTTCACTTCTTTAATTTTCTCGAGTGCGATTTCCAGCCCTTCTTTATTGCGAGCCATTCCCACAAAATCCCACATTATATGTCCCAGTTGCTTGTGAATATTGTCAACCGAGCGCTTACCTTTAATTGAAAGCAGTTTATTCAGACGTTCCTGTGATTCCTTTTCAGCTTCAACAAAGGCCGGTTCATCACCCTTCATTCGTGGAGTACGGATATCGTCGGCCAGATAGTTTTGTACTGTATAAGGCAGGACAAAATACCCGTCAGCCAGTCCTTGCATCAAGGCAGAAGCACCCAGACGGTTCGCTCCGTGGTCGGAGAAATTTGCCTCACCGGCACAGAACAAGCCGGGCACAGTTGTTTGTAATTCATAATCTACCCAAATACCACCCATCGTGTAGTGAATGGCGGGATAAATCATCATAGGCGTGTCGTAAGGATTATCATCCACAATTTTTTCATACATCTGGAATAGGTTTCCATAACGTGCGCGTATGGTATCCTCTCCCAAGCGTTCAATAGCTTCTTTGAAATCAAGATATACAGCCAAGCCGGTATTGCCCACACCGAAGCCTGCATCACAACGTTCTTTGGCAGCGCGTGATGCTACATCCCGGGGAACAAGGTTTCCAAAAGCAGGGTATCTGCGTTCAAGATAGTAATCGCGATCATCTTCAGCTATTTGGGTGGGTTTCAATTTACCGGCGCGAATAGCTTCTGCATCTTCTTTCTTTTTAGGAACCCAGATACGCCCGTCATTTCTTAATGATTCAGACATCAAGGTAAGCTTGCTTTGAAATTCACCGTGAACCGGAATACAAGTAGGGTGAATCTGCGCAAAACTGGGGTTTGCAAAAAGAGCGCCCTTTTTGTAGGCATGGAGAGCTGCTGAACCGTTTGATCCTATTGCATTGGTTGAAAGGAAAAATGTGTTACCATATCCTCCGGTAGCAAGAACCACAGCATGTCCAAAATGGCGCTGAAGCTTACCTGTTACCAAATCACGAGAAATTATTCCGCGTGCTTTCCCGTCAACTAAAACAATATTAACCAGCTCATTACGCGTATATAGAGTTACGGTCTTAAGTTCTACCTGGCGCATTAAAGCCTGGTAGGCACCCAATAACAACTGCTGACCGGTCTGTCCTTTTGCATAGAAAGTACGACTAACCTGAGCTCCACCAAAAGAACGATTATCCAGCAAGCCGCCATACTCACGGGCAAAAGGAACTCCCTGGGCAACGCACTGGTCAATTATCGCGTTACTAACTTCTGCCAGCCTAAACACATTCGCTTCGCGAGCACGATAATCGCCTCCTTTTACTGTATCATAAAACAAACGATGCACTGAGTCGCCATCATTGGGATAGTTCTTAGCTGCATTGATACCTCCTTGCGCGGCAATCGAGTGAGCACGGCGCGGGGAGTCTTGTATAGTAAATACCTTAACGTTGAAGCCCATTTCGCCAAAAGAAGCGGCAGCTGAAGCTCCGGCAAGACCGGTTCCGACAACTATGATATCAAGCTTACGCTTGTTTGAGGGGTTCACCAACTTTTGGTGCGCCTTATAATTTGTCCATTTTTGAGCCAAAGGCCCTTCAGGAATTTTTGCATCTATTTTTACCATAATCCTAATTGATTAAATTTGATAGAATAAATATTGAAGCAGTGCGATGGCTGAGAAGCCCAAACCTACAAGCCAGGCAAATATATTGCCGATAACAGTAAAGCGCTTGCGCCATATATTGTTGCTCAGGCCAACGGATTGAAATGCAGACCAAAATCCATGAGTGAGGTGGATAGCAAGACCCACACCCGCGACAATATAAACAATTACTATCCAGAGATATCCAAAGGTCGCATTTACAAGGGCGTATGAGTTTTCTACCAAAGTGTCAACGCCGGCGATATTAACTGTGACGTGCTCCAACAAATCGTCGCCTGTAAGTCTCATCTTAACCCAAAAATGAGCAAGGTGAAGCACAAGGAATGCAAGGATGGTAAGACCAAGGACGAACATGTTTTTTGAAGCCCAGCTAACTCCGGTGCTCTTATTGCCGGATGCGTAACGGTCACTTCCTCTGGCTTTGCGATTCTCCAGAGTGAGCACTAGAGCCCATATAATATGAATTACAAAACCAATAGCCAAGATTGGCTCAATAATCCTAATTATGGGATTGGTAGCCATAAAATGAGCTGCCGCATTAAAGGTATCGCCACCGTCGGGCACTAAAAGGAGCGAGTTCACAGTAAGGTGAACCACCATAAACATCATCAGAAAAAGCCCGGATATTCCCATCACCAGCTTTTTCCCAATGGAAGAGGTAAATACACTGCTCATAAAATATTTGTTTTTAAATTGTTTTCAAGTGCTTCAATAATAAAACTCACCCAATTTTAATGAATTGAAATTTGTCATGCAAATGTAGGGGCTAGCAATCCCATTTAAAAATAAATTAAAGAAAAAGTTCTCTATTTATAAAAGGTCTAATTTGCCAACTACAAAGCGCAACACAAATTGTTACAAGTTAAGGTTTTTTTTCTGAAATTATCCAAATCGATCTTGCTTCTGTAGTTTTCTAAGCACTCTTGTCCGCTAAAGATTTTTATATGATTATTGGTTGACCCTACAACTTTACGCCTAGGCAAAAATAGTGTCAAAATCTGAGACCTGTAGGGTCGTTTAATAATGTAGCGGCGGCCTTTAGTCGCCGCCTATAGTTTGGCTTTAACAATGATATTTGGGGTAAAAGAAACCTTAGGCCTGATATTTGCGTTTTGTTACAAACTAATAAGCTGAATTATGAAGAAAAAAATGATACTTGTAATAGCCTTTGTTGCGGCAACTGCTGCACTTTACGGTCAATCGCTGGACAAGGATGTAATGCTCCTTGAAATTAATAAGGCAAGAAGCAAGAAATGCAAATGTGGCAACGAAACTCAAAAGGCTGCCCCTGCACTGGTTTGGGACGATAAACTTACAGAAGCAGCACAAAAACACGCCAATGATATGAGCTCTAAAAATTTCTTTAGCCACAAGGGTTCGGACAAATCAAGTGTGGATGAACGAATTGAACGTGAAGGATTTGAATGGCAACTTGTGGGAGAAAACATTGCCGACGGATATATGTCCGAGGCTCATGTTATAGAAGGCTGGATGGACAGCCCCGGTCATTGTAAAAACATGATGAACCCGGGCTTTAGCCATGTTGGAGTTGCCGTAAGCAGTGATGGAAGATACTGGGTACAGGTGTTTGCCACCCCTTTGCAGACTAAGTGAATAATTTGAGCCCTTGCAAGCTAAGATAACCCCAAACAGCGTAGCGTAGGGCTTTACCTATTAACATCCATATCGCGCTTGGCACAAAGCGGGTCCTGATAATTCCAAGCACTACAGCAATAGGATCGCCAATACCTGGAAGCCAGCAGAAGAAGGCTATCCAGCCTTCTTTTCCTTGTATTTTCAGGCGGATTTTCTCAATCTTTTCAGCCTTGATTTTCAAGTATTTCTCTATCCACTCCCACTTCCCAAGTCGTCCAAGCCAATATGAAGACAATCCCCCAAGCCAGTTTCCCATTGTAGCTACCACCAGCGATACATAAGGGTTGAAATCGGCTATCAGCATAGCTGAAAGCACCACTTCAGAACTGAAAGGAAGAACGGTTGCCGCCAGAAAACTGGCAGCAAACAACAGTAAATAACCCAACTCACTTTCCATAGCGCAAAGCTAATATAAGGCTAGCTTATTCTCCCGTATCAGCATATAATAGACCTAAACCTTGACTATTCTTTAAACGAGGAAGTATCGTTTGTCGCTTATCCTGATGACTTTGCATTTTTACCAGTATTTCATTCAATATTTTTAATGCCTTTTCGATGTAGGGTCCTTTGTTAAGCATCACACATTCGGCACGCTGTGACATAGCTGCATCAGTAATCTCAGAGCGAGTGGGTACTCCCTTTTTTGCCAATGATTCAAGGACCTGTGTAGCCCAGATAACCGGGATGTGCGCTGATTCACCAAGGCGCATAATTTCTTCCTGAATGGTAGCAAAGTTTTCCCAGCCTGTTTCAATGGCCAAATCGCCCCGCGCCACCATTATGCCTACAGGATAGCTTTGCATTGCCTGCAGTAATATTTCCGGCAGATTTTTAAAGCCATCGCGAGTTTCAATCTTAAGAACAATACCTATTGAAGCCTCCAGTTTCTCAAGTTCCTGCTGCAGGTCTTTCACATCAGCAGCCCGGTTTACAAAAGAAAGGTTAACTGCATCGGCATTCCCAACAACAAAGGGAAGGTCAGCTTTGTCTTTATCGGTTAATCCGCGAATATCCATTTTAGTTTTCGGGAAATTTATTCCCTTATCTGCCCTAAGTTTGCTCCCATTTGCCGAGGCATGAGTAATTGTAATATCCATCTGATTGTTTTGCAATCTCGCAACAAATCCTTCAATTTTTCCATCATTCAGGTAAACCGGGTCACCTACTTTTACAGATAGAAATATTTCTGGCAAGGAGCAGGAAATATGAGCAGGCTTTACAACAGCTCCCTGCAAATCATAGACGGCAGGCTCTCCGGCCCGAGCTTCGCTGTGAAGCACAAGAGTGTCGCCGATATGCAAGCTAATATATTGCTCAGAAGGAAGCAACTCAGACACATAATTCTTCTCTTTACCGCTCTCTTTTACCTTATGCAAATGCAGTTCGGTACCGGTAGTTATATAGGCAGAATCTGAGCATAAACCCCATCTCCCCCTTCCCTGTTTTCGGATTATTTCTATTTGGCAATTCTTACCTTGCAAATCAGTAAACAAAAGGATATTACCCCTCCTGATTTTCTCCACAAAAGTACTGCTGACAGGAATAATTGCATCAGCATCATTATCAGGAGGCATAACTCCCGTTGGCGCAATCCACACTTTGGCCGGCTGTTCTACCCAACCGAAAGAATCGCGATAAGGCCTGATACGGATTACCTTCGGACCGGGCCGCATGCTCCCGGTTCTAAGCTTGGGTCCCCCAAGATCCATCATTACTTTGCATCCTCTGTTCATGCTTTCGCCTGCCATTTTAACATTTTCTATCATGGCAGTCCATACCTTTTCGTCGTCATGAGCGCAGTTTATGCGAGCACAATCCATCCCTTCCTTCAACAAATTATTAACTAAAAGGTAGTCTTCGGCAGCTTCCGTAGGCATAGTAACCATAATTCTGGTCTTGCGCTTACTGTAATCTTCACCAAACAGATTTTCAGTATTAATCCTTAATAATTCTTCGCTTCGCTTTATCGAGATTCCCGATTTGCCGGGCATGATACCCTTATTATCCAATAATTTATTAATGATGCTCCAAATGGTTCGCAGGCTAGTCATCACATGTCCTTCAATGTTGGCGAGATCGGGCAGACCCAGATAGCGCAGACGCTGCTGTAGCTCACCGATATCAAAACTTCGAAACGCGAGGTAATGCAAAAGGTTTGATGCACTTTCCCTATAATTAGGATGAACATAAGAAAGCCTATCGGCATATTCGGCTTCCAGTTTCCCGGCTTTACGCATTATCTCTTCAAGCTGTCCTTGAATGAGCTCCAACTTGATCTTTGTATTATTGCTCAAGGTCTTTATTTATTGTAACTTATGAAATCAAAATAAGCAGAAACGCTCCAATTGCTAATACCCGACTTATTCGCCTGATACAAGCTAAGTGCAAGTTAGCAAATGATAGCATAGCTAGCAAAGGGGAAAAATAAAAAAGCGGGGATTTCATCATATCAGACAAAATTCCCGCTAAGGTAGCCCCACCAGGACTCGAACCTGAATCTGAAGTTTAGGAAACTTCCGTTCTATCCCTTGAACTATAGGGCCAAATGAGCTTATACAAGCTGCAATTTGCAAGCGCAAAAATAGAGTAATTTTTAGACTATTCAAATTTTGCTAAAGAAAGCAGATGGAATAAAGCGGGTTAGCAGTTTAGCGTGATAGCGAATTAGCCTGAAGTAAGATTAGGCATAAATTGAAGGCTCAGATAAAAAGCTCCTTCAAAATGCTAAGTGACCTGATTTTCCCAATTTCCGGCTGATGGAGCTCGAAAAAGAGAATCATGGCCGAGAGCAGCTCTCTCCTTTGTACAATATTAGATGCTATGGCCTTCAGGCTACTAATCTCCAAATTGGCTATCTTGTGAATTGCAGCGCTTAGTTCTTCAGACAGATAATAAATATGAGCAGGCTCGCCACTCACAAAGCAGCCTTCCATCAAATCAAACCATCGACACTCTTCGTTATAGTTGTCATGCGGTTGAAAACCAAGATGTCGGGTGAGTTGAAACAAAAACCAAATATGAAAGTTTTCTAAACCTTCACTGCCCGAGTCCAAAACAGCAAGTGCTTCTTCAATAAAGACAAACATCTGTTGATTAGGTCCTTCTCCCCGTAAGCTTCTCCACAATATCTCTGTAAGCAGAAAAGCCTGAGCCCTCAGTGTTTGGGAGTAAGGGATACGCTGATACATCACGCTCAGTCTGAACTCTTTAATGCGTTGAATATCCTTACCGGGGTGGTGATAGACTTCCATCTCAAGGGAGCTAAGTGGCTGTAGGAGCACCATAGTATTCTTCTTCTTTTTGCCGTAAGCTCCGTTTACCATATAACTCTGCATTCCAAAGTCTGAAGTGTAGATATGAACGATAGCGCTCGATTCGCCGTAGCGTGTATGCGTCAAAACAATTCCTTTGGTTTTATAAATCATAGCAGAGTGTTAAGCCCCTGCAAAAATAGTCAAAATATTAGCCCCATAATCTGATTTTTTGTTTGGATAGATATTATGAAAACTATATCTTTGCCGCGCAAAAGTCGAATTAGTACGCCCAGATGGCGGAATTGGTAGACGCGCTGGTCTCAAACACCAGTGGTAGCAATACTGTGCCGGTTCGATCCCGGCTCTGGGTACAATGCCAAGACAAAGCCTCCTGATAATCAGGAGGCTTTGTTGTTTTTGGAAACTTCTTTTTAAGCAACAAATACTTCCGCACTGTTACAGTGCAGTTTTTTGCAAAAATCGCACTATAACAGTGCGCTTTATGGGTTTTGATTGTATCTTTGCATATTACTGATAAAAAAACTATGGATAAACTATATGAGCTTTTTACCAAACTCCTTAAAGATGTAGATCTTGGCTTTTTTAGATATATCTATACCGATATTAACTGGGACAACAGGATGATAGGACTTACCGGTCCGCGAGGGGTAGGAAAAACAACACTAATTTTACAGCATATCAGGAAACACCTGAATCCTGCTGATACCTTATATGTCACAACAGAGGACTTCTATTTCGCTGACAACAAATTGCTTCACTTGGCTGATGCTTTTGCAAAACGAGGCGGTAAGAACCTGTTTATTGATGAAATTCATAAATATCCGGATTGGTCAAAGGAACTAAAATTGATTTATGATTATCATCCGGATTTAAAAGTTGTTTTCACCGGTTCTTCAGTATTAGATTTGAAAAAGGGGGCTTCCGATCTTAGTAGAAGAGCCGTTATGTACAATATGCAAGGGCTTTCATTCCGGGAATTCTTAGAGCTTTTTCATCAAATAAAAACACCTGTTTATTCATTGGGGGAAATTCTGGAGCACAAAATTAAGCTGCATGAGATAGAACATCCATTGCCTTTATTTTGGGAATATTTGAAGAGGGGCTATTACCCTTTTGCTCTTGAGGAAGACTTTGAGATAAAACTTCAACAAGTAGTAAACCAGACCTTAGAAACAGACATCCCAATTTATGCCGGAATGAATACGGCTACCGGACGTAAACTGAAACAGCTTTTGTCAATAATAGCGCAAAGTGTGCCTTTCAAACCTAATATGACAAAAATTGCTGCTGCACTTTCTGTGAGCCGTAATAACATAGCCGATTACTGCCTTTATATTGAGGACGCAGGCTTGATTGCACAATTGAGAAATGCTACCGGTGGCATCAAAGGTCTTGGCAAGGTTGATAAAATATATTTAGATAACACCAACCTGATATATAACTTAGCTGGAGAAACCGCTAACATTGGGAATCTAAGGGAAACATTTTTCTTCAACCAGCTTAGAGTCAGGCATGACATAATAGTTTCTTCAGTAGCCGATTTTTTGGTAGGCGAGTTTACCTTTGAAATTGGTGGCAAAAACAAAGGAAAGCAACAAATACAAGGTATAGACAAAGCGTATATAGTTAAGGATGATATCGAGCTCGGTTTTTTGAACACTATTCCTCTCTGGCAATTTGGCCTGATGTACTAGTCCTATTTCAAAGGCAAATACGCTACCCCGCTATAGGATGCGTCCACTAAACAGATACGCCTAAGACTACTGATGGGTCTATGTTCAGCTTTTGGCTGATAGTCCTGGCCACAGACAGTGTGGGTTCGCTTCTCCCGTTCATATAATCACTTATACGCGAGGGGCTGACACCTATAATTTCGGCAAGCTGTCTTTTAGTTAGCTTCATTTCGTAAAGTCGTAAGTTTATCACATCAACTAAGCTTGGCGCGCCAATACGAAAATGCTCCTCAGAGTAGTCGGCAACCAAATTTGACAGCAACTCCAATTCTATAAAATATGGGTCGGAGGATAGAGTATCTTCTTTCACTAACGGCAACAGTTCTTCAACTCTTGATACTGCCCAATCGTATTGTTCTTTTGCCTCTAAACGTATCATAATCTTTATTTTACAGATTTGAAATATCTTTTATCTTATTGTATTCTTTATGAGTACCCACAAAGCGAATATATACAAATTGAATGGTGAACTTGATTAGAACAACGAGTCTGTAGTCATTTCCCTTTATATTAAAAAGGTATCGCCCATTACCAACATTATCAACCGAGTTAAATGTCCGCTTTATATCAGCAAAGCATCGCCATTCAGATCGTTTTACCGTTACCACCCATTCTTGCAGGGCTATCGTGCTTTTAGGATTGTCCTTTATGTACTCCTTCAAACGTTGTTCTGTGAATATTCTCATTATCCATTGATTATATTGCAAATATACAATATCATTTTGAAAACCAGAATTTGCTAACAGATTTTAAAATACCTTTGATGCTTTTAAACTCAGATCTTGACGCTGAGGCAGGCAATAATATTTAGAAACCGGCATCCCAAGACATGTTTCGATAACGTGGCTACCGGAGGAAATTAAAAACAACTTTTGTCTATTGTACGGGATAAAGGGAGCGTGTTTCAAATATCCTAAAACTCATCTTGATTCATTACAGAACAAAATGAGCTCTAGCTTGTCTTATTATAATCCAAAATGATGTCAAAGTTGTTTATAAAAATATAGCGTAGCTTCCTTGTGTTTTGTAAGCACCTGAGGAGGCAGAACTACTTTGCATCGTACTGAAAAACATAGAGAAATATGCTGCCAAATAAGACAAATTTCAAAATACCTTCCCCCCAAGACTTAAGATTTGCAGGCAAAACCGTAAAGGAGACCTTTCCGGTAATGAATATGAGCTGTGCCTCGTGTGCAGTGCGTACTGAAAAGATTGTTCAGTCGGTTGAAGGAGTAGTAAGCTCATCGGTCAATTTTGCCACAGGAAGCCTGACTGTTGAGTATAATCCTGACATCACAAACCCCCCGGCCTTAAAAAAATCGGTTCAGGACGGAGGCTACGACCTTCTTATTGAAAATAAAGGAAGCAAGGCTGAGGATCTCGAACTCATCACAGAAAAGAGGTATCATTTGTTAAAGAACAAAGTGATACTGGCAATTATTCTATCTCTTCCGGTTGTGCTTATTGGTATGTTCTTTATGAACATTCCCTATGCTAATGAAATAATGTGGCTCTTTACCACTCCCGTTGTCTTATGGCTTGGCAAGGATTTCTTTGTCAATGCTTGGAAACAAGGCAAACATCGCTCAGCCAACATGGACACACTGGTTGCCCTTAGCACCGGCATTGCCTATCTATTCAGCGTTTTTAATATGCTGTATCCTGAATTCTGGCTCCAAAGGGGATTAGAAGCTCATGTCTATTTCGAGGCGGCTGCTGTTATCATTACTTTTATTTTGCTTGGCAGATTATTGGAAGAGAAAGCAAAGGGAAACACCTCATCTGCAATCAAAAAACTGATGGGCTTACAGCCTAAGACAGTTACTCTCATAGATAGCACAGGCGCAGAAATGATTGTTGCTATTGAAACTCTCAAACCGGGTGATACCATCCTAGTTAAACCGGGTGAAAAAATTGCTGTTGATGGCATATTAAACACAGGCAGTTCCTATGTCGATGAAAGCATGTTAAGCGGAGAAGCTATTCCCGTTCTTAAAGAGAAAGGTGATAAGGTCTTTGCAGGAACCATAAATCAGAAGGGAAGTTTCAGGTTTAGAGCCTTAAAAGTTGGAAAAGACACAGCTCTTGCCAGAATAATTAAGGCAGTGCAAGATGCCCAGGGAAGCAAGGCTCCGGTACAAAAGCTTGTTGACAAGATTGCCTCTGTTTTTGTTCCCATAGTAATCGTAATTTCAATTCTCACCTTTGTGCTATGGCTAGTGCTGGATGGGGATAATGGCCTGACACACGGTCTTTTGTCTGCAATAACCGTGCTGGTGATAGCCTGTCCCTGTGCTCTGGGTCTGGCCACCCCGACTGCTATAATGGTAGGTGTGGGCAAAGCTGCTGAAAGCGGAATTTTGATTAAAGACGCTGAAAGCCTCGAATTGGCAAAGAAAGCGAATGCTGTAGTACTTGATAAAACAGGCACTATAACAGAAGGGAAGCCTATTGTTAGCGAAATATTTTGGGATAAAGAAGATGATTCTGAAAAGCAAGTATTATTAAGTATAGAAAAGCAATCGGAACACCCCTTGGCTGATGCTGTTGTAAAGCACCTCGAAGGCGAAGAAGCTCTTGAACTAAGCTCGTTTTCAAGTATCACCGGCAAAGGAGCCAAGGCTCTTTATAATAATGAGACCTACTTTGTTGGCAACCTAAGACTGATGGACGAAAACGGGATTCTTATCCCAAAAGAACTGTCGCAAAAGGCTGAGATATGGAGCTCGGAAATGCAAACAGTAATATATTTTGCCAACAGCAGCAAAGCACTGGCTGCACTTGCAATTTCAGATAAAATAAAGGATAGCTCTGCGGCAGCCATTAAAGAGATGCAGGAAATGGGTCTGGAGCTATATATGCTTACCGGAGATAATAAGGCAACAGCCGCTGCCGTGGCTAAGAAAGCCGGAATAACAAATTACATGGCCGAATTACTGCCTCAGGATAAGGCCGACTATATTAAAGATTTGCAGAACAAGGGCCGGATAGTTGCTATGGTAGGTGACGGAATAAATGACAGCACAGCTCTGGCAACTGCCGACGTAAGCATAGCTATGGGAACAGGGAGCGACATCGCGATGGATGTAGCCAAAATGACGATCATCTCATCCGACCTGACAAAAATACCTCAGGCTATACGTCTGTCAAAGAGCACTGTAAGAACCATTAAGCAAAACCTTTTCTGGGCATTTATTTATAACCTCATCGGCATTCCTATTGCTGCAGGCATACTGTACCCTCTTAACGGCTTCCTGCTAAATCCAATGATAGCCGGCGCTGCGATGGCTCTGAGCAGCCTGAGTGTTGTAAGCAATAGCCTCCGTTTGAAATGGAAAAGCTAATACTTAGCTTATTACGCTTATGGGATTGTTGATAAGTTTTTATAACAAATGCCCCGGAAAGGGCATGTGCAAAAATCGATTTATCTATCTTAGAGGGTTATAATAATAAATAATTATTCAGCCGGCTATTATCAGAGACAAAGATTAAAATGAGCAAATTATCTGAAAACCTCTGGTTCAGAAGGTTTAGGGCACTTATCAACAGGCATCTGGGGCCATCGTCCTTACCGGGCGAAGGCATTCAGTATTGGCGAGAAAGAATATTTCATTACTTCTCGCTAGCAGTAATCTTTTTTGGTGTTGCTCTCTATCTTTACTACGGCTTGTTTTTCCTTTTGGCAGGTGAGTATGTTTTTCTCGTCTTTTTGACAGCTATATTTATCAGCTCAATGTTGGTTTTGAGCCTCAGAAAAATTCCCCTCAAATTCAAAGTGGGATGGGTGCTTTTTATGCTTTACCTAACGGGAGCTTTCCTCCTCTTCAGTGGCCCTCATACCAATATCGCCATGCTCTTCCTGTTTGCTTGTTCAATTATGGCCGTGACTATGTCGGGAGCACTAACAGGCATCTGGTACACAATAATTCATATTATAACCTTGTTTGCTGCCGGCTTCTACTGGCACTCAGGATATTTTATGCACCTTGATCCTCCCGATATTTCGCTTCATACTTACATTAATATTTCCATCCTCTTTGTCGTGCTCAACATTGTGACTCTAGCGCCTTTGATGTCCTTACTAAATGGCCTTATGTTCAGCATAAAGAAGGAGCTCAGATACCAACGAATATTGCACGGTGAACAGGCAGACCTGGTTAGAGCCAGACAGAAGGCTGAAGAATCGGATAAGCTTAAATCTGCTTTCCTTTCAAATATGTCGCATGAGATTCGCACCCCGATGAATGCCATCCTTGGATTTTCAAACCTGCTTGCCAACAAAACGATAAGCGGCAATGAAAAACTGGAATTTATTGACCTTATACGCCACAATGCCAACAACCTTATGTCGCTTGTTGAGGATATTATTGAAATTTCTAAAATTGAAAGCGGACAGTTTGAAATTCGCAATGCGCCCTGCCATTTAAATTCTTTGCTAAACGAGGTAAAAGAGCTTTTTGAAGAAGAGTTATTCCGTAGAGGAACAAACTCTGTTAAAATTTACCTCAAAGAAGGCCTTTCCGACACCAAATTGCAGATACTTACTGATGGTGAAAGACTCAAGAAGGTTCTTAGCAATCTTGTGGGAAATGCTATTAAATTTACCGATAAAGGCTATGTTGAATTTGGCTATGACCTAAACAGCAAGCACGAACTACAATTTCATGTTACCGATACCGGGATCGGGCTGCCGGAGGGAACTGAGGATCTGATTTTTAACCGCTTTTACAAATGCAGCAACAACGACGACAAGCTTTACGGAGGCACGGGAATTGGCCTGACAATAGCTAAGCACCTGGTTCGTTATTTGGGTGGTGAGATTTGGGTTGCGCCAAAGGCAAGCGTTGGAACAACTTTCTGCTTCACTATTCCATTCCAGAAGATAGTTGCGCCTACAAGCGAAAAAATTAAGCTGTGGCCTTCAGACTCGATCAACTGGGAAGATAAAATCTTTCTAATTGCCGAAGATGAAGAAGATAATTTCAGGTACCTTGAAGTTGTTCTTTCATTATTTAACGCTCAGATTATTTGGGCACGCGATGGCCGTGAAGCCGTTGACATTGTCAGCAAAAGAGATGATATCGACCTGATATTAATGGATATTAAGATGCCTAAGATGGATGGCTATTCAGCTACAAAAAATATCAGGAAGATTTCTCCCCGCATTCCGATTATTGCTCAAACGGCTTACGCCATGCCCGAAGAAAAAGCTAAAGCGATGCAGGCAGGCTGCAACAAATATATTACCAAGCCTATTAATTATAATGATTTGATTGAACTTATCAGCCACTACGCTGCATCAAAAAAGGAAGTCCTACGATAACTACATAGAGGCCTCCCGAAAAGATTGCTAATCAAAAGCCCATGCCTATAACCGAAATATCGTCAAACACAGCATGACGATTTACATGTTTGGCTATATAGGTCTTTATCTCTTCAATATTTTGATCGATTGTCTTCTGGTTTGAAATAATCTTCTCAACAGACATCAGACCTGAGGTTATTTTATCGCCCTTTTCTAGTTCGACAAGTCCGTCGGTAAATGCAAGAAATTTGGAATTTTTCCCAATTTTCACTTTTCCAACCTCTATGGCCGGCACTACATCAAGCATTCCCAATCCGATACATCCCTTATCCAACATTGAAAGTTGCCCCTTTTTAGGTTCATAAAGCAGAGGGGGCAGGTGCCCGGCATTAACGTAGGTAAGCCTGCGTGTAAGCATATTGTATTTGCCAATAAACAGTGTTATAAATTTTTCATTGTTGGCACTCTCATTAACGCGTCGGTTGAGTTGATGAATAAGCTTACGAAAACTAATGCCCGAGGTAAAAACTGAATGAATTACTGCTTGAAAATTGGACATAAGAAGTGCCGCAGAAATTCCTTTTCCGGAGACGTCAGCAACACAAAATCCTATTGTGTTACGCGATAAGCGCAGAAAATCATAGTAATCGCCACCAACTCCCAAATGAGGTTGATAGATAGTGTGAATCGAGATGTCTTTGTGCTGTGGCAGTTCCGATGGACCTGGAATCAACTGATTCTGAATACGAGATGCAAGTTCCAGCTCTTTTCTCATAATCTGCTGCTCAAGCAGGGCACTGTGCATTCTTTTGTTTTCGATGAAGACAATTATCAGATTGGATATAATCTGAATAAGCTTCAGGTGTTTGATGGTAGGACTGATTCCCTGAAACTCCTCGTCAACATCGCCAATCAGAACATAGCCTATGGCCTTAAATCGGTGGAAAAGTGGGATAATCGCATCAAAGCCTTTGAGGTTATCAGGTGGCGACAGGGTTATGTTCTCGATGCCCTGATACTTGAGCAAATCTCTCTCCACATCAATAGATGCCACTTCATCGGAGGTGACACCGGAACTCAACAAATTTTGCCACAATCCATCAGAGCAAGTGTAAACCAGCACCTTACCCACGTCAAGCTCTTCCCTCAACAGAATCTCAAACTCCGACAACAAATCGTCGATGCTGTGATCTTCGTTTATCGTCTGCGCAAGATCCAGTAGTATATTTAACCGGTCTTTGTATAGCTTAACTCTTCTCTTTCTGGTCTGTGTAATCATCGGCTATTTTTCCCATTGGTAGTAAACCGACTAAATTTACAAAAAAAAACAGAAAGCAACCAAATTTTTAATTGTAACAAGTGCTTTTCTAATAACTATTGAGCGTAAAATTCAAAAAAAACATAAGTTCTACTCTTTTGAACGCTCTACATAAGAACGCTCCTTGGTATCCACTTTAATCCTCTCGCCTTGTTCAATAAAAAGAGGGACCATAATGGTAGTGCCTGTATCTATGGTTGCAGCTTTTAATGATGATGTTGAGGAAGTATCGCCTCTGATACCGGGTTCAGTATAGACTACTTCATAAACGATAAACTGGGGAAGATTAACCATAAGAGGAGTCTCCGAGTCAACATGGTAAACCATATCAACTTCCTGTCCTTCACGAAGCAAATCGGGTGATTCAACCAACGATTCCTGAATACTCATCTGCTCGAAGCTTTCGTTATTCATAAAGTGATAACCCAAATCATCTTTATAGAGAAACTGATGAGGGCGGTGCTCAACGCGCGCCTCAGTAACTTTAACTCCCGAGGTAAATGTATTCTCCAATATCCGGCCGGTCGCTATATTCTTTAATTTGGTACGCACAAAGGCCGGCCCCTTGCCTGGCTTTACATGCTGAAACTGAACAATGGTAACCAATTGCCCGTTAAACTCGATACACATTCCATTCCTAAAATCTGCAGTTGTTGCCATACTAAGATGATTTGTTATTAATTAGTTTCTGTGCGCAAAAATAAGACAAATCATTGAATTTCCACAGTTATTTGACTAGCTTAATAGTTTGTTGCTCACCTTGAAACCTCACAAGCATAATATAAATACCCGAAGGCCAGGCACCCGTATATACGCGCTTGTCGCTAACTTCCTGAGAATACACCTTGCGTCCCAGGCTGTCGAACACGTCCACCATAAGAGGTGAAGAGAGGTTAATATCAAGATATAACCATTCTTGCAGGGGTATGGGGTGGGCTCGGAGGCTCGTCTGCCACATTCCCTCAGTAGCAGATGCCGAATCAAAGACACGGTCAAGCCATTCAGGATTGTCTATGTAGGGATTTCGGTTCCCCTGTAAAGAATATATTTCCCTATTTCTTAAAGCCTCTTTCTGACTTACCGGATCGTCGTGATGCCACTGAATAAGCATCTCCAAAATCCAGGGTTTCAGAGCAGGCCATGAGCTGCCATCAAGAATATCGGGTATCATACCTTGAGTACTCCATGAGGGACTACGATGCATATAGCGTGTAAGCATATAAAACCAGGCTCGTGCAAGGTCACCTTTATAACTATCCTGCGGTTCGAATACCATACCATCGAAAACAGAACCATACACATTGGTACCGAGCCTGCTCCCGTTAAGAGAGAGCCATTGCGGAAGCTCAACTTCACCAAAGCTAAAGTTACTTCGCATACTATTTACCAGCTTATCTGAGGGGAAAATATGATGGACATCGGTGTACATGGTATCGGTATCACTTCCTCTCCACCAACTAACAGGCCAGCTATGTTCACGATTGTAAAATCTACCCTCTTCAGTAACATCCACCCCTTTGTCCTGATCAGTGTATAAAGTGTACTCATAGGGAGATTCCTCGCACTCGAGAGTTCCATAAACATCCCAAATCTTACCGTTAAATTTCAGGTCTGCATCGCCAAAAAGTGTCCAGATATCGCCATAAGACAGCACTGTGTGTTCATTTATCAATTGATGCAATTGCAACATAAGCTCTTTGCCTTTCCCATCAATACCCAGATAATAATTATCAGGAACAAAAGAGGATATCCCCTTTCCGCTAATATTAATCACTGTCTCTAGTTCCCCTGTCCGGTGAATTATACTGCCCTTGTAGTCCTTAAGCTCATTGGGCGCAAAACGCACGTAAACAGGCATATTATTAAACTCACGGTCACTGATTTGCAAACTCGCCTGATAGTTAGCATCGCAATCAAGGGAGATCAAAAAGCCCTCGCTTGCTTGAAGCACTATATCTTCTGTAAGGCCACCGCCTGATAGATAATAAAACTGCACATCCGACACCTTGCCTGCTTCAACTTCCCTAAAAGGATAAAGTTGCCGACTTAATTGAATCCCTTCCACAAAACTTGCCTGGCGTAATACTAACTTGTAAACAGTCTTGTATTGGGGAGCTTCAGCACTCACGGTGACTTGTAATACGTCTCCATCTACAAAGCTCACAAGCTCAAGCTCTGAGGGCTCAAGGTAAAGTCCATTCAATTGGAAATCAATCTGCGATTCAGAGCTTAATGCCGTAAGCGCTGTTCCGGCAAACGTGCTGAAATCCTCAAGCTCGAGAACCGCTCCCGGATCGGTCTGTGCATCGGCAACTTCGATTCCGCTAAGGCCCAACACCTCCACACCGCCGACCAACCAGGATTTTAGACGCGATTCGGTAGAGATAAAACCCTCAGCAGCTTCCAGTCGCAAATTATCAAAACGACAATTGCCGCTGGTAGAGCTAGCGCCATCCACTACTATGCGAAGTAAAAAGTCAGGGTTGTTATGCATTCCCGGCAAATCGCTTACGACAACTTCGACAAGCTGGCCTGACTTCCACGCGTTTTCCCATGCGGAAATATCTATAGTTTTTAGAGTAGCCCAATCTTGGCCACCGTTACTGCTATATTCTATACGCTGGCTGGTAAAACCCGTGCCGGTCCTCCGCCCGGCATAGCTCAAGGTGTAAGATCCGGAAGGTATAAGCGGTGGTGATATGGCAAGCCAACGGCCGTTATTAATGCTACCACTGCCACCCTGGGGACAGAAGCTCCCTCCTGCCTGTTCTCCTTCCAGACCATTAATCATTGTTCCTCCGAAGGACACCACATTATCAAAATTATGAGTCAGCAGGGCTGTGCCCAGGTCGGCACTAAGAGAAGAACTCCAATTACCTTCGGAGGGAGGATTGTTAAAATTCCAATATGCAATAGCTTGGGAGTGGATGCAGGTCGCGACTGAAAGATTAAATGCGAGCACTGCCACGATTTTCAGTGTAAGGTTGAGCTGCTTCATGGAAAATTGATTTAATAAAGATGTTGTAGAAAGTTATAACAAAAAATCAAACAGAAAAAACATTAATAGATTTAACAAAGAAAATACATAGCACTAATAATGACCAGCAGCCGCCCCGTAATGGAGCGGCTGCCTTTCGTTGTATGAACACATATTTTTTTCAGCTACTATACAGTCATAATATCTTTCTCTTTTCTTTCTAACAATTCATCTATCTTTTTCATAAAATTATCCGTCAGCTTCTGAGCTTCTGTTTCAGCATCTTTCTCCATATCCTCGGGCAAACCATCCTTTTGAAGCTTTTTAAATTCATCAATTGCTTCACGTCGCAAATTACGGATTCCGATTCGTGAATCTTCAACAAGCTTCTTCACTATTTTAACAAGTTCTTTACGACGCTCTTCGGTGAGTGGGGGCACGTTTATCCTAATAAGATCTCCGTTATTGTCGGGATTCATGCCCAGATTAGCGGCCATTATCGCCTTTTCAATTACTGCTATCATGCCTTTCTCCCATGGCTGAATAGCAATCGTACGCGGATCAGGAGTGTTGATATTGGCAACCTGAGATAAAGGAGTCATTGAACCATAATAATCAACCATGAGGCCATCAAGCATTTTAGGATTGGCCTTTCCCGCCCTAACTTTAGCCATCTCCTTTTCCAGATGCTCAATCGTTCTGTTCATTTTTTCTGTGGTATCCTCAAGGACTAAACTTACTTCTTCTTCCATGGTTATAATATATTAGATTTCACTTAAGCTAATTGCCTATTCACTATAATAGCAGCTAATTAGCAAATATAGGAAAAAGTGGGGATACAAGTATAACAAATTACCTCTTTTCAAGAGCCGACAGGATATCGAGGGCTTCCTCCCGGCTGTTTCCGCAAAAAAGAGGCTCTGCCTTAAATCCCTTGCACACACGTGGACGCTCGGGAGAATCAAAAATTTTACATTTTAAATCCTCGCTAAGATGGATGCACGGTATGCCTGCAGGCTTTCCGGAAGGCATCCCGGGTATAGGAGATGATATAGATATCACGATACAACAAGCTGCGCAATTTGCCCTGCATTCCATAACAAACTGATAAAATTAAGTATCTGATAAATCCTCTTCTCAGGGCTTATTGAGGCACGAAGCTGGAAAAGGGGTTTTGCAAGCCTCTGAACTGCTCCAGGTCGCATACAAATGCCCCAACCACCAGATTGAAACGAACGCGCACCGGAAGTTTGTTGGCATCGCGGGTAATCCATACCTGCATATCGTCATCATTCTTAAAAGCCCTGCCAACTTCGGTTACGGGCGAAAACTTGTAACACTCCATCATTCCAAAACGGGTCTTTATGGTTTCCAAACCCATATACCTTATTCGAAGGGGGAATACCTCATCCGCAAAGTAAGTATTAAGAACAATAATCTGCCCCTTAACCATATTGTCGTTAAAGTGTTTTTCACGGCCAACATAGAATGCAGATATAATATCATAAATATCAGCTGTTACGTATTTCTCGCCCGAACGCTGGCTTGATACATGGGTAGAGTCTCTTCCATGCTTAAAAACTGCCTCGTTATACCATTTGTAGCGGCCTTCGCTTATGTTCCTAATGCTTTTAACAGGGTACATAGTTTTAGGGTCAAAAAAACTCTCATAGACATCCCTCACTCTGAAAATCTTATCAGTAAGTCCACTTGTATATCCACTGCCTACCATGTGATATACTCTTTTGTTATTTAACAGAGTGTCTTTTACAGTCAAAGAAGCGCGTCCGCCCGTAATAAAACCATATTGTAGGACGTATTGCAGTTCTTCACCGGGGCCAAATGATTTGGTTGGAACATTCTGCTTAAAAGGCACCTCAGCGCTTGCACTGCTGCCGGCCATAAGCATAAATGCATAAGTATATAGAAAAGGTAAAAGGCGCTTCATATGATAATAGTTTAATTATTAATAACTATCCCGCATACACATATCATCTAAAAATTCACAAACTCTATTCTTTCAAGATTGCAAGTAAGTCATTATTCCAAACAATCTATAAGTCTTTATACAAATTGTGAGCCCTTCTTGTTTCAGATTTCAGTTTATGTCATATCATTAAGCGCAATTCCTTGTATTTGTGAGGCTTACAGGAGTTAAAAAAACTTGTTTTTTGGTGTCGTAGCAACAAAATTCTTTAAATAAAAGGGCTCGAAATATGCTACATCTTCAAATTTCCCAGCCTTATATCTATCCTTTGCAAGGGGAATCATTGCCGATGCCAAAGGTACAATCCCATCAATAAAAAAAGCACTTGGATTAGCAATAACAGAGCTGCATTTAGAAGCCCCGTCCCCGAAGTAGTAGGTAGGTCGTGCCGACCTAATATCTGCGAAACTATTTTCATCAATAATCTCGGCAGCCACAGGTCTTTCCTCCTCAAGCGCTTTATTATAAAGTGCTGAATAAACCTCCATTCGGCGGGCATCAATCATCGGACAAAGCAGGGCCTTTTCTTCTATTTCCGGATGCTTTTCCAAAAAGTTTGCTGCCAGCACTTCAAGAGAAGGTAGACCAATAAGAGGAATACCCGCTCCGTAGCAAATTCCCTTACTTACCGATACTCCTATTCTAAGACCGGTATATGAGCCCGGCCCGCTGCTTACTGCTACAGCGTCAAGATTTTCAGCCGTGACATTCGCTTGCTCCAATAAGCTTTCAATAAGAACAGTAAGTTTCAGAGAGTGGGAGTTTGGAGTATCTTCCCTTAAGGAGCTTATTAGCTTACCTTTAAGAGCTAATGCAACCGAACAAACAGCAGTAGAAGTCTCTATGCAAAGTATATTAGCCATTCATCAATGATTATGGCTACAAAAATAACAATATTATTCTTGTCGGGAGAAAATCTTAAAATACCGCGCGTATTATTACGCGCGGTAAAAGCTAATTCTATAATACCAACTCTTTCCCTTGGTAGAAATCCAGAATCTTAAGACGCAGCAGATAGGTATATTTTGCCTGAATAAAATCTGATTCAGCCTTCATAAACTCTGTCTTTGCCACGTTATAATCAACGACATTAACCATACCGACATTGTAGCGCTGCTCAGTATAGCGAAACGATTCGCGGTAAGAATCAGCTGCTATTTGACCGGCTTCGTACTGGCGAAATGCAGCCTGCGCATCTGCATGAGCCTGCTCGATCTCCTTGCGTAAGGTCTGCTTTTCCTGCTCCAGAGTATATTGAGAGTTCATCAATCCGATGTTGGCATTTTTCACTCCCTTACGAGCCGACAGCCCGTTAAACAAGGGGATGCTAAGGCTAAGCCCATAATACTGAGAGGCATTATCCTTAAAACTTTGGCTAAAATCAAAATTTTGCATACCATCATATTTGCTTACATAGGTTCCCCACCCAACATTAAACGATAGGCGCGGCCATAAATATCCTTTGGCAATATCAACATCTTTGTTGCTACTTTCCAAACGATATTCAGAAGCAGAAATTTGAGGAAGATTGTTGACAGCATAATCAAATACGGCATCAGCAGTACCAAGAGGAACCGCTGAAAGCTCAGGTAATTCAGGAATAACTATATCAAAGCTGTCGCCTGATTTCAAATCAAGAGCGTGTTTAAGATCTAGATAAGAAAGCTGTAAATTATTCTCCAATTGCGTTACATTAAGGGTTTCCCGGGCAGCCAAAGATTTGACCTCAAGGAGGCTGCCTTCGGGAAGAGTTCCTGCCTGCACTAGCTTTTCAGTTCTTTCCACCTGAAGATTAATTGTTTCAAGTTGCAGTTTGGCAGCTGCCAGTAGCTCTTTATCGAATAGGATCTGGGTGTAATAGGAAGTTATGGCAAGGGCCAAATCATTTTCTGTCTTCTTGGCATCAGCCACGGCAGCCTTCCAATCAGCCCGGTACTTTTTGACACTATTACGGCGCGTAAAACCTTCAAAAACAGGAGTTACGGATGATATGCCAAAATTCCCGTCTTTGGTTGTAACGTCGATTATCCGAAAGGTATTTTCATCACGAACACTTCCACTCTGAGTACGATAGCTACCATTGGCATTTAGATTTGGCAAAAGGTCAAGTTTCTTTTGCTCTTGCTGGTTATAAGCATAATCAACGTTCAGTTTTTGGCGTTTAAGCGCCAAATTGTTTTCACGGGCATACTCTATGCATTGTTGCAAACTCCACTTTGTAGGCAGAGAGGCGCTTTCCTGAGCTTGAGTTGGAATCAAGGCAAACAGGGCAATTATTAAAAGATAATGTTTTATGGTTTGCATACTATTGTAAATTTCGATATCGCATAAATAAGGGATAAAAAAAATATGTGACCAGACTACTTGAAAACAAGCTGTAATTGGCGCTAAGCTGCGCCGGAATTATATAGCCGGCACTTTTACTTTATCCTCAGCTTTCAGGCCTTCAAGAAGCTCAACATTAAGCCCATCTGAAAGACCTATTTTCACAAGGCGCTTTTCAAATTTCTGGGGTTCTGTCTCCACTTCAACAAAAATCGAATCCCCACTGAACTGAAGGACCTTTTCATTAATAGCAAGGACGCTGTCACGACGATCGAGGACGATATCGGCATTTGCGCTATAACCGGCTCTGATAAACTGATTCTCTTTCAGCTTCATGGCAGCCTTTATTTCAAACTGAATGGCACCTCCTTCTTCCACTCCTTTGGGGGATATATACTCCAGATAAGCATCGAAGGCATCATCTTCAATAGCGCCAATAGTCATAAGCAGGTGCATTCCTTCTTTAATCTTTCCTACTTCGGTCTCGTCCACTTTCCCTTTAAAAATCATCTCTCCCATATCAGCAACATAGGCAACTGTAGTACCGTCATTAAAGGTGTTACTTTTAATAACTGAGTTACCTTCTTCAACAGGCACATCGAGCACCATGCCACTAATAGTAGAGCGAATAACAGTATTTGTCTTTGAACCCATCTTCTTTGTTACTCCTTCCTGAATCAACTGTAGATGATTCTCGGCAGCCAGCAAATCTTCCCGGCTGTTTTTATAACGAAGCTCCTCTGCCTGGTACTCACTCAAGGCAATAACTTTTTGCTCGAACAGCTCTTTCATCCTGTTAAAATCAACTTCAGCATTCTCAAAGACTAAGCGCGCTTTATTAACACGGCTTTCAGCATCATTTACCTGAACCATTTCAGGTATAATCTGAATTCGGGCAATTATATCACCTTGTTTGATGAGCTCTCCTGCCTCTACATAGATATCGGTAATAATCCCTGACTCCTGAGGCTTTATTGCAATCTCTTTGCGCGGGATAACAGACCCTGTCGCAACAGTCTTTTTAATTATGTTGGTAGTAAGCGGCGACTCAATCTCATAAGCTACCGGCGCTTTTTTTGATTGTTTATACAAATAAACAAACACCCACACTACAAGCGCTGCAAAAAGCAACAAAACAGCAAGTTTCAAAATTCGTTTCATCCCTAAATAGTTTAAAAATTATTATTCATATCTTAATGCTTCTATTGGTTTGATGCGTATAGCCTTACGAGCCGGAATCAGACCGGCAAAAAAGCCTATAATTATCAGAATGCCCAAAGACATCAACGCCATGGACAGGCCAATCTCAGGATTTTTAAAAAAGGTTCCCTGATCTGATGTGTTCGCAGCTTCGGCAGCTTTAATTGCTACATCGGCCAACTGCAACACAAGGGTGCCGAAAGCAAGTCCCAAAAAGCCTGCTATAGTTGTCAAAAACACCGATTCGGTGAGGATCTGCCCGACAATAGTAAGCGGCTTTGCTCCAATTGCACGCTGGATACCGATTTCTTTGGTGCGCTCTCTGACAATAACAAGCATAATATTGCTTACCCCCACTGCACCGGCAATTAATGTTCCTATACCGACTATCCAAATCAAGACGGAAATTCCAAGGAAGGCATAACCCATGGTCTTCACCATTTCTTCAACATTGACATGGCCTGAAGCTTCAAGATCATCAGGGGCAACAGAATGCCTCTCCTTCAACAGTGCAGTGACTTTCTCTACCGTTTCAGCCACGCTTTCTCCATCGTGTGCAGTAAATCCGAAAAAATGAACCCTGTCGCCGTAATTAAAGGTCTGCTGCATCGTACTAAAAGGCAATGAAACGACCTCCTCCTTGTTGGCTCCTATCTGAATATTAGGGTTTTTTGTCTTTGCCACTCCTATAACCTGAAACCATACCCCACTAACTCTCAGATACTCTCCTGTGGGGTCTTGGCCCTTATCAAACATCACCTCATATACTCTCTCCCCAATCACGCAAACCTTTCGTTTATGCAAGATGTCCATCTCGTTAATATACCTTCCGTAAATCATCTCATTAGGGTCTATAAGATTGTACTCGGGAACCTCCCCGTTTACAGAAAAAGAACCGGTTTTGAGACCTCTGACAACATTTTCACCTCCCGAAATATTCCAGCCCTGAAGCTTTGGAGCCAGGATGTCAACTTCAGGAACGCCACGTCTAATGGCTTCCATATCATCGTTATCAAACTCCCACCATCGTCCTTGCTTAAAACCTTTGTATGCCTTCGTGGTGTTATTTGTCCAAACAAAGCCGCTGTTTGTTGCAAAATCCTTCATGCCTTCGGTCATGCCGTTGAGAAGCGCATTGCCTGCACCGGTCATGGTTACCAGCATAAATATGCCCCAAAATACACCGAAGGCGGTAAGGGCGCTGCGCAACTTATTCTGTTTTATGGCACTGAATATTTCCTGCCATCTATCTCTGTCAAACACTATATTATAAGTTTATAGTTTATACTAAAGATTCAGATTACTACTCATCATGTAAAGCTTCTATTGGTTTGATAGCTGCCGCTTTACGAGCAGGAATATAACCGGCTAACAATCCGGCTAAAATCAATACAATTGTGGCCGACATCGCTACCCCGAAATCTGCAGAGGGATTATAAAATATTTTATCCAGCATATTATTAGTTTGGGAAATATTTGAAATAATATTGGATGCCATATAGAGTATCCCCATTCCTGCAAGCATTCCTACAAACCCGGCGATTGCCGTGATAAACAGAGATTCTGATAATACCAGCTGGATTACACTCCAGGGAGATGCTCCTATGGCCTTTCGGATTCCAATCTCTTTTGTGCGCTCCTTGACCAGGATTATCATAATATTACTAACTCCTACAATTCCCGCAATTACCGTCATAATGCCCACTATCCAAATAAACAGGCGGATACCCCTAAACACTCCCTGGGTAGTCTTAACTGTGTCAAGAGTATTCCAAACATGTAAAGCTTCCTTGTCATCTGTGGAGAAGTGGTGTCGTCTGGCCAGAAATGCCTTTATTTCTTCTTCAATTTTTTTATTCTCCTCGACCGAACTTGAAGTTGTTGTAAGAGCCAAATTGCTTATGCGATTAGCTCCGTTAAACACCATCTGACCGGTAGTAATGGGTAAAATAGCGTCTTTTGAATCCTTGTTTGTTGGGTCGTTAATTACTCCTACCACCTGAAAATAAATGCCTCCTACCTTAACATATTCTCCTATTGGCTCTTTGTCTTTGAAAAGCATATCAATAATGCTCTGAGACAGAACTACAACTTTCCTTTTATCACTAATGTCCAAATCGTTGATAAATCGACCCTTTATCATATCGAAAAGACGGATATTTGTAAATTCAGGCATCACACAAGTAACAGTATAGTTGGCATACTCGCTTCCATAGGTGATAGGCACATCAGCCCATAGGTAGAGCCTTCCGGAAATATTGTCAATTCCCCTCATCTCACGTTTCAGAAGGTCATAGTCTTCATTGGTAAACTGGATGTTACGTCCTTTCCCATAGCCTTCAAAGCTCTCGCTGGTTTTGCCCGGCCAAATCTGGATAGCATTTTGAGCAATATTTTTAAAATTGTTCTCCATGCCGTTTTGCAGACCGTTACCACTACCCAGTAGAATTATTAGCATGAAAATACCCCAGGAAACACTAAACCCGGTCATTATTGCGCGCAGCTTATTCTGCTTTAGGGTTGTTAATATTTCTTCTATATAATCTAACATTTTATAAGCGGATTTTAGTTTGCTTCTAGCTCTTGCAACTTGAATGAGTGATTCAGCTCGTTAGATTCAATTATCCCGTCTTTTAACCTGATTATTCGTTCCGTATTTTTTGCAATTTCATTCTCATGGGTAACAATAATCACAGCTATTCCGGACCTGTTGACTTCTTTAAGAATTTCCATAACTTCGGCTGAAGTCTGTGAATCTAATGCACCGGTTGGTTCATCGGCTAAAATAACTTTTGGCTTAGAAATAAGAGCACGCGCAATAGCTATACGCTGCTTTTGCCCGCCTGACAGCTCAGACGGAAGATGATCTGCCCATTCGCGTAATCCCATTCGATCCAAATATTCAAGAGCCAGATTGTTACGTTTTTTCCTGTTAACTTTTTGGTAGTAAAGTGGCAGTGCGACGTTTTCCATGGCATTCTTAAAAGATATCAGGTTGAAGGATTGAAATACAAAGCCTATATACTTGTTACGATAACGGGCAGCCTTGGTCTCGTCCATAGTGCTAATATGAATATCATCAAGATGATATGAACCAGAGTCATAATTATCAAGTATTCCCAATACATTCAGAAGGGTTGATTTCCCGGAACCCGAAGCTCCCATAATGCTCACCATCTCTCCTTTTTTAATATCAAGGCTTATGCCTTTAAGAACATGCAAGGCATTTTTCCCGTTAACGTAGGATTTGTGAAGAGACTCCACCCGGATGATACTGTCGTTCATTACTTAAAATATTTATAAATTGATAGTTGCCTGATTTTTATATGTTAGGATACCATAATCCAAATAATGATATAAAGTATTGTCGCATAGAATAAGCTTTAGGAACCTTATTGCACATAACAATCATCTTGCCAAAGTGTGCAAATAGCTGATATAGCATCATATACAAAACAATACCCGCTAATCTTAGAAATATTGAGTGTCTGATATCGGAACATGCCCTGTACGATATCGTACAGGAGTCAAAGATACAACACAATAGAGCCGGAAATCAAGATAGAAGAAGCTTATCTGCAAACAAGTTTTCTAAGTATAACAATCTTTGATCCATCATCATACTCGAGGCTATAGTCATACTTCTCAGAGATAAACCGGAAGGTTTCCTTATGATAAAAAACGAGGTGCGTTGGATCCCGAACATACCACCATTTGCCCAAGTCAGTGTTCTCATCCCATCTATTAGTCATTATAGTAAGCGTTCCATGTGGACGCAGCAAAGCAGTAATAAGTTGAAGCTCTTTAGCCGGGTTTGAAAAGTGCTCGAAAGTCTCGGTTGCGAAAACAAAATCCTGCCTCTCATCTGGAAGATCGGGAAAGAAAAAAGGATCGTAGAATGAACAGGCATAACCACTCTTGGTCAGCACTTTAGCCAAAACAGGGTTAGGACCACAGCCAAAATCAAGGCCTTCCATATCAGAGCTCAAAAAGGGTAGAGTTGGCTGAATGGCTTTATTCAAATGCCTAAGGTAAGCCTGGTCTTCTTCCGAATTATTATGCTGTAAATACCTGTTTTTCTCGGAATCAGGCTCTAACTCTAAATCATAAGCCTTAAAGATGAGCAAACAATTATCACATTTATAAAGAGTTATGCCATCAATAGCGGCAAAAGACCTATTCGTTTCACTTCCACATAGTCTGCAATTCATCCGGCTCAGATTTTTACTTTGAGTGACAAAAGTATAAAAACAAATAGAAAAAGGAGACTGCCAGCTGAGACAATCTCCTTTTCCAGGATTAAACAAAACAAAAATAATTATTCGGCTTTCTTTTCAGCCTTATCGCAAGCGGGCTTTTCAGCCTTGTCGCAGTCTGCTTTAGCTGCTTTATCACAATCGGCCTTCGCGGCTTTGTCGCAGTCGGCCTTTGTTGCTTTATCGCAAGCTTCTTTCTTTTCAGGCTCTTGCATTAATGCAGATGAATATGCGGGAGCAGTAAGTCCCAATGTGAAAACAAGCAAACAAGCAATTGCTAATTTCTTTTTCATAACTCAATAATTTTTTAGTTAGATAATTTACCTACAACAAACTTAAACCAATTCTAAATAAGTAAAAGTTATCAGCCTGTTAAAGAGCGTTAATGCAAAGTTAACAGGTAGAGGTAATTATTATAATTCCTAATTTTGCCTATTATTAAAACTAATCATTAATGAAAATAGATTCCTCATCTGAAAAACAGGCAATTCTGGCCATTGCAACATTCGTAATTCTGATTTTGCTGATACTAATACAGATTAACTGGATGTTTAGAGCTGCACGTTTGGAGGAGAATAATTTCACTCACAGAGTATCTATGGCCTTGAAGGGATCAAGAGATGAAATTGGCTCGCGGCTCCCCTATTGTAATGATATGTCCGATTTTCTTTGCATGAAAAAATGTTCTGAGGATGTGCACGATACAAAGTATCGCGAACTTGACAGCATAATAAATTCAAACCTCAATATTTACAATATCGACCTTCCCTACACTTTTGAAATCACAGATTCACTATTTCCCCAAAGCAAGGGGATCTTCTTCAAACCTGCAACTTACCGTCAAAATCTTAACGGACTGATTGACCAAGACGGAGTACAGATACGTGTGCTGTTTCCAACCCGCAATCAGTTTTTAATTGCACAGCTGTGGAGTCAGTTAGGCCTCTCCATCCTCTTTATTCTTTTTGTAATGGTGTCGTTTTTTATAACCTGGAGGCTTTTTAGACGCGAAAAAAACATGATGCTCTCTACTTCCGATTTTATCAACAACATGGTACATGAGTTTCAGACGCCCATCGCTAATATTCGTTTTGCCACCAATCTGCTGGCAAAAAACAGGGCAAAGGAGAATCCTGAAAAACACCTTGAATACACTCAGGTAATCCAAAAGGAAGCAATGCGCCTCCAGTCACATGTTGAGGCCCTTTTAAAACTATCATCAGGTTCGGAAAATGTATTCAACAAGGAGCTAATTGACATGCACCGAATGATAAAGCAAGTTGCAGAAACCTTTAGCTATAATATGGAAGATTCCGGAGCTGAACTAGGCTTTGATTTAGAGGCATCAGACCACTTTATAGAGGGAGAGCCCGAACAAATATCACATAGTATCTCCAATCTTATTGACAATGCATTGAAATATGCGTCTTCAAATCCGCTGATTAAAATTGAGACAAGAAACAAAGATAATTATCTGATTGTTTCAATAATAGACAACGGTATTGGGATACGCAAAGAAGACCAGGCTCGTATCTTTGATAAATTCTATCGGGTTTATACCGGAGATGTACATAATATCAAAGGCTTTGGACTTGGTTTAGCTTACGTGAAAAAAATTGTGGAACAACATAGGGGATTCGTAGAAGTTGAAAGTCGTATTGCAAAGGGAAGTAAATTTTCCTTATATTTCCCGACAACGGAAAAAAATGGCTAAGAATAACACCATATTAATAATTGAGGATGACCCTAACATGGGCTTTCTTCTGAAAGAATTTCTCACTGCAAATGATTTTAAAGTGATTTTATGCAGTAACGGAGATTGCGGATTGGCTGCCTTTGCCTCTTCCGAGATTGATTTCTGCATAATTGATGTTATGCTGCCGGGAATTGATGGATTTACCATAGCCGAACGAATCAGGAATGATGACAAATCAATCCCCATAATATTCCTTACTGCCCGCTCGCTAAAGCAGGATATTCTCAAGGGTTTCAGCTTAGGTGGAGATGATTATATCACAAAACCCTTTGATGAAGATGAGCTGCTTTGCCGTATCCATGCTATTATGAACAGGTATTCGGGCAGCAGTTCCCCGGACGCTTTGCCTCCACCCGAACCGCTCCCAATCGGAGCTTATACCTTCGATATTCACAATCAATGCCTTATATTAAACGATCATGTTCAGAGACTTACATACAGGGAGTGTGACGTATTAAGGATGTTGTGTGAAAATAAGAACAATTTGGTTCGGCGCAGCGAACTACTCCAGAGATATTGGGGCAAGGATGATTACTTTAACGGTCGCAGTCTTGATGTATTTATCACCCGTCTTAGAAAACGTTTAAGCAAGGATGCTCGTGTTAAAATTGAGAATGTCCCGAAGGTGGGTTTTATTCTGATTGATTAATTGAAGTAGATGGTAATACCTAAAGCAAGGTTCCATATTTTATCAATTGTTACATACTTCGTTCGAAAAAATTCTAACAAATAGGCATCCAAGGTACTCATCTCAGCATACAGGCCAATGGCACTTATTGAGCTTTCGGCGGCAAACTCTCTTTTCCATTCCGCGCCGTAAAATGGAGCAATATGCAACCTGTTCTGAAAATAGTATTTTTCCGGATAGTGTTCCGGCAATCTGCGAAAGGTGTTGTTGGTGTATCCCCAGTTAAGCGACGCCCCGGCTTTTGGGGTGATAGGTCCTAACAAACCGGGGCGAAACAGACCCCAGCTACTTTTATACGACAGTGTTTGCACATTCACAGAACTTCCACCAAAAGTCTCGGATAACACGCCAAAATACAGAGTGCCGTCATATCTAGGAGTGAAATTATAACCCGCACCTACTGAAACAAAACCTAACAAACCGGCATACTGAAGCTTCAAATAGTCAGGAATAAACCACTTAGGCCTAATCCTCAAAGTATCTTCGCTAATAACAAAACTCAAGACCCTGCTGGATTGCATTTTTTCATTATTTCCTTCCGGCTTGGGGCTAATATTATTTTTTGCCTGTAAGGGTCCGACTCCACAAAGAAGGATGAATGATGCAGTTATGGCTGATATAAAGTTTCTCATGGATTAAGAATTAAAGGTTTTCTGTAAATATTTTAATTCCATCTCCGTTCACAAGCATAAAATGCAGCTCCTTCTTATCACTGCTTGACGAAGTGAAGTAATAAGGTCCCCCGGCATATCTCTTTCCATAATAATACTTATGAACATGACCATGCAGCGACAAGTCAACATTGTACTTCTCCATCAAGAGGTTATAATAGTACTCATTACCCTTGGTAAATTCGTCGCTCCAGGGAGGAATATGTGAAAAAACGAAACGGTATTTATAGTCTCCCCCCTGCTTGAGGGTCTCTTCAAGCCAATCAAAATCAGGGTCAACAATATTCTTCTCCCAAATTACGTCTTCAAAAAAGACAAACAAGCAATCGTTATATACCATTGTAAAATTGTAAGGGCCAAACATCTCACGGTACATAAATTCACCATTCGACAAGAAGTCGTGATTGCCAACAAGGGTGATTAAAGGATGTTTCAACCTGGAGCTAATATCGCGAAACCAGAGAAATTCGCGATAGATACCGCTAAGGGTCAGGTCGCCCATGTGAACGACAAAATCAATGGTGTCAATTTTATTTAACTTGCTTATCTGTTGCTCAAATTTGTCATAATCGGTATGACTATCCCCAAAAAGTCCAATGACAAAGGGTTGGAACTCTTCACTACTCTTTGTCTCAATCAATGAAACAGCCTTAACATTAAGATTATTATCAGGTACTTTGACTCCTGCCTTATATGGGCTATACTCAATTATATCATCGCAGGAAGGAAAAGCAATTGTAATCCCCAAAAGGACAAAATAAAACAATAAAATAAAGTTACGTTTCGACATTTTCTGAGTTATTGAATATCAAAGATATTCTATCATATTCCTAGTTTAACCCATAATTCACCCAAGCGTAAGAAAAATGACTTAAACTGTAGGAAGAAACCTTTAAATGTCGAAACGCAACTTTTTTTCAATTAACAGACCAGCGGATAAACCTGCTTAAGGATGGATCTATATCCACCACCATTCCTTCCGCCAGCCTGATTTTTACAACTACCTTCTGATCTCTGATTTTTGAATCTTTAGGGATAGTAAAAACCCTGTCAAGCTGCAAGGAAGAGTCGTCCTGAATAAGAGAGTAATTAAGCATCGAAGCATTCTTTTGCGCCTTCTCGATTGTTGCGCCATAGGCGGTTTTCTCTACGGTCACGGAAAAGTTGCCTGCATGCTCCTCTACTACAATTCTGGGACGACCGTATAGTACGACTTCGTCATTTTCAAGCCTCGCCTTAATATTGTTAAAATGGATGTACTCTTTATATCCTTCATAATACCCTTCGCCGGCTCTTAAATATAGAGTGTCTCCATCAATCGGCTCAGGGAAAAACAGATCTTCTACAGTCTCCTTATGCCTGAAATCCAATCCGGTTGCAGCCATACCAAAAATTAAAATACCAAGGCCTGCCAGCCAAAACAGAAGAGATAGAGTGCCGATTATTTTACCGCCACTTCTAAACTGGAAGATAAGATGAAGCCCAAGGTATAAAAGCATCAATACCGGTATGCCGATTGTCAGCAATAGCCCCAAAGATATCAGATTTAATTGCCCGTCAGCTATAAGCATTCCAAACAAGTCGCGGAAATATGCAGCCTCCGGAATTAAGCCGACTGCAGAACTTGAAAAGAGTATCGCAAGAGTTAAGCCAATTAGGATAAAAAAACTTACTACAACAATTACAATACCGATACAAATCGCTATTATCCTCAAAGCACGGTTGGTGCCTGATGTTGCTGCAGAATAAGTCGCTGGTCCTGCCTTTGTTCTGCTAAAGGGAGGCTCTCCACCATACATCTGATTGCGCTGTTCTATAGTTACAGCTTTGGGCATTATTATCCATAATATGATATAGGGAATAATGGAGATTCCATAAAAAAGTCCCAGAATAAAAAGCAACCTGAACACAATCGGATCGACCCTAAAGTAAGCTCCCAAACCGCTGCAAACTCCTCCAAGTACCCTTGAATACGGGTCGCGGTGCAGCTTTTTTATTACAGGAGCAACAAATGGCTCTTTCTTCCCGCGTGTCTCCTCTTTAACTTTAGCCTCTTCGGAGCCTTCAGGAGCATATACCTCAGGCTCTCCCAAAATTTTTATCAGATCATCTACGTCGGAAGCCGATATTGAAGTTTGCCCCTCACGGGTAACCGGGACAAACAGCTCAGCCATACGAGCTTCTATATCGTTAAGGGTCTCCTTAGCTTCATCGCTGTTGCCCAACACTTTATTAACAGCATCTAGATATCCCTTCAGTTTGTCGTATGCGTCATCTTCAATATTGAAGGCCATACCCGATAAGTTTATATTTATAGTCTTTTTCATAAGCTGCAATTAAATACTAAGACAAAAATGTAAAGAACCATGGAGAAAAAAATACTGCACCAAGAATTTTCATAAGAAGAGACGCCACTATTACTAGGGCAAATAAGACAAGAAAGCCCTTCTTAGCCGATGGAAATACAAATGCTAAGATCAAAATTACGATAAGTAAAGGAATCAATCCTGGAAACATTATATGGCTCATGCCAACTCCTACAGGGAATACGCCTATGTGCATCAGTCCATAGCGTGACAGAAAAAGTAAAGCTACAATAGCAGCAACTATTATCAGGACATTCCTATCTCTTCTTTTCATCCTATTTACAAAATCTTCTCCTGTCTTATAAGTATCACTATTCTTGAAGTTGCCAAATTGCTCCTTTACCTTTTCATACTCCTCCTTAACAGATTTTTCTATATTAGAGATAGTAATATTCTCACCTCTCATCTCAAGTTTTTGGGCTGTTGTATGGGCTGCCGGAATAGCAATCCAAAGAATAATATAAATTGGGATAATAACACCTAAGCTCAAAAATGGCAATACTGCAAACAAAATTCTTATGGCTAAGGTATCAACATTAAAATAAGTAGCTATACCACTACAAACACCGCCAAAAACCCTGTTGTCGATGTCACGGTATAATTGCTTGCTTCGCCTGTAGCTGCCAAAATTTGCATTGCTGCTGGCACTGCCACTATCCTGCCCTTCCTTTTGGCTTCCATCTTCAAAATCTTCGGGTTGACCCATAATGCCAATTACCTCATCTACTAATTGGGAAGTAATTACTCCGGTTTTCGGATTAATACGCTGCGAGAAAAGCTCAGCCATCCTGGCCTCTATATCCTTTATCACTTCCTTGCCGCCATCACGGCTTCTAAACCAATTCTCAAGCTTGTTCTGATACTTTTGAAGTTTTTCATAAGCATCTTCATCAATAAAAAAGGCTATTGATGCAATATTGATAGAAATAGTCCTTTTCATATTTTCGCGCTTTTAGATTGAATCATTCTTACGGCTTCAACCAGCTCGTCCCACGACCTGTCAAGCTCCTTCAAAAAGTCTCGTCCCTTTTCGGTCAGTGCATAGTATTTGCGCGGCGGCCCCTGATTCGACTCTTCCCATCTGTAACTAAGAAGTTCATCATTCTTTAGCCGCGTAAGCAAGGGGTAGAGAGTCCCTTCTACAACAATCATCTCAACTTCCTTGAGTTGATTGATTATGTCGGATGCATAGGCGTCCTCACCTGAGAGTATTGATAAAATACAATACTCCAGCACACCTTTCCGCATCTGAGCCTTTACATTCTCTAACTTCATCTCTGCTGTTTTAGTTTACTATTCTAAAGCTATTTTGAATACCTACCTATACCTTGAAGTAGGCAATGCAAATATATATACTATTTTTAGTACTTTGCAATACATAGTACTAATATTTTTCATATTTTTGCATTTTCTCCCTGATAAATGCTATAATAAGCACTTTTAAAGCAGTTTCTACAATTGAAAGCTCTCTATACTAATATAAAACTTATTAGTTAATCCATTAAAATAGCTACTTTTGTGAGTTCAAACCAAACAATATTATGGATTCAACAAGACAGAAGAAAATAGGACGCCTGGTACAAAGGGAGATGAGCGAAATCTTTCAGCGTGAGGTTAGAGATGTTGTTATGGGAACCTTGGTAAGTGTTACCGTTGCACGTGTATCGTCCGATCTTGGTTTAGCCAGAATTTATATAAGCATTTTCCCTGCCGAGCACAAGGATGAAGTTTACCGGAATATTGTGAGCAATTCTTCCAGATTGCGCTTCATGTTGGGTCAACGTGTTGGAAAGCAACTTAGGGTAATCCCGGAATTACAGTTCTTTATAGATGACAGTCTGGACTATGCAGAGAAGATTGATAATCTGCTTAAATAGGACAAGATGCAATATGACCCCATAAAAAAAACACTGGGTAAAGTTTTTAATCTGCATCCCGGTTTAAGAGCCTTGTTTTATCGTTTGCTCGATTTGCTGCTTCTGCGCTCATGGTATATTCGCCGCGAGCTTCGTGAATGGCAACAAGAAGCAAAACCGGATGCCGTAATCCTTGATGCAGGTTCAGGCTTCGGGCAGTATGTATGGCGCATAGCAAAGATGGGCGCCAATTTCAAAATCGTGGGAATAGACCTAAAAGAAGAACAGGTTGCCGATTGCAATCAATATTTCAGCAAAATGGGTCTTGCCAGTCGTGTTAAATTCAAACACGGCCAACTCGAGAATTTAAACGAAGTCTCCCTTTACGACCTGATTCTATCAGTTGACGTGATGGAACATATTGAGGAAGACGAAAAGGTGATGGCTAATCTTTACAATGCCCTGTGTAGTGGCGGCCTCCTGATAATTTCAACTCCTTCAGACCAAGGCGGCTCAGATGTGCATCATCACGATGAAAACAAGACAGTCGGCGGCTTCATTGATGAACATGTAAGAGACGGATACAATATAGATGATATAAAAGATAAGCTGCTTAGAGCGGGATTCCCGGAAGTGGAAGCTTATTACTCATATGGAAGGCCGGGGAATATAGCATGGAAGCTTAGCATGAAGTTTCCCATCCTTACTCTGAACTTATCAAAATTGTTCTTTTTGTTGTTGCCCATATATTATCTAGTAGTGTATCCTCCGGTTTACCTCTTAAATCACATAGATTTGCACACGAAACACAGCAAGGGAACCGGGTTAATAGTAAGAGCCCGAAAATAAAATCTAAAGCGAGCAATGAATATAGCCATTCGAATCGCAATACGCTATCTCTTTGCTAAAAAGAGTCAGAACATCATCAATATCATTTCATGGATATCGGTGACAGGTGTTATGGTAGGCGCATTTGGTCTTCTAATCGTACTATCGGTTTTCAATGGCTTGCATGGCCTTATTGGCTCTCTCTACAGCTCTTTCGACCCTGATCTGAAAATTGAGCCGCGGGAAGGAAAGGTGTTCTCTATCGACTCTATTGACTACTCATCATTGGTAAAAATCGAAGGGATAGAAGCTGTCTCAGGAGCCCTTGAAGACCACAGCCTTTTTCGCTTCGGCAAGCGCCAGGTTCCGGGCTTAGTATTAGGTGTAGATGACAACTTCAACCTTGTTTCCTCAATAGACTCCATTATAGTTGAGGGAGAATACAGGCTTTCCGATAATGGTATTCATGAAGGAGTGCTTGGCTACGCACTGGCCGACCAATTAAGTTTACGGCTTAATTTTGTCACTCCTTTAATGATATACAGCCCTGAGCGTACAAAACGAATAAACCCTGCCCGCCCCGATCAGGCATTCAAAACATCATATATTCAGCCCTCGGGGATATTTATGGTTAACCAGATAGACTATGATGCGAGCTATGCAATAATTCACATTAAGCAGGCCCGCGAACTATTTAACTACGATAATTCAATCGTCTCATGGCTTGGCGTTAAACTTACGGATATTCAGGCGAGTAACACTGCAAAAAATGCCATTCAGCAATTTTTGGGAGATGGTTTTAAAGTTCGTAACCGCGAAGAACAGCATGAAACTTTCTTCAAGATGATGGAAGTTGAAAGGCTTATTGCTTATCTGATTCTTTCCTTTATCCTTCTTATCGCCATCTTCAATGTTATAGGAACCCTCTCGATGCTGATATTTGAAAAACGACAAAGCATCTCAACGCTGCGAAGCATGGGAGCCGACCGCAAGCTCATCAATCGAATCTTCCTTATAGAAGGGTGGCTTATATCACTTGCAGGAGCTATTGCAGGACTTGCCTTAGGCGTTTTGGCAATATTGCTTCAACAAAAATTCGGACTTTTACGTTTTCAGGGAGAGGGCAACTTTATAGTCGATTCTTACCCTGTAATCCTGAAATGGAAAGATATAGTGCTGGTTTTCCTAACGGTAAGCATAAGCGGGTTTATTGCAGCCTGGTACCCCGTCAGGGTAATTGTCAATCGTTACTACTCAAAGCTTCAAGCGGATTAAATCCGGCATATAGTTCTTCCACACTGGCGAGTAAGTCCATTATCTCTTGATAATTTTCACTTTGAAGCAGTTTGATTTTGGTGTCTCTGAAATTGGGTAAGCCCTTAAATGTCACCGCTATATGTCGGCGAGTATGCAGTATCCCCTTTCGCTCACCCAACCATTCAACTGTCAGAGACAAATGCCTTTTAACAATCTCAACATGTTCTTTAATAGAAAGGGGTGATAATAGCTCACCGCTGTCAAGATAATGGCGTATCTCCTTAAAAATCCAGGGTCGGCCAATAGATCCGCGACCAATCATTATCGCGTCAACTCCATATCTGTTAAAATATTCACGCGCCTTTTCAGGAGAATTAACATCGCCGTTGCCTATTATCGGTATGTGAATTCGCGGATTATTCTTAACCTCCCCGATTCTATCCCAATCTGCACTACCGCTATACATCTGGCTGCGGGTTCGGCCATGAATAGTCAAAGCTTTAATACCAACATCCTGCAGCTGCTCGGCAAGCTGATTGATTACTATCGAATCTTCATCCCAACCAAGGCGGGTCTTTACCGTAACAGGAAGCTTTACAGCTTTGACGATTTCGGATGTGATTTCAAGCAAAAGTGGAATATCGCGCAACATACCCGAACCGGCTCCCTTTGTGGCAATCTTCCTAACCGGGCATCCAAAATTCAAATCAATCAAATCAGGACCTGCTGCTTCTGCAATTTTTGCAGCTTCAACAAGAGCATCTACTTCTCTGCCATAAAGCTGAATCCCGACGGGTCGTTCAGATTCACTAAAGCTAAGCTTCTTCTTAGTCTTTTCAATATCGCGTATCAATGCATCAGAAGAGACAAACTCAGTATAAAGCATATCAGCGCCAAACTCCTTGCACAAACTCCTGAACACCAAATCAGAAACATCTTCCATGGGCGCCAGAAATAATGCTTCCTTTCTATATCTTATCTCGCCTATCTTCACTTTTATTCCTTATAAAAAGCCTTCTAATCTGAACAATTACCTGTGATTTTGGTCTAACTTCAGGCTCACCATACTTAAAACGATTGCAATCAGGCCGCAAAGATAAACTATTTCACTAATGAGACTAAAATTATATACTAACACATCAGCTTTTTTTCTTAAATTGGAGAACCAAAAAGGACTACCAAAACTATGGCGAAGTTGAAAAATAAAACGCTTGTTTTTTTGATGCGAGAAATTACTATCCCTGTTTTCTTAGCGCTTGTCGTATTATCCTCCTTCGGATGTGCTCAAAGACAAAATAGGGAGCTTTCAGATGCACAATCACCAAATGAGAATGTCCTCGTGTCCGACTCGCTGATAATAAACCAACTAATAGAAAGATCAGAGAGTTTTTTCAAAGATACCGGCCCCAGGGCTGAAGAGTTTGATGCCTTTTTGCTGGAGGCGCTGGATTTGGCCGAACGCCGAAATCTTATCACCCACGAAATTATCATCTATAATATTGTAGGAAAACGTTATAGAAACAGGTCGCATTATGGTGAAGCTCTGAAGCATCACCACCGTGCCCTCAGCCTAGCCCAAAGCATTAACAACACTGAGCTTCTGGCAGAAATATATAACCAGATAGGGGTTGTATATCGACGTACTGACGACAACTCCATGGCTCTTGATATGCATTTCAAAGCTCTTAAGCTCGCTGAAGAAGTTAGTGACAGTTTTAACATAAGCGTTTCTATCAATAGCATAGGTAATGTGAATTATAATTTGGGACGCTATCATACTGCCATAGAGTATTTGCTTCGCTCACTGGAATTATCTAAAAATGCCGGTAATATTATGGGTATGGCAATTAATACCAACAATATTGGCGAATGTATGCTAAAATTAGGCGAGCCCGACAGTGCTCTGGTGTATTTCAGAAAATCACTAGATTACAATTCTCAACTTGGGAACCGGGTAGGACAGTCAATTTGCTTTAACAGTATAGGCGCTGCCTACATCGCCAAGGGGGAGTTTGAAAAGGCGAAAAACTATCTTGAGCGCTCGCTTCAGATAAACCGCAAGCTAAGCGACAGGATGCAGATTGCCATGAGTTTAGGCAAAGTTGGCGAAGTTAACCTGATGATGGGCAATTATGAAGAGGCCAAAGACAATCTCTTCGAATCGTTTGAAATATCCTCAAGGATAGGCTCGCGCTTTCAGGCTGAAGAGAGTGCGCGTCTTATCTCCTTGTTTTATGAGAAAACCAATGACTATCCCAAGTCGCTTGAGTATTACAAAATATCTACCCAGTATAAGGACAGCATACTCAACGAGAAAAACATGAATCACCTCACCACAATTGAGGCTACCATGGATGCTGAGGCTCAAAGGGATCAAATCCAGCATTTAAACCGTGAAACACTTGAACAACAATCGGTGCTTATACGTCAAAGGCAGATGCTGGTAATTTCTATTACTGTACTAATTATTCTAATAGTTGTTGTTTCACTATTGGTTTTCCAACACCGTCTTCGTACCAAATACAACAATCTGAAAAACCAACAAAAACTTTTACGCTCACAATTAAACCCGCACTTTATTTTCAATGCTCTGAGTGCGATTCAGGTATATGTGCTTGAGCACGACACAGAAAAATCGACCCGCTTTCTTACTGATTTTGCCAAATTAATGCGCATGGTTCTGAAGCTGTCTCACTATGACTATATCTCGCTAAAGAATGAATGTGAAATTCTTGAGTATTACCTTTCCCTTCAGCAGTTGAGATTTTTAGAACCCTTCGACTACAGAATAATCATAGACCCCTCAATAGAAAGCGATGCCGTGCTGGTTCCACCAATGATTACCCAACCTTTTGTTGAAAATGCTGTTGAGCACGGCATTAAGGATATTCACGGCAAAGGACTGCTCGACATAAGATATAAACAAGTAAATGATCAGATGATTATCGAGGTAGAAGATAATGGCATAGGAATCAATAATTCTATGCAGCAAAAAAGCGAGAAAACAAGAAACCATGAGTCAATGGCAACAAAAATCACCAAAGAGCGACTGGAAGTAATAAGAAATGACTCTGGCGGTAAAGTAGCCTTGGAAATAATTGATAAAAAAGACGTTAACCCTTTCGATCACGGCACGCTGGTTCGCATAATTTTGCCCCTCGTTGATCAAGTCTCATCCAAAAGCATAAATAATGGATAGCTATAAAGTTGTAATAGTTGAAGATGACCTCTTTTCACGTCGCCTGGTAAGACTTATTATTGACAATCACTTTTCTGAATTGGAAATTGTTGGAGAATACAGCTCGGTTGCTGATGCCGGGAAAAATATTCTCTTACTTGCACCTCATCTGGTAATATTGGATATTCAACTGGAAGACGGTAGTGCATTCGACCTTTTGAAAGGTTTGCAAAGAAATGGGATAGAATTTAAGATAGTATTTATGTCCTCTTATCAAAGCTATCTTGAAGAGGCTGTTCAATTTGCGGCAGTTGACTTCCTGAAAAAGCCCTTTGATGAAGGAGATTTTGTCTTAGCCCTCGACAGGGCAATAGACTCTATTAACGACTTAAACTATAATCATCGCTTAGATACCTTATTCAAAAATCTTAAGGACAGTAGTGGTGAAAAGTCAATTATCTTTAAACTCGAAAGTGGGCCTGTAAGCGTGCCTCTTTCAAAAATAATTTTCGGCAAGGCTATCCCGGGCGGTGCTGAATTCAAACTTTATTCCGGCGAAGACTTTTTTGTTCCTTTGCCTCTCAGGCGCTATGAGCTCTTGCTGAACAACTACGGCTTCTTCCGTTGTCATCCAATTTATGTAATCAACCTCAAGCATATAAAAACGGTTGACGCCAATCACGAACTTGTAATCTTTACTTCCGGGCACGTAGTCCCATTTGAAGGTTGGCGCAGAACATCTCTTGTCAACAAATATAATGCCATGACAAGCGTCTAAGAATCAAAAGGGACGGAAGCCAATCAGTTCGCGTACTTCTCGCAAGGTTCCGGCTGCGCTCGCGTGCGCTTTCTCCTTCCCCATATTTACAACTTTACGCAAATAAACTTCATCAGCTGAGATTTCCTTAATTCGTTCGCGCAAGGGCTCTGTAAAGATTACTATATCCTCAGCCAACTGCTTTTTCAAATCACCGTACCTGATCGAGCAGTTGCTATATGCTTCTTTAAAAAATTGCAGAGTTTCAGGCTTTGATACCACTGACATTATTGTGAACAGGTTATTAACAGGCTCACTAACAGGCGAGTCGGGTTCAAGTGGCCCTGTGTCAGTAACTGCCTTCATCACTTTCTTGCGTATATCACGCGGTTCGTCAATAAGGTATAGACCATTACCCTCAGATTTACCCATCTTCCCACTTCCATCAAGGCCGGGTATCTTAACGAGAGTTTCCCCGAAATTAAATGGCTCAGGAATTGGGAAAAGCTCATTATCATACATACGATTGAAACGCGCCGCAAATTTACGTGTCATCTCAAGATTCTGCTCCTGATCTTTGCCCACGGGAACTTTATGCGCCTTGTGAATAATTATGTCTGAAGCCATAAGTACCGGATAGGTTAGCAGTCCGGCATTGACATTATCAGGATTGCTGCGAACCTTCTCTTTAAAAGTTGTAGTGCGCTCTAGCTCACCGATATAAGCATTCATATTAAGCAGCAAAGTAAGTTCTGCTACTTCCGGCAGATCACTTTGAATATATATGGTAGCCTTTTCAGGGTCGAGACCGCAAGCAAGATATTCAGCCAGCACTTGACGTACATTTCCGTGCAAATCCTTGGGAGTGGGGTGAGTGGTCAGCGAATGATAATCAGCAATAAAAAAATAACAGTTATAGCTATCTTGCATCTTCACAAAATTCTTAACCGCACCAAAATAATTCCCTAAATGCAGATTGCCGGTAGGTCTGATACCGCTAGCCACTTTCTCCATGTGTAATGTTCTTTTATCTGTTAATGCCTGCAAAAATAGACAACAAAATTGCAAATCCTTAACGAATCGCTAACTTTCTTATAATAACCTGCTCTAATAATAAATCATAAACATTGATGTCCGGAAAACATTTAAAAACAACTTAGTTTATGGATTGCTCACCTCGTTCGAAATGCTAAGCTTTAAACGCCCAATGGCAATGTCATTGCGAGCTTTTCTAGGAATCTATTCGTTTTTGCCGGGCAACAGGGAATCTAAATTGGGAAAGAACTGAATTATCTATTCCCTTTTTAATAACTTTGTAAGTTAAAACAAAGCACAGATATCATGCGAATTAAAGATACATCACAAAGGAAAAAGTTCGACTTCCTGGTTATCGGAAGCGGAATAGCCGGATTCAGTTTTGCCCTCAACGCTGCAAAGCACGGTAGCGTCTGTGTTGTGACCAAGGAAAAAGCCGGTCATACTGCCACTCAGTACGCACAGGGAGGAATCTCTTCCGTTACATACAAACCTGACGATTTTGAAAAGCATATTAACGACACCCTCATTGCAGGTGCAGGGCTATGTAACCCTGAAGTTGTGCGTCACGTTGTTACGGAGGCGCCGGAGCAGATAAAACAATTGATGGCCTGGGGAACTCAGTTTGATAAAACCGGAGACGGGAAGTTTGACCTGCACCGTGAGGGAGGTCACTCAGAGCACCGCATACTTCATCACAAGGACAACACAGGCTTTGAGATACAGAGGGCACTGATTGAAGCCGTAAAAAAGCATCCTGAAATTACGGTTCTTGAAGATCATTTTGCCGTTGAAATAATCACTCAGCACCATTTGGGCGAGAAAGTTACCCGCTGGCGCAAGGATATTGAATGTTATGGCGCATACGTACTCAACAGCAGCTCCAACACTGTTGAGACTATATTGGCTAAGGTAACTCTGATGGCCACCGGAGGAGTAGGAGCTGTATATAACACCACAACCAACCCCCAATTTGCTACTGGCGACGGTATCGCGATGGTTTATCGTGCCAAAGGAACAGTTGAGAACATGGAATTTATCCAGTTCCACCCCACTTCCTTATATAATCCCAAAGAGCGGCCATCTTTCCTAATAACTGAGGCCATGCGCGGATTTGGAGGAATACTAAAACGTCGTGACGGACAAAAATTTATGCACAAATATGACGAGCGCGAAAACCTCGCGCCACGCGATATTGTAGCCAGGGCAATAGATAATGAAATGAAAAATACAGGTGACGAGCATGTCTATCTGGATGTAACTCACAAAGATCCTGAAGAGATTAAGAAACACTTTCCCACCATCTATAAAAAGTGCTTATCCTTAGGTCTGGATATCACCAAAGAAATGATTCCGGTAGTGCCGGCAGCACATTACTCATGCGGAGGAATAAAGGTAGATCTGAATGGCCGGACAAGTATCAACCGCTTATATGCAGCCGGTGAGTGCAGCTGTACCGGATTGCACGGCGCCAACAGACTTGCTTCTAACTCCTTGCTTGAAGCAGTAGTTTATGCCGATTCCGCTGTCAAAGATGCTGCCCAGCTTATCAAAACTCTAACATTCTGCGATCAGGTCCCCGAGTGGGACGATGAAGGAACCTCCATGCCTGAAGAGATGGTATTGATTACTCAAAGCCGGAAAGAGCTGGAGCAGATTATGAGTTACTACGTTGGCATTGTCCGCTCAAATCTACGCCTAAAAAGAGCCCTCGACCGTATGGAGATTTTTTACCACGAGACCGAAAGCCTCTTTCAGCGCTCAGTGGTATCACAGGAACTTTGCGAGCTAAGAAACAGCATTAACGTAGGCTATCTGATAATAAAAATGGCTCAGCAACGACGCGAAAGCCGAGGGCTGCACTTTAACGTTGATTATCCAAACCAGATAGAGCTAAAATAGATTATTTTGCTTAGGCTGTAACTTTATCGCCCTGTTTCGTGTCGTAGTAGTGAGTAAGTTATTGTTGGATGACAGAAGAAGCATATAACCAATGCGTTGAATTACACGCCAATAATCTTTATCGATTTATCCTTAACAATATTAAGGATAGCGATATGGCATCTGATATTGTTCAGGATGCTTATGAGAAGATGTGGCTATACAAGGCTGGAGTTGACCCGGCCAAAGCGAAAAGTTATCTTTTCACCACGGCTTACCATCTGCTGGTTGATACCGTAAATAAAAACAAACACTTAGTTCCAATTGAGCAGCAGCCCGAACAGGAATACAGTACTGACAGGGGCTATTCTGACCTTAATGAAATCCTGCACGACGCCCTTAACCGGCTTCCCTCCGATCAGAAAATGGTTCTTATGCTGCGCGATTATGAGGGATACTCCTACCAGGAGATAGGAGAAATCACAGGTCTTTCCGAAAGTCAGGTTAAAGTTTATATTTATCGCGCCAGAGTATTCCTGAAAAAATATATAGGAAGATTGGAGGTGGTACTATGAGCGAAATGCGTTATATAAATAGGGACAACTACGAGGCTTGGTTTTTGGATTACCTGGAAGGAAGTCTAACAGATAGCGAGCAGCTTCAACTTAGCAGCTTCTTGCATAATAATCCCAATTTAAAGCAGGACTTGCATAAAGAGAACCTTGTGAGGCTTCCATCGGATTATATGCAAAGCTTCGATGCTAAGCAAAAATTGAGAAGGGCTCCCTCGCCTTTTTCAGAGCTTTCTGAATATGAATTCGCTATGGTAGATGCTCTCGAGAACGGGAATCCTTTCCCAATGGAGAGAGCAAAGATGTCGGCTGCTGACCAAAGGGAATGGACACTTTATAAAAGCACAATTCTTAGGGCTCAGCCTGTTAAATATCCAAGGAAGAAAGCTCTCAAACGGCGCAGCTTTGCTGTTTTGCCTGCCGCATTCAGAGTTGCTGCGGCTGCTATTCTATTGATGCTGCTCTATAATACCAAAGACAGCACAGAACTGATTGAGGGCAAACACAAAGGGCATTATGAACCAAGTACTCAAATATCTTCACCATTAACAACTTCCATACCCGAACAGACGAAAGAGCTGGCTGACAATGTGACTAATAATGAGCAAACTAAAGCTGCCCTTTTGGAAGCGCCTATTATTATGGATGCCACTTTTTCAATAAACGAAAAGGATTCTGAAATAGAGGAATACAGAGCTTACATAGAGCCCATTGGTGAGCAGCAGATTAGGAAACAGCTAGCTGAACTCGGACAGCCTGAAATACCAAATGTATATGAAACAGGCTTAAAATTGATGATGCCTCATTACATAAATAACCACAATAGCCTTGCAGCACTTTATGAGCTTCCTGAAACGGAAGCCCTCGCTTCCGCCTCAGAAAAGTCTAATACAATTACTTCTGAATTACTTAAACGCATTAACCCCCTCAACATATCCTACGATAGGATTTATGACGAAGCCGGTGAACTGGTTGCCGTAAATCTTAGCGCCGATGGCTTTGAGTTGTCTCAGCGCATTCCCAAATGGCTTAATCGCAGAGAATAATTCATTAATTAGCCCAGCAGTGGCTTAAGCTCTTTCCCCATCAGCTCAATAGAGCTTTGAACCTGCTCGTGTGTCAGGCCGGCACTGTCCATTTGAAATGTTACACGTGAAATACCGCCAAGACCTTCGCTGTGCCGTAATATTTTTTCGGCTACTTCCTTTGGGCTACCTACCAGGAAGGCTCCCAAAGGTCCCGTTTGAGCGTCAAAGCGAGCCCTGGTAATAGGCGGCCAGCCTCGCTCGAGGCCAATTTTTGTAAATGCTCTTGCATAGCCCGGATAGAAAGTCTCTATAGCTTCGGATGTGTCGCCGGCTAAATAGCCAAGCGAGTGAAGTCCGACTTTCAACTTTTCCGGCGCATGACCGGCTTTAGCTCCTGCTTCCCTGTACATATCAACAAGGGGTCGAAATCTATGGGTTTCACCTCCTATTACAGCCACCATTAAAGGAAGTCCTAATTTTCCGGCTCTAACAAAGGATGCCGGTGTTCCACCTACTCCTATCCAAATAGGAATCTTCTCCTGAATAGGACGCGGGTATATTGCCTGATCATTTAATGGAGGCCTGAATTTCCCACTCCATGTAACCCTTTCATTATCGCGGATGTTTAACAGTAAATCCAGCTTCTCATCAAACAGTTCATTGTAATCATCCAGGCTATAGCCAAATAAAGGGAAAGCATCAATAAATGAACCTCTCCCCACTTCAATTTCTGCACGACCTTTAGAAACCAAATCAAGAGTTGCAAAATGTTGAAATACACGTACCGGATCGGCAGCGCTTAAAACAGTTACTGCACTGCTAAGCTTAATATTACTCGTTCTGGCTGCAGCTGCCGCCAGGATAACCGCAGGTGCCGAATCCATATACTCCTCCCGGTGGTGCTCGCCCATACCGAAATAATCCAGTCCTACTTTATCAGCCAACACCATCCTATCAATCAACTCATGCAAGGCCTTCATACTCTCCTTTGCTCGCTGAGATTCACTGCTCACATTAACTGCAGCAAAGCTATCTATTCCTAATTCCATATTATCTTATTACTATTTCGCTAACTAATTTTTAAACAATTGACTTATGTAGATAACTATTATTATAAGGAAAGGTTCATAGCTATCAGTTGCATCCGCCAACATCAGCAAGTCGCTCGCAATAAAAAGCTGAATTAAAATATCGCCCCCTGTAACTTTTGAATGGTCTAAAATGTCATATTATCAAACGCGTTTAAATACCCCATTTGTAACAATTAGAAATTAGAAGCAATGAAAGCCGGAAATTATAATTTAATCAGGATAACACTCATTTTTGCTGCATTTTTGCTCTCGCCTGCCTACAATTACGGTCAAGTAGGGCTAAGCAAAACTATAACAAGGGAAATCATTATTAATGAGAATCCCGACAATGCCACCATAGAAATATCGCAGGCAGACTCTCTTGAAACCAATGGCATCGACACCATTACTCATGTCATAATCGGTAGAAAAGAATACGAAATTATTGGAGTGCCCGAAAAGGGTAAGATGAAAATTTCTGTTAGCCATAAACCAATAGACGAATTTAAAGGCCATTGGGCAGGTTTTGATATCGGACTCAGCAATTTCTTTTCTGCCCCATTTGACAGTTCGCTTCCCGATGAGGCTATGTTTATGGATCTTAACGGCAGCAAGTCCGTTTCTGTAGGAATTAATCTGTTCCAGCATAGCATAGGCTTACAGAAAACAAAAGAAAACCTGGGGCTCGTTACCGGGCTTGGCCTTGCCATCAATAACTATCGTTTGGCTTCCGACTATGTTCTGACACGCGATAATCAGGGTTTTAGCTCTTTCACAGAATCCGAACGTAGCATAAAAAAGAGCAAACTAACGACCAGTTATCTCACTGTTCCTTTGATGCTCGAAGGGCAGATTCCTTCTTCAAAAGGACACAATCCTTTCTTTATCAGCGCCGGAATATATGGGAGTTTTAAAATAGGCTCGCATACCAAGGTGGTTTATGACGACAAGGGAGGCAAGGAGAAGGAAGTATCGCGGGACGACATAAATGTAAATTCTTTCAAATACGGAGTAAGCCTAAGAACCGGGTATGGATTTATAAAACTATTCGCAAACTATGATCTTAGCCGCCTGTTTCAGAAAGATCAGGGCCCCGAACTTTACCCATGGACCGTAGGCTTAAGCTTGTTTAATTTTTAGTCGCTTAAATAAATCAAATATTTACAATTGAAACTAATTACCATGAATCCAATATTAATATTTCTGATGCTCTTCCCCTTTCTCTTGAATAGCTTCTCTACAGATGCACAAACTACAAAACCAACAGACTGGGAGCGAAAATGGGAGATGAAACCCGGAATATTCCGGGTCTTAAAAGAAGGGCAAGTAGGTCTTATTGATTCAGACATGCGGGTACTTATACCCTGCCAATATGACCAGGTTTATGATCTTGATGAGGAACAATACGTCAAAGTTATAAAAGATCTGAAAATCGGACTTTATCATCTGGAGCAGGGCATGATTCTTCCTGCCGAATATGATCAAATCTGGCCTTTTGAAGATGGAATGGCAAAGGTAATGAAGAATAAAAAGTTTGGATATGTTGACAAAACCGGAGCTATTATAATCCCTGCTATTTATACTCAAATAGGCGCTTTTGAAAATGACATAGCACTGGCTGTTTTAGATGGAGAAAAGCTCTATTTAGACAAAAAGGGGAAGCTCCTGGCAGATCCTCCGGAAGAAGATAGACCTTCTCAGCAGGAAGCCTTACAAAGCGATTCTACAATTATTGAAGACACAAAACGAGCAATCATTAAGATTGGTCCTGAACAAATCAATAACGACAATACATACAAACGCGAGATTACTATTAATACAGACTATCGTTGGGAGTGCAAAAAGAAGAATGCGAAATTTGATGGCCATCTGTCAACTTTCAACCTCGGCATAAATGGCTTTCTGGATAAGGATATGAGGGAAAATCTTCCGCCCAACTATGACTTTATGAGTACGATACATGAAAAATCAATAGAGGTGGGAGTATTTCCGTTTCAGCACGCTTTCAGACTGATAGGCAACAATATAGGGCTTGTGTCTTCCTTAGGATTGAAGTTTAATAATTATCGCTTCAATATAGAAAGACTCAGTGACATCCCGGAAGAATCGCGACCATGGTTTCCTTTAATTTCGGAAGAGGCTGATATTAGCAAATCTAAACTGAGTACCATTAACCTTTCTCTTCCCCTCGTCCTGGAATTTCAAATTCCCAACGGAAAGGATAAGTTTTACATAAGCGGAGGAGTTGAAGGAAATTTAAGGCTTAGATCGCATGTCAAACTAGTATATAGGGAAGAGGGGGATAGCGAAAAACGAAAAAAACGAGACGACTTTGGCCTAAATGGCTTTCGTTATGATTTTATTGCAAGAGCCGGATATAAGAATTTTGGAATATACGCCTCTTACTCTCCGGTTTCCTTATTCCGAAGCAACAAAGGGCCTGAGATTTACCCATACACCGTAGGCTTAACATTTAAGTTGGATTAACACGAGCCCGGGCTTGGCCTTTTAACTAAGTCCTATTAAAAAACTATAGTTTTTGGCAGTATCCAAAATGACTGCTATTTCTGCTATTTCTATTAAAAAATAATCTAAGTTTGCATATTCCTTCATAGTATTACATTAGGAATTTTCATTATTGAGTTATATGCAAACAAGACATACCGACAGAGAGAAGTATTTTTGGGAGCAAGCCGTGACGAGCGAAAAATATTTCTTCCCATTTATTGAAAAACTTAAACCTATATCAACCGACACAGAGGTTCTCGAAGTGGGCTGCGGAGATGGAGGCAACCTCTACCCTTTTGTAATAAAGAACTGTAAGGTAACTGCTGTTGACCGGGATCCTAACAGAATTCAAAGAGCACGAGACTTTTTTGACAGTCATGGATATAAAGTACGCTTATTACATGAGGATATTTTCATGCTTGCTGATATTGGGCTCTTCGATATTATTCTGATGAATGATGTAATTGAGCACATTCCTAATCCACATAAAACTAAGGTGCTGGGATTATTGAAGCAATGGCTTAAGCCTAATGGCATAATTTTTTTAGGATTTCCGGCATGGCAAATGCCTTTTGGCGGACACCAGCAGATTTGCCGAAATTCACTCCTGGCCCATCTACCCTTTATTCATCTGCTCCCATTACCCTTATATAAATTTCTTCTTAAGGCCTTTAATGAGAAAGAGAACAACATACGTGAATTAATCAGCATACGTGAATCCAAAATTACAATAGAAATGTATTACCGGCTGGTAAAACAGCTGGGATTCAAAATAATGGATGAACGCCTCTATTTGATTAACCCTCACTATGAAGTCAAGTTTAAACTCAAACCCAAAATTTTACCAAAAGCAGTTCAAAAAGTACCACTCCTCCGAAACTTCTTTATAACGGCTTGTTTTGCAGCTTTGGCTGCAGAAAACAAGGCATAAGTTTTAGGACTCTATACCTAAAACTTCAACTTAGACCCCTTGGCTGAACATTGCTCAGAAGGAAATCTCTTTATGGTAATCCTGCAATGATTTTACACTGTAATTGCCATGCAAACGCTCTTTAATACCTTCAGTTGCTGCTTTAGCTGCCGCTGTAGTGGTGATATAAAGCAGTCCGTTTTTGATGGCATTTTTACGGATATAAGAGTCGTCATGATCACTTTGCTTACCTGCAGGGGTGTTAATAACCAAATTTATCTCCCCGTTTTTAAGCTTATCCACAATATTGGGACGGCCTTCATGAACCTTAAGCACTCCTTCTGAGGGAACTCCATGCTCTGCCAGGAATGCCTTTGTTCCAGTGGTTGCCACGATCCCAAAACCCATTTCAACAAATGATTTTGCCACTTCGACTATCCTATCCTTATCCCGATCGGCTATAGTAATCAAAACATTTCCCTTTACTGGTAAGACCAACTTTGTTGCCTCCTGCGACTTGAAAAACGCCATGCCAAATGAATCGGCCATTCCCAACACCTCCCCGGTAGAACGCATTTCAGGACCCAATACCGGATCTACGTCAGGAAACATATTGAAGGGAAGGACGGCCTCTTTTACTCCAAAGTGAGAAAAAACCGGCTTTTTCAAATTAAAATCGCTCAGCTTCTTCCCAAGCATAATCTGAGTAGCGATTTTTGCCATGGGAATGTTGCAGACCTTAGAAACCAAAGGAACAGTACGCGAAGCGCGTGGATTTGCTTCCAAAATGAAGACTTCGCCTTTGTAAATAGCATACTGAATATTCATAAGACCAACTACTTTCATCTCTATGGCAATCCTGCGCGTATATTCTTCTATAGTCTCTATCTGCTGCTCATTAATCCCAACCGGGGGAATTACGCATGCTGAATCACCCGAATGGATCCCGGCATACTCAATATGCTGCATCACAGTCGGCACGAAGGCATCTCTCCCGTCACAAATAGCATCGGCTTCGGCCTCAATGGCATCTACCAAAAACTTATCTATAAGCAGAGGCCGGTCGGGCGATACATCTTCGGCAGCAGCCTTCACATATTGCCTCAACATATCTTCGTCCTGAACTATGCGCATGCCTCGTCCGCCAAGCACGTAGGAGGGTCTTACCATTAGCGGGTAACCAATTCTTTCGGCTATAGCCAAAGCTTCCTTTTCAGTGCTGGCCATTCCCGAAGGCGGCTGTGGAATATTCAGTTTTTCCATTATCACACGGAAGCGATCACGATCCTCGGCCAAATCAATAGTCTCGGGTGAAGTACCGATAATCTTCACTCCATTGGCTTCCAACTCTGCAGCAATATTAAGCGGAGTTTGCCCTCCAAATTGACATATTACACCTTCAGGCTTTTCTTTTTGGTAGATGCTAAGCACATCTTCTACCGTGAGCGGCTCAAAGTAAAGCTTGTCAGAGGTGTCGTAATCAGTAGAAACTGTTTCGGGATTACAGTTAACCATTATTGAACTGTAACCTGCCTCACGAATTGAGAAGGCTGCATGAACGCAACAATAGTCGAACTCAATCCCCTGCCCGATACGATTAGGTCCGCCCCCAAGCACCATAATTTTTTTGCTCTTATCCCTGGCAACTAAATCCTTACAGTTATAACTCGAATAATAATACGCGGCATCCTCTACCCCGCTCACCGGAACGGGTTCCCATGCCTCTTCCAGACCCATCTTTTTCCTTCGTTCACGAATTTCGGATTCAGGCTTTTGAAGCAGTTTTGCAAGGTATTTGTCAGCAAAGCCATCTTTCTTTGCCTTCTCAAAAAGTGCTGCGGGGAGTTGCTCTCCGCTAAACCTCATTATCTCTTCTTCCAACTCCACAAGCTCTTTCATTTGCTGAATAAACCAAAGCTTTATTGAAGTAAGTGCGTGCAGTTGCTCCACTGTTGCACCCTTGCGAAGTGCTTCATACATAACAAACTGGCGCTCACTTGTGGGATAGCTTAATAGTTTTAGAAGCTCCTCAAGCGGAAGAGAATTGAAATTTTTAGCAAAACCAAGACCGTATCTGCCTATTTCAAGTGAGCGGATTGCTTTCTGAAATGCCTCCTTATAGTTTTTGCCAATACTCATAACCTCCCCAACAGCATGCATCTGGGTGCCAAGTTTATCCTTCAAGCCGTCAAACTTCTCGAAGGCCCATTTAGCAAATTTAACTACAACATAGTCGCCCGAAGGAGTATATTTATCAAGCGTTCCTTCCTTCCAGTAAGGAAGCTCATCAAGCGTTAATCCACAGGCAAGCAGGGCTGAAATTAAGGCAATGGGAAATCCGGTTGCCTTAGAGGCCAAAGCTGAAGAGCGAGAGGTCCGGGGATTTATCTCGATAACTACAGCTCGCCCTGTTGCAGGGTCGTGCGCCCATTGAACATTTGTTCCCCCAATTACGCCAATGCTCTCAACAATTTTATATGAATACTCCTGTAATCTCTTTTGTGTCTCCTCGGATATGGTTAACATCGGCGCAGTACAGAAGGAATCTCCGGTATGAACTCCAACAGGATCAACATTTTCGATAAAGCAGACCGTTATCATCTTGTTGTTATTGTCGCGAACCACCTCAAGTTCAAGCTCTTCCCATCCAAGCACCGACTCTTCAACCAAAATCTGATTAATCATGCTTGCAGCAATTCCCCGTGCTGCGATTACACGTAGTTCGTCAATATTATATACCAATCCGCCTCCTGTTCCGCCCATGGTATAAGCGGGACGGATTACCACAGGATAACCGAGTTCTTCTGCTACCTTTTCTGCTCCTTCAACGCTTGTGACTGCAGTGCTTCGAGCCATGTCTATACCCAAAGCCTCCATAGATTTCTTAAACTCAACGCGATCCTCCCCTTTTTCTATTGCCTTGAGGTTTACGCCGATAACCTCGACCTTGTATTTCTCGAGAACACCCTTGTTTGCCAGGTCAAGCGAAAGGTTCAATGCCGTTTGTCCACCAAGATTGGGCAGCAAAGCATCAGGCCGTTCTTTCTTAATAATCTCGGTTAAAGCATATTCCGTCAGCGGCTCGATATAGGTAAAATCGGCCATTTCAGGGTCTGTCATTATTGTTGCAGGATTACTGTTAACCAGAACAATTTCGTAACCCAATGAACGTAATGCTTTGCAAGCCTGGGTTCCGGAGTAATCAAATTCACAAGCCTGCCCGATAACAATGGGGCCTGAACCAATAATTAAAATTTTGTGGATATCGTTCCGCTTCGGCATTTTTGGATAGTTTAAAATTGAAAAAGAGACTTTATTTATGGTGGCATAAAATTCACTCCAAAACGGCTGCAATTATACGAAAAAGAAACGAAATTTTTATCACTTTTTATCCTTAGTCTGCCCGAATCTAAATAACAGAACAATCATACTAAGTGAATACGCTTATAATTTGATGTATTGATGAATTATTCGTTCTTTTGCATTTTTTATTAGAATCGAAGACTTTTTCAGATGAAACTACTAGTCACCTTTTTGATGTCTTTATTATCGGCTCCTTTAATTGTTGCCCAGGAAGACGAAAAACCTGTTGAAATATCCTTTCACGGGTTTGTGTCACTTAATGCCGGATATAACAGTAGAACAAGCAAACAAGTTCGCAATAACAGCATCTACCTTTACCCCCTTCCTCAAAAATTAAACGAGGATGAGGATGATTTGAATGCACGTGGCAGCTTTGATTTGGGTGCCTCGCACTCTCGTTTCGGCATGCATATTAAGGGCCCCACATTCAACGGGATATCAGTTTCAGGACTACTTGAAGCCGACTTCCTGGGCGACGACCGCGCCAGCGATTCCGACCTTAGGTTAAGGCATGCCTACCTGAGTCTCAGCTACAAGAAGTTTGTTCTAACTGCCGGACAGACCTTTCATCCCCTCCATATTTCGGATGCAAGCCCCAAGACGGTCAATACCGTGACCGGTATTCCCATGCATCCCTTGTCACGCAATCCGCAGCTTAGATTTGCATGGCAGCTGACACCAGGGTTCGACCTGTCAGCCACATTGCTCAGGCAGAACAACTCGCGCAGCACAGGATTCTTTGCTGACAATAATGACAGAGGAATACCGGAATTTGTCTTACAGACAGGTATAGGAGGCCGTGGAGCGCTGAAAGTTTACCTTACAGCCGGATACAAGCAACTCCCCCTTCCTGATGAGTATGATCCGCATAATGAAAAGCTTACTATGGACGCCTTCCACTTCCAAACATCACTGCGATACAAATCTGAAAAGCTGGAATACAGAATGGCAGCTCTATACGGAGATAATCTTACTGAAATGATTATGCCGGGAGGAGTAGGAAGAATCAACAAAGGAACTGAAGAAAATCCCGAATATGAATACAAAGGTTTGCCGGTGGTTGGCCTTTGGGCAGACCTAAGCACGAAATGCGATAAATGGTCACCGGGCTTATTTGCCGGCTATTTTGAAGCTACAGGAACCAGAGAGAGCATTGACGAGGTATTAAATGATTTTTCCCGTGATTCTGAAATACAAAACATCCTCATTGTTGCGCCGCGACTAAACTATCTCATGCACAAGAATCTCACTGCATCGTTTGAATATATGTGGACCCGCGCAGGCTGGGGTGCTAAAGAAGATTTAGATAATCCTGAAGGCGACAAATACAACAACCATGGGGTTCCGCTCAATGTAGAGAACTTTGCCAATCATCGTTTGTTATTTAGTATAACATATAGTTTCTAGCTTATGAGAAAGTATTTGGCAATCACAGCAGTATTCTGTATTATAGCCGGATTTGGAATGGTTCATAGTCCTTCAATTATTGTTGAAAGGATTAGTATAGGCTTGATGGGCTTCGGTTGTGGGTATTTGATTTACCTATTAATCGTAACGCGACCCAAAAAAGATAAAATCAGCAAGTAGTAATACTGAACACTCAATTTTGAATGTAAAATGCATAATCTGGAGGAGACCAAAGCCCTTCGTCTGGAGTTTTGGCAGCGCCTGAATAATCGTACCAGACGGCTGCCGGGGCAAAAAGGCCGAAAAAAATTCTGGATCTACAACAATACTTCTATTAAAGGACTGGATTTGAGGTTTGATGTTGATAGAGAAAAGGCACGCGTAGCTCTGGAAATCAACCATAGTAAAGAAGAAAGACGTCTTCAGCTCTATGGTAAATTAGAAGCAGCCAAGACCTTATTTGAAGAGGCCTTCGGAGAAGCTTTAATTTGGGACTTCGCTTATGAAAAGCCCACCGGAGAAATAGTATGCAGGGTTTATACTGAGTGCGACGGCGACATACTTGATGAATCTAAGTGGCCGGATATGATGCATTTCCTCATAGACAAGATGATTAGGATGGAAACTGCCTTTTTGGAGCTTAAAGAATATATGCAAGCAAAGATAAATGAATAGCAAGATTGTTTTTCCTGCCGAATGGGCTACACAAAGTGCTGTATTAATGGCATGGCCGCATCAGAATAGCGATTGGGCTTATATGCTCGACGAGGTAAGGGCTTGTTTCAGCAATATAATAAAGACAATAGCACAATATGAAGATGTTATACTGCTGGTTTCCGACATAAGCACTGAGCTCGAATTAAGGCAGCTCTTCCCCAAAAATGTACACATATATATCATTCCGACCAATGACACCTGGGCTCGTGACTTCGGGCCTATCTTCATTGAGCAGGATGGAAAACCTTTTGCTTTGGATTTTAAGTTCAATGGCTGGGGCTTGAAATATCCTGCCGATAAAGACAACCTCATAACTAAAAAATTATTTGACTTAGGTGTTTTTAATAGTAAGCCGGCTTACATCAGCCGACTCAGTTTTGTGCTTGAAGGTGGAGCAATAGATAGTGACGGACAAGGCACTCTTTTAACAACTTCTGAATGTCAGCTTTCTCCTAACCGCAATGGAGGACACAGCAAAATCCAGATAGAAAATTATCTGAAAGAGAACCTGGGTTTAGAACGTATATTATGGCTGGATCACGGCTACCTGGCTGGCGACGACACTGATAGCCACGTTGATACCCTTGCCCGTTTCTGCAGCAATGACACTATCGCTTATGTGAAATGTTGCGACAAGGATGATGAACATTTCGAGGCCTTACAGAGAATGGAAGAGCAACTAAAAAACATGAGAAGAGCAGAGGGCTCTCCTTATAAGCTGGTTCCTCTTCCTATGCCCGACAAAGTAATTGTAGATAATCAGCGTCTGCCGGCTACTTATGCCAATTTCCTGATTATAAACGGAGCCGTCCTGGTTCCTACCTATAATAGTCCTAAAGACGAAATAGCTCTTGCCCGACTGGCTGAAGTTTTCAATGATCGTGAAATTATAGGCATAGACTGTAATGCCCTGATAAAGCAGCACGGTTCGCTGCACTGCGTAACGATGCAGCTGCCCAAAGGGCTCACCAGAAAGTTGTCAAACTCCTGATTTTAAGGATATTTCTAATTTGTTAGATTTTAGCTGTCAAGCAATTTTATATCTTTACACAATGAAAGCGGCACTGATACAACAAAGCAACAGCGCTGATATTAGCGCTAACATAAATAAACTTGAGCGGAACATAGCTAATGTTGCAGCACAAGGCGCTCAGCTGGTAGTTCTTCAGGAGCTGCACAACTCTCTTTACTTCTGCCAGACTGAAAATACTGATGTCTTCGACCTTGCTGAGACTATCCCGGGACCTTCAACCACATGGCTGTCAAGACTGGCTAAGGACTTGAAGCTTGTAATTGTGGCATCGCTATTTGAAAAACGAGCCCCCGGCCTATATCACAATACCGCTGTTGTATTCGAAAATGATGGAACCATCGCCGGGAAGTATCGAAAAATGCATATACCTGACGACCCTGCTTACTACGAGAAGTTCTATTTTACACCGGGAGATTTAGGCTTTGAGCCGATAAATACTTCCATCGGACGATTGGGAGTACTCGTATGCTGGGATCAATGGTATCCCGAGGCAGCACGCCTGATGGCACTTGCAGGAGCTGATATTTTGATATACCCCACTGCAATAGGCTGGGAAAGCACTGATGCTGATGATGAGAAAAAACGTCAGCAAGATGCATGGATTATTTCTCAGCGCGGCCATGCCGTGGCAAACGGGCTGCCCCTTATTTCCGTAAACCGTGTGGGCTATGAAGCCGACCCATCAGGGCAAACCGGAGGCATCCATTTTTGGGGAAACAGCTTTGTTGCAGGGCCTCAGGGCGAGATTCTAGCAGAAGCCGGCAAGGCAGCCGATGAGAACCTGCTGGTTGAGATAGATTTGAAGAGATCGGAGTCTGTACGTCGTATATGGCCCTTCTTACGCGACCGCCGTATCGATGCCTATGGAAATATTGTAAAGCGCTTTATTGATTAAAATATATGGTAAAACTGATTATCACCGACATGGACGGGACCCTACTTAGTGACAAAAAAGAGATCCATCCCTCCTTTTGGGAGACTCACCGTCAATTAGTAGAAAGAGGAATTATTTTTGCGGTAGCTAGCGGCAGACAAATATACACGCTCGAAGACCAATTTGCATCTATTAAGCAGGGGACTCTCTTTATTGCAGAAAATGGAACTATTGTAAGATATAAGGGCGAAGAAGTTTATCTAAATAAACTTGACAAACAGCTTTTGGTAAACGTGGTAGAGAAATCACGCCATGTTGAAGGCATTGAGATGGTAGTATGCGGCAGAAACTCGGCCTATGTTGAAAATGACGATCCCCTGTTGCTTACAGAGGTGAAAAAGTACTATCACAGATTAACATTGATAGATGACCTTACAAAAGTTGATGATGATATTCTGAAATTAGCCATCTATGACTCGATAGGAGCAGAGACCAACAGTGCTATGGCTTTCAGTGAATTTGCGACTAACTATAAAGTAACTGTTTCAGGCCATGAATGGCTCGATATAACCAACCTCGAAGCCAGCAAAGGCGATGCTATTATCCGGGCTCGCAATAAGTTCAAAATAAGCAAGGAGGAGACCATGGCATTTGGCGACTACCTGAATGATATGGAGATGATGCAGGAGGCAGGTCAAAGCTATGCCATGAAGAATGCCCATCCTGATATTATTAAAGCCTCACGCTTTGTTACCAAATATGATAACAACAATAACGGAGTTGTCCACACAATTAGGAAGAAGGTGTTGGGCTTATAGAACTATTTTCTATTCCATGGTATCATATACTCGATGCTATATGAAAATCCGAGATTAACCCGCTTGTCACCACTTCCAAATCCCGGAATTATATATGGCTCCATTATTGAAGTATTGCTAGTAGCCACAGCCACGCGGAAGTGCATACCCCAGCTCATATATACATTTTTAAAAAGCTCAGCCCTTGGTCCGGCCGAGAGTTCTAACCAGTGAGTATTTAAAGTGTTAGTTCCAAGCCTTCCGCTATAGTCGTCCCAGTACCCATTTTCCACAAAAAAGTAATCTGAACCCTGTTCCTGCAATGCAAACCCGTAGTGCAAGCCAATTAAAATATTGTCATTAGTACCTTTTTCTTTATCAGGAAGCATGTCCTTTTCAAGTCCAATTTTAAAAAAAGTTCCATTCGAGAAGTAATTATAGGCGCTCTTTTCAAAGCTTACGTTCTCATAGCCTGCCTCAGCAGCAACAAACAAATTACTATTCAGATTTACACGTGAGAGGAAGGAAATACCGGTGCGATCATTGTCTATGATCCTGTTTACAAGTCCTGCTAAATTAACGCCCACAGTAATACCTTGATTAACAGAACTCTGCTCCTTCACAATTGTCTGTGACCATGAGGCTACGCTAATCAAAAGCAGAAGGCTAATAGATATATATCTTAACATTTTCTAAACTTTCGCTGTAATTAACACCGGCATTACTAATAGCTACTGAATCGATAATTTCATCGGTAAACCATATCGAATCAAGCTTAAAGTTATATGTAAAACCGCAATCTCTCGAAATATATTTCATTTCTTTTGAATGCCTGAACCATATTGTATCCCTCAGTGAGCCTTCGTCAATAACAAAAGCTGTAGTGTCACTAATAAATGACAAAGGAAGGAAAAGCTTGTTCACAGGCTCCGACTTGTAAATAGAGTCCTTAGCGGGATTTATGCCATATACTGTAGCACTTACCAGACTAGTGTCAGAATCAGTATTTGAATATGCCGAATACAGACCTAATTGCAAAGCGTGCTGGTTTGACAAACACATTTCCTCCTGCGTACACGAAGCACTATAAAATGCAAGCACTAACACCAATAAAAAAAATAATCCTTTACCCTTCATCTGCATTCACTTAAGCGTTGTAACTAAAATTTTCTCAAGTTCTTCATAATAGCAAACTTTCAAAAAGACCATTACCTTATAGCACAAAAGTAAAAATAAAACCCGAAGAATTACTGTAAGATACAGCAAGGATTACTCCTGTTAAAAAAAAACGGGAACCTGAAACAAAGCTTCAGATTCCCATATATTCAGCTTAAATCAACAGAAGACAATTGTCCTTATTCGAATTGCACCCAATCAATTTCCAACTGCGATCCCTTCTTAAGCACGAAAACAAGATCTATAATTTCCGATTTTATATTCTTAACACCGGCCTCTACTGCCTGCCAGGTATCGCCTGAAGGCACCTTGATTTTTGAGAGGATTGGCCCTTGCAAACTATTTTCTCGAAGCTCTATAACTGCACCCGAAGGAGCCTGAACTCTAAGTTTGATTTTGCCTGGTTTTTGTCCGCTGAAGTCAACTCTGTCGTAGCGCAACCAAGCTCCTTTCTCCGACATAAGAGTCTTCCACCCTTTAAAAGTATCGCTGCTGTCAATAAAGGCGATCTCTGTACCCTTATCGCTTATAGCACTGTAACGATCTATTTCAATAGTATTGTAGGCCTTGCTAATGCCTACTCCCCTCAAGGTAGGGCTTACTTTCCGGATGGTTCCATCGCTGTTAAAGAAGAGGCTATCTACTCTCACAGAACGATTCTTATCAAAATTTGGAGAATAATCGTTATGATGATAAAAAAGATACCACTGATCCTGATATTCAACGATGGAATGGTGATTTGTCCAGCAGCCGCTTGGCGATTCATCCATTATGACTCCGGCCATCTTAAAAGGACCCATTGGATTATCAGCTATCGCATATTCCAGACGCTCAGTTTCATTTTCCACATGAGGTAAGGTTAAATAATACAGTCCCTCACGCTCAAAAAGCCAGGGTCCCTCTTTCATCCCCTTTTCAGGCAAATTTGCAATTGCCTGAGGTTCAGAATCCAGCTCCAACATATTATCTTTCAGCTTTGCTACAAATATTTGTCCCAAAGAATAATAGATATAGGCTTGCCCGTCCTTATCGATGAAAACATTTGGGTCAATACCATGTATCCCCTTTATTGGCTCAGCTTGTGCCACATAAGGCCCTTCGGGCGAATCAGCAACAGCGACCCCTATACCAAATCCTCCCCATTTAGCTCCTTCCTCCTTAATTTTGTTAGCCGGAAAATAGAAATAGTATTTCCCGTCTTTTTCTATACAATCAGGAGCCCACATACTGTAGGTTGCAGAGTCAACCCATGGCACATCATATTGACTTAGAATCATGCCATGATTGGTCCAGTCAACCAAATTTTCCGACGAATAGACATAGTAATCTTCCATGCAAAACCATTCCGGCCTAAGGCCTTTGCCTTCAGGAGCCTTTATATCATGCGATGAAAACACATACATCCTACCATTAAAAACTCTGGCCGAAGGGTCAGCAGAAAACTGATCCCGTATTATAGGATTTTGAGCATTAAGCATCTGAAGATGAATTGCTAAAACAAACCCTATTAAGGTCAGAAAGCGGCAACTACGAAATAGATTAGTCATATAAACTGTTTTTAATAAATAATTATCTCAACCCGCTATTGCTTATGCGGAAATAGTCAAACGACACTTCGAAGGGCTCGGCAGGTTTGGTGGTATCAGAGTTAAACCAGTAAGTACTAGTCATACTTTGGGTAATAACACCGTCACAAACCATAAGACCGGATTTAATATCCCTCAGAAGAATATCCGATTTCCCTAACTCTTCAAAGTTAATGCCGTCGGTTGAATAGTAGCCTGTGTAAGTGCTTCCCTTTTTCACCAAACGGAGAATCAGATTTTTGCCTCCGATAATCTCTTCTTTCAGGTCTATCGAAGCAATTGATTTTGCAATGCCGTTTTCTTCAAACAATAAATCAACAGTACCCGGCTGAACGCCTTGCTGACGATAGGTTTTTATTACAGCTCTAAACATCAGCTTAACAAAATTGTCATCATCCTGATATGCTACTATAGCAGCATTCTCAGGCTGAGACGGAGTTCGCGAAGCACATAAGCCGGTTTCGATGGTCCAATCATTATTTGCACTCTGCAACAACAGATTGCGGGCATTATTGCTTCCTTCGGAAATATCACCCTCCTCGGCAGTCAAGCTAAGACTGCCGGGCCTGGCATCCATACTATGATTGCTGTTGTTCTCCCTTATCCAATGCCATTGTTTTCCGGGTTGAGGCTGATCAAACTCATCACTAATAGACGATAAATCAAAGTTTAAAAGGAATAAATTTTCCTCATAAGTCCGATAATCAATTAACCTAACAATAGCTGTCCCCGGAATACCGGTAGCCTGCTCTACTTCAACACTAATATCTTTGCTTGCAGCAGAAGCTTCTACCTTAGGTATCTTATCATTTGCCTTAAGTAAATAGCTATATGCTTTTGTCTGGTTATTAAAGCCTTTGAGAGATTTTCCATTCACCTTAATCCCGGTGGCTGTTAAATCGGGCATTACTTTAAGAGCAAAACTGTCGGTAACAGTTATTCCATTATAAGTAACAGCAACAAACACCGTGGCAATACCGGGCTTAATTGCTGTAGCTACTCCTTCATTATTTACTGAAACAACCGAGGGATCATTGCTTCTGTAGCTGACAGAAACTTCAGAATGAGCCAGAAAACTGTCATTGTTTAGACAAGCGCTAAAACTAGTTGCAGTCTTATCCCCGGGACGAAGAACAATTCGTTCCGGACGAGCCACAACCGTTTTGAGTTCTTTGTGAAGCTCTCCGCTCATTCGGGCTTCTAAAGTGCCTTTTATATCACGCGATGATGCTCCTATTTCAAATAAATACTTGCCCTGATCATAAGTCAGTTTACTGTTTTCCGCGTCCCAAAACCAAAGCTCACTACAGTCAATATCTATAGCCACGGTCCTGGTTTGTCCTGCAGGAATTGTTACCCTTTTAAAACCTTTCAATCGTTTGATGGGGCGCTGCAACTCAGATGCACTCTCCGGCGTTTTAACATAAACCTGGACTACTTCATCACCATCCATATACCCGGTGTTACTAACATCTACGCTGACAGTTACTACCTCGTTGGGAGAAATTGAAGCTTTGCTGATTTTGAAATTGCTGTATTCAAAATTAGTGTAGGAAAGTCCAAAACCAAATTCGTAAGATACCTCCTTGTCAAAATACCAATAAGTACGACCATTCTGGCCATCTTGTCCACGCAAATTATAATCATTAAAATCGGGAAGGTCATTGACAGTCTTATACCAGCTTACAGTACTTTTACCACCGGCGTTGACCTCTCCAAACAATATTTTTGCTATAGCAGCGCCCTGAGCCTGACCATTATATCCGGTAAAAATCACTCCGGGAATATTACTGTTATTCTTAATGTCTTCCACTTCAACCATCCCCATGGTTTGCATTACAACAATCGTGTTCGGATTAACCGCTGCAACAGCCTCAATCAATTTCATCTGATTACCGGGCAAGCTAAGAGAAAAACGGTCGGATTCTTCACGGCCTGTAGTCTGATCAGTGCCCACAAATATTACAGCCACATCGGCTCCGGCAGCAGTGTCAAGAGTCTTTTGATCAGTCAGTTCAGATTCCGGTTCACGAAATACAAAGTACAGATCTTGCGGACCGCTCAGTCCCAAAGTGTTAAATTTCGTAGGCAAGCTCACTCTGTTGCCAAAGAATCCCCCCTTACCGCTAGCTTCAACCTTTGTGGAAGCCACAATGTTACCTGTTGAAGAATTTACCCTTACCTCAATAGTTCCACCGCTTTGCGCAACATTAATATCGAAAATAATCGAATCAAGTCCGGAGATTTCAATATTGTGATAGGCTGTCCAATCACCATCCTTAATTCCTCTCACCATCATATTTCCAAAGCGTTCACTAACAATCAAACCCGATGCTGATTCATCAAAGTCAGAAGCTTTATACTTACTCTGAACTCCACCTACTGTTTTAGTTGTAAAGCCGGTAAGGGTGAAAAAATCAGTTTTTCTTTCTGTATTCCCGCCTTCACCATGAAGTACTTCTATGTTAAGCTTATTATCGTTTATATAATCAGATATTCCCTGCAAAGGAGAAATTGCATAGTGAGCTTCTATCGGACCCGAATAATCGCCTAACTCAACTTTGTTAGATTGCGGACCCAAGACAGCAATAGAACGGATATTACATGCTTGAAGAGGTAAAGCCTTCTCCCCACTGGTCAAAACCTTCTCATTCTTGAGCAGTACGGCCGATTTTGTAGCTATTTCGAGCGCCAATTCATCATGGAAGGGGTCATTAATTATCCCGGGTCTGATTTTAGAATAAGGAACCATCCCTTTGGGATCAAATTCACCCAAGCGCATACGTATTGTAAACATATTAATCAGCGCCCTATCAATATCCGCCTCATTTATCAATCCAAGATTTAGGGCTTCAATAGCACGGCTTTGATACTCTCCTCCACAGTCAGTGTCAACGCCGCTGCGTAATCCCAGAGCAGTAGATTCAGGACCCTCTTTTACATACTTATGACCTTGCCAAATATCAGTAATAGCTCCACAATCTCCTGTAACATATCCCTTCATTCCAAAGGTTCGGCGAGCAACAGTGTCAACCAAAAAGGAACTTGCCGATACGGGCACACCGTTTACAGCATTGTAAGCCGTCATTATTGAGGGTAAATTATCTCCCTCAATTAAGGCTTTATATGGACGTAGGTAAAACTCCCGCATATCACGATCGTCTATGTCTGAGCTGCCTGTATGCCTGTTAAATTCAGTGTTGTTGGCAATAAAGTGTTTGCCGCAAGGAACAGTCTTCAGATATCGAGGATCATTACCCATCATGCCCCTGACGAAGCCACTTCCGATTTTTGAAACCAAAAAGGGATCTTCTCCAAAGGTCTCAGCAGTTCTACCCCAACGAGGATCACGGGTGGGTTCTATAACCGGCGACCAATAAGTTAGGGTAAAAATTAAATCATGATTAAATGCTCTGGCTTCATCGGCAATTACAGCTGCCTCTCTTTCAATTAATTCAGGATCCCAGGTTGAAGCCATCGCGTTGCTGTTGGGGAAGGAAGTCGCAGTCATCCCGCTATTATTATTTCTACCCATTACCCCATGAAGTGCCTCTCCCCAAACATCGTATTTGTTGATTCCCAGCCTGGGTACCGCCGTCATAGTATTACCCAGCAAGCCTTGTTTCTCTTCCAAGGTTAGACGGGAAACCAAATCAGTGGCTCTCTCTTCAAATGAATAAGAGGGATTAAGGTAAATTGCCTGCCCGGTTTGCTGTGAACCGGGCACAAAAGCCGAGGCAAGAATGAGTGTTAATGACAGAACTATTAAAAGCCGTTTCTTCATAATATTTTATTTTATTTTGTTCTCCAAAGATTTGGCAAAAACTTGTAATACAACAGATGCCGCCATGTTCCCCAATCGTGGCCGCCGGCTCCGCCAATATAATACTCATGTTCAATATCATGGGCCTTCAAAGCATCAACCAAAGCCTTACAGCGAAGGTTGAAAAAGCCCTCGGCCTCTTTTACGCCTTGTCCTACAAACAAATAATCAACTTTCTCATTAACTTGCGGGTCGTTTAGAAAATCCTTAATACTATTCTCAGGATCAGTATCACCGGCACTTAATACTCCAAAATTTGCAAAGAGGTCGAGCGAGCGGAAGCCAACAAACATAGTATGCCTTCCTCCCATCGAAAGACCTGACAAAGCCCTGCCTGAAGGGGATTCTATTGTATTGTAATTCTTATCAACCAAGGGAATTACATGTTCTCTGAGCTCTCGTTCGAAGATATCAAAAGTAAGCTCACTATGTTGAGGGTGATTACGATGCACAACCTGATTATTGGGAATAGCAATAATCATTGGAACAGCCTTGCCTTCTGCCAAAAGATTATCCATTATCAAATTAGCTCTCCCATCGAAAATCCAATTGGATGGAAGCTCGCCGCTGCCACCAACCAGATATAATACCGGATACTCCTTTTCGGAGCTGTAGCAAGGTGGGATATAAACGTAAAGCTCGCGTTCTCCGCCTGTTACTTCAGAATAATAAATATGGCGGGTAACATTTCCGTGAGGAACATTCTTAGCATCATAATAAGCAGGGCCATCTCCATGTACAACCAATTGACTGTAAGGAGGCATAGCTGTAAAGGCGGCGTAGCTGTTATTTGGATCAGCAATCTGCACTCCGTCAACTCTTAAATGATATGCATATATATCGGCAGGGAGTGGTCCTATGGTAAGCGTCCAAATACCGTCTTCCCCTTTGCTAAAAGCCAAAGGCTCGCGTCCCAGATCCAAAATTGTATGAATGGCTCCGGGATTTAACTCTACCTTCCCGGCATTCGGCGCATTGAGGCGAAAGGTTACAGTTTGATCATCATGTACTTCAGGAGAGTTCAAAGGAGCACTGAAGGGAATAAGTCCTTCAGTATCCTTATGAGGATTATAATCCAGATTTACATTGGCTTGTTGGGCATGGAGCATCATCGAAGATAAACCCGACAAAACAATTACACTCAATAATAATTTCTTCATTTTCTAAAATTTTTAGGTTACTCCGGCCAACATTATCTAAATAATCTTCCGGCAGCTTGCGTATCCCCTACCCTTTGAGCGAATAAAACCATGCTTGCCAGAGCAAGCATGGTAATAAATACGCCTAAGTATCACATCTTTATATTGTTCCGGGTTTGCGCCTATTTAAAAAGAAGTTGTGACACTTCATATAAACAACGACGCCAGGTGTGGAACTCATGAGCAGTACCTTCCGATACGTAGGAAACTGCATTATATCCTGCCTCTTTAAGGGCAGCAGCGGCATTATTCACACCGTCGGGAAATTCCTTACTTCCACAGCCCATAAACACAAGCTTTAACCCGCTATGCTCCTTAATTTCATCAGCATTGTAAGTGCCTCCGCTGAACAAAGCATAGCTGGAAAACACATCCGGCCGATTTAAAGTAACAAGTTTTGTCTCGAAGCCTCCCATTGAAAGACCTGCCATTGCACGGTTTTCCTGATTGGCCAAAGTACGGAAATTGGAATCAATGTATGGAATCAACTCCTCTACCAATACTGTCTGGAAGGGAGTAATGTCGAAGTTGCGCAATCCTCCAAATTCTATTTCATTAGTCATGCCGTAGGTCATAACAACAATAAATGGAAGAGCTTTCCCTTCAGAAATAAGATTATCCATTATGAAGTTTACGCGACCTTGAATGGGCCATGAAGTTTCATTTTCACAATAACCATGCTGAAGGTATAAAACCGGATAACGCTTGCTTTGATCCTTTTGATAACAAGGCGGGGTATAAACGAAGGCGCGGCGATCTGTGCCGGTACTTTCAGAAGGGAAATATACTTCCTGAACATGACCATGAGGTACATCCTTTAGGGCAAAAATATCCATATCATCAGATGGAATTTCTATCCCGCTACCATACCTGCATGCGCCAAAAAAGAACAAGCTTCCCGGATCAGGTACCAAGGCGCCATCGACACTCAGCTGATAATAATGAAAACCAACATCCTGCGGTGCTGATACTCCAGTCCACAAGCCCTCCCCATCATTAATCATATCATATTTTACACCTCCTATATCGAGTTGAACATATTTGGCATCCGGAGCAAATAATTGAGCACGCACTCTGCCTTGCGAATTAACCATGGGATACTCATGCCTTGGTTGGTTGACACTTGAAGGCTGGAAATCTTCGATTATTTCATCATTGCTTTGAGAAAAGACATGGGAAGCGGCCAAGAAAAAAGCAGCCGTCCACAGCATTGTTTTCATTTTCATCGTTTTTGTTTTTAAATAATTATTGGATAAAGATTATTAGTGATGATTCGATATCAATTGTTCCCTTTCAGAGCCTCCGCAATTATCTTTTCAACAAAAGGCTTGGGCTCATTATTCCTATCGAAAAGCAAAGGATAATCTGTTCTTCCCCTTACCGGCCAACCGTTCTTCCAAGAATGACCGTCGTTTACTCCCCATACAGTTACTCTGCTTATAACATCCTCATATTTTAAAAAGAGCTTAAAGTAATCGATATACATCTCCTCTAATTGCACATATACCGAATCGGGAAGCCCTTCAGTGTATGGATTTAAAGATTGTTGATATTCATAGTTAGTAGAAATCTCAGCCCCCACCCTAAAATCAGGCATTTCCAATACAGTGATTTCCATCTCGGTTATCATTACATTAACACCGGCTTCAGAGTAAGCTTTAATGCTGGCTTCAAATTCTTCTTTAACAGGATGGTGAATGGAAAGGTGTCCTTGCATACCCACAGCGTCAATACGTAAACCGCGCTCCTTCAGCATCTTAATCATTTTTATTACACCCTCACGCTTTCCGGGATTAAACATTGAATAATCATTATAGTAAAGTTCTACATCCGGATCTGCTTCATGAGCATATTGGAAAGCCAGAGGAATAAATTCTTCACCAAGAATTTGGTAATATTTACTATTTCTATAAGTTCCATCATCTAAAATAGCTTCATTTACAACATCCCAGCCATGTACTTTGCCTTTGTAGCGACTCACTACTGTGTGAATATGAGTTCTCATGCGCTCTTTAAGTACCTCGGCAGAAACATCATTCCCCTCCTCGTCAGTAAAAAACCAACGTGGAGCCTGTGAGTGCCAAATCAAAGTGTGACCCACTATATGCATATTGTTTTGAACACCAAACTCAACGAATTTGTCGGCCATTTCAAAATCGAAATTACCTTCAGTAGGCTGCATAGGGCCGCTTTTCATAACGTTCTCTGCTACTATAGAGTTGAAATTTTCCTTCACCACTTTAATAGCAGCGGTATCAATGCCTAGTATCTGCGGTTCATTAAGTGCAGTTCCGATATAAAACTTTCCCTCAAAGGCATCTTTAAGACCCAACTGTTCAGGTGCTCCTTCAGCGCAACTGGTCACACCCATTAATGCGATTGTTGCCAAAGCAAACAATGCGAGATTTTTCTTAACTTTTTTCATAAATGTTTGTTTGATTTTAGTGGATTTAACATTCTATGGCTTAAATCACCGATATTAAACAGTTTAGACCGATTTAACTTAATATGGTTTAATAAGTAGTGTAAAAATTACCTTTTTATACTCAAAAGTGCTTAACAAAAGAGAATAACATAATAAAAAACAAAAATTGCAGGTTTTCTTTTACAATTGTTGCCATAGAGCTAAATTTACAACTTATGTTTTGTAAAACCGCATGGCTTTCGTGATATTTTAATCAAATTTACATGTTTAAGCTAAAGAATAGTTAGAATAGTATAGTTCGAAGAACGCTTATACTTATTAATAAGCCTTAACAAATTAATAGACAAACAATGAAGCAAGCAAGAAAAGTGTTTTTTTTAAGTGCTGTTTTTATGAGCGGATTTTTATCGCCGAAAGCAGCTACAGCCCAGGTCAATTTTTCTGAATTTAATCTTGACAACGGCCTGCATGTTATTTTACATCGCGACAACACGACCCCGATAGTGACGGTTGCTGTGATGTATAACGTGGGATCCAAAAATGAGCAGCCCAATAGAACCGGCTTTGCACATTTCTTTGAACACCTCATGTTTGAAGGCACTAAAAACATCCCACGCGGACAGTATCCAAAATTTGTTGAGCGAGCCGGAGGTACTCTCAATGCCAACACTTCATCCGACAGGACTTATTATTATCAAACTTTACCATCCAACCAATTGGAGCTTGGCCTTTGGCTTGAATCTGAACGAATGCTACACGCAACTGTTGATTCTCAGGGAATTGCCACGCAAAAGCAGGTGGTAATTGAAGAGAAAAAACAGAGCTACGATAACCGCCCTTACGGAACAATCCTGGTTGAAACTATGAAGCGGGCCTATCGCGAACATCCATATCGCTGGACTACTATAGGTGACCCCGAGCATATTATGGCAGCCCGCGATGAGGAGTTTCAGGAATTCTATGATAGTTTTTATGTCCCCAACAATGCTGTTCTTGTTGTTGCCGGCGATATTGATGAAGCCGAAGCTCAGCAGTTAGTTAAAAAATACTACAACGACATCCCGTCCGGCCCGGGAGAGATTTATCGTCCATCTATTATTGAGCCGCCACTGGGGGCAGAAGTACGCGACACAATTTTCGATAATATCCAGGTGCCACTGGTACTGCAAGCCTACCGTATGCCTGCCATGGGAACAGCCGACTATTATGCTATCGAGATGCTGGGTTCTTTGTTATCGGGCGGACAAAGCTCACGCTTATACAAAGAGCTGGTGGACAAAGAGCAGCTGGCTCTGGAGGTGGGTTCTTTTCCCTTGCCCTTCAACGAACCAACTGTTAATTTCACCCTGGCTTTCTGCAATATGAGTGTTGATCCACTTGATTTGGAAAACGCAGTAAATAACGAAATTGAAAAGGTTAAATCAAGCCTTATCCCTGAAAGAGAATTTCAGAAACTGCGTAATCAATTTGAAAACATGGTGGTGAGCGGCAACCAAAGAGTTGATGAACGGGCTCATAATTTAGCCACGGCATATACTTATTTTGGAGATGCTTCCCTTATTAATAAAGAGATGGAGCAATATATGGCGGTTACACGCGAAGATATTCAACGGGTAGCTCAGCAGTATTTTGTACCCGAAAACCGTGTTGTATTATATTATTTACCTCATCAAAACTAAACTCAAAATTGCAGTAATATTACTTTACTGCTGAAAACTATAAACAATGAAAAAAACATTATCGTTACTTTGTATAGCCCTTATGAGCACAGGCTTGTGGGCGCAACTTGATCGCAGCAATCCTCCTCAAGCAGGTCCAGCTCCTGAAATCAATATTGGCGAATCACATCAGTTTACCTTGAAAAACGGACTACAGGTATTTGTCGTGGAAGACCACAAGTTGCCACTGGTTAGCTACAGCCTCAACTTACACATAGGAGCAGTGCCGGAAGGTGATGCTAAAGGCTATGTTGACATGGTCGGTCAATTGATGCGTTCGGGAACTTCATCCCGTAGCAAGGCTGAAATTGATGAAGCCGTGGACTTTATTGGCGCCACCTTGAATCCTCACTCACGTGGCATTTACGCTCAAAGTCTTACTCGCCACAACACAACCTTGTTGGAGCTTATGGCAGACGTGATGCTTAACCCGGTATTTCCGCAGGAAGAACTGGACAAAGCTGTTAAACAAATGGAAACGGCAATTCAAGCCAACAAAAATGAACCTTCTGCCATTGCCTCAAATATTGCCTCAGTATTACGTTACGGAACCGACGATCCGTACGGAGCCATTACCTCTGAAGCCTCTTTGGCTAAAATAACCACGGAACATTTAAAGCAATATCATAGCACTTATTTCAGACCCAACAAAGGCTACCTGGTGATAGTGGGTGATATCACTCTTAAAGATGCAAAAAAACAAGCCAAGAAATACTTCGGAAAATGGGAAGCTGAGCAAGTGCCACTTTACAACAGTGACAACTGGCCAACTTACGATGGATCAACGGTTGCAATTGCTAATCGCGATGGAGCCAACCAATCAACCTTGATAGTGACTCATACTGTGGACCTCACTCCCGGCCACGCCGACGCGATAAAGGCATCGGTGATGAACCAGATATTGGGGGGAGGATCTTTCAATGCCCGTCTTTTCCAGAATCTGCGTGAGGACAAAGCATATACCTATGGTGCATATTCACGTTTGAGCAATGATGAGCGCATAGGTCACTTCACTGTCTCAACTCAAGTCAGAACCTCGGTTAGCGATAGTGCTGTGAATGAGATTCTTTACGAAATGCGACGTATTCAAAACGAGCGCGTTAGCGACGAGGATCTGGAACTCACGAAGAATATGATGACGGGCAGTTTCTCGCGTTCACTCGAAGACCCGCAAACCGTCGCCAACTTTGCTTTGAATATAGCTCGTTACAACTTACCGGCAGATTATTATCAGACCTATCTTAAAAAGTTGGCAGACGTAACAGCCGGAGATGTTCAGGAGATGGCAAACAAATATCTGCGCCCCGAAAATGCCATCATAATTGCCGTTGGTGAAGCTGATAAAATAGCCGAAACAATGGCATGCTTCGCCGCTGATGGGAAAGTGAAGCGTTATGACTACTACGGAAATGAAGTAAAAGGATTGCAAGCAATTTACGGTGTAAGTGCTGAAGATGTAATCGCTGCTTATATTGAAGCGATTGGTGGGAAGGAAGCCCTCAAGGGTGTTAAAGACTGGAGTCAGAACGGAACTGCTACTGTTCAAGGAATGGAGCTTTCGACTAAGACCGTTCAAACGGATAAAAATCAAGTCCTAGTAGAAATGAGTATGAATGGTCAAACCCTCTCTAAGCAAATCTTCGACGGAGAACGCGGCAAAGTGGTTTCCCCAATGGGAGAGCAGGAATTGGAAGGCGAAATGCTAAAAGAAATGAAGGAAGGAACTTACCTGTTTCCCGAACTGATTTATCTGACTGAAGCTTATCAACTTGAATTAGCAGGCACAGAGATTATTGATGGACAAAACTGTTACAAGCTGGTAGTTGCCAAACCTTCAGGTAGTGTATCAAGCATCTATTATAAGCTTTCTGATGGCCTTAAATTCAGAGAAATCACCTCATCTCCCTCAGGTTCAACAATAGCAAGTTATCTGGAATGGACGGAAGTGGAAGGCGTGCTTTTCCCAAAAAAAATCAACCAAAGCATGGGGCCTCAAAGCATCGACATCCTTATTGAAAGTATTGAACTTAACCAAGAACCGGACGACAGCATTTTTGCTATCTAAGCTCCCAGGTAATATTTCAAACATCACAAAAGCCCCGAAAATATCGGGGCTTTTTTCTATGCTTTCAGGCAGATCGAAAGCAATGAAATGGGACATGACATCTCTACCCTTAAATAGATTAAACTAAAAGATATTTAAAAAGTGAAGACGGCGAACAAAAAAGAATTGGCTTTAATGCGTCTAAAGCAAATAATTTATTTTAACATCATTGTGCATATTTGTGTGTTGCGGTGTAAGCTTAAAAAACAGACACTTATAACTTTGTGTAAAAATTATTAACTTTGTGCTATGAATTTGGTGGATAAAAATATTGAAGCGGTAAAAGATTTGTGTAAAAGACACAAAGTCAGGAAATTATTTGCATTCGGATCCGTATTAAGTTGATTTACTTGAAGACAAAGCAATAAATAATCCGTACTTGAGACAATCAATTGAATCGTCAAAGCAGCTTATTTATGGATAATGAAATGAAAATTTGGCTATTTGATATTATTCAATCTATAGAAGAGATTGAAAGTTATTTTTATGAGCAGCCAAAAATATTTGAAAACTACATCAATGACAGGTAAGGCTACACCTAAGGCAATTGCCGGGTCATGGGGTTTCAAAGCCTAACTCAATCGCCTATCTTTTCGGGGAACAAGACAAGGATTTATAAACGGACGACTTCAACTTCCCATCAAGACACAGAAGAACGAGTTGGAATTTATGAACCACTTTTCTCCCCCTTTGGTTTGGCTTTTTGGCATAGCAAGCAAAGGCAATGGAGATAAAATCATTACCCTAAAGTTAAAGCAAAAAGATGACAAGCTGCTACTGCACCACAAGCAAAGAGTAGTTTTTCTTGCCCTTTTGCACCAGGAGGTACTTGCCGTTAAGCAGAAAAGATGCATCTAACTGCTGATCGGGGTTAGATACCTTCTCTTTGTTTATGCTGACTCCTCCTCCTGCGATAGTACGACGAGTCTCTCCCTTGGAGGGAAAAATTGCTGCTGCTTCACTAAGCAAGTCAATTACTGAAATACCTGCCTCAATGGTGCTTAAAGGAACATCAAAAACCGGAACTCCTTCAAAAACTGATAAGAGAGTTTTCTCGTCCATTTTTTGGAGGGTCTCCGTAGCACCCTTGCCAAAGAGAATTTGAGAAGCCTCTAAGGCAAAGTCATAAGCTTCCCTGCCGTGCACCATCACGGTAACTTCCTCGGCCAAGCGCTTCTGCAAGGCGCGCGCATGTGGAGCCTGATTATGCTCTTCTACCAAAGCCTCATATTCTTCCCGACTTAACAGGGTGAAAATTTTAATGTATTTTTCGGCATCCTCATCAGAAGTGTTGAGCCAAAACTGGTAAAACTGATAAGGGCTGGTGCGCTCAGAGTCAAGCCACACATTTCCCGATTCGGTTTTCCCAAATTTGCCACCGTCGGCCTTGGTTATAAGCGGGCAGGTTAATGCGAAAGCCTCTCCTCCTTCAATGCGACGGATAAGCTCGGTGCCGGTCGTAATGTTACCCCACTGATCTGAACCACCCATTTGAAGCCGACAATTATTGTATTTATAAAGATGTAAAAAGTCGAAACCTTGAACCAGCTGATAAGTGAACTCCGTAAATGAAAGGCCTTCACGGGCATCACCACTTAAGCGCTTTTTTACTGAATCTTTGGCCATCATATAGTTGACAGTGATATGCTTGCCTACGTCGCGGATAAAATCCAGGAAGCTAATATCCTTCATCCAGTCGTAGTTGTTAACCATAGCTGCCCTGTTGGGGATGTCGCTTTCAAAGTCTAAAAAGTGGCTGAGCTGTTTTTTTATACTTTCCTGATTATGCCTCAGAGTAGCCTCATCGAGTAGATTACGCTCAGCATTCTTCATTGAAGGGTCACCAATCATTCCGGTTGCTCCACCAATCAGAACCACAGGTCTGTGGCCACATACCTGAAAGTGTTTTAACATCATTACGCTCACCAGGTGACCAATATGCAGAGAATCAGCAGTTGGATCAATCCCAACGTATGCTGTCGCCATCTCCTTTTTCAACATCTCTTCCGTTCCGGGCATGATATCATGAATCATACCCCTCCAACTAAGCTCTTCAACAAAATTCATGGAAATAGTTTTACTAATTAGCTTCTACAAAAATGCGGATGCAAAGATATTAAAATCACTCATCATACGATAATTTTCTCTTCTTCTTCGGCAGCCGGAATCAAATGTTCAATATTAATATTAAGCAAATTCATCGTGGCAGGCGCAAATTTATGCAATGGCTCGTAAAGAAACGATTGCTGTTTTGTCTCCGGACTAAAGAGAAAAGCTCCCATGCCAAATGATTCAAGAAGAAGAATAAAAGCGCTAAGTAAAAAGGCTCCTTTCAAAGCCCCAAAAAGGGCTCCGGCCAATCGGTTTATCCATCCCAAGGCTACTGCCTTCATAAGCCTATCGACAAGTCGCGCAATCAGATGAACTAAAATTACAACCCCGACAAAAACAGCTACAAAAGCCAGAATTGAAATATACTTCGACCGGATAAAGCCCGCCATCCATTCGGCTGCTATGCCTGAAAACATAACGGCTGCAATAATTCCAAGAATCAGTGCCGCCAGAGATGCAAGCTCAATCACAAAACCATTCTTCAAACCCTTTAAGAAAAAGAGTAAGAGAATAATACCGGTAATAATGTCAAAAAGTACCATGAAACAAAATTTGCCTTAAAAGTAAAACAATAATATGAAGGAGCAAAGCAAGCCTTTGAGGCAAAATCCTTATATTTGATTCCAATAAAAAAGCTATTAGCTATGCCATTTCTTAACGATATCTTTTCATTAGTTAACACGAAGCGTTCAGCCCAGATTGAGAGATTCCGCTCGAATCCGGGCGAGGTGCAAAACGAGCAGCTCGAATATTTGATACGCAAAGCAGCAGATACAGAGTTCGGTAAGAAATTTGAATTCAGCTCTATAAAATCTATTCAAACTTTCAAAGAACGCGTTGCAGTGCGCGATTACGAAACGATCATGCCCGAAATCATCAGACTTAGACAAGGTGAAAAAAACCTACTTTGGCCGGGAGATATCAAATGGTATGCTAAAAGCTCCGGAACAACCTCATCACGCAGCAAATTCATTCCGGTATCCAAAGATGCGCTTATCAAGTGCCACTTCCAGGGAGGGCGCGACACTCTTCTGATTTACAATGAGCTGGTCCCCAATAATAAACTCATGTCGGGTAAAACTCTGACACTTGGGGGAAGTCACCAGATAAACAGCTTTAGCAACAACTCTTTATATGGCGACCTTTCTGCCATTCTAATAGAGAATCTTCCCTTCTGGACCGACTTTGTTCGTACCCCAAGTCGCGATATTTCGCTAATAGACGAGTGGGAGCGCAAAATGAAGTTAATCACAGAGTCCACCGTTAAGGAGAATGTTTGCGCTATGGCAGGAGTTCCTTCCTGGTATTTAGTGCTGCTACAAAACATTCTTAAATACACAGGCAAGAGCAACCTCCTCGAAGTATGGCCTAATCTGGAGTTGTTTATGCACGGAGGCGTTAGCTTCACGCCCTATCGCCAGAGCTACAAGGAGCTTATTCCTTCAGACAAGATGAACTATCTGGAAACTTACAACGCCTCCGAAGGCTTTTTCGCTATTCAGGATGATCTAAGCTCACCCGGTCTTCTTTTGATGCTTGATTTAAAGGTGTTTTTTGAGTTTATGCCGCTTCACGAGTTGGGGAAGGAAAATCCAAAAACCTTTATGATTGAAGAGGTTGAAACGGGTGTCGATTACGCTATGATAATTTCTACCAACGGCGGATTATGGAGATATATGATAGGAGACACTGTTCGTTTTGTTTCTCTATTCCCTCACCGTATTATAATTTCAGGTCGTACCAAGCATTATATTAATGCTTTTGGTGAGGAACTAATGATTGATAATGCTGAGCAAGCTCTTAAAGATGCCTGTCAAACAACCGGGGCTACTATTAGGGAGTACACAGCTGCGCCTATATATATGGACACCAACACAAAAGGCGCTCATCAATGGTTAATCGAATTTGAGAATCCTCCTTCTGATACAACAAAGTTTATGGAGGTTCTAGATACGAAACTTCGCGAGGTGAACAGCGACTACGATGCCAAACGATATAAAGATATTACTCTTGATATGCCACATCTGGTTGTTGCCCGTCAGCAACTGTTCTTCGACTGGATGAAAGAAAAGAAAAAGCTTGGTGGTCAGAACAAGGTTCCCCGACTGGCAAATAATCGTGAATATATAGATCATTTACTTGAACTAAATAAAGCTTAAAGAAAATGCATATAGCAATTGCAGGCAATATCGGTTCAGGGAAGACTTCGCTGGCAGCACTATTGGCAAAACACTATGGCTGGCAAGCTCACTATGAAGAGGTTGACAACAATCCCTACCTAACTGACTTCTATGAAGATATGAAGCGATGGTCTTTTAATTTGCAGGTCTATTTCCTCAATAGCCGCTTCTCACAGATTATGAAAATCAGAGAATCAGAAAAGACTGTCGTACAAGATCGTACAATATATGAAGATGCTTATATCTTTGCCACTAATCTTTTTGACATGGGCTTGATGAGCGATAGGGATTTCAGAACTTACCTGTCATTATTTGAACTGATGACCAAGTTGATACAACCCCCTGATTTACTAATTTATTTAAGGGCTTCTGTACCTACACTTTTTCGTCAGATAGGCCTGAGAGGGCGCTCCTATGAAGCCGGCATACGCCTCGACTATCTTAGCAGTCTGAATGAAAAATACGAAGCCTGGATGTTGAAGTACAAAGAAGGCAAATTATTGACAATTAATGTCGATGAGCTTGATTTTATTAAAGACCCTCAGGCTCTAAGCACTATTTTCGATAAGGTGGATGCCAAATTGCATGGATTGTTTCAACAAAAACTTTAATTATACAGTCTTAAACCACTAAATATATTTATTGTGAGTATAATAGGTAATATTATCTGGTTATTATTCGGGGGACTAATCGTTGCGCTTGAATACTTTATTGCCGGCTTCCTGCTGCTGATAACAATTGTCGGTATCCCTTTCGGCTTGCAGTCCTTTAAGTTGGGGATACTCGCATTGTGGCCATTTAGCAGCCGTGTTGTTCCGACCCAAAATGTAGGAGGATGCCTTAACACCATATTTAACGTGATATGGATGATATTTTTCGGAATTTGGATAGCCTTGACCCATCTCGTATTCGGAGCTTTGCTTTGTATCACCATTATTGGTATTCCTTTTGGTTTGCAACATTTCAAATTGGCAGGTTTTGCACTAAGCCCTTTCGGTCATACTGTTAATTAGCAAATAAATAAAGCACTCGTTATGAAATCATTACTAAAAAAGACATTTCTACTGATAGGCCAATTTCTATTAAGATATGGTTTAGGTATTGTATTGATATGGCTGGGTATCATGAAGTTCAAAAACTTAGAGGCCGACTATATTCAGGAAGCTATGGCCCATAGCATCCTATTTAAGTGGTTGTTGAAATACTTCACAATATATGCATTCACTCAGATAATTGCGTGGATTCAGATAGTTGCCGGAGTGCTAATAATACTTAAGCCTGTATCAGCTCGCCTGTCAAGATGGGGAGGAGTGCTCGCCATGTTGATATTCCTGGCGGGGATTCTGATCTTTTTCAGCTCGGAAATTGTATGGCTTAAGGGTTATGGTTTCCCTGAACTTTCAAGAGCCGGCCAGGGGTTAATTAAGGATTTCATTCTTTTTGGGGCAGCGGCATGGTGCTTTAGTGACTCTTTATAACATTTCTAAGATGGGATGATAAGGGCTTTGCAAAATCATATTAACAGGAGGAGATTATATTTAAGATGAGGGATTTCTATCTATTCAATCTGAGTCAGGAGAGCGATACGACAAATACAATATTGTCTCTGCCAAAGTTGACCATTCCTGCCGTAATACATGAATCAGAGAGCCTTATAATATTGCCAAAAAAGGAAATAAGGTTAATAGAGCCTGATACTCAAAAGCTTGTTCCACGAGTAGTATTTCGTCCTGCGCCTCCCCTTCAACTATCTGAGAGCGATTCTCTAGCCCTAAATTTGAAAGGCGGAGATTCTGTTTACACCGATTGGAACTTATCTGTTGATAAACAAATGATCTTTGATTCCGAGGCTTACTCTGCTGCGTGGGACTTGGGGGATTTTGATACAGATTCTATCGAAACTAATAGTGCTGATGGGCTGTATGTAGAGCCTATTGTTCATTCCACCCCGAAAAAAACTGAAATTTCGCATCCAGGTGCGGAGAGGACAAATAATGTAGTAACAGAAAAACCCCTGATCCGCCAGGATTGGTTCGTCGCTATTCTTCTTTTTCTGGTATTGATTACCGGATTGGTTCGGATGAATTGGTTCCGCTATCTAAAAGATGTAATGCTAACCATTTTTTACCCCTCGTTTACCAGCAAACTGGGAGAGTCAAACGCTTCCAATTTCTTTCCTAGTCTCATTTTAGGGGCACTTTTCTATTTTAATATATCCATCTTCACCTTTGAGATTCTTACTATTTATAATAAAGATTTTTTGGGATTCGAAGGGCCTGTCATGATCCCTGTTATTCTCGCCTTGTTCGTAGTCTTGTTTAGCGCGAAAATATTGGTTTATCGCATTATAAGTCACATTTTCGATACGCAAAAGAGCACTCACAGTTATCTGGCATCTTCATCAGCCACAAGCAAAGCTTATGGCATACTCTTGCTGGCATTTATTGTTCTTATACCCTTTGTCGAATTTAACATACAAGAATTTCTTATAAAAATTGGGATAGGATTATTTATTGCCCTCTATCTTATCCAATTAACAAATGGCATTCGTTCTAATTTTTCCAAGCCCTTTTCGGGATATTATATTATTTTGTATCTTTGCGCTCTGGAAGTTTTACCCTTAGCGGTATTAATTAAGGTACTGTTCAAGTAGAAATGGACTAGTTCCTATCTTTGTTGAACTAAAACTGATGCACTTTGAAGATTAAAAAGATTCTGGTTTCACAACCAAAACCGAGTACTCCCAAATCGCCATATTTTGAATTGGCTGAGAAAAACAACGTGAAGGTTGACTTTAGGCAATTCATTCAGGTTGAAGGGATTACTGCCAAAGACTTTCGTCAGCAAAAGATTAACATTCTGGATCATACTGCTATTGTCTTTACAAGTCGCACAGCAATTGACCATTTTTTCCGTATCGCAGAGGAAGTCCGCACCCCTATTCCCGACGATATGAAATACTTCTGTATTTCGGAGGCTACAGCCTTCTATTTGCAGAAATATATCGTTTACCGAAAGCGGAAAATATTCCACTCCACCGGAAAATTTGCCGACCTGGTTGATGTGATGAAAAAACACAAAGAAGAGAGATTCCTTGTGCCTCTGTCGGACATCCATAAGCAGGAAATTCCTGAGTTGTTGAATAAGTCAAAGCTTAAATATACAAAGGCGATATTCTATCGCACCGTGAGTAGCGACTTAAGTGATATAAAAGAGATTGATTACGATATGCTGGTATTTTTCAGCCCTTCAGGAATCACATCTCTATTTCACAATTTTCCTGATTTTAAACAAAATGACATTGTGATCGCATCTTTTGGGCCGGCCACTGCTAAAGCTGTAACTGAGGCCGGATTAAGGCTTGATATTCAAGCTCCTATGCCTCAAGCTCCTTCGATTACCGCGGCGTTGGATATGTATATCAAACAGAATAACAAGCGGTAAAAGCCCGGAAAGTTTTACCGGATAGATATCAAAGACACCCCATAGTTTATTTCTATTGGGGTGTTTTTTTTGTAGGTTTGGGGCTTAGCATTTGAGCTTAGAAAAGGCTGCCTAAAAATGAAAAAATCTAATTACAGTTTTCCGAAAGAAGAGAGATTGTGTCTGAAAAAGCAGATAGCCCAACTTTTTGAGCAGGGCGAATCTCTTATGTCATATCCGGTAAGGCTGAAATACTTGTTGGTTGATGCACCCGAAGGCAGTCCGGCAAAATGCTTGTTCTCTGTTCCCAAAAAACTGTTTAAAAGGGCCGTAAAGAGAAACCTGATAAGACGCAGGCTGCGTGAAGCATACAGACTGCACAAAGCGGAACTGTACACCAATATTCCTGAAGGAAAGCAGTTGTTAATAGCCTTTATTTACCTTGACAACAAAGTATTAGATTACACTAGCGGCGAAAATGCAATGCGCAAGGCTTTTGCAAAATTAACTCCTCAGATAAGAACTATAACAGCAAAATAAAATGGCTAAAATTTTAAATAGCATCAAGTCTGTTTTGATAGCAATATTGATAGTTCCTGTGAAAATATACCAGTACACTATCAGTCCGGTAATTGGCCCCTCATGCCGTTACACCCCTACTTGCTCCCAATATACCATAGAGGCTCTCAGAAAGCATGGCCCTATAAAAGGGCTTTGGCTTTCGATTAAGCGCATTTTATCTTGTAACCCATGGGGAGGACACGGCTACGATCCTGTTCCGTAATTCTCCTTTCTCAAACCAAAAGAGACAAGCTTTCGACTAATACCTTAGGGGTCTTCGCAATTTAAACTCATCTTAATTCATAAAAAGTAGATGAGATTCAGCTTTTGGATGAAAAACAGATTGCTTGATAGAATAAAACTCCTACCTTTATTTCTCGCCAAAATCGTAACATAATAAATACTAAAACCCATGAACAAAACGTCCTTTCCTCTTCTACTTTCTGTGGTAGTGGCTGTACTTATTTCATTTAGCGGCTGCAACAAAACCACAAAAAACGAAATGTCGCACTCCTCCTTCCACCCACGTGTGGCTGCATTTACCTCAGGCTATATCGCCACCAATGGTTCATTTACAATCGAATTCAACGAAGCAGTGCAAAGTGCCGAACCAGGCGCTGAAGCCCCGGCTTCAGTTGCGACAATTTCGCCAAAGGTAAAAGGAAGCTGGGTATGGATCGACAATAAAACCCTGCAATTTAACCCTGCCTCTAAATTAGAATCAGGTAAGACCTACCAAATAACAATACTGCTCAAAAAGCTGTTCGACAACGAAAAAGAAGATTTCTTCTTTGAGGTAGCCACAATTCCGCAAAACTACAGACTTACATACGATTACCTTTCGCCTTCGACCGATGGGGAAAGCAACAGTTATCGTCTAACAGGAAGGTTGAGTGTCGCCGATGATATTAGCAATGCAGAGGCTGAAGCCATGGTATCGGCATCGGCAAATAACAAGGCTGTTTCTATTAGCTGGCAGCATCCCGATGGCAAAACTCATCACTTTGAAGTATCTCCAATAAACCGTGAAGAGAGCGCGTATAATCTAATTTTGAAACACAGCGGAGCTCAAATTGGCGTAGCTGAAGAGGGAAAAGAAGAAATACTTATTCCTGCCATCGGTGACTTCTCAGTACTGCATGTGGAAACAGAACAACAACCCCGTCAGCTTATTCGCGTAGTATTTAGTTCTGCCCTCGAAAGCGGAAGGGATATCACCGGATTATATGAGCTTTCCTCAGATGTGACAACAACTCACCTGCTAAATGAGAACACCCTCGAAATTTATCCCGGACGGACTATCGCAGGTGACTTCGAATTACGCATCCTGCCCGGCATTCGCAGCAGCTTAGGCGATATCTCATCAGAAACAGAACGTTTCCAACTGAGTTTTGCCAGTCTTGACCCTGCTGTTGAGTTTATTGGAGATGGAACAATAATGCCTTTCTCAGACCAACTTTTGATGCACTTCAAGGCTGTGTCCCTCAAGTCTGTCATAGTCCGTATTATAAAAATACACGAAAGTAATATTCCACACTTTTTACAAGTCAATGCTCTCAGCGGAAGCTCTCAGCTTAAGCGCGCGGGTCGCTTGGTGCATCAATCAGTAATATCACTTGAAAAAGATGCAACTTTGGATTTAAACAGATGGAATAGTTTTGCACTTGACCTCTCCAAAATGATTAAGCCCGACCCGGGTTCCATTTACAGAGTAGAACTTGGCTTTGAACGTATGGACGCTATCGTTCCTTGCAACGATGAGGAAGAATCATCCCTGACTCAACAGAGAAAATGGATGGACGACGGTGATTTTTGGGATAATCCTGATGATTACTACAGCGAGTATCCCTACGAATATGAATACTGGGATTGGTATGAGCGCGATAACCCCTGCGATAATGCTTATTACCAACGCTCCAAATGGGCTGTAAGAAATGTTCTTGCATCCAATATCGCTGTGATTGCTAAAAGAGGAAATGTCAACAAAATAAACGTTTACATTACTGATATTACTACTACTGCACCCATTGCTAGTGCCGAAGTTGAAGTGCTAAACTATCAACTTCAGCTGCTTGGCAAAGGAAGCACTAATTCAGAGGGGATGGCAGTAATTGAAATTCCAAAAGGCGAACCGTTCCTGCTGCTTGCCAAAAAGGATGCTCAAAAGGGCTATTTACGCCTTGATCCATGGAACAGCCTATCAATCAGCCAATTTGACGTGTCAGGCCAAACGCTTCGAGACGGACTAAAAGGCTTTATCTACGGCGAACGTGGCGTATGGAGACCCGGCGATTCTATATTTGTATCCTTTATTGCCGAAGATAGAAACAATCGTCTGCCCGCAAATCATCCTGTCTCTTTTGAACTAATAGATCCTCGTGGGCAACTGGTAAAACGTATGGTAGCCAGCCATCCCAAAAACCTAATCTATTCATTCAAGACTCGCACTGCCGAAGACGCACCGACAGGCTTCTGGCTGGCAAGGGTAACAATGGGAGACGCTCGCTTTGAACAGCAAATAAGAATCGAAACAATCAAGCCCAACCGTTTGAGGATAGAACTTGGCTTTGAAGATGAAATATTATCAGCCTCAAAAGCTGCAAATATATCTTTTAAATCTGAATGGCTTCACGGCGCACCTGCCTCCGGACTAAAAGCTGACGTTAGAGTAAATACAAAGGCTTCATCAACCTCTTTCCCCGCTTACCCAAATTATGTGTTTGATGATGCCAGCCGCCGTTTTGAACAATCTGAAATGATTCTCTTTGATGGACGACTCAACGAAAGTGGAGAAACCAACTTCACTCTACCCGCCGGCACAAATTATAAGTCTTCGGGTTTCCTTACAGCCGTGTTTACCTCCCGAGTTTACGAGGAAGGCGGCTCGTTCAGTATAGGCCAAACACAAAAGAGAATTTCTCCTTACAAAAACTACGTTGGCATCAAAGTTCCTGAGGGAGATAGGAATAATTTCCTGCTGACCGACCAGAATTACAGCATAGAAGTAGCTACTGTCAATGAATCAGGCAAAGCAGTATCACTAAACAATATTCGCTACAAGATATATAAAATAAACTGGCGTTGGTGGTGGGACCGTACTGATGAAGATCTTGCCCGCTATGTGAGCTCGGGTGCTGCTAATCTGGTGAGTTCGGGAGCCCTGAAAACAATTGACGGCAAAGCCTCCATACCATTTAAAATAGAACATCCCGAATGGGGGCGCTTCCTTATTAAGGTGGAAGATTATACCGGTGGCCACTCAGCCTCAAGTACCGTATTGGTTGACTGGCCCGGATGGGCTCAAAAAACCGGAAGGGAAGGTTCTGAGGGAGCAACATTTCTAAACTTTGCCGCCGACAAAGATAAATATGAACCCGGTCAGATAGCAAGCGTAACCTTCCCTTCTTCAGGGGAAGGAAGAGCACTTGTAACAATAGAAAACGGCTCGCGGGTAATTAACAGTCGGTGGATAAAACCTGAGCCGGAAAGCACAAGCTTTAGCTTTGAAGTAACTAATGAAATGACACCAAATATATACGTGCATATTAGTCTATTACAGCCTCATAAACGTAAAAATAACGACCTGCCGATACGTCTCTACGGGCTTATTCCACTTAGCGTGCATAATCCGGGATCAAAACTCTCGCCGACGATAAAAAGTGCTGATGAGTGGCGCCCTATGCAGAAAGCAACGATTGAAGTAAGCGAGGCCAACAATCGTGAAATGAGCTATACCCTGGCTGTTGTTGATGATGGTCTTTTGGATTTAACTAATTTCAAAACGCCTGATGCATGGCAACACTTCAACGCACGCGAGGCTCTTGGTGTAAAAACCTGGGATTTATTTGATATGGTATTGGGAGCTTACGGTGGCCGTATAGAACAGATTTTTGGGATTGGCGGTGGCGATGAACTAAATGCAGACGCTGCCAAAAATCAAAATCGAAGATTTGAACCTATGGTTAAGTTCATGGGGCCTTTTAATCTGAATAAGAGGGGCAAAAACAAGCACGAAATAGAAATTCCCAATTATACAGGTTCGGTTCGCGTGATGGTAATAGCTACTAATGGAGAGGCCACGGGCTCTGCCGAAAAGAGAGTGGCCGTCAAACAAGCTCTTATGGTATGGAGCTCCCTTCCAAGAGTAATGGGGCCCGGCGAAACTGTGCTCCTTCCGGTTACGGTATTTGCCTCCGGTAAAGCTACAGGGAAAGTTAAGGTAAGCGTTAAAAGTGACGAGTTGCTGACAATTTCCGGAGCCGGTAAAGAACAAATTGTAAACTTTGATAAAGATGGTGAAAAGACCATTTACTTTGAGTTAAAGGCAGGCTCAACAACCGGGACATCTACTGTTGAAGTTATGGCTGAAGCGGGCTCTGAGAAAGGATCCAACATCGTTCACCTACCGATTCGCAATCCTAATCCTCATGTCACAAGAGTAAAATCCATCATCATACCCAAAGGCGAAAACGGAACCATCCCTTACGAACTGTTTGGTGCAAAAGGATCTAATAGTTCCGTCTTAGAGCTAAGCACCATTACTTCAGTCGATTTCGCAAGGCGATTGAAATTTTTACTTCAATATCCTCACGGCTGTATAGAGCAAATTGTTTCGGGCGCTTTCCCTCAGCTATATCTTCCTTCACTAGCAGAGCTTTCGGCAGAAGAAGCTAGCAAGTGCCAGGCCAATGTACAAAGTGTTATTATGCGCTTGCGCTCATATCAAACTTCTGATGGAGGCTTTGCCTACTGGCCGGGAGGAAATAGGTCTGACGAATGGGGAAGTAATTATGCCGGGCATTTTATGCTTGAAGCCGCACAAAAGGGATATACTATTCCCCAACAGGTAAAAAAGAACTGGTTAAGATATCAGAAAAATCGTGCAAACTCCTGGATTCCCGATCGTTCAGGCAGATATTACGGTGATGATCTCGTTCAGGCTTACCGAGTCTTCACTCTGGCCTTGGCGGGAGAAACAGAAATGGGAAGCATGAACCGCCTTCGACAGCAAGCAAATCTGTCAAACCCTGCAAAATGGCGATTGGCTGCAGCCTATGCCTATGCCGGATTAAAAGAAGTTGCCGCTGAATTGGCTCTTTCCTTACCTGCCTCCTCGCCTGAACAGGTTTACGGCATAACCTACGGCTCGCCTGAAAGAGATTTGGCAATGGTGATAGAGACACATATAATAATGGGACAGCGTGAAGAAGCTGCTCCGCTGGTGCGCCGGCTAGTTGCCAAAGTAAATAGTCAAAGCTGGATGAGTACTCAAACCACTGCATATTCACTTTTGGCGATAAGTAAATATACAGAGCAGTCGAAGCCTGCAGGAGGGAGCACTAAAGTTGAATACAGTGTAAATAAAGGGCGTGCTGAAAAAATAAGCTTTAGTAAAGCTTTGCTTCAGGAAGTCTTGCAGCTTGAACATGAAGCAAAAGGTGAAATAAACATAGTTAATGCATCTTCCACAGAGCTTTATGCGCAATTAATATTAAGCGGACAACCACTAATAGACAGCTTGAGCACTAAGTCGGCATCGGGTATTACCCTCAAAGTTGACTATCTCGATTTGGAAAACCGACCTATTGATATTGCCTGTCTAAATCAGGGAACTGACTTTAAAGTTATAGTTACAGTAGGCAACCCCGGAGTATCAAATATCAAGAATATTGCACTTACTCAAATCTTTCCCTCAGGCTGGGAGATCCGTAACAGCCGTATGGAAGAAGGGGCCGCAAAGCATGAAGAAGATCAGCCGGAGTATCGCGACATACGTGATGACAGAGTTTACTCCTACTTTGATTTGAACAGCGGTCAGTCCAAACGGCTGGTAATCCTCCTGCATGCCTCGTATTCAGGGAAGTTTTTCCATCCTGCTGTGTCAGTTGAAGCAATGTACGACCATAATATGCGTGGCATTGAACCGGGCCGCTGGGTGGAAGTCATGCAGGAAAACTAGATGCTTTCTTATATTGACATACATAGTCACCATCTTCATAACAGCCCGGAGGTTCTATCTATTTTGAACCTCCGGGCCGGTGAAGAGTTTCCGGCCACCGAGCCGCTCCATGTTAGCTACGGTGTCCATCCCTGGGATGCTGATAAGCCGGAAAAAACAAAATTGCTGGATGATATCTTCCTCATCAAAAATCTGCTTGCCATTGGTGAATGTGGGATGGATAAACTCAGAGGGCCAAATTTGGAGCTGCAGAAAAACTTGTTTATCAAACATGTCGCCATATCCGAACAAATACATAAACCTGTGATTATTCATTGTGTAGGCTACTTCAATGAATTAATTGCTTTACGAAAGAAAAACTCCTACTCCCAGCAGTGGATAATACATGGCTTTAGAGGTCATCCTCAACTAGCCCGGCAATTAATAGATTGCGGAATTCTCCTATCTTTTGGAGAAGCCCTTTTTCGAGCAAACAGCAAAGCGATTCAGGCACTGCAAACCCTGCAAGCTGAGCAATGGTTTCTGGAAACAGATGAAAGCAAGCTCCCCATTAAGCTGATATATCAAAGAGCAGCAGAAATTTGCCAGCTTTCAATAGAAGAGCTTTTAGAACAACAACATAAAAATTTTATTTCTACTTTTATCGCATAAATTACTAATCGTAGATAATGGAGTGGTTTAGCAGAACAGAATTATTAGTGGGTAAAGAAGGGCTGGAAGATCTGCAAAAATCTCATGTCCTGATTGCAGGAATTGGTGGAGTTGGTTCATATTCAGCAGAAATAATTGTCAGATCCGGAATTGGAGAAGTAAGCCTGATCGATTCCGACATGATAAAACCCTCAAATCGTAATCGCCAGCTGCCGGCACTTAGCAGCACCGAAAACATGATGAAGGTGGATGTAATGGCTGCGAGGCTGATTGATATTAACCCTCAACTAAAAATCAACAAATTCTCTTGTTTTATTAAAGATGAGGAAATCCCGGAGATACTAAACAACAAGCCTGATTATATAATCGATGCAATTGACTCACTTACGCCTAAAGTTAATTTAATCATCGAGGCCGTAAAACGGGAAATTCCTCTGATTTCATGTATGGGCGCCGGCGGTAAGATGGATCCATCAAAAATTCAAATTGCAGATATATCGCAATCTTACAACTGCAAATTGGCGCGTCAATTACGCAAAAGGCTCCATAAACACGGCATCCTTAAAGGCTTCGAAGTAGTATTTAGTCCGGAAGATGTTGACAAAAACCACCTCATTTACCTTGAAGATGAGCAAAACAAAAAGACCACCCTCGGCACCATAAGCTATATGCCCGCACTATTCGGCATCTTAGCAGCCTCGCAGGTGATCAGGAAGCTGCTTGATAGCTAATTCAGCAGTTAAAGAGTTTCAAGTTTGGGGTTTGGGGGGCGCAACTTCGAACATTGAACACACAACCTTAAACTTAGAACAAATAGAAATGACACAGAGGGCACAGAGAAAATGAAACAGAGCACCCAGAGTAAAAATCTCCGTGAACTCCGTGTAAGCTCAGCGGATTCTCTGTTAACTTAGAGATTTATGAATAGGAAATCGCATGAGCGATGCCCCCAATTCACTCCTAATGATTGGCAGATGCGGAGGAAACGATATTTAACATTATTTAGCAGGAATTACCCCCCCCCTGTTTTTTTGCATATCAAAATAAATATTAACACATTTGTAATAGTTTTTTGTACTTTATTTTATTGAGACCAAACTCTATACCTAAAATGAAAGGAGCTCAAAGAAGTATCATCACCCTGCTAAATCTAAGCTTGATAGCTGCAATGCTTTCTTCTTCATTCTTGGCGACCCGGGGTTTCTTCAATGATACGATCACTTCCAAACAATATGGTCTCGAAATAATCTGTCTTTCTGCTGGATTACTTTTTGTAATAACTTTTGCATTTAAAAATCAGATTATAATCACTAAAATAGATCTGCTTGTTATCCTCTTTGCTACCTGGTATCTGGTAAATGAACTCTTTAGCGTTGGCAATTACACCCAGATGAATCAAATTCTTTTTGGTCTGTTTCTCTGGGGGCTGGTTTACATGTTTATCCGACAATTATCTGATAAGACACCTTTTATTTGGGGTGTAAGCATAATCTGGATGCTTGTAGTATTACTGCAATCAGGGCTGGGATTAATGCAATTGTATGGTTTTGAGAACTCCTACCATGGACTATTCAGTATCTCCGGGACTTTTCACAATCCCGGGCCGTTTTCTGGTTTTGTGGTGAGTGGGTTGCCGATTGCATTGGGGGTTATTGGTTACACGGAGTCGACAAGAAAAAAGGGGGACACAGAGGTAAAAGAAGGGGAAGGTTACACGGAGGGAAAAGGAGGGAACACAGAGAGGCACGGAGGGATATTTTTAAAATGGTCCAAGATCAATATACCTTTCAATATTATTGTTAAATACTCCTTTTTGACACTGGCATGGGTAACACTTGTGGCCATCTTGTTGGTGCTACCTCCGGCACAATCGCGGGCTGCATGGATTGCTGGAATTGCAGGTGGTTTATTCGTGCTTGCTGGTCATCCCGCCCTGTTGTCCTTCAAGAATAGTTTGAAAAATAAGTTTTTAACTATAAGAAAGCCGCTGCGTGTTGTGCTACTAACCGTAGTTTTGTTATCTATAACCACAGCAGGTTTCGGCCTCTATTCAATGAAAAAAGGATCGGCAGACGGGCGCATGCTTATCTGGCAAGTAACGAGCCAGCTCATAAAGCAAAGCCCTGTAACGGGTCACGGCACAGGCGCCTTCAATGCGCTTTACATGGAAGAGCAGGCTAACTGGTTTGCCTCAGGTAATGGAACTCATGCCCAGGTCATGGTCGCCGGCCCCCCCGAAGCACCATTTAACGAGTTATTAAAACTCTGGCTCGAAAAAGGGATTATTGCCATTCTACTGGCCGGGGGTATTCTCTTTTTAATATTTTCCCGGAAAAAACCTTTCCCGTTTCAGGTAACAACGCCGCACTTATCAACTCAAAACTTTAAACCCAAAACCTTAAACATTGAACATAAAAACTCAAACCCTCGACTAACAACTTGTTTCAAAGGTGCGTTAATATCCTTGCTGGTGTTCAGTCTATTCTCCTACCCCTTTGATATCAGCTCATTCGTGTTGCAATTAGTCGTTTTGGTGGCAATACTGGCCGGAACAGGCAAAACAGTTTTCAGCATCACAGGCCGAAAATCCTTATTCCTAACCATACCCGTTGCCCTAATCTTTATAGCGGCAACCATCCATTTCATCCCTCAACGCCATGCACATTACCAGGCAATGAAAACCTGGCAGGAGGCCGACCGGTTCTATAACTATCGCGCTTATCCGGCAGCAGCGGCAGCTTACGAAGAAGCCTCCCCGGCACTTCAAACCAATGGTCTCTTCCTGCAAATGTACGGCAAAGCTCTCAGCATGGACGAACAACATGAAAGAAGCAATGAAATACTGCTATTGGCACAACAACGTTTCAGCAGCCAGATCATTTACAATACGCTTGGCGATAACCATAAAGCCCTGAAGAATTACGATGAGGCGGAGGCAGCATACATCAGAAGCGGGCAGATGATACCGTCATTGGTTTTTCCAAAATACCAGTTGGCCAAACTTTATCATGAGAGCGGCCAACACCATAAAGCACAACAAACAGCCGAAGAAATCCTCAATAGTTCCGTAAAAGTTGAATCCTCGGCAACAAGGGAGATAATGAATGAAATGCGAAGAATCAGTAAACAGTAAATAGTTAGCAGTAAACAGTAGAAGCGAAGTCCCGCAAGGCGGGATAACAGTATATAGTTTAAACTTTAAACCCTGAACTTAAAACAGAGAACCTTGAACTTTAAACATAGAACTAAAAGAAAAGGGAAAAAGAAGAGGAAGCTTACAATGCTTGGTAGCCAGTCGCTTCCTCTTCCGACTCCCTCCAAACCTAAAACAGAGAGGAGGCGTAATTATGACGTAAAGATAATGATTTAGAAGGCACGGTAACTTTTTCCGTGAAATTTCTACCGATGCACCTGCAAGGCAGAGTGGCATTAAAGGAGTTTTTTAGTTATAATAATGTCGTGAACACTTCACGGCTAATCTTTAATCTTTTCAAAAATGAAAAAGAAAATAATTTTTGCAGTAGCAACCGGATTCTTTGCAGTAGCAACTGTGTTTAATATGAATATGTTGCAGTCAAATAGTGCAAGTGATATTTCGCTTGAGAATATCATGATTATGCAAAAAGCAGAGGCGGAGTCATGGTTTATGACTTGTGTTTATGCTTCGCGAACGTGTACGTTCCCTGATGGTTTTTCAGTACCGGGAGTTAGGCACTATTAACATTTTTAGCCCCTTGAGCGATGTTCAGTCTCTCAAGGGGATTATCAAATAGTCATTTTGAGTTATTATAAATCTTTCACACTATTTTATATGAAACGAGCATGATTCGTTAAACACAAACACGGATGTATATTCATCATGCGAGTTCCATCCGGCCTTATTTTTAAAATCATTTGCGGATGAAAACCAATTGCTTATTATTCGGTATTTGCCTGATTTTAGTGAGTTGTAATAGAGGAAACAAAAACATTGAGGAGTATTTTAAGAACATGCCAAATCATCATCCTGCGGTTGATTTAGTGGATATAGAGGGAGCTATATTTGGAATGCCGCTGGAAATTGCAATGTCAGACACATTGTTAGTAGCAATGGATGACATTGGGAATAAATATTTTACGCTTATCGATATTAAAAACAACAGGCTGGTCAATAGGTTTGGAGATAAAGGGAAGGGGCCGGATGAGTTTATGTACCCTTGCAATATAAGCATAAACAGGTTCGACAACATATTGGAATTTACCACATTGACCCCTAAAGCCCATATCGGGTTTTCACTAAATGACGCAGCAAAAAATTCGCCGTTAACATCCTCAAAAAAGAGAGTCTTTTCTTTTAAGGATGATTTACCATTGCAGATTACGTGGTTTCCTGCTTTGAATTGTTATATTGCTAATGGTATGTTCTCAGCCGGGAAATATGCTATAATTAATGAATATGATACAATAACAAAAGTATTTGGTGATTTACCGCCATCAAAATATCGTGAGGAAATTGATAATTTCCTTTTATGCGATGCTTATCAAGGATTTATAAAGAGTCGCCCTGATGGGAAAAAAGTTGCACAAGTATCTCTCACATGCGATTTAATTGATGTTATAAATGCAGATGGGACTATAATCAGGTTTCAAACATATAATCCGGAGATAGCTGTCATTGATGGCATGGTAGCCACAAGTCGGGAATCCCCTTATGGCTTTTCTTCAATGGCCACCACAGACAATTACATTTATACGCTATATTCCGGAAGAACTTTTAATGAACATGCAATGTCAGCACAATTATGTGAGAAAATATATGTGTTTAACTGGGATTTACAGCCTGTTTGCTCATACACATTATCGACAGAAGCAATTAGTATTGCCGTGAACAGCGATGACTCAAAACTCTATTTTATGGGAATGGGAGATATTCAAATGGGATTATATAAAATAGAACTGTCCCATTAATATTTCAGAATTATCTATTGGTCCTGGTGATGCTGGCTTTTCTTGTATGGGCGTATTATAAGTTCGGCAGCTTATATTACTTCCTTCAGATTTCCGGAGATGACGTTTTTTAGTATTACAATAGGGCGCATTTATTATTAACTTAAAATTTGCAATAGATGAAACACTTTATTTTACCCATGTTATTTGTTATTCTATCATTAGGTTGCAATAATTCTAATTCAGATAGAACCATGTATTTCAGAGAGAGTGCTGACAAAACTATAGACATTAGGGATCAGGTCGTTAGTGTAAAAACCGATATTCTGTTTAGGTTTGGCGATTTTTTAATTGTTGATACTCTTTTGGTTTATACTGATTTTGCCTCGGTTAATCCGGAGGTAATACACATATTTAATAAGCGTTCTTTCGAGTATATTACAAGTACAGGAACTTCCGGTCGTGGTCCGCGTGAAATTACAGGAGTGGGCTGCGGTTATATTGATTTGGATGGTAAAGTATTGTGGGTAGATGATCACGGGAACCAGGTTAAATGGAAATTCCATATCGATAGCATATTGAGTAATAGTAATTTCCTGCCTTCTACTAAAATAGAAATGAATAACGAGTTTTTTATGACTGATGGCGGTTTCATCAGTGATAGTGTTGTATTGGGTGTTGCTGTTGTTCCTTTAAGTAATAGCTCGATGGAGATGACGATGGCTAAAGAGAATTTATACTCAGGTGAAATTGAGAAATTTGGATACGTCTATCCTGAAGCGAAAGATAGATATGATACATATTTTAATTTCTGTTTGAGCTTAAGGGATAGTCTCTATGTACACTGCTATACGTACGTTGACTTGATGACAATTTGTGATCTTAACGGGAATCTAATTGTTAATGTTGAAGGTTCGTCATTCAACAAGAGGGATGAGGCAGTGAAGTACTTTATTGGTGTTGATATATACAAAAATTACATAATAGCCTCCTATATAGGTGATCGGTATGTAATTTTAGATGGCGGTAATGAACCTCAGATTATAAGTCCTTCAAAGTTCCTGGTTTTTGATATGGACGGCAATTACCTTAAAACACTTAAAGTTGGCAGCCAATTCTCCTCTTTTTGTGTAGATGAAGATAATGATAGGATCGTACTGTTTTTTGAAGAGAAAGAAGACTCATTTGGATACTTCAGCCTTAAAGATATTGACTTTTCTTCAGATGAAACGTGAACGAGTAAAAGACCCACAACGAGAATATGCCATAGAATGGACCCTCCATACGCCCAACATAAATAGCAAGTTATATAGATATGAAACGAGCATGATTTTACAAACACCCAGGCGTATGAATTGAAAATCAGCGAAGCTAAAATATTGACATGCGA